>Ga0302326_10000025_pt1 | contig 366491 bp, 310 predicted proteins | sample Palsa_T0_3_FD_202264 | JGI IMG/M metagenome (GOLD analysis project Ga0302326, IMG submission 202264) | Peat permafrost microbial communities from Stordalen Mire near Abisko, Sweden - Palsa_T0_3 | ecosystem: Environmental > Terrestrial > Soil > Palsa > Peat permafrost | place: Sweden: Abisko... | reverse complement strand
GCCAAGCCGGGCCCTCCCTCCGCCTGGAGCTTGCCCTCGTTCCCACCAGCAACCACAACCTGAACTGAGATCAACAACCCGCCCAGACTCTCACTCGGGGTGGCTCAACAAATGCGGTCCGGTCACAAGGGCGACGTTTGGACCTGGATAGCGCTCGACGCCGAAACCAAGCTTGTGCCGACCTTCGCGGTGGGTGAGCGGAACCAAGTTACCGCAGATGGATTTATCGAGAACCTGGCGGGCCGCCTAACCCATCGCGTCCAGCTTTCCACCGATGGGCTATTGGCCTATCAGGGGGCTATCGAAAAGGCCTTTGGTACCGATGTGGACTACGGAACAATTGTTAAGACTTTTTCCAGCGCGCAACTGGAAGAACAGCGCCGATATTCTCCCCCTGAGGTTGTGAAGGTGGAGAAAATGGTGGTCAGCGGAAACCCCGATTCCGATTTGATCTCAACCAGTTATATCGAGAAACAGAATCACACCCTGAGGATGCATTGCCGTCGGCTCTCACGCCTAACCAACGCATTCAGCAAGAAGCTCGAGAACTTCAAAGCCGCCGTAGCCCTTCACTATGGCTACTACAACTTCGTGAAAATTCATAAGGCCATCCGTTGCACCCCTGCGATGGAAGCGGGTGTAACCACTTCACCATGGACTGTCGCCAACCTCGTTGAAATGATCGACGGGTGAGCCCAAGGATTAAGAGTCTGTTGGATGCTGTGCAGATTTCACAGCGATGCATGGCTAAGCATGTCGAATCCGTGCCGGTCAGGGAGATGTTTGGGGACAAGGTAGCGTGGGAAGGCGTCGTTGAGGTCTTCGGCCTCTCCAAACACCCGCGCGCCACCAGATGCTATGCCTGGAGCTATGGAGAGGGTAAGGATAGGCAGTATGTAATCGCCCTCGGGGTGCCCCCTGTAGTTTCGGCGCAGACTGCTGTGCGGGCGTCTGTTGTCGCTGAGGCCCGAAAGAAGACCGATACGTTCGCCCGGGCGTTCCGGGAGAACCTGAACCGGGCAGCGCTGGCGGACCCGTCCCCGGAGTACCCGCCTCGCCCTTAGGTCCGTCTCGGCAGTCTTATCGGGTATCGAGCTGCGATCTTTAGCAATGGGGATAGGCCAACGCGTCTAATGACCGCCAATTGAGCCAAATCAGGCCGATCCCTGCGATCCAGCCATTGGAGCCGCTGGTCGCCAATGGAAACGCCAAAATGGACCGGAAGAGGTTTGCCAGTTCCCATGTTGGGAATCGGCTTCGTTCGGGTCACTTTCTGACCGCCACCAAACTGAAGTGGAATCCCGCCGTTTGCGCGGAAGGCATTTCTCAGCCGTTTGGCGCGTTCGTCTTTGTCCATTCTGCTATTCCGTGCCAACTTAGGCGAAAGGAAAGACTTCGTTCAAATTAGGACACTACCCTTCCAATCCCGCCCTTGACACCCCCCCTTCCGTAAGGCACTTCAGTCGACTCTTAACGACACGACACCATGCAACCCACCTTCCGCCCGCACCGCAAGAAACGAGCCCGAAAGATCGGCTTTCGCGCACGAAAGTCCACACGGGGCGGCCGCAAGGTTCTCGCCTCCCGCAGGCGCAAGGGCCGCAAGCGCCTGACCGTCGTTTGATTCCGGGATTTGCGGTCTCCATGCGTCTCCGCCCTGGGCAGCATCTTCGCCGCCAGAGCGACATCCGCGACGTCCGCCAGAAGGGGATCCGGGTGGACTGCAGGGCCTTCACGCTTTGGTGGCTGGCGCGCCCCGACGTGGCGGCCGCGCGGCGCGCCTGCTTCGTCGCCTCGACCCAGGCGGTCGGAAAGGCCATACTCCGCAACCGGGCCAAGCGCAGGATGCGCGAGATTTTCCGGCGCCACCAGGGGCTCCTTCCCGGGTCGATCGACCTGATGTTCGTCGCGAGGTCCCAAGTGAACAACTGGCCGTTTGCCCAGCTCGACCGCGCCTTCACCGACGCCTGCGGGCGGATGGCGTCCCCTTCGGCCCCATGACAGGCGAGGCGTCATCCCAGGACATCCCCGCACCCGGGCTCTCAGCGTCGGCGGCGGTCGGCCTCATCCGGATCTACCAAAGGACGGCCTCGCCTATGCTGCCGGTATTATTCGGGCCGACGTGCGGCTGCCGATTCCACCCAACATGCTCGCACTATGCTGCGGAGGCGGTGAGCGTCCATGGAACCCTTAGGGGCGCATGGCTCACCGCATGCCGCATGATCAAGTGCACGCCGCTTCACCCCGGCGGCAATGACCCCGTCCCGCCGGCGCGGCGCAAACTTCCCCAATAGCGTGGACAAGAAGAACACATTCATCGGAGCCGCCCTGTTCATCGCGGCGTTCATCGTACTCATCTACAGCAACAAGTACGCGCCGAAGCGGCCCGCGCCGGCCGAGATTCAGCACGAGGTGAGCAAGCAGCTCGCCTCGGAGACCGCCGCCTCACCGGGCGCCCCCGCGGCGCCGGAGGCTCAGGCGGCCCTGGCCGAGCCGACATTCACGACGGCGGAGGCCGAACAATCCAGCGCAACCGTCACGACACTGGGGAACAGCTTCGTCGAGGTTAACTTCACGGACGCGGGCGGATCGATCCGCAACGTCGCCTTCAAGAAATACCCCGCCGCCCAGGACCAGCCCAACCCCTTCATCTTCAATGAGCTCCATGCGAGCCCCATGCTGGCGTTTGTCGGCCTGCCCGGGCTCGACCGGGCTACCCGGTACGAGCTCGTCTCGAAGTCCGGCACGGACGTCGTTTACCGCACGGTCCTCGACGGGAAGATCGAGGTCACGCGCCACTACGTCGTCTCGCCCGACAAGGTGGGAACCACGGACCCCTACCTGATCCGCTGCGAGACGACGCTGCGCAACCTTTCGGACGCGGCCTCCACCCCGATGCGGGTCGCAATCTCGGTGGGCACCGCCGCACCCGCCAACGCCCTGGACACGGGGCTGCAGCTGATGACGGAGTACTCGAACGGGAAGGACCAGATAAAGGTCGTCCGCTCCGCCTTGGAATCGAGCGGCGGCCTCCTGGGCTTCGGGGCCCACGACGCCAAGCCCGTCATCATGGGCGCGGGGCCGGTCGCCTGGGCCTCGGTCAAGAACCAGTTCTTCGCGGCCATCCTGACCCCCGACGACCCCGCGGCGGGGATCGAGTCCCGCAGGGTGAAGCTCCTGCACCTGCTGCCCGACACGGACAAGCGCGCCTACGGGATCATGGGAGCCGTCGAATTCGACGTGCCCGCGCTGGCGGCGCACTCCCAGCAGACGATCGCCGGCAACTTCTACGTCGGCCCGAAGGAGTACCCCAGGCTCTCCAACGCGGATGTCTTCAAGAGGGACGAGGACAGGGTCATGGATTTCGGGAACTTCGTGTTCCGCTTCTGCGCCGCGCTCCTCCTCTCCGCGATGACGTGGATCCACAGCTGGGCCGGCAACTGGGGCATCGCCATCATCCTGACGACGCTCGGCCTCAATACCCTGTTCATCCCCATCACGCTGGCCCAGTCCCGCACCTCCCGCAGGACGCAGAAGGCCATGCCCGAGCTGAAGGCGCTCAAGGAGAAGTTCAAGGACAACCCCCAGAAGCTGCAGGCGGCCACGATGGAGCTCTACAAGAAGCACAAGATAAACCCGGTCGCCGGGTGCATCCCGATGCTCCTGACGCTCCCCTTCTTCTTCGCGTTCTTCTCCATGCTCCGTAGCGCGGCCGAGCTCAGGTTCTCGCCGTTCCTCTGGGCGCACGACCTTTCGGCCCCGGACACGATCGCGGTCCTGACGCTCCCGGTCATCGGGCTCCTCAAGGTCAACGTGTTCCCGCTTCTCCTCGGCGCGGTCAACTTCTTCCAGATGCGGGTGACGCCGCAGCCGGCGGTCGACAACGCCCAGATGAGGATGATGAAGTTCATGCCGGTCATGTTTGTCGCCTTCTATTACAGCTGGCCCTGCGCGCTTTCCCTTTACTCGACGGTGAACGGCGCCTTCAGGATCTGCCAGCAGCTCATGGTGAACCGCACTCCCGACACGGAGGACGTCGCGCCGGCCCGGCCGGGCAAGCCGACGAAGAACGTCACGCCCCGAAAGGGCTGAGCCGCCCGTTCCCGCCACGGCCGGCCGCGCGGGCGAGCGCCCGCATGGGCGTCATAAGGGCTTCGCCGCCTTGCGTCGTCGCCGCCGCGCCGGTTGAATGCCCCGGCATTATGACAGACGACGTCCAGACGACGACCGCGCACCATCCCCGGCACCTGGCCGGGGACGACGTCGGCATTGTCCGGGCGAGGGACTTCACGCACCCCGGGCCGTTCACGTTCAAGAGCGGCCAGGTCATCCAGGGCTTCACGCTCAGGTACGAGACGTACGGCGCCCTGAACGCCACGAGGGACAACGCGGTCCTCGTCTGCCACGCGCTGAGCGGGGACCACCACTGCGCGGGCTGGCACTCCGAGTCCGACGCCAAGCCCGGCTGGTGGAACAACCTGATCGGCCCGGGCAAGGCGGTCGACACCCGGCGCTTCTTCGTGGTGTGCGCGAACGTCCTCGGCGGCTGCCAGGGTTCGACGGGGCCGAGCTCGATCGATCCCGCGACGGGGCGGGCCTACGGGACCCACTTCCCGTTCGTGACGGTCCGGGACATGGTGAACGCGCAGAAGCTGCTCCTGGACAACCTGGGCGTCGCCGAGCTCCACGCCGTCCTTGGGGGGTCGATGGGCGGGATGACGGCGATGCTCTTCGCCATCGAGTACCCGCAGTTCACGAGGAGGCAGATCATCATGGCGTCGACGGCCAACGAGAGCGCGCAGGCCATCGCGTTCAACGAGGTCGGCCGCCAGGCGATCATGCAGGACCCCGCGTGGAACGACGGCGACTACCCCCGAGACGGCGGGCCCCGCGTGGGGCTCGCGATCGCGCGGATGATGGCCCACATCACCTACCTCTCCGACGCGGGGATGGACCGCAAGTTCGGCAGGCGCAAGCGCGAGTCCGCCGGCGGCGAATCCTACACCTTCGACGCCCAGTTCGAGGTGGAGAGCTACCTGCGCCACCAGGGGCAGAGCTTCATCAACCGCTTCGACGCGAACTCCTACCTCTACATCACGCGGGCCATTGACCAGTTCGACCCGGCGCGGGCCTACGGGTCGCTCGAGCAGGCGTTCGCCCCGATAAGGGCCGAGTCCCTCGTTGTCGGCTTCACCAGCGACTGGCTCTTCCCGCCGGAGCAGAACCGGGCGATAGCGCTCGCGCTCCTGCGCTCAGGCAAGCGCGCGAGCTATGCCGAGCTCGCGACCGACCTCGGGCACGACTCGTTCCTCCTCGAGAGCGCCGAGCTCTACGCGCTCATAAGGGGCTTCCTGGAGCGCCCGGAGACCCATGCCGTCGACTTCGCAATCTGAGCCGCCGCGCGCGCACATGACAAAGCCCGTCGAGAAGCGGACGGTGGACATGCAGGTCATCGGGGAATGGGTGGAGCCGCAGTCGCGGGTCCTCGACCTCGGCTGCGGGCGCGGCGAGCTGATGGCCTACCTGGTCCAGGCCAAGCAGGTGTCGGCCACGGGCGTGGACCTGGACTTTGGGCGCGTCTCGGCGTGCGTGGCCAGGGGGCTCAGCGCCTACCAGGGGGACATGACCGCTTTCATGCGCGCGTTCCCGGACCAGCACTTTGACCGGGTCATCTGCTCGCGCACCGTCCACGAGCTCGACGACCCCGCGGGCGTGATCCTCGAGGCCCTGCGGGTCGCCAGCGCCGTCACCGTGGGCTTCGTGAACCACGGCTTCTGGAAGAACCGCCTCAACGTGCTCTTCCGTGGGAGGAAGGTGCGCAACGTCGTCTACACGACGCCGTGGCACGAGAGCCGGCCGGCGAACCCGCTCACGATCGCGGACTTCGAGGACTTCTGCAGGGAGAAGGCGATTCGCGTCGCGAGGCGCGCGCACCTGCTCGGCGACTGGCGGACACCGTGCCACCTCATGCCCAACCTCCTCGCCGGATACGCCCTCTACGACCTTGCCCGGGCGTGACGCGGGCGAAGGCGCGCGGCCTGGATGAGGCACACGCAGTCGCTCCCGTCCTCGGTGTGGAACCAGTGCGGCTGAAGCCGGCCGAACTCGCCCTCGAACGCGTCGCGCAGCCCGCCCACCTCGATCATGAGGATGCCGTGCGGCCGCAGGCGCTGCGCCGACTGGCGGACTATCCTCCGGATGAGGCCCATGCCGTCCGGGCCGCCGTCGAGCGCGAGGCGCGGCTCCCTCCGGAACTCCTCGGGAAGGGCGTCCACGTGCGCCGAGGTCTCGTAGGGCGGGTTGCTCAGGATCACGTCGTAGCGGGTGGGCGGCACGGAGGCGAACAGGTTGCTCCTCAGCAGCCGGAGGCGCCCCGAGAGGCGGTGGCGGGCGACGTTGAGCCCCGCGACCTCGAGGGCCGCTTCCGAGAGGTCGATCCCGTCGACGCGCGCGCCCCGGAAGCGCCGGGCGAGGAGGACGGCGAGGCAGCCGGAGCCCGTGCAGACGTCGGCCGCGCGGGCCACCGCCGCGGGCCCCGGGAGCCAGGGGCCGACCTGCGACTCCAGGATCTCGACGAAATAGCTCCGGGGGATGAGGACGCGCTCGTCCACGCGGAACCTCAGGCCCCCGAGCCAGGCCTCCCCGGTGATGTAGGCCGCCGGAACGCGGTCCACGAGCCGCCTCCGGAAGACGCCCCCGATCGCGGCGGATTCGGCGGCGGACAGCTTCCGGCCAAGGACCGCGGCGGGGCTGTCGAGCGGAAGCCGGAGCGTGCTCAGGATCAGGTAAAGCGCCTCGTCGCGCGCGTTCGCCGCCGTCTGCCCGAGCGCCGCGCCGTGCTCGCCGTACATGCGCTCCGCGCGCCTGAGCCAGCCCCCGAGGGTCACGAGTGGAAGATCATCAGGTACGCGTTGGGGCTGATCAGGTCGCAGAGCTTCGCATAGGGGTAGCAGGCCACCGCCACGCACTGGACGATCAGGCGCTGGGTCGCGCCGATGTTGATCACCACCAGCATGATGAGGCCGCTCCAGCGCGATATGCCCATGTACGTCGCCTCGGACATGCCCACGACGCGTCGCAGGATGGACGCGCCGTCGAGCGGCGGGATCGGCAGCAGGTTGAAGACGGCCAGGCCCACGTTCATCACGACCAGGCCCTTGGCGAGCTCGCCAAACTTCGGCTGGGACGTGACGACGAGCGAGCCGACGATGATCGCCACCAGGGCGAAGAGCAGGTTGGCGGCCGGCCCCGCGGAGGCTATGAGGATGTCGTCGCGCCAGCGGTTCCTGTAGTTCGAGGGGTTGGTGATGACGGGCTTGCCCCATCCGATGAAGGGAAGGCCGCCGCCGAAGACGAAGATGTTGACCAGCGGTATGAAGACCGTCCCGATCATGTCGAGGTGCTCCAGGGGATTGAGGGTCACGCGGCCGTCGGCGCGGGGCGTGTCGTCCCCAAGCATGTCGGCCACGATGGCGTGGCCCCATTCGTGGAACGTGATGCATGCGACCAGCAGGATGAACGTGATCAGCCCGTCGCGGATGAATGCCGGATCGAAGTCCATGCTTGCCCCTATTTGCCGGCGCCGGGCGCCAGGCGGTCCGCCAGTTTCTGCCTCTGGACCGCCAGCGCGGGGTCCGTCACCGTGTCCAGCACCCGGCGCGCCCGGTCTTCCTTTCCCATGCTGAGCAGGACGTTAACCTCGTGCAGGCGCATGGTCTGGCGCTCGATGTCCGACTGCGCGCGGGCCTCCAGCCCCTCCCACGCCTTGAGCGCGGCGGCCCAGTCGGGGTCCTGCATGTCGTAGAAAGACTCGGCGTAGCGGTAGTTGAACTCGATGCGCTCGGGGGCCAGCTCGGAGGCCCTCCTGAACCCCTCCTGCATCGAGTGGTCGACCGCCGCGCGGCTCCACTCGCCGCTCCTCAGGAAGTCGTCCCTCGCCTCGTAGAGCAGGGTGCCGAGCTGGTAGTGGTAGAGCGGCTCGCCGGGCTCCAGCTTGATTGCGGCCAGGTAGTAGTTGAGCGCCTCGAGAGGCTTGCCCTCCTCGGCGAGGTAGTTGCCCAGCTCGTTCTTCACGAGCGGGATGTCCGGGTCGATCTGGTTGGCCTTCAGCAGGATCGCAGCGGCCTCCTTGCGCAGGCCCACCTTCCAGAGCATGTAGCCGTAGGACGCGTAGCCCGCGGCAAAGTCGGGGTTGTCCTTGATGAGCGACTCGTACTCGTGGGTCAGCTGCTCGACCTGCGTCTTGAAGCCCGCCTGCTCGAGCGCGCCGCCCTGGGTCACGGCGTCCGCGAAAAGGGCCGTCTGGTGCGCGGCTATCTCCTTGAGCCTGCGCTCCGCCATAGTCTCGGGCGCCGCGGGCGCGTCGGCCCGGGCCGCGACCGCGAGGAGCGCGGCAAGGGCGGCGAGAAGGAGGGCGGGTCTGGCGTGCATGGATGAGGGCGGGCTCCCGTGGACACCGGGCAGCCCATGGCGTTCGAAAAATCTGCCCGCTGGGGGACGGCCAAGGCGACATAAAATGCACAATTCGCTTTAGAACCGGCGCCGCCGCCGCTATAAGCCTCATGCATATGGGACTGGCCAAGGGCGTTGCTTCACAGAATCCGTTTGGTATCTTGCTGCCACCAGACGTGCTTGGCGCCGCGGTCGACTGCTTCAACGACGTCGTCATGGTGACCGAAACTGAGCCGCTCGACGAGCCGGGCCCGAGGATCCTCTTCGTAAATCCGGCGTTCGAGAGGGTCACGGGCTACAGGGCCGACGAGGTGATGGGACGGTCCCCCCGGTTCATGCAGGGGGCGGGCACGTCCGCGGCGGAGGTCGCCAGGATCGACGCGGCCCTCCGCGCGCGCAGGCCCGTCCGCGCGGAGCTCCTCAACTACAGGAAGGACGGCTCCTCGTTCTGGGTCGAGATCGAGGCCTGCACGACGAGGAGCCCCTCCACCGGGGCGGAGTACTTCGTCTACATCGAGCGCGACGTGACGGCGCGCAAGAAGTCCGAGGCCGCGCAGCTCGAGCAGGAGCGCGCGATCAGCACCCTCTTCAGCAACCTGCCCGGGATGGCCTACCGCTGCCTGAACGACGGCTCCTGGACCATGGAGTTCGTGAGCGGGGGCTGCCGGGAGCTTACGGGATACGACCCGGAGGCGCTGATCGGCAACCGGCTGAAGAGCTTCGAGGCGATCATCGAGCCCGACGACAGGAAGGGCGTGCGCGACATCATCACGCGCGCCGTGGAACGGGGGGAGCCGTTCGAGCTCACCTACCGCATCCGCACGCGCGAGGGCGGCCTGAAATGGGTCTGGGAGCGGGGGCGCTCCGTCCCGGGGCCCGACGGGCCGGCGCCGACGCTGGAGGGCTTCATCAACGACATCACCGAGCGCAAGCTGCTCGAGTCCCAAGTGCTGCAGAACCAGCGGCTGGAGAGCATCGGCACCCTTGCGGGCGGCATCTCGCACGACCTGAACAACGTCTTCGCGCCGATCATGATGGCCGGCGACCTCCTCGCCGACAGGGTGGTGGAGAAGGACTCGTCCCAGCTCCTCGACATCATCGCCGCCAGCGCGCGCCGGGGCGCCGAGCTCGTCCGCCAGATCCTCCTCTTCGCGCGGGGGATGGAGGGCCCGAGGGTGCTGGTCAACCCGTCGGCCCTCTTCGCGGAGATCAGGACGTTCCTCGAGAGCACCCTCCCGAAGTCCATACGGGTTAACTTTGAGATCGCCTCTGGCGTCACGGCGATCTCCGGCGACCCCGTCCAGCTCCACCAGATGCTGCTCAACCTGGCGGTCAACGCCCGCGACGCCATGCCGTCGGGTGGAAGGCTCGCGTTCTCCGCGACGCCGGCCTCCGTGTCCGCCTCGTCGCCGCGGCCCCACCCCGACGCCGTCCCTGGCGACTTCGTGCGCATCGACATCTCGGACACCGGCTCCGGCATCCCCGACATCCTCAAGGGCCAGATCTTCGACCCGTTCTTCACGACAAAGGGCGTGGGCAGGGGGAGCGGCCTGGGGCTCTCGACGGCCCGCTCGATCGTCAAGGCGCACTGCGGCTTCATCACCTTCGTCTCGACCGAGGGCATAGGCACCACGTTCTCCATCTTCCTGCCCACGGCCGAGGCGGGCCTCTCGCGCCAGGTCCGCGGTGACGCGGCAAAGTCCCCCTCGGGCCCCCTGCCCCGCGGGAAGGGCGAGAACATCCTCGTCGTGGACGACGAGGAGTCCGTGCGGCTCATCATGCGCAGCACGCTCGAGAGCTTCGGTTTCCGCGCTGTGGGCGCGGCGGACGGGGCCGAGGCGATCGCGCTCTTCAGGAGCGCGCCCGCGCTCTTCAACATGGCCATCGTCGACATGCAGATGCCCGGCCTGGACGGCGGCAAGACGATCCTGTCGCTGCGCCACATGCGGCCGGACCTGCCGATCGTCGCCGCCAGCGGGATGGCGACCAACCAGAACAGGGAGCAGGCCGCCGCAAACGGCGTCCGCCACTTCCTCGACAAGCCCTTCAGCGTCGAGACGCTCATCCGCACCGTCCACGCGGCGATGGCCAAGCCGGCCTCGTGAACCTTCTCGACCGGCACATCCTCAAGAGCGTCCTGGTCACGGCGCTGGCCGCAGTCGCGCTGTTCGCGTTCCTGTTCATGGCGGAGAACATAATCCGCGACCTCCTCGCCAAGCTGCTGACGGGGCAGCTTCCCTTCCTCACCTTCTGGCGGCTCGTCCTCCTCCTCGTCCCCTTCGCGCTGTCCTACGCGCTGCCGCTGGGGATGCTGACCGGCGCCCTGCTCACGCTCGGGCGCCTCTCCTCCGACAGCGAGATCACGGCGATGCGCGCGGCGGGCCTCAGCGTGCCGAGGATCGCGCGGCCCGCGCTGCTCCTCGGCCTCCTCGGCGCCGCGCTCGCGCTCCGGATCAACTTCGAGTCGATGCCGTGGGCGAAGCTCAAGTACGAGACGGAGTTTGCGGCGGCCGTGCGCGCGAACCCGCTCAGCTACATCAAGCAGAAGACCTTCATCCGCGAGTTCCCGGGCTACGTCGTCTACATCGGCTCGAAGGACGCAGGGTCGAAGGACGGCTCGGCCGTGCGCGACATCTGGATATGGCAGCTCGACTCGGAGCGCAGGGTGTTCCGGTTCATCCGCGCGGAGTCGGGGCGCGTCGACTATGACGAGACCGCGAACGAGTTCATCGTGACGCTCTCGAACGCGAGGGAGGAGGAGCACGACAGGAGGGCCCCCGACGACTACACGCAGTCGCTGCGGGTCAGCACCCTCGGCGAGGTCGACCCCGTGCGCCTCTCCCTCGCGCGCTACTTCGGGAGCGGCACGGTACGCCAGAAGCTGCCGTGGATGACCTACGGCGAGCTTAGGGCCGAGAAGGCCAGGCTCGAGCGCGAGCCCGTCAAGCCGGGTGCGGAGTGGCAGCGCGGGCGCGAGGTCATGAACGTCTCGCTCACGATCCAGGACAAGATCAACTGGGCGCTCGCCGTCTTCTCGTTCACGCTCGTCGGCGTCCCGCTGGGGATCAGGGTGTCGCGCAAGGAGACGAGCGCGAACCTCGCCGTCGCCGTGCTCCTCGCCCTGGCCTACTACCTGTTCGTCGTCGTCATAGGCTGGCTCAACCCCTGGCTGCGCCCGGACCTCCTCCTCTGGGTCCCGAACATCGTGCTCCTGTCGCTCGGCGCGTGGCTGCTGGGGCGCGTGGACCGCGCCTGACGGCCCTCAGGCGGCCTGGGTCGCGACAAGCCCGCTCCGCCCGTCGACCGGGACCATCACCTGGTCGCACACGGGGACGGACTCCCTTGCGGCGAGGATCCTGCGCGCCTCGTCGTCGAGCCGGACAAACTCGACGCCGGACGCCCGGCACGCCGCGAGCAGCCCCCGGAAGATCCCGCGGCGGCCCATGCCCTCGATCTCCGCATGGAGCGTGAAGACGTTGAGCCGGTCCGGCCGCAGGAGCGAGACGAGGTGCCCGGCGATCCTGGAATCCGGGAACCCGGGCCTGCCCATGAGCTCATCCAGCGTCGGCAGCGTGCTCGGGATCTCGAGCGTCCGGTAGACCGCGCCGCCGATCCTCGGGAAGAAGGGGTGCGTCCCGCGCGTGTCGCTCGAGTAGAGCAGGCCCGCGTCGTCGTAGACCTCCCGGCTGAGCGCGTTGCTCTGCCATCCCGCGGCCCCGGCCGCCCGCGCCTCCTCGCCGAATATCCTCACGAACTCCACCCGCGCCGAGACGAACTCCGCCCGCACCGACGGAAGGTCCATGCGGTGGAGGTGGTCCTGCCAGCGGTAGTGGTTGTGGCAGTGGATGCCGACCTCGAAGCCGGCGGCGCGGACCGAGCGCATCGCGCCCTCGTTGCGGCGCCCGATGTGCGGCGCCGGCAGGAGCGTCCCGTTCAGGAGCGTCCGCACCCCGTAGAGCCCGACGACCCCAGTCCGGCTCACCTTGCTGAAGAACCCGGGCCTGAGGACGCGCGTGATCGCCCTGCCCGTCTGGTCCGGGCCGAGCGAGAAGAGGAAGCACGCCGGCGCCCCGAACTCGGCGCAGTCCGCCGCGAGGCTGGCCACCCCGATGCGCGTCCCGCGGTCCGTGTCGGCGTCAACCTTCAGCGCAAGTCGGGCCGCCATGGCTCTCAATCCAGCTTGTAGTCCTTGTGGGCCAGGTGGTAGTCGAGCGTGAGCCTGATCGCGGTCTTCAGGTCGACCTTCGGCCTCCAGCCGAGCTGCCTCCTGATCGCCGCCACGGACGGCACGCGCCGCTGGATGTCCTGGTAGTATTTCCCGAAGTACTTTCCCGAGGACACGACGACCGTCCTGGCCCTCGACGCCTGCCCGCGGTACTCGGGGAACTGCCTGAAGGCCGCTATGATGAGCTTTGCCAGCTGCGCGACGCTTACGTTGTTGGCGGGGTTTCCTATGTTGAAGATCTGGCGGGAGGCGCGGCCCCCCTTGTTCTCGATGATCCGCAGGAGCGCGTCGACGCCGTCGTCTATGAAGGTGAACGAGCGGCCCTGCCTGCCGCCGTCGACGAGCTGGAGGGGCTTCTCGAAGATCACGTTGGAGATGAACTGCGTGAAGAGCCGCGAGCTGCCCTCCTTCGGCTCCATGACGTCGTCCAGCTTCGGGCCGATCCAGTTGAACGGCCGGAAGAGCGTGTAGTCCACGCCGTCGCGCACGCCGTAGGCGTAGATCACGCGGTCAAGGAGCTGCTTCGAGCAGGCGTAGATCCAGCGCTGGCGCTCTATCGGCCCGTAGACGAGCGGGCTCGCCGACTCGTCGAGCTCCGCGTCCGGGCACATCCCGTAGACCTCGGACGTGGACGGGAAGATGATCCGTTTCCTGTACTTGGCGCACTTGCGCACGATCTCGAGGTTCGCCTCGAAATCGAGCTCGAAGACCCTCAGCGGGTCCTTCACGTACTGCACCGGGTTCGCGATCGCGACCAGCGGGAGCACCGCGTCGCATTTCTTGACGTGGTACTCGATCCATTCCCGGGAGATGGTGATGTCGCCCTCCACGAACTTGAACCGCGGGTTACCGAGGCAGTCGCCGAGCTTGTGGTCCCCGACGTCCATGCCGTAGACCTCCCAGTCCTTCCGCTCCAGGATGGCCTGGGTGAGGGAGCTGCCTATGAAACCATTGGCACCGAGGATGAGGACGCGCAGGGGCATGGGTGTGGGGGTCCGATAAACCACGAAATCCCCCAAATGACACGAAAGAACAGCGCCGCGGCGGCGATCGGGTAGCCGGGGGAGGTTACCCTCCCCCAGCTCCCACACCACCGGACGTACGGTTCACGTATCCGGCGGTTCCTAACGAGGTTTGGGGTGCAACTGATCTTTCGAGCGGCTGCTCGGTGGAGTGACTTTCCCCCGATGCCGAGCTTGTCGCACTCGCGCCACTGCTTCCGGCATTCCGGCCGGCTTCCTTGAGGCGAGCGAACCGCGTTAAGCGGCCCCTTCTGCGGCACCACTCGGTTTCATGAAGGCGGTTTCCGACCGTCCTCGTTTGGTTCGGTCCTTTGTCCTGGAGTTCAGGACTACTATGACCTCGGCTGACTTCTCCGCGCACGTCCCGTGACCTTGCGATCACGATAGCTGTTTCCAGCATGCTCGGAGATCTCCCCGGGTAATGCGCACCTGCCTTCCCGCTTATGCCTGCCGCATTTACGTACGCGCCTTCCGTGCAGACTTTGGACTTCAGAGATATTGGACTCCTTATCCGGCGCGTCCGCCTCGAGTGCGGTTGCTGTTCGTCAGGCCAGCGTTTTGCCATGGGCTTCCTTCCCACGGTCGCCTCGCGGCGCCGCAGTTGCCCTTCGGCTAGACCTTCCCTCTGCAGGGCGGTCGACAGACTTACATGTTGTGTATTTATGTTCACTGTTCAGCAGGTGCGCCCTGCCGGGCGCACCAATAAAAAGCCCGCGCCCTGGCAGGGGCGCGGGCCTCTTGGTTGGCTGGACCTAGAACAGTATGCCGGCCTCGACCGCGAACCGGGTCTGCGACGTGCTTGTCCCGCTCTTTCCGAAGGCGAGCCCCGGCGTTGAGGACGAAGCCCCGACAAACGAGACCTCGGCGCGGCCGAAGAGGACGCCCACCTGGTAGGACGGCGTGAACGTGAAGGACCAGGCGGTGCTTCCCGGGCCGTAGAGGAGGTTGGCCGAGCCGTCGAGCGGGGTGCCCGAGGACGAGATATCCTCGACGCGGGCCGACAGGTTCCAGCTCGAGTTCGGGATGGCGTAGTTGGCCAGGACGCCGAAGCCCGTGCTGGAGGTGTCCTTGCCTATTCCGATCGAGGCGCCGCTGTTCGTCTCGGCGTACTGGAAGTAGGCCTGCGCGGTCCACTGGCCCGCCGTATACGAATAGATGACGTTGAAGATGTCCGCGTCGTTGTTCTGGACAATGGGCGTCGCGGACGAGCCGTAGTCCGTTGTCCCGAGGTTTCCGCCGCCGATGAACTCGAGCGTGTTGGCCGTGTTGATGGTCCAGGTCGCGGCACCCGTGATCCAGTTGAAGCGGTTGGAATAGAAGCCGTCATTCCACGATACATTGAACAGGACGGGGCCCGCGGTGTAGTTCGCCTGCACGCCCCGGCTGATGAGCGGCTCCTGGTTCCAGAGGAGGCCCCTCGAGATGTTCATGTTCTCGTAGGTGAACGCGTACTCGGCGCCGATGAGCGTCGGGAGCTTCCCGGCCTGGAGCGAGAAGTTGCCGTTGACGTATTTGAGGAAGGCGATCGGAAGCGCGCCAAACGTGTTGTTCATCGTGGTGCCGGACTCGGCGTACGGTACGCCGACCGTCGGGAACGAGTAGGTCCCCGCATCGAGGAAGAACTGGAAGGCTCCGTCCACCTTCTGCACGAAGACCTGCGCATTGCTCATGTCGCCGTACGCGGATTTCTCGCCAAAGAACGTGGGCGTGTCCGCAAGCGCTATCGCCGTCACGGCGCCCGAGACGTAGATTTTGCCGAAGTCGGGAATGTCGAAGCTCAGCGGCTTCAGGTTGACCGTGAGCGGACCCTCCATTGACGGCGTTGAGACAGGCGACGTCGGGGCGGCAGCCGGCGCGGCCGGAGCAGCCGCGGCTGCGGGGGCCGCAGTCGTTGTCGTCGTGGTCGTCGTGGCAGTCGCAGGGGGCGTGGCCGTCTGAGCTCCAGCCGATGCGGCGCCTAGGGCAAGCGCAGACAAAATGCCGGCAACAACTCTTGTATTAGCTTGGTTCATAACGTCTTGTGTCATTTGTAGTCGATGGTTTAACTTGGCTCTTAACAGTATCGGTCGGGCATTCGAATCAGGGCAGTGGGGACCGAGTCGGTCTCCGTTAAGCAAGATCCCTGCCAGATTAACGAAAGATTAAAAACCGTGGAGCCAGAGCCTGGTAGCCAGGAAATCCGGCGACATCCAAGATCAATTCATCGTGAATAATGTGCGTATACGCCCTTCAGGTGCCTGCCATTTCCCAAGCGAAACCCGGCGCTCACGAAATCAATTCTTGATATATGAACTCACGACGGAGGGTTTGCCGGTTTATATATTAGATACATATAAAATTAACACACCGAGGTTTTCGCCCGCTGGAGATCGATTCACGCCTCGATCAACACGGCCTCTGGACTTCCGCGCGCCCAGCCGAAAAGTGACCCTGGAACCGCAGATCACACTCAAACAATTCGTTTCATGGCGTCTGTTGATCGATTGTTAACGCATTCCTGCCGCATCTTAATTAGGTTTGGAATCGCGAGTGCTTTAAGATGGGGCGATGGAGCCGCAACTTTCCGATTCGTTCCTCCATGATGCCAGGCGGCCGGTTGTATCGGCACCGTTCCTACACGGCCCAAGTGGAGACGTAGGGCGGCGCCCTATGCCGGCACGGCGGCCATTTCATCGAAAGGTGGGGAATTTCCGATGAACGGCTCGTCCCTAATGCCCAAGGTGCTGATCATTGATGACGAGCCCCAGATTAGCCGGCTCCTGAAGCTGACGCTGGAAGCGGACAATTACCTGGTCCGGGACGCCGACGACGGGCGGACAGGGCTGATAGAGGCCGCCGCGTTCCGCCCCGACCTAATCATCCTGGACCTCGGGCTTCCGGACATGCCCGGCCTGGATGTCCTTAAGCGGCTGCGCGAGTGGACGAAGGTGCCCGTCCTCGTCCTTTCCGTATGCACAGGGCAATTCGAGAAAGTGTCCGCGCTGGACTCGGGCGCCGATGATTACCTTACAAAGCCGTTCGACACGTCCGAGATGCTGGCGCGCCTGCGCGTGTTGATTCGGCGAAAGCTCTCAACGGTCGAAGCCATCGTCATCAGGTTCGGCTCCATCCAGATGGACCTGAATGCCCACGTCGTCACGAAGAATGGGCAGGAGGTCAGGTTGACCGCGATGGAATATGCGCTCCTGCATCTGCTCATCACCAACCGCGGGAAGATAGTGATGCACAAGAATATATTGCGCGAGCTCTGGGGCCCGCGCTTCGAGAGCCACACCAACTACCTCCGCGTGTACATGAGGCGCCTAAGGCAGAAACTCGAGGACAACCCGGAGGACCCCAGGTTTTTGGTAACAGTGTCAGGCTTCGGATATAGGCTCAATGACAAGGAACTGACGGTCGAGCATCAGGCGAATCCGGACCTGGCCTCCACATAATTTTCGGTCTTGGGGTACTAATATATAACAGAAAACAAAAAATGAATAAACGCTATAATATAACATTGATGATGATTCCCGCAGTGGCGCTTGGCTTTGCCGCCTCGTGCGCGGCGGCCCCGGTGAGCGCATTCTATCCCTCGGCGGCTTCCGCGGGTGCACAATACGCCTCGAAAGCGAGCACTGACGACATACAGATATTCACCAACGCCCCATCCGATGACGTTGTCATTCTTGGCGAGCTCAGCGTCGACGGCGGATCCGGCGCCTCGCTCAACGAGTTGATGATTGCGGCCTTGGGCCAAGCTATGAGCAAAGGGGCCGATTTCGTCGCCCTGTACACGCCTAATGCCCAGCCCGTGCTGTTCATCGGAAAGATGGTCCCGGCGGGTCATGGCCGCTCGATGTTCGTAGCCGGCCCGGTCCTGGGGTCCGAGGTGGGCCGAATCGCAGCGATTCCACCCGAGAGGACGGGCTCCATTCGCCTAATCCTAGGCCGCTATTCAAAGAGGGGTGCCTAGGCACAAGCGAATCTACCAAATGCTCCTCAGCGCAACGGATGCCGGCCCATTGCGGCCGATACCGAGGGGGCGGCGTTCGTTGCAATGAGGAAATGAATATCGCGGCTCAACAGGGTCAACGCCCCGTTCGAGCCAAAGATTCCGAGAATAGGTAGATAATTGCCCAGCCGAAATCTGCGTAGGCAACTCCTAGGTGTCCGCATCCATGGGACTGCAAGTCTCCTGCAGGGGATTCTATTCCCGTGTCGAGCAAGGCCATCCTTGGATGCGGATCCCCCTGACGCTCGCCGGCGCATGCTGTTCCTCGATGTCCTCTGACCCTTTGACCGATAAGCCGACGGAAGGCCCCTTGCGCCGCTCAAAGGCGAGAGAGTACGCGGAGGCCATGGCCGTCATTGCCCTAATAACGCTGATCGCATGGCAGTTTCCGCTCCGATACAGGGCTTTCAGCCATATCTATCTCTTGGGGGTCGTTGCCATCGGCCTAAGGGTGAGCCGTGGGCCCGTGCTGATGGCCGCCATCCTGAGCGCCGCCGCCTGGGATTTTTTCACCATTCCGCCGAGATTGTCGTTCACAGTATTAAACGCGGATGACGTGGCCATGATGGGCGCCTATATTGTCGTTGCGCTTATCGTCAGCGAGCTGGCCAGCCGAATCCGCGCCCAGGGTGAGCACCTTGGCGCGGCAAACGCGCGCGCCATTCTGCTCACTGAATCCGACCGGCTCCACCGGGCGCTCTTTGACAGCGTCTCCCATGAGCTGAAGACGCCGCTCACGGTACTCCGCACGGCGGCCCCGGCCCTGATGGAAAGGACGACGGGCGAGCAAGCCGGGCTGGCCCGTGAAATCTGCCAGGCCACCGACCGACTGGATCGGCTGGTGGGAAACCTGCTTGACCAGACTCGGCTGGAATCGGGAATCCTCGCGCCACAGCTGGATTGGTGCGATGCGAGGGACCTCATCCAGGCGGCATGCCTGGAAATCCGGGATTCCCTGGCAGGCCGCCCCATCCGGACGGAAGTCGCCGAGAACACGTCACTCCTGCGAGTCGACGCGGCCCTGATGGTGCAAGCGATCAGCAACCTCCTCCTGAACGCGGCCCTGTACACGCCTCCCGGCACGCCGATCACCATCCGCTCCGGCATCGACGGCGCGCGCAACCGGGCCTTCATCTCGGTGGAAGATGAGGGACCAGGCATCCCAGCCGATCTTCGGAGCCGCCTCTTCCAGAAGTTTCAACGGGGCACGACAGCACATCCCGGCGGCCTTGGACTGGGACTCTCCATAGTCCACGGCTTTGTGGCCGCCCAAGGCGGCGAGGTCGCCGCGGACAACAAGCGGACCGGAGGCGCCACCCTAACGATTTTTCTGCCCATCCCGCCGTGCGAAAACGTGCCCAACGATTAAACCTCCCCTATTTCACACAAGCCGCGACTTCGCCGCCCTGCAAATGCAGGCATCATTATATAATAAATTATCTCCAAATGCAGTTCTGTTAATGCCGAGTTGATCATTGATGGCACATGGCCCGCTCCACTGTTGTATCACTTTTCCATAATATGCATTAACACGCTTACCTATTATACACCAACGGCATACGACTTTGATATCTATTGAAATATATATGCAGGTTAATTGGCAATTAAGCAGCAAAAGGCGGCGGGCAATGGGACACCCGTTTTGCGGAGAGCTTTGGACCCAAAGGCAAACCCAGGCACGGACCGGACATAAGCCCGCGAATTCAGAATCCGATCGCGGGGACAAATGCAGGAACTGGCTAGCTGAACTTACCTTCACCAACACATAGCAGAATGAGAACAAAACATATAGACACCAACGCTTGGAATTCTAGTTTGAATCGCCGGATCCTCGGGCTTGCGGCCCTCGGGTTTTTCAATGTGGCCTTAGTCGCTCAGACGACGGCGCCCGCACCAGGCGCCACGCCAACGACTCCTGCCGCCGCTGCGTCGGCGGCTGCACCGGCGCCGCCACCCTATGGCAAGAAAGCCGACAAAAGTTTCTCCGATCGCCTGGGAGAGGCCTTTCTCGAGCAGCTTGGAACTCCTGGCTACGTGCCGCCAACGCCCCTGGCTCCTGGGGCTACGCCCCCTCCGCCGTCGCGCCGAATCGGCGATACACCGTTCGACAGCCCGCCCTATGCCGACCAAGATTGGCAGATTGGCGGAGGACCCAATGTCATCGGCGACCCGGGCGACCTCAGAGATAGCCCGTATCCTCTCATGCAGGCCATCTATGATGGCGCCGAAGGAAAGGCATGGTACGACAGTCGAATTCAGCTATATGGCTGGATCACGGAGAGCGGAAACATAAGTACCTCGAAGAATACCGGCCCAAGCCAGGTTTCAAATTACCCGGAGGTTTATGACGAGCGTGGCAATCACCTCGAGAACGACCAGGACGTGCTCTACTTCGAACGCATGGCGGACGAGAGCCAAACAGATCACGTGGACTGGGGTTTCCGTATAGCGGCGCTCTATGGACTGGACTACAGGTTCATGGCTTCCAAGGGCTACATCAACGACCAAAACCTGTTCTACAAGAATAAGTACAGCGGTTTCGACACGCCCATGACGTATTTCAACGTGTACATTCCGAATATCGCTCAGGGCGAGAATATCATCATAGGGCGCATCATTTCACTACCTGACATCGAGCAACAGCTTGCTCCAAACAACCTCATGGCGAGCCACTCGCTCGTTTACAGTTTCGACGATTACACGACATGGGGGATCTGGACTAGTACGAAGCTTAATTCCCAATGGGTGCTCCAGTTGGGTTTGGCCGACGGTGTTGATATCGCTCCCTGGGCAAAGGATCCCGGCGTTCAGCCGACCCTCTCGGTGATGCTTCAATATATTTCCCCTGGCGGGAAAGACTCATTCTACGTCGGGATGAACTCGCTCAACAATGGGCACTTCGGATTCAACAACCTCCAGGAGTGCATCGAGAGCTTCAGCCACAAGTTCAACGACATTGTTTGGACCACGACCGAGTTCCAGTACATGTATCAGAAAGGAGCCTCGACGGTGCCGACGTCCTACGTGCCCTTCGTGGACGGTTTCTATCCCACGAAGGATGGCTATGTGTGGGCGGGGGGCGTCGTCAACTACACCTGCTTCCGCATCTCGCCCAACGCTTTCTTTACCGTGCGCAACGAGTATTGGGATGACCCGGACGGCTGCCGGTCGGGCTATGCTTCACCCTATTACGAGGGAAGCGTCGGGGTGACATGGTGGATGAACAAGCTTATGGTCTTCCGGCCGGAACTTCGGTTCGAGCACTGCTTCAAGGCCAATAGCCTCGAGAGCGCATCCGGCCCCGACAACTTCACTGGCGCCCCGACCAACATGCCTGGCGCTTACGACAACGGCCTGAAGCAGTCTCAGCTGACGCTCATGTGCGACGTCACCTATCACTTCTAATCGGCTGATGGGGACAGACCGCAGGTAGCGCGGAGCACTAGGAAGGACCAGGCCTCCGAAATTCGGAGACTGGTCCTTTCGGTTTCCGCGCTTGCCGCCGAACAGTCGCTCGAGGTAAGGCGCCGTGGCGAAACACTGTGTCCTCGCGGCGTCCTCGTCATTGTTTCGAGCAAATTTCGGCAATCCGCGAAGAAAGGAACTAAAGTACCCAGCTTCACGAGGTCTCCTCAATGGCATAACGCGGCGCAAGTTTGGCACGACCCCCTCACCTTCCGTCCGATCGCGGCTGACGTACTCGACCCGCTCGCGGCCGCCTGCCCTGCGTCTATTTCACTCTATCCTGAATTGAACGGGTTCGGCGCCTACTAGAAGCGATAGCTCATATCAATTCCCCCCGTGAGCGGCTGGTTGCTGACGACCCGGTTGAAGGCCGCGGAGGGCTGCGTCTCTGAATACAAAAATTCGAGAGAGGCCTGCTTGTTAAAGGCGTTGTTAACGAACAGCGAGACACTCCAATCGTTCTGTTGGGACTCGATACCCACCCGGAAGTTGGTCAGTTCATAACCCGGCAGCTGGGAGTACTCTCCACTCTCCACGTAGTTGGGGTAATAAAGAAAACTCAGGGAGTAGCGCGGCCCCACGTAAACGGTCTCCGCCTCGGCCTTGAAGACGTACTTCTTCATAAAGGACGTCGAATAGGAGAGATTCAGGTTCCCATTCACCGGAGCGACATCCGGCAGCACATTGGTGGGCGCGATTACCCAGTGCGGCCCCCCGTCCAGATTGTCATGCAGGTATCCGACAGAACCCGCCAGCTCGAATCCATTGCCCAGAAGTACGCGTGCTTCGATATCACCGCCGTATATCGTGGCCTTGTTGCCATTGATATTGAACGCCCAGTCGTCAGGATATGCCAGGAGCTGAATGTGGCTCCAATCCTCGTAGTATAGGCTCGCATTGACCATCAGACGTCGACCAAGCCACCGGGATTTTGCGCCAATCTCGTAGCTCCAGACCGAGTCCGAATTGTAAGTGGAGGGCCACTTGCCTGAGGTATAGTTCATGCCCGCGAAGGAACTGGCCCAAACTCCGGTTGTCGGGTAGGCGGCGTTTCCGCCGCCAGGACGGAATCCTTCTGCCACCGACGCATACGCCGTCAGGTCGCTGCTGTACTCGTAGGACAGGTTGAATTTTGGATCTTCCACCGCTTCCGACTGGGTTACGCCGCCTTGAACCGACGGAGTCGCTGCCCCTAGGGCCGATCCCCATCCACCGATAGTCGACGCGAATTGATAGTCGTAGTCGGTCACGCGCAAACCCACGCTGGCCCTGAGCTTCTTCGTCAGTGCGTACGTCGCATTGCCGTACAATGCATACTGTTCCATCGTGGTTGGCGAATACGCATCAAACCAATTGGGCGTCGTTGCCGGAGCCCCCGTGCCAATGTCCATGAAGGAGGAGTAGTTCGGAGTCGTGCCGGCGAAATTCCATACGGCCCAATAATGGGTGAAATAAGCGCCGGCTACCCATTGAAACGGACCCTTGTCCGTTGATGAGAATCGCAGCTCCGTGCTGAATTGATTGGTGGGGTCATCCTCGGTGCCGTAGGCCTCGCCGGTCCCCGAGGGGCCGTAGTAGCCGGGATTGGGGAGGCCGTAGTTGGCAAAGTAAGCCAACGCCTGGTCCGGGTTGTCGAACATCTCGCTGGCCTCCTCGGTCTGGGTCGAACGGCGCGCCCAGTATGCCGTGGTCAAGGTCGCGTCAAAGGAGCCGAAGCTGTAGTTGATGTTCAGGCTTTCAATGATCTCCTTGTCGGTCTTGGGTTCGGGAATATTGAAGGGCTCGTAATGCGCCAAGTTGCCCGGAAATTGGTCGAAAGCACTGATGCCGGCCTGGTTGTCGCCCATATAATCGCCGGAGAGCATGATCGACAGGCGCTTGGTCGGCTTCCACAGGATGATCCCGCGCAAGGTGTCATACTGATCGGAATTCGACTGGGGAAACTGCTGCTGACCTGGCGCATCCAGAACGTCGCCGCGAACGGCGCCGTTGGCACTGACCAGCGGGAACGGATTGTCCACAATCCGGTCGATCCAGCCGCTCGTGTAGGCTTCCGTCGCCACAATGCGCACAGCCAGCTTTCCCTGGACCACAGGAATGTTGAGCACCATGTCGTCTGTATGGTTGAAACCACCCCCTTCGGTTCCCGACAAAGTGCTTTGCGCCGAACCCTGAAATTGGCTCAAATCGGGCTGGTTGAAGATCAACTTGAACGTGCCACCCATCGATCCCGAGCCATAGAGCGTTCCCTGCGGCCCGCGCAAAACCTCGGTGCGATCAATGTCAAACAACGGCGGGGTGAGAACGACCTTGCCGTTCTGGGCGCCCGCCGGGGCGGTCAGGGCGACGTCATCAAGATAGAAACCCACCGTTGGGGAATTGCCGCCGCTCGACGTCATACCACGCATCTCGAACTCGGTTTGACCAGGCCCGTTGCTCTTCAACGAGACGCCGGGCGTTTCTATGGCCAAAGCGGTCACGTCGACGATGCCGCGGTTCTGCAAGGATTCGGCCGGCTCCACCGCCATGCTGATCGGCGTGTCCTGCTCTGTTCCAACCTGTTTTTCGGCCGTGACCGTGACTTCTCCAAGCTGCAACGGGGAGTATCCCGAGGGGTTGTCCAGGGCGGATTTCAATGGATCGGCCTGGGTCGACCCCGACGGGCTGGTCGGGGGAGTTGCCGATGGGTTAGCCGAGCCCGGGCCGTCGTCAGCGTGTGCCGCCGGAATTATAGATAGGGCCGTTCCGTTCAAGAGCACGGCCATGGCTATATATACGAGCCGGTTGGTGCGGATTTTTTCCATACCGGCCCCGAAGCACGTATTATGCTCGCGACCGTATATCCGAGTTCCCACCGAGTAAAATCTGGTGCGAAATCCATATATAAATTATATATTTGTATATAACATATATATAATCGGCCCGAAATGCGCCGCATGACGCGATTCTCACCAGACCCGGCGGTCCCGCGAGTAGGAGCTGCGCAGTTCCCCTGAGACCCCTCCGACTCTGATTCAGGGCGGACGGGGACCGCCGAACCGCACGCCCGGCGACGGAGCGAAATCCCCTCCAAGGACCGTCGCAATGCATGTGATCCGGCACTCCCCACGCAGGATTCCCACCGAGAATCCCTCCCGTCAGCAGGATCCCTCCGCTTGCCGACAATGTCCTGCGCCTCCGGACCTAGCGGTGCTTGTGCGCCAGGAAATAGAACAGGGCAAGGAAGAGCCCAATCCAGCCCAGCACCCCGGCAACAACCAGCCCGACCATGAACCTGCTCCGCTTCCACGGCTGCGGCGCCCGCAGGCGCTGGTCGCGGTGCGTGACCTCGACCTTGTCCAGGTTGTCGAGCTCTCGCTTCATGTCCGTGGCGGACTGGTACCGCCTCTTGGGATCGCGCTCCAGGGCGTGAAGTATGACCTCCTCCAGGGCCGGGCTGACCTCGGGGTTCAGCTTGCGCGGCGCCTCCGGGTCGCCGGTGACGCGCGCGTTCATGACGACATACGGGCTCTCCCCCTGGAACGGCGTGGAGCCCGTCACCATCTCGTAGAGGATCGCCCCCAGGCTGTAGATGTCGCTGCGGTGGTCCCCCCTGCGGCCGCGGACCTGCTCGGGTGAGATGTAGTCGGGCGTGCCGAGCGCCGGGGTCAGGCCGACAAACGTAAGGCGGCGGGCCGTCTCCACGCGCGCTATGCCGAAGTCGAAGAGCCGCAGGCTCCCGTCCGCGCACACCATGATGTTCTGCGGCTTGAGGTCCCGGTGGGCGATGCCGTTGGCGTGGAGGTATGCCAGCGCGTCGCAGATCTGGCTGCCGTAGGCGACCGCCTCCGCCTCGGTGAACATCTTCCGCTTCGCGAGGACCTCCGCGAGCGTCTTTCCCGCCAGGAACTCCATCACGAGGTAGGGCCGGCTCTTCTGCCCCTCGACCTTGATGACCTTAAGGATCGCGTGATGGTTCAGCTTTGCGCCGATCTCCTCCTCGCGCTGGAAACGCTCGTAGCCGGCAATGTCGCTTTCCAGGGCCATGAGCGGGACCTTGATCGCCACGCTCTGCCCCGTCTTGCGGTCCGTGGCCTTGAAGATGGACGCCATGTTGCTCCGGGCGACGAGGTCGGTGATCTCGAAGCGGTCGTCGAGCACCTTGCCCGGGCCGGGCTCGCCGGTGCCGGTCGCGGCCGCCGCCGCGGCGACAACCGCCTTCCTCGGCGTGACGTCGGCCCCAAGGGCGGTGCGGGCCGACTGGGCCACCTGCTCCCAGTTGCGGACCTCGATGATCTGCAGCGAGATGTTGTCGTCGCTGCCGCGCTTCTCCGCAAGGGCCACCAGCTCCTTGCACGCGTCATAGGGATGGGCGCGGCAGACGATCTCGCGCATCTCCTCGTCGAGCACGCACGCGTGGAGCCCGTCGGTGCACTGGAGGACGAAGTCGCCGTGGCTGAGGAGCTGCGTGGCGAAGTCGGGCTGGCAGAACGGCTCCGACCCCAGGCTGCGGGTGAGCGAGCTGCGGCTCGGGCTCGCCATGGCCTGGCGCTCAAGCAAAAGCCCGAGCTTTACCGGCACCGACGTGGCCACATGATCTGTCGTAAGCCGCCGGATCGTCTTCTGGCGGATGAAGTAGGACCGCGTGTCGCCGACATTCGCGACGCACACGGCGCCGTCGCGGAATATCGCCGCAACGAGCGTCGTCGCCATCTTCTGGCCGCCGTGGTCGGAAAGCGCCTTCTCATGCACCTGCGAGCAGGCGGTCGCGAACATGCGGCGCAGCAGCGTGTAGGCCTTTATGTCCCCGGGCGCCGACTGGAACTCCCCCATCGCCGCCTCGACCGCCAGCCGGCTCGCGACCTCGCCGCGCTCGTAGCCGCCGACACCGTCGGCGAGGAGGGCCACGCTGCCCTGCTTCTCCCTGGTCAGGGGGTCGGGCGACTCCCAGAAATCGAGGTAGTCCTCGTTGACGGGGCGGACGGGGCCCGTTGAGGTGAGACGGCCGTAGCGAAGGCGCATAAGTGGGGCAAAAAATTGGCCCCGCTGCACATGCAGGCGGGGCCAGGTATTTTTGCGCGGCCCGGGGCCGGGTCAACGAGAACTACGCAGGCTTCTGCGTGAGGATCATCGTCTTTCCCTTGGCCTTGCTGCCGGAGGCGAAGTACCAGAACCCGTAGAGGCCCCATACCGCGGCGCATCCGAGCGCTATGTACGACTCGTGCCAGCTCATGCCGGCCACGGAGAAGGGCCCGATGAGGTAGAACAGCATGCAGAGCAGGTTCGCGAGGAAGCCGAAGACCGGGATGGCCATGTGCTTGATGCCATTGAACATGTGGTGCTCCCTGAAGGCCACGATCGCCACGATGCAGGTCGTCATGTAGAGGAGGAAGGTCCCGAAGTTGCTGATCAGCGTGAGGACCAGGAACGAGTTGGGAATCCACGTGTAGACGTGCGGGGCGAAGATCCCGAAGCTGTACCAGATGTTATGCTTGTCCAGGGCCGCCAGGTCGGTCGCCTGGCCGCCCAGGTAGGTCGTCACCGTGATGATGCCGAGGACGATCGAGAGGATCGCGAGCGTCCAGATCGAGCGGTGCGGCGTCAGGTTCTTCCCGTGCAGGATGCCGAAGTGCGCGCCCACCTCGTTGTCGCGGCCCATCGCGTAGGTCACGCGGGCCCCGGTGTTCATGCAGGCGAGCGTCGTGCCGATGAGGGCGAGGAAAACCGTAGCGGCCTGGACGAGCATGAAGGCCTTGCCGGCGGCGTAGCTGCCGAAGACCCATGTGCCGGCGAGCACCATCATGTCGCCGATCGGTGCGCCGGAGGCGCCCGCCATGGAGAGCGTGTAGCCGCTGTTCATGAAGTAGTTCGCGGCGAAGTACTCGAACAGGTAGCAGATGGCGCCCTGGATCGTGAGTGACAGCAGGATGGCCCAGGGAAGATGCCTCTTCGGGTCCTTGGCCTCCTCGCCCATCGACGTGACCGACTCAAAGCCGACCAGGATCAGGATCGCGACGCAGGCCTGGACGATGACGTAGTTGAACTTGTGGAAGCCAAGCACCGACTTGGCGGTGGGATGGTAGTTGAACGTCTGCACGCCCGTGGAATCGGTCGTGTAGGCGCCGTCCTTGTAGTCGATCGTGAACGGGGCGGCCTTGTCCACGGTCGTCGGCTTGCCATCGGCGTCGGCCGGCAACGGGTTGCCATCCTTGTCCTGGCCGTCCTGCATCTGGTAGATGGGCGTCTTGTCAGGATTGAAGGTCGGCTTGCCGGCGGCGTCGAGCACGGGGAGCGGGGCTCCCTTGTCATCGTTGATCGTGACTTGGGCGACCTGGTAGTTGACCGCGATCCCGTTCGAGAGGTGGAACGCCTTCGAGCCCTGCGGATGGGCGTTCCTGTAGGCGATCGCGAGGATCCCGAAGACGATCAGCGCCGAGATCTGGATGATGTTGATCGCGATGTTGACCGCGGTGCTTCCGTTGACGCCCCGGTAGGCAATGTAGGCCACGCCGAGCGCGAAGACGATGCAGAACAGGTACATCTCAAGCGGGCTGTTGTAGACGCCGCTGAATGTGTCCGGGAACAGGTAGCCGGAAAGGTACCCCACGAGGAGCGCCGTGACGCCCACCATGACCCCGGGGTAGACCCAGTAGTACAGGTGGCTCGCCCAGCCCGTGAAGAATTTCGCCACGCGGGCGAACTTGTACGCGTGCGTCTTCGAAAGGAAGGCCTGCTCGGCGTAGAAATAGGACGAGCCAGCTCCCGGGTAGAGTTTGGACAGTTCTGCGTAGCTGACAGCCGTGGCGTAGCACAGGAGGAGCGCCATGATGATGCCGATCCACATGGCGCATCCAGCCATGGGCGCACCATAGAGCGCTTGTTCCTGAAACGTGAGCCAAAGGAAGGCGCCTGGGGCGATCAGGGCCATTGCGTTTACAGTCAAACCGGTGAGGCCCAGAGTGGGCTTCATCGTGGGAGTCGGAGCTGGCGTGGTGGGAGCAGACATAGGACTTGGCTGGTTCTGGGTTTGGGGCGGCGGTGTTGCTGGAGCGTTGGGTACTTAACGCGGCCTTAACGACCGCGGCTCTCGGTATAGCCGCTTGCATGCCAACAAAGTCATTAAAATTCCGTATACGGTTTGGATCGCATCCCGCTGGTAATGAGAAAAATAACGCCGCCCAAAATTTCGTGCATTCGGTTAACGACGCCCTTCGGCGCGCGGCAAATCAGTTGTTTTAATGCTAATCAGCAGGAAAAAAACCAACAGGAAACCAACCCATGCGCCCGAGTCGCCCGGCCGTTGCGATTAGAGCTCTTGACCCTGGAAAAGAATCGGCGCCGGCCCGCCCCGAAATTCCACCTTAGTTAGCTCAAGCGCGCCGTCGCCGGTGGCGACCACGAGGGGAGAGACGGAGAGAATTGCGCCGGGGTTGCCCGAGCGGCCGCGGGACTCCGGGGAGTCGTCCTCGGCCCACCAGACCATCATGCGCGCCGGACCGATGTCCGTGAACGCGCCCGGATAGGGATCGGTGACGGCGCGCACCAGGTTGAAAATCTGCAGGGACGACTGCCTCCAGTCGATGCGGCCGTCCTCGGGCCTGCGCCCACCGAAATACGTGGCCTTCGACGCGTCCTGCGGCGTCTCGGGCGCGGTACCGGCCAAGAGCGCGTCGATCTGGCGCTCAAGCACGCGGCGCGCGCACGGGAGCGCCTTCCTGAAGGCCTGCTCCGCCGTGTCTCTCGGCCCGATGTCCACGCCCTCCTGGTCGACGACGTTTCCGGCGTCGGGCTCTTTCACCATCCGGTGGAGCGTCATCCCGATCCGGGGCTCGCCGTGGAGGACCGCCCAGTTGATGGGCGCCCGGCCCCGGTACCTCGGGAGAAGCGAGCCGTGCATGTTGAAGGCCCCAAGGGGGGCGAGGCCGAGGATCTTTCCCCCTATCATGTTCCTGTAGTACACGGAGAGGATGAGGTCCGGCCTCATCGCGGAGATGCGCTCGACCCATTCCGGCGCGCCGGCCTTCTCGGGAGCGTGGACCGGGATTCCCGCGGCCCTCGCGGCGGCGGCCGGCGTCTTGAACCAGATCTTCTCGCCCGGGCTGTCCTCGTGGGTGATGAGGGCGACGACATTGTCGCCGCGCTCGAGGAGCAGGGAAAGGCAGTCGTGGCCGACCTCGCTGTAGCCGAAGAACAGGATCCTGGGGGCGGCCATTCGGGAAGCCGCCTATTCGGCGGCCTCGATCATCTCTCTCACAAAATAGCGCTGGCGCACGCGGACAACCTGGTAGGTCCTCCCGACGTACTCGCCGATCAGCCCGATGCCTATCATCGCCACGCTGAGCAGGAAGAACAGGATCCCGAACAGCGTAAACACGCCGAAGGTCTCGCGGTCCAGGTTGAGGACGAAGCGGCGGAAGAACAGCACCATCACCAGGGCGAGGCTGCCGGCGGAGGAGGCCATGGCGAACATTGTGAAGGCCTGGAGCGGCACCAGGGAGAAACCCGTGATAAGGTCGAAGTTGAGCCGGACGAGCATGTAGAGGGAGTAGTTCGACTTGCCCGCGTGACGCTCCTCGTGCTTGACGCCCACCTCCGTGGGGTTTCCCGCGAAGCTGTAAGCGAGCGCGGGGATGAAGGTGTTGTTGGCACCGCTGCGCACAATCGCGTCGATGATCGGGCGGCTGTAGGCCCGAAGCATGCACCCCTGGTCCGTCATCTCGATGGAGGTCATTCTCCTTCTGACGGAGTTGATGACGCGTGACGCCAGAGTCCTGAACAGGCTGTCCTTCCTGTTGACCCGGAAGCCCCCCACGTAGTCGTGGCCAACGTCCATCAGGACCAGCAGGCTAGGGATTTCCTCCGGGGGGTTCTGGAGGTCGGCGTCCAGGGATACGATGACCTTGCCGCGGACGCGCTCGAAGGCAGCCATGACCGCCATGTGCTGCCCATAGTTCGCGTTGAAGTCGATGATCCGGGTCACGTCGGGGCGGGCAGCGAACTGCGCCTTCAGGAGCTCCAGCGAGTGGTCGGCGCTGCCGTCGTTCGTGAAGATCACCTCATACCTCTTCCCGAGGCCGTCCAGGACCGGGTAGAGCCTCGAGAACAGGAGGGGAAGGTTGAGCTCCTCGTTGTAGACCGGGATGACGACGGAGATCTCGGGCGTCGCGCTCATGCCTTGGCGTGCCCCCTCAGCGTCGTGGCGAGCGCCCGGACGACCCTCGCCACGTCGGAGCGGGCCATCGCGGGAAAGAGCGGAAGCGTGAGGATGCTGCGCCCCGCATGCTCGGCGTTCGGGAAGTCGCCGTCCTTCCAGCCCATCCGCCGGTAGAGCGCGAAAAGGTGGACCGCCGGGTAGTGGACGCCCGTCCCTATGCCGAGGGACTTCATCTCCTCCATGACATCGGACCGCTTCCTGTCGCCGGGCAGGATGACCTGGAACATGTGCCAGTTGCTGTCCGAGAAATTTGCCACCGGGAGCCCGATCCTGAGCGACCGGACGGCGGGCCTGTCGAACTCCTCGAAGTAGGCCCGCGCGAGCTCGCGGCGCTTCGCCGTGAACTCCTCGACGTGCGGGAGCTGGCCGAGGCCTATCCGCGCCGCGATGTCGGTCATGTTGAACTTTCCGCCCACCACCTCGACCTCCATGCCGTCGTGCCCCGTCCGCACGACGCCCTGCAGCCTGTACTGCTCGGCAAGCCTTGCCTCCCTCTCGTCGCTCATGACGAGGCAGCCGCCCTCGGAGGTCGTTATGTTCTTGTTGGCGTGGAAGCTGATGGAGACAAAATCCCCAAAGGAGCCAATCCGCTTTCCCTTCCAGGTGCTCCCAAAGGACTGGGCCGCATCCTCGACGACCCGCAGGCCGTGCCTCTTCGCGATCGAATACAGCCGGTCGCGGTCGACGGGGAGCCCCGCCAGGTCGACCGGGATGATCGCGCGGGTCCGGGGCGTTATGGCCTTCTCGGCCATGCCCAGGTCGATCGTCCGCGTGACGGGGTCTATGTCGACAAAGACGGGCCTCGCCCCCACCTCGAGGACCACGTTGCTCGTGGCGACCCAGGTGAGCGGGGTCGTGATCACCTCGTCCCCCTGCTTCACGCCGGCTATCCGGAGCGCGATCTCCATCGTGCAGGTCCCGGAATTGAAGACTCGGACCGGCCGGCCCCCGAAGTACTCGGAGAGTCTCGCCTCGAACGCCTTGACCTGGGGCCCGGACGAGAGCCACCCGGAGCGCAGGACCTCGGCGACCCCTGCGATCGTCGCCTCGTCGATCGTGGGCCTCGTGAACGGCAGAAACGGCTCGACCAGCTTGGGCGGGGCTGCAGCGGGGGATGGCATGGCTGGGGGCATTCTGCGGGGTGACAGGCAATCCTCAAGGCTGGTTGCTGAAAAGATAGTGATGCTGCCCCCTCATGAGCACGTAGTAATGGAACTCCGGGTCCGCGAAGAGCTCCCCGACGTCGCGGACCCTGGCCACGGCGAAGACCCGGCGCGGGCCCGCCCATTCCTTGCGGAACTCGGCGTCGTCGATGAACCGGGCGCTGCGCTCGGCCGGATCCAGGAACTGGAGTTCCAGCTCGTCGGTGTACTTGACGAGCCCAACAAGGCTCCCCGTGTAGTAGGTGAAGTCGTGGAAGAACCCGTGGTAGTGGTAGACGAGGTCCCCCGCCTTGACGTAGCCCCGGGCGGCGGTGGCGACATCCTTGGTGCTCCGCGTGTCGATGATCGGCATCGCGAGCAGCAGGACCCCGATAAGGAAAATGAGGGTCACCGTCATGGCGGTCAGGGCGCCCCGCGCCGAACCCGGGCCGCCGCGCGGCACGAGCGCACGGATCCCGCCCACGCAGAGGATCGCCGCAAGGATGAGGGCGTAGGGCCTGAGGGCGACCGCCGAGGCCGTGTCCCGGATCAGGCCCGGCTTGAGGACGGCGACGCACGCCCCCGCCGCAAGGAGGCCGCAGAGGAAGCCGAAGATCCTGAGGCCAGGCTTCATCCGCTGGAAGGCGTCCGGCCGCGCGAGCGTCGCGGCGACCCACCGGCCCACGAGCACGGCGATCGGCGGGCATATCGGCAGGATGTAGGGGACCAGCTTCGACTGGGACTTGCTGAAGAAGAGAAGGATGAAGAGGGCCCAGATCGCGAGGAACCAGGCCTCGGGGTTCTCCCTGCGGCGCGCCCAGCCGCCGGCGAGGGCGTCCCGGAGCGCGGACCAGAGGAACCCGGTCCAGGGGAACAGCCCCGGGATGAGGATCAGGATGAAGAAATAGAAGGGCTGGTAGCGCGCGTGCCCCGTCTTGTCCGAGAAGCGCTCGAACTGCTCGTAGATGAAGTAGAAGTGCGCCCAGCCCGGGTTCCTCCGGGCCATGAGGGCGTGCCACGGCGCGGCGATGGCCAGGAAGATCACTATCCCGCTGGGCAGGTAGAACGGCCGGAGCCGCCTCCATTGGCCGATCAGGACCAGCCAGAGGAACATCACGGCTCCCGGTATCAGGAACCCGATCAGCCCCTTCGTGAGCGTCGCCAGGGCCGCGCTCGCGTAGAGCCCCCAGAAGAGGAGCCTGCGGCCCCGCCCCGGCGGCTCGCGCACGCCAACGATGAAGCAGAAGAGGGCGGCGCTCATGAGCACCGACACGGCCATGTCCAGGCCGAGAAGGTGGACGAACGCTATATAGAGAAGCGACGTCCCGAGGACGATCGCCGACCAGAAGCCCGAATCGCGGCCATAGAGCCTGCGCCCGGCCCCGTAGGCGATCAGGATCCCGGCTATCCCGAGAAGGGCCGGCGCCAGCCTCACCGACCACTCGCTCGGGCCGAGGATTCTCTCGCAGGCGGCGACGGCCCAGTACATGAGGGGCGGCTTCTCATAGTAGGGAACGCCGTTCAGCCTCGGCGTGACCCAGTCTCCGCTGGCCAGCATCTCGCGGGGGACCTCGGCGTAGCGTCCCTCGTCCGGGTTCACCAAAGGGGCGCTGCCCAGCAGGCACGCGAAAAGCGCCGCGAAGAGCACCGTCAGGATGACCGCGTCCCGCCGGCCGGACGGCGCCGGTGCGGAAGGGGGCGGGGCCTTGGGACTCACGTCCACGACCTAGGCGTTAAGGCGTTGCCACGCAAGTCCTACACCCAGTGCGCCCCATCCAACACGTTCACAGGTCGTCGGAAATATCACGTTCCAGTTGCCGCTCCTTGGCGACGGTATCTTCTATGAGCCTTTCAATCTTCGGAAGAATATCCGATGCATTTTGCGAAATTGCATTCCAAAGAATTTCGTAATCTATGCTGTCGTATCCATGCGCGAGCCAGTTGCGCATGCCTACTATTTCGCGCCACGGAATCTCGGGATGCGCCTCCACGACATCTTCGGGAATTCGATTGCAAGCTTCGCCTATCAACTCAACCACCCTCTCAGCGCGTCGCCTAAGGCCCAAGTCCTTAGATAGTTCCTCACGCGAACGCCCCTTTGAAAGTTCTGAGGCTTCTTCCGCAAACCCCTTCAATTGCCGAAGCGTGGTCAGGACTTCATGCTTGCTCATATATGCCCAGCGCCTCGGACAGCACTTCGTCTCGGAAATACGCGCTCAGCATTGGAGGTGTACACAGATCGACCTTTCGCCCCAACAAGTTTGCCAGCTCGTACTGGAAGCCGAAGTGATGAATCCCGGGGTGGCGGCCAGGTAAATATTCCACCAAAATGTCCACATCGCTGCTGCTTGGGTCAAAGTCGTCTCGAAGAACGGACCCAAATAGGCTGAGCTTCCGCACGCCACGTGCGCGGCAAAGCGCCGCGAGTTTTTCGCGGTCTATGGCAATGGGCAACTCTGAAGTCGTCACTCCGCAACCGTAGGGATTGCCATCCGGCGCGCAAGGCTCCGATGGCCGCGCCAATGCAGCTGTTCTGGCACCCGGAGCGATATTGAATTGAGCCCGGGACGGGCTTCCTGCCAAATCGCAACCGCAATGACGGCCGCGACCACGAGGAACTTCAGCTTCATCTGCGGGCAGGATGATTTCCTGGTGGGCCGGATGGGAAGGAAGCGCTTCGACGAGCTCGCCGGGGACAACACGGACGAGTTCTCGCGCGAGGTCATCAGCGGCTTCGCGGCAAACGTCGACGAGGTGGGGACCGCGGTGAATCGGTTCCGCGAGTCCGTGCAGACGATCCCCATGTTCGGGGGCCGCCGGGTCGTCTGGCTGAAGGACGTCAACTTCCTGGCGGACACGGTGACGGGAAAGGCCGAGACGACGCTCGGGTGCGTCGAGGACCTCCAGCACATCCTGCAGTCGGTCAACCCCGAGGAGACCGCTGTCCTGATCACGGCCGCGCCCGTCGATCGCCGGCGCTCGTTCCCCAAGTGGTGCGAGAAGAGCTCGGACTTCTCGCTTGCCGACGGCGGCGAGGACGGCGAAGGGCTCGCCGCGGTGGTCCTGGCCGAGGCGTGCGCGGTGGCCGTCCAGTTCGGCCCGGGGGCGCTCGAGCTCCTGCTGGCCAAGATCGGCGCCAACTCGCGGCTGCTCGTCGAGGAGGTCCACAAGCTGGCGACGCACGCCGAGGGCGACGTGATCGACGAGGCGAGCGTGGCCGCGCTGACGCCCAACGCGGCGCAGGGCGAGTTCTTCGAGACCGCCGACGCATTCTTCAGCGGGGACCTCAAGTGGGCGCTCGATGCGCTCCGGCGGCACTTCTTCGCGGGCGGGGACGCGCGGCCGGTCCTCGCCGCCCTCCAGAACCGCAACCGGATCCTCATCCAGCTGCGCGCCCTCACGGACGCCGGCGAGGCCAAGGCCGGGCCCAGGGGGGTCGACGGCCTCCAGAAGGCCGCGCAGACCCACGGCGCCAGGTTCGGCGACGCCGTCGCCGAGAAAAGCTCGTACAACATCTTCACCCAGAACCCCTGGTACGTGGGCAAGCTCGCCGGCGCCGCCCCCCTCCCCTCCCTCAGGCGCCTGATCGACAACCAGCGGGCCTTCATCGACGCGTTCGAGGAGATCATCCGCAGGCCGGACGCCCAAGAGGAGGTTCTGCGCGACATGGCCGTCCGCTGCCTCGCCGCCTAGACGGGGGTGCGGGACCCGTCCCGCGGGCTGCGTCGCTTTTCCGGTGGCGTTCACCCGCCGGGGGCGTTTACTGGGCGGCTCCCCGTGATCGAGCCGTCTGATCCAGCACCCAACGAGCCAGTCCTGAACGTCCTGGCGGAGCGCTACGCCTCGCAGGCGATCCGGGATGTCTGGTCGCAGCGCGGAAAGGTCCTCCTTGAGCGCGACTTCTGGATAGCGGTCATGAAGGCCCAGCGGGACCTCGGCGTCCCGATCCCCGCCGAGGCCATAAGGGACTATGAGCGGGTCAAGTCGCGGATCGACCTCGCGTCGATCGGCAAGCGGGAGCGCGCTACGCTCCACGACGTGAAGGCGCGGATCGAGGAGTTCTCGGAGCTCGCGAAGCGCCAGTTCATCCACCTCGGCCTCACGAGCCGGGACCTGACCGAGAACGTCGAGCAGCTGCAGATCTTCAAGTCGCTCAAGATCGTCCGCATGAAGGCGGCGGCGGCCCTCGTCCTGCTCGCGCGGCGCGCGGAGGAGTTCCGCGACCTGATGATCACGGGGCGCACCCACAACGTCCCGGCCCAGCCGACGACGCTCGGCAAGAGGCTCGCGATGTTCGGGCAGGAGCTGCTGATCGCGTTCGAACGCCTCGAGGGCCTCATCGAACGCTACCCGGTCCGCGGCCTCAAGGGGGCGGTCGGCACGCAGCTCGACCAGCTGACGCTCCTAGGGGGAAGGGCCGACAAGGTCGCCAGCCTCGAGAGCCGCGTGCTGAAGCACCTCGGCATCCCCGCGTCGCTCGGGAACGTGGGCCAGGTGTACCCGCGGGGCCTGGACTTCGAGGTCGTCTCCGCGCTGCACCAGGTCGGGGCCGCTGCGGCGAGCTTCGCGACCACGATGCGCCTCATGGCCGGGGCCGGTCTCCTCACGGAGGGCTTCCAGGAGGGCCAGGTCGGCTCCTCGGCGATGCCCCACAAGGCGAACGCGCGCAACTGCGAGCGCATCTGCGGGTTCTCGACCATCCTCGGCGGCTACGTCACGATGACGGCCACGCTCGCGGGCGACCAGTGGAACGAGGGCGACGTATCCTGCTCCGTCGTCCGGAGGGTGGCGCTGCCCGACGCCTTCTTCGCGATCGACGGCAGCCTCGAGACGCTGCTCAGGGTCCTGGGGCAGATGGAGGCGTTCCCGACGGCGATCGCGCAGGAGAACGAGCGCAACCTCCCCTTCCTGGCTACCACGACGATACTCATGGAGTCGGTGAAGCGCGGCGCCGGGCGCGAGACCGCGCACGAGGCCATCAGGGAGCATTCGCTCGCGGCGATGAAGGCGATGCGCAGCGGCGCCCCCGGGCCCGACCTGCTGGAGCGGCTGGCCGGCGACAAGAGGATCGGCCTGGGCAAGAAGGCCCTCCAGGCCATCCTCGCCGAAAGCGCGCGCTTCGTGGGGGCGGCCCCGAACCAGGTGGACGTGTTCGTCGCCGAGGTGAAGCCGCTCGCCAAGAGGGTGAAGGGCGCGGCCGACTACCGGCCGTCGAGGCTCCTCTGAGGCGCTCCCGCGGCCCAAGAAGTTTTAAATTGCGCACCCCCGCGGGATGCGCTTTCTTGGACCCTCACTGTCCCCTCTAATCCCTTATAACTTTTCAAATGGCTGAGCTCGTAGGAAATGTCCTGGTGGGTCAATCTGGCGGTCCGACCTCCGTAATTAACGCGAGCCTGGCCGGAATTGTGGCCGAGGCGCTCAACCACGAGTCCATCGAGGAGATCTACGGCGGCCTCAATGGGGTGCTCGGCATCCTCCAGGAGGACATCGTGGACCTTGCGTCCGAGTCGCAGCAGCAGATCAGGGCGCTCAGGCACACGCCGGGCGCGGCGCTCGGCACGTGCCGCTACAAGCTCAAGAAGCAGCAGGACTTCGAGCGGGTCATCGAGGTCTTCAAGGCCCACAACATACGCTATTTCTTCTACATCGGCGGCAACGACTCCCAGGACACGGCCGACAAGATCTCCAAGCTGGCGCAGCAGCAGGGCTATGAGCTGCGCGTCATCGGCGTCCCGAAGACGATCGACAACGACCTCACGGGCACGGACCACTGCCCGGGCTACGGCAGCGTGATCAAGTACCTCTCGATGACGGTCCGCGAGATCGCGTGCGACAACGAGGCGATGGGCCAGGGCGACCTGGTGTCGATCGTCGAGGTCATGGGCCGGAGCGCCGGCTGGATCGCCGCGGGCACCGCGCTCGCGAAGCGCCGCGACCACCCCCACGACGCCCCGCACCTGATCCTCCTCCCCGAGGTCCCCTTCAACCAGGAGAAGGTCCTGGAGGACGTGAAGCGCGTCCTGAAGCGCGAGCGCTACTGCCTGATCGTCGTCGCCGAGGGGCTGGTCGATGCGGACGGGAACTACCTTGCGGCCGACTCCGCCACCGACGCCTTCGGGCACGCCAAGCTTGGCGGCGCCGGCGAGGCGCTCTCCGAGATCATCGAGGCGGGGATCCCGAACGCTAAGGTCCGGGTGGCCCGCCCGGGTCTGATCCAGCGCGCGGCGGCGCACGCCGCGTCCAAGACCGACGCCGACGAGGCCTTTCTCGCGGGGCAGGCGGCCGTCCGCGCGGCGATCGCCGGCGAGACCGACAAGATGGTCACGCTCGTCCGCGGCGAGACCGAGCACTACACGGTCGAGACCGGCCTCGCCCCCCTGAGCGAGATCGCCAACGGGACCAAGAAGCTTCCGCGCGAGTGGATCAACGAGGACCTGGTCAGCATGAACTTCCAGTTCCTGCGCTACGCCCAGCCCCTGATCCAGGGCGAGGTGACGCTGCCCTACGACACGGGAGTGCCGACCTACGCCAGGCTCGACAAGGTCCGGGTGGACAAGGTGCTCCCGGCCTACGAGGTCTGATCGACGCGCATCGAGCGGGACCCCCGCGCGGTGCCGCCCGGTCACATTTTCATCAGGCTTTGCGCGGGCCGCAGGCGCAGGAATATCCAGTAGCCCACCGGATGCCTGCCATAGGCGCCTTCCAGGGACGGCGCCCACGAGGCGGTGACCTCGGCGCCCAGTGCGAGCTGCACCTTGGCGTTGTCGACAAGCTCCCGGCTGGCGCCGAGTGAAACCTGCGTGATGTCGAATTCCCGCCCGGCCGGAGAAAGGTTCAGCTCCTCCCCCGTCTTCTGCACGTATTCCGCGCGGCCGAATACCGTGTAGAGTGCAGAGGCCTGCCAGTCCGACTCCGCGAGGAGGGCGTTGCTTCGCTCGCCGCCCACGATGTTCTGCCCCCATGCGACCGTGGTCGCCAGGATTCTGCCATCCGCCAGCGGATGCGTGTTCATCACCGAGAACGTGGCGCGGTGCTCGCTTTCCCCGGGATGGAGGTCCTCCGGGCTCGCCAGGTAGCCGTAGGAGGCCTGCGAACTCCATTCCATGGAGGGGTTCCAGCTCAGGCGCCCGGAGAACGAGTCAAGGTGGGGCGGCCCGACAATCCAGCGGTGCTGGCTGGGCTCGCGGCCGTTGAACCATGAGCCCTCCAGCTGGAAGTCTCCGCGGCTGACCCCGAGCGTCGCGACCCCGAAGGCGATGTGCGTCGAGTCCATCCAATGGTGCGTTATCGGGACCGCGGGGTCGTCCATGGCCGACTGCCTGTGCATGAACGCAGGCGGCCCGAGCGCCGGCTCCCCCGACGGGGCCAGGTAGACGGAGACCGCCGTCGCGCGGTCGATTGCATGCCTGTAGCGCGCCGCGAGCTCCATGAAAAAGTCATGCGGGTGCTGTCGGTCCACGAGCGGCTGCCCGTTGTAGGACTCCCCGGTCTGGAAAAGCATCGGGTATCCGCGCTCGGTCACGGTCCACGGCTCGAGCGTGAACATGCCCCGGAACAGGAGGTCATCCGCACCGCCCCAGTCGCGCGAGGCCATCACCATCGCCCAGTTCTGGGAGTCGACCTGGTGCCCGCCCCGAGGGCCAAGCTGATCGTCAAAGCTGAGGAAGACGTTGTAGTGCGCCATCAACATCCAGTCGCCCATCATTTCGTGAACCGCGTACATCGTGCTGGTGTCGGGCTGCCAGGAGGTTCCCGAGGCCTCCCGCGGTTCCGGGACGTCCGCAAAGCTGGACATCATCGGCATATCCATCGCCTCAGGGCCCGCCGCACGCGCCGCTCCCGCATGCGACAGGGCCGTGAGCAGCGCCGCGAGAGAGCGCATCCCGGCAACCGGCCGTCCGCGGGCACGACGCGGCATTCTTGCAGCATGCATCGCGCTAACCATGCGCAAAATCCGCCGCATCGCAAAAAAGGTTCCGTCCCGGCCGTCCGCCCGGACTAGGCCCGATCGGGAGCCCTCGAGGCGACAAACGGCTCCTCGTGGAGGTCGGGCGCGCGCCTGCCCGCGAGGAGGAGCCACCAGACCCTCGCGTTGGCGGCCACGATCACCGCGACGAGGATGAGGAAGACCGCCGTGACGGCGGCGTCCACGTGGGCGTTGAAGGCCTGCCGTGGCACCGAGGCCGCTGATGCCGCCCTCAGGAACCCGAGCCTCGGGTCCGCGCTGAAGATCTTCATCCAGCCCGCCGTCATCGTGACGGCCAGGAGCCAGGCGAGCGGCAGGAGCGTGACCCACAGATAGCGCGCCTTCCCCATCTTGATGAGGACCGTCGTGCCGAGGGCCAGGGCGATCACAGCCAGCAGCTGGTTCGCCACGCCGAAGATCGGCCAGAGCGAGTTGATCCCCCCGAGCGGGTCGATGACGCCCTGGTAGAGGAACCAGCCCCAGGCGCCGACGAAGAGCGCGGTGGCGCCGACGTTTCCCGCGAGGGACCGCGTGTCGCCGAGCGGCCTCCATGCGAGGCCCAGCAGGTCCTGGATCATGAACCGCCCTACCCGCGTGCCGGCGTCGATCGTCGTCAGGATGAAGAGCGCCTCGAACATGATCGCGAAGTGGTACCAGACGGAGAGCGCGGCCCTGCTGTGGAGCACGCCCGCGAGCATCTGCGCCATGCCGAGCGCGAACGTGGGCGCGCCGCCGGCGCGCCCCACCATGGTCTTCTCGCCGATGCTCGAGGCGAGCGCGGCCATCTCCGCCGGCGTGACCGGGAACCCGAGCGCGCTTATGTGCTGCGTCACGGCGGCGACGTCGCCCTTCACGTTGATCGCGAAGTACTCGCCGGGCGCCATCGCGCACGCCGCGATGACGGCCATGATCCCGACGCACATCTCCGTCATCATCGCGCCGTAGCCGATCGCCCGGATGTCGCGCTCGCGCGCGAGGAGCTTGGGCGTCGTCCCGGAGGAGACGATCGCGTGGAACCCCGACACGGCTGCGCAGGCGATCGTGATGAAGCAGAAGGGGAACACGGGCCCGGCGAACACCGGGCCGGTCCCGTCGATGAACCGGGTCACGGCCGGCATGCGCAGCTGCGGCCCGAGGGCGATGATCGCGACCCCGAGGGCGGCTATCGTGCCGATCTTCATGAAGGTGCTCAGGTAGTCGCGCGGGGCGAGGATGAGCCAGACGGGCACGATCGAGGCCACGAAGCCGTATCCCATGATCCACCAGGCGAGCGTCGTCCCCCTGAGCGTCAGGAGGGACTCGAGTCGGGAGCCCGCTATGAACTGGCCCCCCCAGACGGCGGCGAGGAGCGCCGCGATTCCGGCCGCGGTGACCCATGCGAGCCTCCCCCTTTCGTTGCCCCCGGAGCGGAGGAAAAGGCCCATTGCCACGGCAATCGGCATCGTCGCGGCGATCGTGAAGACCCCCCAGGGCGACTCCGCGAGCGCGTTCACGACGACGAGCGCCAGCACGGCGAGGAGGATGACCGTTATCGCGGTGATGCTCACGAGGGCGGCGAGCCCCGCGAAAGGGCCCACCTCGTCACGGACCATCTGGCCGAGGGACTTGCCGCGGCGACGCACCGAGCAGAAAAGGATGATACTGTCGTGCACTGCCCCGCCGAAGACCGCCCCGATGAGGATCCAGAGGCAGCCCGGGAGGTATCCGAACTGGGCCGCGAGCACCGGGCCGACGAGGGGCCCGGGCCCGGCGATCGCCGCGAAATGGTGGCCGAAGACCACCCAGCGGTTCGTCCTCACAAAGTCCCTGCCGTCGGAGTGGGTCTCAGAGGGCGTGGCGCGCGTCTCGTCGATCGTCAGCACTTTGGCCATCAGCCACGCAGAGTGGAACCGGTAGGCGATCGCGAACACGCACGCCGCCGCGACGACCATCCAGAGCGCGCTCACCGGCTCGCCGCGGGAAAAGGCGAGGACGGCCACGCTGCCCGCGCCGGCGAGGGCGACGGCGGACCAGCCGGCGGCGCGGGCTGTCTTCGCAAGGGGGGTGGCTGCCGCTTGGGTCATTTGGGGGGCAAATCCGGGAACTGCGGCAGGTTGCGCGGAAAGCCGCCGCCGGGCAAGCGCGCCGGGGCCACTTGTTGGTTTGCATCCCCGGACGGCTCTCTCCCATTTTTGCCCGGTTGCGCGGCGTCCCCTGCGAAACTCCCATGGTACCAAACGCCACCGAAACGCGCCCCGCCCGATCGCGCATCGCGAGCGCGCTGCCCCCGCTCCTGATCTGGTGCGCCCTCGCGCTCCTCCTGCGCCAGGTGCCGCCCGACGGGAGCGAGCACGGGAACCTCGGCCAGTTCCTTGGAAGGTTCCACGTCCTCGTGCTCCACGGACCGCTCGTCATCCTCGCCCTTGTCCCGGTCATGGAGCTCATGAGGCGGCGGCCGAGGTGGGCGCATCTGGCCCCCGTCGCCGGGGGGCTGCTCTCGCTGGCGGCGTTCCTGGCATTCGTGACGGCGCTGGACGGATGGCTGCTAGCCTGGAGCGGGGGCTACCGGGGCAGCGACGTCACGCGTCACATGTGGCTCGGGCTCTGGCTCGCGGGCGCCTGCGGCTCCGCTGCGCTGGCCCGGTGCGGCGCGCTGCCGCGCGCGCTCTACCCCGCCCTCCTCGCGGCCGCCGTCGCCCTCATGGTCTGGACGGGGCACACGGGCGGCTCGATATCGCACGGGGACGGTTTCCTGACCGACAAGATGCCCGCGCGCCTGCGGACGCTCCTCGGGATGCCGGCCGCTGCCCCGAGGCCCGCGGAAGCCTCCGCGGGCGCAGCCAAGGTCGTCCGCGCCGGGCCCGGCAGCGCGGACCCGGCGAACCCGGCCTACTTCGCGGTGCATATCGCGCCCCTCCTCGCGCGGAGCTGCCTCCCCTGCCACAAGCCCGAGAAGCACAAGGGCGGCCTCCTCATGGACACGTACGCCCACCTCATGCGCGGGGGCGATGACGGCGCGGTCGTCGCGCCGGGCAACCCGAAGGAAAGCGACATCCTGCGCCGGCTGCGGCTCCCCGCGAGCGACGACGACTCGATGCCGAGCGACGGCGACAAGCCCCTCACCCCGGAGGAGATCCAGATGATCGAGCGATGGATCGGCGCCGGCGCGAAGAGCGGCTGAGCGCCGCGGACCCGTAACAGATCGGTTACACGATCGAGCCTGCGGGCGGGCCTTGGTCTATGGACAATTGCCCCCTGTTGCGCCACTCTAGGCCCATCACTTGAAACCCCCGACATTGAAGCGCATCCTGGCGTCGGCCTTCGCCGGCCTGGCGATCCTCGCCGCCCTCCCCTGTGCGCGCGCACAGGTGGCGGCGTCCCTTGTATCCGCGGACGCGTCGATCCAGCCCGGCACGCCGTTCACTCTGGCGCTCCGCCTCGTCCACAAGCCGCACTGGCACACGTACTGGGTCAATCCCGGCACGGGGCTCCCGACGACGCTCAAGTGGAGCCTTCCCGACGGGTGGAAGGCCGGCGACATCCATTGGCCGGCCCCGACGCTCCTCACTGACACCCGGGGCAATGTCATCGGCAACGGCTACGACGGCGACCTGCTCCTGCCGGTGACGATCACGCCGCCGGCCGGCCTCAAGCCGGGCGCGGCCGTGGAGCTCCCGGTCGCGGCGGACTGGCTCATGTGCCAGGACGAGTGCGTCCCCGGAAGCGCGAAGCTCTCGATCACGCTGCCGGTCTCGGCCGACGGGCCGAAGCCCGACCCCGAGTGGGGGGCAAGGATACGGGCGGTCCTGGCCGGGCTTCCCGCGGCGGACCCTTCGTGGGCCGCCTCCGCGGCGAGGGACGCGAAGGGCGTGACGCTCACGGTCGCGGCCGCGGCCCCGGGCGGCGCAGCCGGGCTCGCCCCCGGCGACCTCCACTTCTTCTCGGAGGACGGTACCATCGTCTCCGACCAGCCCCAGGAAATCGTTTCTGACGGGAAGGGGGGCTTCACGCTCGCGCTTCCCGTGTCCGCCGACGGGCCGAAGGATGCGCCGAGCCTCGTCGGCGTCCTCACGTCGAAAAGGGGCTGGCGCGCCGACGGCACCCTCACCGGGCTCACGGTCGACGCCGCTTTCGGGGCCGCCCCGATTGCGGCGGCCGCGGGCGCGGATGGCGCCCCCATGCCCATGGCCGGCGGCCTCCTGGGAACGCTTGCCCTGGCCTTCGTCGGGGGCCTCATCCTCAACCTGATGCCGTGCGTCTTCCCCGTGCTCGGGATCAAGATCCTCGGGTTCGTGAACCAGGCCGGGGCCGACCGCCGCAAGGTCACGCTCCACGGGCTCGTGTTCACCTCGGGGGTCCTCGTCTCGTTCTGGGTGCTGGCCGCGATCCTCGCCGTCCTGCGCGCGGGCGGGAGCCACCTCGGGTGGGGATTCCAGCTGCAGTCGCCCGCGTTCGTCTTCGGCCTCGCCGCGGCGCTGCTCGCGTTCGCGCTCAACATGAGCGGCGTGTTCGAGTTCGGGCTGACGGCGACCGGCATCGGCTCGGGGCTCCAGTCCAAGTCCGGGCTCGTCGGCTCCTTCCTCACGGGGGCGCTGGCCACCGTCGCGGCGACGCCCTGCGCCGCCCCCTTCCTGGCGCCCGCTCTCGGGGCCGCGCTCGCCCTCTCCACGGCCCAGTCGTTCGCGATCTTCTCCGTCATCGGGATCGGGCTCTCGGCGCCCTACCTCCTGCTCTCGGCGTTCCCCGCGGCCGTGAAGGTGCTGCCCCGGCCCGGGGCGTGGATGGAGACCTTCCGGCAGGCCATGGCGTTCCCGCTCTACGCCACGGTCGCGTACCTCGTCTGGGTGCTCGCCGGCCAGCTCACGGAGACGGGCCTCCTCTCGTCGCTGCTCGGCCTCGTCCTGGTCGCCATGGGAGTATGGGCCTACGGGCGGTGGAACGCCCCCGGGGCCTCGCCGGGCCGGGAGCGCTTCGGGATGATCGCCTGCCTGGTCCTGCTCGCGGCGGGCGCGTGGGCGGGCTGGCCGGTGGCCGCCGCGCCCACCGACATCGTCTGGGACAAGTGGAGCACCGAGGCCGTCGAGAAGCTCCGCTCGGAGAACAGGATCATCTACGTCGACTTCACGGCGCGCTGGTGCGCCACTTGCCAGGCCAACAAGCGCCTCGTGTTCCATTCCGGGGACGTCCTGCGCGCCTTCCGCGAGAAGCACATCGCCACCCTGCGGGGCGACTGGACAAGCAAGGACCCGCTGATCACGGCCGAGCTGGCCAAGTACCACCGCGCCGCGGTCCCGTTCAACGTCATATGGTCCCCCGGCCGGGCCGATCCCATCATCCTGCCGGAGCTGTTGACGCCGTCGGCGGTCCTGGACGCGATCCCCAAGTAGGGGTGCCCGCGCTGGAGAAAGTCGTCTGAGATATCAGGTTGCCGTCCGCAAACGCTCAGGGATTTTCTCCCTTGGCCAACTCGCGCGACATATGCTCGATCATGGCCTGTCCCGACAATTCCGTATACTTTCCCAAGTTGTGGCCGACATTCGAATGCACGACGTAGGTGTACCTGATGCCCAGGTTCTTCAGGTGGATTAAGAAGGGCTCCTGGCGCGGCAGGAGGAAATCGTCCCCTCCGATCACCATCAAGAGATAGAGGCTGTCCCGCTGCTTCTGCGTCAGCGCAGACGCCTGGCGGTAGCAGTTGTCCCCACCGAAATCCTCGGGCGTCTTGTCGATGGCCGCCGCGAGGGAGGCCGCCGTGCAGAAGAGCTCGGGGTACTTGAGCACCAGTCGAATGGCACCGGCGCCGCCCATTGAGAATCCGCAGATGCCCCGGGCCGATGATCGATCAATCGTTCGGAAGTGCTGGTCGATGAAAGGAAGAAGCTCGCGAATCAGCATCGTCTCGGCCCTCACATAGTTTCCGGGCCAGTCCCGGTAGTAGCTGTCCGCGCCCCCGTTCGGAAAGACGTAGATTACAGGGGCGATGCGTGCGGTGGAGATTTCCGGATCGACGTACCTCGCGAGTCCGGCATCCGAACTCTCGGTGCCTGTTGAGCCGTGGAGAAAATAGACCACCGGGAATCTTCGGCTTGGCTCCTTCTCGTACTGCGGCGGCAGGTAGATGTTAAAACCCACGGTGCGCCGCATGGCGGCGCTTTCAATGGTTCCGTGCTGCAAGCCTGGTATTCCCAGGTCCCTGGGATCGTTCCATCTCCAGGTGTCGGGATCCTTGGGATCGGGATCCGCCGCGGACGCCCTCCCGAGGACCATTGCGCCGACTCCCAGAAGAATCATCAGCAAGGGCAGCCTTCTTATTGGGATAACGCTCATCAGCCAGTCTGGTCAGGTTGGGGTATCGGCCGAATGATGATGAGAACCCCGGGGTCGCAGCGATCCATTTGCGGGTCGCAGGCATTCGCGCCGAAATAACCTAGCTCATTTGAATTCGTAGTGTGGCCCTCCCATGACGAGGTCGGCCCGTATGCGCGATTCGCCGGGGTGCGTTTAGGATGTTCGCCCTTTAAGCGCCTTGCTAATCGCCTCCTCGGCCAATGGCCCCATTATCAAATACCCGGCGTTGTTCGGATGGACCCCGTCCTTTGTGAGCTCCGGCCTCAATGCGCCGTTCGCGTCCACCGTGGCTGAGTAGTAGTCAACGTACACGAGGTGGTTCAGCCGGCAGTAATTCTCCATCCATCGGTTGAGCGCGGTTATCTTGTCCCTGGGCTTGAGGCCCGGCCTCCAGGGATAGTCGAGCGTCGGCAGCACCGAGGCCAGTATGACGCGGATTCCGTTAACCTGGGCGAGCTCGACCATGGATTGCAGGTTCTCCTCGATCGCCTCCAACGTCGTTATCCCGCCGTTTTCGGCGATGTCGTTGGTCCCCCCAAGGATCACCACTGCGGCCGGCTTGAGCCCTATGACATCCTGGCGGAATCGGACCAGAAGCTGTGACGTGGTTTGCCCGCCGATGCCCCTGTTCACATAGGGCTTCGCGGCGAAGAATTCCCCGTCAAGGGTTCCCCAGCCGTCGGTGATCGAGTCGCCGTAAAACACGACCCGGTTCTCCGTCACCCCGGGGGGGCCGAGCTGGGCGTCGGCATCGCGGTATTTTGACAGGTAGGCCCATTCCATTTCCCAAGGGGGCCGGGCCTTCGGCTGGTCCGCAGCCTTGCCCGGCGTCGGCGTCTGCGCGAGGGCACTGGCGGCTCCCAGCGAGAGGAAAAGGAATGCACGGGAGATTCTTCTCATATTCACGGCATGTGCGGCTCTTTTTATTATTCGGGGTGAAGCAATCCCTTGAGGTCCTTGAATCCGATCGGTACCGAGGTGTGCTCGTGAACAATCTTCCACGCGCCTTCCTCGATGCCAAGCACCCAGGTCAGCCGATTTTGCATGGCTCGCAGCTCTTCGCCCGCCGCTGAAATTGCGGCATAGGTCGCCCGCGCGCTAAGCGTCGCCAGGTCGTGGACAACCACGGTGCGGATGCGGTCGATCGTCACGCGAACGCGCTCGTCCCCGAGGGATGAGAACCAATCCTCGACAACCTTTCGCCGTTCCCCTGCGTTCTCGTACGACCATACTTCCCAGGCGTCAAAAACGCGCGCTTCGCTATTGTAGAGGCCGACGAAGGCTTCAACGTCCTTCTCGTAGACGGCGCGCTCGTAGGCGTCGCAGATTCGAATGATTCGGGAATCGATTTCAGCCACGCAAATTGCCTCCTTCGCGAGGTTGTCAGGCATCCTCACAAGGGACAGCCAAATTGCGCCCGGCTCATAGAATCCCTTCCGGCCCCCTCCATTTTGTCTGGAGGGAACCTGACGGCCGTGGCAGGGTCGCCCGGCATGTCCGGCGCGGTCTTCCTAAGCTATGCCAAACAGGATGCTGAAGCGGCGCGGCGCATCTGCGATGCGCTGAGGGCAGCCGGCGTCGAGGTCTGGTTCGACCAGAGCGAGCTTCGCGGAGGCGACGCCTGGGACCAGAAGATCCGCCGACAGATCAGGGAGTGCGCGCTCTTCATCCCGCTGATCTCGGCGAACACACAGTCGAGGTCCGAGGGCTACTTCCGCAGGGAATGGAAGCTCGGGGTCGAGCGCACGCACGACATGGCCGACCACGTCGCTTTCCTTGTCCCGGTCGTGCTGGACGGGACCACCGACCGCGATGCCCATGTGCCCGAGAGGTTTCGGGAGGTGCAGTGGACGAACCTGCAGGGCGGGGAGACGACCGTGGAATTTTGCGATAGGGTACGTGGCCTCGTGTCCGGCAACGCGCCTGAGCCTGCCGCGCAGCAGACGTTCTCCCCTGCGCCCCCGGCAGCCGCCGGGCAAAGGCGCCCGAGCAAACGTGGATGGCTGATTCCAGTCGCGGCGTGCCTCCTGGCTGCGGCGGCGGCCGCGTACTGGGCGCCGTGGAAGAAGGCGAACCCGAGTCCCGCGGCCTCCATTGCCGAGGCGCAGCCCGTACCCCCACCCCAGAAGGCCGCGGAGCCCGCCGCGACTATGCCCGATCCCAGGTCGGTCGCGGTGCTCCCCTTCAAGAACCTGAGCGACGACAAGGAGAACGAATATTTCTCGGACGGTATCAGCGAGGAGCTGCTGACCGTGCTCCAGAAGGTCCCGGGCCTTCACGTCGCGGCCCAGACCTCGGCCTTCTTCTTCAAGGGAAAGGACGTCATGGCGCAGGAGATCGGGCGCCAGCTGCGCGTTGCGAACCTCGTCGACGGGAGCGTCCAGAAGATCGGCAACCGGGTGCGAATCACGGCCCGCCTCACCCGGGCGGCAACGGGCGAGGAGATCTGGGCCGCGAGCTTTCCGCCAAGGGAAGTGACGGACGTGTTCGCGCTGCAGGACGAGATGGCCCAGTCCATCGTCGGGGAACTGCGAGGCCACCTGGGGGCGGATGCCGGCGCCGCCGCGGCGAAGACGGAGATTGAGGCCCAGGTCCAGGCCGCGGAAAAAGGGGGAACGAAGGATGCCGCGGCGCACGAGCTCTACCTCCAGGGGCTCTTCTACACGAGGCAGTTCAAGGCGGAATCCTTCAGGACCGCCGAGGAGCGGCTCAGGAAGGCGGTGGAGCTCGATCCGTCCTACGCCCTGGCGTGGGCCGCGCTTTCGACGACATTGTCCCAGGAATGGGCCTGGGCGGAGGTCGCGTCGCCGGCGTCGATCGTCGAATGCCGCGACGCCGCGAAGCGGGCCCTGGCCCTGGAGCCGGGCCTCACAGAGGGATACGCAGCGCTTTTTAGCATAGCGAGCGCCTACGACCTGGACCTCGCCGGGGCGGCGGCCGCCTCCCGCAAGGAGCTGGAGCTTGCTCCGGATGCGGCCAGCAGCCTGGAAGACTCCGCGTACCTGGAGCTGGGATATGGGAACCTTGACCGCGCGATCGGGCTCCTCAAGCGGGCCGTCGCGCTTGATCCCCTCAACACGGATTCCCGCATTTTCCTCTCGGGCGCGCTCAGCTCGGCGGGGCGCGTCCCCGAGGCCTACGCGGAACTCCGGGACGTGCTCGCGTTCAACCCGGACGCATCGCTGGTCAAGGGCTTCATGGCCACCATGTTCGCCGTCCACAACTACCGGCTTTCGGAGGCGCTGGCGCTCGCCAATGACGAGCCCGCGGAATGGTCGAGGATGGCGGCCCAGGCGCTCGTCCTTTGGGCGCTGAAGCGGACCCCCGAGGCGGACGCGGCGCTGAATCGCCTAATAGAGGCCCACGGGAACATCGCGGCCTTCCAAGTGGCCGAGATCTATGCCTTTCGCCACGATCCCGACAAGGCCTTCGAATGGCTCGAGCGCGCCTACAGGCAGCACGACGGGGGTATCGGCTGGGTAAAGACGGACGACGCCCTGCTGTCGCTCCACGACGATCCCCGGTGGGCGCCGTTCCTCAAGAAGATCCATTTCTCGGACCCGGAGCCGGATTAGACGGGACCGAGCCCCGCTCAGCCGGCGGCGCTCACTCCGTCCTCAACGCCACGATGGGATCCACCCGGGCCGCGCGGCGCGCCGGCAGCCAGCAGGCCAGGAACGCGATCCCCGCGATCAGCACGATGGCCGCGATGAGGGCCCCGGGGTCCTGAGGGCTCACGCTGTAGAGCTGCGCCGCGATGAACTGGGAGAGGAGGAGCGAGGCGAGGACCCCCGCAGGGGCCCCGAACCCGACGATCCCCACGCCCTCGCGCAGGATCAGCGCGAATATCTGCTCGGCCTTCGCGCCGAGAGCCAGGCGCACGCCGATCTCGCGCGTGCGCTGGGCCACGCCGAATGCGATAACCGAGTAGATGCCAGCGATCGTGAGGATCAGCGCCGTGCCCGCGAAAAACAAAACTATCAGCAGGGTGAACTTGCGCGCGGCCATCGCCGCGTCGGTCACCTGCTCCAGCGTGAGGACGGACGAGATCGCGATGGACGGGTCCTCGGCGCGGATCTCCCGGCGCAGCGCGCTCTCCATCGCGGCGGGCGGCAGCGATCCCCGGAGCACCCAGAACGTGCGGTAGCGCAGCCACCGGACCGCCACCGGGTCCATCTGCCTGTAGGGAACGTAGATGTCGAAGGTCGGGGCGTCCTCGATCTTCCCCTGCTTCACGTCGCCGACGATCCCGACGATCTCCGCGGTCCGGTATCCGATGGCGAGGTCCTCGATTTCCAGGCGCTGGCCGATCGCGTCGTGCTTGGGGAAGAAGGCCTCGGCGAGTGCCGAGCCTATGACGATTGAGACCGGATGATTCCGGTCGTCCCTGTCGGTGAAGGTGCGGCCCTGGCGCAGGGGGATCCGCATCGACTTGAAGTAGTCGGGGGTGACGAGCCGGTAGTTGGCTGCGGGAATCTCGGAGTCCTTGACCGGGGGCCGGCCAGTGACCGTGAACCGGATGGTGGCAAGGCCAGGGACAAGCGGCAGGAGCGAGGTCGCGCCCACGCTCTCGACCCCCGGGGTGGCCGCCAGGCGCGTGTGCAGCCTCTCGTAGTGGCGAATGAGGGCGTCGGGGTCACCGTAGCCGGTCTCGGGCAGCGTGAGGCGCACCGACATCGCGCTGGCGGCGTCGAACCCGAGGCGCTGGGCCCCGGCCGCCCAGAAGCTCCGCAGAAAGAGGGCCGTGCAGGCGAGAAGCGCGAGGGCGAGGGCCACCTGGACCGAGGCAAGGACATGGCGGACGCGCCTCTGGCCCCCCGCGGTCCTGGGTCCGCCCGCGGCGATGGCGCCGCGAAGGTTGACGCGCGACACGAGCCAGATCGGTGCCAGCGCGGGGGCCAGCCCGAACCCGATGGAGACAAGGGCGGCAAAGGCGAATATCGCGCCGTTGAACCCGAGCTCCTGGCCCCTCGGCAGGTCCGCCGGGATAAACGCCATGAGGGACTTGAGCCCCCAGTCGGCGAGCATCAGGCCGGCCGCGCCACCGGCGACTGCAAGCACGAGGCATTCGGCCACCACGAGGCGCATGAGGCGGATCCTCGAGGCTCCCAAGGCGGTGCGCAAAGCGAAGTCGTGGTGCCGCCCGATTGCGCGGACGAGGTGGAGGCCCGCGAGGTTCGTGCTCGCGAGAAGGAGAAGCGCCGCCACCAGGCCGAAGAGCGTCAGCAGCATAGGCCGGGAATCGCCCACGATCTGTGTGGCCAGGGGGACGAGGACATTGTCCCCGTTGCCCGCGTATTCCTTGGGATAGTGGAGCCTCAGGTCCTTTAGAATTCCCGCCATGTCAGAGAGCGCCTGCGCGGGCGTCACGCCGGGGGCGAGCCTGCCGATCGCCCACAGGTAGTTGAGCGAGCCGTGCGTGTACCGCGCCGGGTCCGCATCCGCCTGGAGGGGCACGCAGATATCGTTGTGAAATCCGACGCTGGGAAGGATGAACCCCGACGGCAGCACGCCGACGATCACGTAGGACTGGCCGTTGATGGACACGGTGCGGCCGACCGCGTCGGCCCTGCCGCCAAAGGACTTCTTCCACAGGCCGTCGCTGATGACGACCACCTTGGGCGCCCCGGGCCGGTCGTCATCGGGCGCGAGCAGGCGGCCCTCCTCGGGCCGCGCCCCAAGGACGTTGAAGATGCCCGCCGAAACCTTCAGGCCCCGGACATACTGCGCCTCGCCGTGGTCCATCAGGTTCGTGTTGAAAGAGCCAACCGCGGCCAGGCCCTGGAACGTGCGGTTCTGGTCCCGGTAGTCGCAGAACTCCGGGAGGGAAAAGAGCCCCACCTGGTTGGCTGTCGCGGAGTGTAGGCAGTACAGCTCGCCCGGGCGCGCGTACGGCAACGGATTCAGGAGCACGGCCTCCACCGCGGAGAACACGGCGGTGATGGCGCCGATCCCGAGCGCGAGGATGAGCACGGAGACGGCGGCGAATCCCGGCGTCCTAAGCAGACTGCGAACCGCATATCTCAGGTCGAAAAACATGGATGTTGCCTGCCGTATTTGCAGGAGCCGTGCCACGGGACCCTAATTTCTTTACCTGTTTGAGGACAGCGGTTAATACGATTTGCGATCCCGCGGGGAAGGGCCCCGAAATCCAGTATTGGGACACCGCCTTCTCGAATCCGGGACGGCCGGCGTGCCGCGCACGGGGTTTGCGGCTCCCCGCGTCTCAGCGCAGCGCCGTCTGGATCCAGTCGGTTTCCTTCGGATCAAGGCTGCGGGGATCGAGCGAGTCGAACACCTCCTTGGCCTCGGCCTTGCGCCCGACGCCGGCCAGCGCCGCGCCGTAGGCGAACGCCACCGCAGGCGAGCCCTTCCAATCGCGCGACACCGGCGCCAACAGCTTCATCGCCCGGGATGCCTGCCCCGACCACACGAGCACGAACGCGTAGGTGGAGCGGAAGACCACGCTCCCGGGCTCGTGGGCAAAGTTGTCCTTGGCCACGGGCTCGACGTGCGTCTGGCTTCCCAGGTCGGTGAGCGCCGCGAAGTAGGCGTAGTTGTTCGCGATCTTCCGGTCGTATGGCCGCATCATGTTCAGCCGACTGAACGCCCGGTACTGCCCCTCCGCGTCGCGCTGCACCTGGTAGAGGCGCGCCAGGGAGCCGAGCGCCTCGTACGCCAGGTCCGCCCGGTCGGCCGCGGACCAGAGGAGCTCGGTCGCCTCCTTGGGGCAGCCCCAGGCGTAGAGCGAGTCACCCGCGAAGAGCGCATGGGCGGGGTTCGCGATCCCATCTTCGCGCAGGCTCGCCCACAGGGAATCCTCCGTCGACGCGTCGCCCAGCCGGCGGGCGGCCACGAGGCCGTAGGCCCATTCCATGAATCCGAGATCCCGGCCCCAGTCCCCATGGCCCACCCAGGCCTGGAGGTCCGACCAGCGCCCCGTGGCCCGCAGGGCCTCCGCGATTCCCGGGGCGACGGGCGGCTTGCCCGCCTCAGCCGGGTCGAGCGATTGGCCCCAGCGGACAGCCTCCTCTCCCCGGCCGATCTGGGTGAGCCATCCCAGGAGCAGGGCGGCGCGGGTCGGGTTCGATTTGCTCTGGTCCTCCAGCGGGCCGAGCATGGCCTGGTAGGCGGCCGCGTCCGAGTCCGCGAGCGCCTGGAGGCAGGTCGGGATGTCGCCCAGGGTGCAGCGGCCGTTCATCCGCAGGCCCTCGGCCCACCGGGTGGCCGCCTCCCGGTCGCGGTGGGCCACGGCGTCCGCGAGGAGCGCGCGCAGGGCCTCGACGCCCCAGTCCGGGTCGGAAGCCCACTTGTTCAGGAGGGCCTGGCCCCGGACGCGGTCGTCGGCCACGCCCGTCTGGAGGCTGACGATCCCGAGCGGGATGTCGTCGGGCGCAAGGGACTGGGCGCCGGCGCTGATGTCCTCCCGCAGCGCCGCCTGGAAATCGTCGCGCGCCTGCGCGAAACGCCTGCCGCGCCGGGCTATCTCCCCGGCGAGCCTGAGCGCCCGCGGCGACTGCCGCGCGGCCGGATCCAGGTACGCCTCGGCGTCCTCGGCCTGGTCGGCGTCGCCCGAGAGTACAGAGGTCTCGGCCCACGCAAGCACGTCGTCGGCCGCGTAGCCGCTGACGACAGCGGCCCTTTTCGCGTACTCGACGGAGGCGGGCCGGTTCCCCTTTCTCCATGCCAGCTCCGAGGCGAGCTGCCAGGAAGCCGGCAGGTCGGGCTCGGTCGTGAGCGCGTCCCGGACCGCGGCCCCGGCCCGGTCGAGCCGGCCCGCGTCGAGCCACTGGCGGGCGATGCGCACCGAGTTGTTCCGCGCCCAGTGCCCGTATCCCCAGACTCCCAGGCCCACGGCGATTGCGATCGCGGGCAGCCCTATGAGGAGCGTCCTCTTCAGCGCGGGCCTCGCGTCCATGAGGTCAAGGAAGGCCCACAGGTGCTCGCGGGGGCTGCGGGCCACGACTCGCCTCAGCGAGCGACGCACGCTCCTCGGGGGCGGTGGTTCCGGATCGGGGGATTCGGGGGACGTCGTCATGTTTCGCGTCATAGGCCCAGGGGCCGCAGATTCTCAAGAAACTGCCGGAGGGTCGGCTGCGAGGCAACCTCCTGCCACGGCCTGTTGCTCGATACGCGGACAAACAGCTGGTCCTCGGGCTTGCCGAACCCGTAGCGCCAGGCGAGGCCGAGGAGCCTCGGCGCCGAGTAGGGATCGACGAAGGCGATTGGCCTGCCCCCGTACAGGTGCCAGAACCAGACGCGCGTCTCGAAGGAGTCGTGGGCAAAGAGCCGGCATTCCGCGGGGGCCAGCCGCCGGCCGGCGACCTCGAGGGTGGCGCGGCTGACCGGCACGGGCTCGGGCTCCCATCCGCTGCCGGGCCAGCAGGCGTCGGGGGTGTGAGCGTCGACCAGGCTGACGGGCGCCTGCCCCGGCCTCCAGTACGCGAGGTAGAGGGTCAGGTGCGCGCTATCCAGGCCGGGCCCGGCCGAGTACACGCGCTCGACGAGGTCGTGCGTGCGCAGGGCGCCGCTGTACGCGTCGAGATCCGGCGTCGTGCGCACGGTCCAGCCCGGCGGCGGCGCGGGCAGGAGGGCCGCCAGGTCCGGCGCACGATTCGACTCCGCCCTTGGCGGCGGGTTGCGCGCCGTGAGGACGCCGACCGCCGCCGCGGCCAGGAGCAGGCCCGCGGCGACCGCCCCGAGGAGGGGCGAGCGGCCCGCCGGGGCGGCCGGGGCCGCGCCGGGGCCCGGCGCCCGCGGCGTCTCGCGGCGGCGCAGGCGGAAGGCGAACACCGCCACGAGGAGCGTCGTCCCCACGATGATGGACGATCCCGTGAGGTCGTGCCAGCGGCCATCGATGCCGACGCCCGCGTTGGCGAGGAACGTCAGCAGGAGCGACCGGAGGAAATTCATGCCGAGCCCGATCGCTGGCGAGAGCGCGACCACGAGCGCTCTGTGCGACGGCCGGCGCACCGTGACGGCCGAGAGAAACAGCCCAGCGACCGCGCAGGAGATGAGGCTTCGCACGCCGCTGCAGGCCTCGCTGACACCGACGCTCGTCCGGGCGAGCTCGATCACGTTGCCGTCGCGGTAGGCGGCGATCCCGAGGCCGTGCAGGGTCTGCACGACACCGGCGGTGACCTCGCCCTGCAGGAAGAGCGCGAGCCGGGCGTAGGTGCCCGGCGGCGGCGGGCTCGCGAAGAGCCAGAGAGCGACCGCGACGGCCGCGGCCCAGTTGAGCGGGATGAACCGGACGCGGGTGTCGGCGAAGCCCAGCCAGCCGGCGCCGAGGGCGAGGACGAGCGCGCAGCAGGCCATGAATTCCGCCATCGTCTGGGACCAGCCCATGGCCACGGCGTAGACGATCGCGGCGGCGAGGCTCGCCAGGCCCAGGAGGACCATGAGCGCGCAGGCCGCAAATGGGCCCGCCCCGGGCCGCAGGAACCTGGGGCCCGTGTCCCTCCGGCTCTCGACCAACAGGATCGCCGAGAGCAACGGCAGGAAGACCCCGTGGGTCAGGTCGTCGTCATGGCGCCACTGGGGCCAGAGCAGTGCGGAGAAGCCGCACGCGGCCGCGCAGAGCCCGAGGGCGTTCAATTTCGCGAGCCGCGGCAGCGCGCGGAAGTCGGTGCAACCCGGTGCTGGCGGCGTCATGGGAGGCCCGTACTCTCAGAGCGCGCGGCCCGGGGCAGGATTGCGCTGGCGGCCTTCGCCGCTCAGGCGCCCGCCGGCTGAAGCGGGGGGTCCCTGCGCCGCCTCAGGAGGATGAGGCCGTAGCAGCCCAGCACTCCGACCAAGGGGAGCCAGGTGGCCACCTCGGGTATCGGGTGGCCGTTGATCTCGGCGGCGCCGGTCTGGTAGACAAGGAGCCCGCTCGCGTTGGTGGCCGTGCTCGTGCTGCTCCCGGTTTGGCTGTTCGTGTTGTCGACGACGATCACGATGTAGTTCACGCCGATCTTGAAGGTGGCATTGTTCGCGCCACCCGAGCCGTAGTTCTGGAGCGCGATCTGGGTCGTGTTGTTCCAGGCGTTTGTCTGGGTTGCCGAGGCCGTGCCGGTGGGGATCGACTTACCGTTTCCGGACGGATTGACGTAGACCGAATACTGGTCGTCGGCCGCCAGGGTCATCGTTATCTGGATCTGGCTCTGCGCGCTGTTGACAATGGTGCCGGCCGCCCCCGTGCCGGTTATCGTGAACGCCAGGGTATAGATGTAGACGCCCTCGTTGCTCCCCGTGTTGCCGTTGCCGGGAAGGAAGTCTCCGCCCGTGTTCGGGGAGGTTCCACCCGAGTTGGTGGCGCCCGGGGCGGTTATCCATTGCGCGGTGCTCGTGTTGGGCGTGTAGCCTGAATCCGAGATCTGCGTCGGGCTGATCACGTAGGCCGCCCCCTCGTACGTCGAGTCGGCCGAGGTGCCGCCGTTGGTCGAGGCGTAGGAAACGTTCCAGTTGGCGTCCTGACCGCCGGCGGACTGAAGGCCGCCGTTCGACGCGAGGCCGGTGTAGTAGAGGCCCGTGATGTTCGTGGCCGTCTGCGCCCGCACGCGCACCGCCATGGCCAGCAGGGCGACGAGCAGGAAGGAGATGCGGAGGGAGTTGGAAAGGGGGCGGGTCAAGGTATCGAGGGATAAGCATCAACCCAGAGGGACCGTTACTCAAACTGCAAAACTACGTAGCCCCCAGCCGACTCCGGACACTGCCAGTCAACGCCTTGTGTCGGCCCCGTCGCCCCCCATGGCGGTCCTATTCCCGACGCGGCCGACCCCCCGCGCCTTCAAGGGACGGGACGCACCGCCGGAAGGAGGGGCGACGCCTGAAAATTCCTGTGACTTTTCGTCTCCCGCGGGGTTATTCCAACGCATGCCATTCCTTGACGCATTGTCCCGCGACCTCCGGCTGGCATTTCGCGGGCTCGCCCGCGACAGGGGCTTCACGGCCGCCGCGCTCCTGACCTTCGCCCTCTGCCTCGGCGCCAACGTGGCCCTCTTCGCCGTGGTCAACGCCGTGCTGATCCGGCCCCTGCCCTATCGGAATCCCAGGCAGATTGTCACCGTCTTCAATCAGTACCCGAAGGCCGGCGTCGACCGGGCGGGCGCCTCGGTGCCGCATTATCTCGAGCGGCGCGCCGGGATCGCCGCCTTTGCCGAGGCGGGGGCCTACAAGAACGGGGGCGTCACGATAGGAGAGGCCGGTTCGCCGGACCGCGTCGAATCGATGGTGGTCACGCCCTCCTTCTTCAAGGTCCTCGGCGTGGCGCCCGCCATCGGCCGCACTTTCACCGAGGAGGAGGGCGTCTACGGGAAGGATGACGTTGTCGTCCTGAGCGACGCCCTGTGGCGCCAGGATTACGGCTCGGATCCCGGGGTCGTCGGCAGGAAGGTCCGGATGGATGGAAAGCCCCAGACGGTCATAGGCGTCATGCCCGCGGATTTCCGCTTCGGCACGTCGAAGCCCGGGCTGTGGACGCCGATGTGCTTCAGCGACGACGACAAGAAGCCCGACAAGCGCCATGGCAACAACATGGAGATGATCGCCCGGCTCCGGCCCGGCGCGACGCTCGGCGAGGCCCAGTCGCAGCTCGACGCGCTCAACAAGCAGGCGCTGGCGGGGGATCCCTATGCCAAGCTCGTCATCGACGCCGGATTTCACACGACCATCGCCGACATGCACGAGGATTTTGTCGCGCAGGTGCGGCCCATGCTCCTCCTGCTCCAGGGCGGCGTTCTATTTCTCCTGCTCATCGGCACCGTCAATCTCGCAAACCTGTTCCTTGTCCGCGCGACCGCCAGGGCAAAGGAGTTCTCGGTCCGGCAGGTCCTGGGCGCCGGGCGGCTGCAGCTCGCCCGACTGCTCGTCACCGAGACGCTCATGCTTTCGATCGCGGGGGGGCTCATCGGCCTCGGGCTCGGATGGGCCGGCCTGCGCGGCCTGGAGGCCCTCGGCGTCGACGACCTCCCCCACTTCGGCTCCTACACGCTCGACAGCCGCGTCTGCCTCGTGGCCCTGGCCGCATCGGTCCTGACGGGCCTCCTGCTCGCGCTGCCTATGCTCTGGCACTCGCTGAGGGACAACCTTGCCCTCGCGCTCTCGGTGGAATCGCGCGGCGGCACCACAACCCGGGCGGCGCACCGCCTTCGCCACACGCTCATAACGGCGCAGTTCGCGCTGGCATTCACGCTTCTGGTGGGCACGGGGCTGCTCGCGCTCAGCTTCTCCAAGGTGCTCGCCGTGAACCCGGGGTTCAAACCCGAGAATGTGCTCTCGGGCGGCGTGTCTCTGCCCTACAGCCGCTACAAGGAAGACAAGGCCCGCTTCGAGTTCACCCAGCGCCTCGGCCAGGAGCTCCGCGCCGTGCCGGGCGTTACGGCGGTCGGGTTCACGACTTCCGTCCCCTTCGACGGCAACCATGACGACAACGCCGTGAGCATCGAGGGCCAGCCGCCGGCGCCCGGCCAGTCGCTGCAGACCCATTACACCAGCGGCGTCAGCGGCGACCTCTTCGCGGCGCTCGGCATCCCCATCGTGGAGGGGCGCCCCATCACCGCCGAGGATTCGACGCGGGGAGAGCGCGTGTGCGTGATCGACGAGGACGTAGCCCGGCGCTACTGGCCGGGCGGCAACTCGCTGGGCCACCGCCTGTGGAACGGCGCGCCGGACAAGCCCGACAAGGCCTACACGGTAGTGGGCATCGCCGGCGCCACCAAGGTGCAGGACCTTGCCGACGCGAAGGCAAAGGGTTCGATCTACTTCCCCTACGTCCAGTATGCGGGTTCCCAGATTGAGGTGGTGCTGCGCACCGCGCAGGCGCCGCAGGCCGCCGGGCCGGCCCTTCGCTCCGCCGTGCTGCGCGTGGACCCCGAGCTTCCCGTCGACGACATGAAGACGATGACGGCGCGCCTTGATGAGAGCCTCGTCCAGCGCCGCTCGCCCCTGATGCTCGCGGGCATCTTCGCAGGCGTGGCACTCGTCCTCGCGGCCGTCGGGATCTACGGCGTCCTGGCCTATGCCGTCGCGGAACGCCGCCGCGAGATCGGCGTCCGCATGGCGCTCGGCGCCCTTCCCCAGCAGATTCTTGCCCAGTTCCTCTCGCTCGGGGCCAAGCTCGTTGTCGCCGGCTCGGTACTCGGCGGAATCGGCGGGTGGCTGATCGGGCGCGCCATGGCCAGCCTGCTCTTCGGTGTCGGCGCCGCACAGCCCCTTGTCTTCGCAGGCGCCGCCTTGCTCCTGGCCCTCGTCGCAATGACCGCGTGCCTCGTGCCGGCCTTGCGCGCCGCAAGGGTCCCTCCCATGGAGGCGCTTCGCTCCTCCTAGCACCCGCGCCAGGGCGCAACACTACTTCGTCGGTCCGGCCGGATCATTGGGCGTCTCGCCTCCGAACGGCGGCAGGTCGGGCAGCGCGAAGGCTATGTAGAAGCACATCAGCGCGGCGACGATGGTAAGCACGGCGAGCGTGTAGGCCAGGTTCCTCCCGTGCCACAGGCCGGCAAACCACCCGGTGATCTCGCTTCCGAGCACGTTCGCCTTTCCCCCGATCAACTCCATCTGGCCCTGGTAGTCCCTGGTGTTGCGGGCCTGCGCCATGAGCGCGTCGCTCATCTCGTCAACGACCGCGACCCGGTAGGCCCAGGCCGACGCGACCGTGCCCGTTATGAGGACGGCGTAGCCCGCGACATAGAGGCGGACCTGGGCGGGCTTCAGGCCAAGCCCGGCGGTTTTCCCGGACTCCTGTGCGTTCCGCTTCAAGTTTGCACCCGGACTTTGGGGCTCATCCGGACGCGAGCACCCTCGCAAAGGCGTTCGCATCGACGTTTCCGCCCGTGAATACCATCCCGACGCGCTTGCCGGCCATGGAGGCGCGGTCCCTCAGGAGCGCGGCCAAGGCCGCGCCCGCGGCCCCCTCCGCGACATTGTGGGTGTCTGAGAAATAGGCGCGCATTCCGGCCTCGATCTCGTCGTCCGAAACCTGCTCGACCCTATCGACGCCCTGCAGGATGAGTTCGAGCGCCTCCGCGCTCGGCGTGGAGCAGGCCATCCCGTCGGCGATTCGCGTGGAGACCGCATGCGAGACCAGGCGCCTGGCTTCGAACGAGAGCGCTATCGCCGGCGCGCGCTCCGCCGCGACGCCGACGATCCTGGTCGGAAGCCGCAGCGCGTCCCTTGCGCACATGAGCCCGCAGATGCCCGATCCCAGGCCGATCGGTATGTATACGACATCGAGCGCGGGGGCGCCCCGGAGGAAATTGACCATCGACACCGCATTGCCCGCTACGAGGTCGCGGTGGAAAGACGGCACATAGTGCAGCCCGCGCTCGGACGCGAGCGCCTCCGAGCGGATCAGCGCGGCCTGGAAGTCCTCTCCCTCCTCGAGGAGCTCGGCTCCAAGGGCGCGCATCGCGCGGTTCTTCTCCACGCTGTTTCCGTGCGGCGCCATTATCGTCGCTGAAAGCCCGCGACGGGACGCTGCGAAGGCCACCGCCTGGCCGAAATTCCCGCGCGTCGCCGCGATCACGCCCCTAACACCCGGCTCCCGCTCCACCAGCCGATTCACGTAATTGATGGAACCGCGGATCTTGAATGAACCGATCGCCGTTTGGTTCTCGTGCTTGACCCAGAGCTCGCATCCGGCGCGCGCGTTCAGGAGCGGCCAAGAGAACTGGGGGGTCGGAGGCGCCACCGGGTCGATCTCGGCGGAGATCGACTCGATTTCAGAAAGCGTCGGCAGCGGGCGCATGGGGTGAGCGTGTGCGGAGAGGTTCGGCGCACAAGCCCACCGTTTTCCAGAAAGGCGAACTCATTTCGACTTCAATAAGTCGTCACGCAACGATTTATATGTTAATAATATATGTCTGGCCGATTTGGAGAACCTTCGCGGCCTTCTCGCCGTGCGGGCGAAATTCCAGCTCACGCCGCTATTTTTGCCAGGTAATCCAACCGGCCTCGAGCGGGACGGCGAGGCCGTCGAATCGGGCGATGATCCGCGCCGTGTAGTCCGACGCCGGGCGGTCAGCCGAGACCGTGGCTCGGTAGGCATATCCGCCGCCGGGACGGTCCTGCTGCACCCGCTCCATCTCCTGGCACACCGCATCGCCGCCCCCCGCCCCATCGGCATAGAGCTCAACCCGGACAGCATCCGGCGCCGAATCCCCAAGGAAGACATCCGCCGAGATGACATGGTGGCCCCCGCCGTCTTGAACCGTCACGGCGCCGAAGCGGAATCCGCGCGACCTCGGCTCCTCGGCGTCGCGCCAATCGACCAGCTTCTGGGCAGCGGCTCCCTTTTCCGCGGCTCGCGCCGTGTAGGCGGCGGCCGCGGGAAGATAGTGCTCGTCCGTGTATTCCTGGACCGCGCGGCTGGCGGAGAACCTCGGGGTCAGCCGCGCCATGCTCTCCTTCATCCGCGCCACCCAGGCAACGGGGATCCCCTTCCCGTCGCGCGTGTAGAATTCAGGTATGACTTCCTGCTCGAGGCGCTCGTAGAGCGCCTCGGCCTCGGCTGCGTCCCATGAGGGGTCGTCGCCGTGCTCCCGGCCGTCACCCAGGGCCCAGCCCACGTCGGGCATGTAGGCTTCCGCCCACCAGCCGTCCAGCTCGGAGAGGTTGATGCCGCCGTTGACGAGCACCTTCATGCCGCTCGTCCCGCTGGCCTCCCACGGCCGGCGGGGCGTGTTGACCCACACGTCGACGCCCTGCACCAGCCGCTCGGCCATGAGCATGTCGTAATCGGCGAGGAACACCACCGGGGGGCTCGCGCCCGCGCGGCCGATGAAGCGCGTCCACTCCAGGATGAGCGCCTGCCCGGCAGCGTCGGCGGGATGCGCCTTGCCGGCAAGGATGAGCTGCACCGGCCGCTCCCGGTTCGTGAGGAGGCGGACCAGGCGCTCGGGATCGTGCAGCAGTAGGTTGGGCCGCTTGTAGGTCGCGAAGCGGCGCGCGAAGCCGAGCGTCAGAACGCCGGGATCGAGCCTAGCCTTGGTCCAGGCGATCGCCTCCGGTCCCGCCCCGTTTGCGGCCATCTGCCGGCCAACGCTCTCGCGGGCGTATTCCACGAGTAGCTTCCTGGAGCTCGTGCGCAGATCCCACAGCTTCTCCGCGGAAACCCTGCGCAGGTCGGCCCCCAGCGTGGTCGACTTCCCCATCCAGCGCTCCTTGCCGCAGGCCTCCGTCCAGATCGCGTCCGCCGCGGCCGAATCCCATGTCGGCATGTGCACGCCGTTGGTCACGTGACCCACCGGCACCTCCCGCTCGGGCCACCGTGGGAAGAGCGGCGATAGGATGTGCCGGCTCACGCGGCCGTGCAGCCGGCTGACCCCGTTGATCGCCCCGCTCCCGCGGATCGCCAGGTAGGCCATGTTGAAGGGCTCGTTGGCGTCATCGGGATTCTGGCGCCCCAGGGCGAGGAGGTCGCGCAGCTGGATCCCGAGATCATCCTCCGCGTAGCGGCCGAGGTATTGCTCCATGAGCGCAGGCGAGAAAAGGTCGAATCCCGCGGCGACGGCGGTGTGCGTGGTGAAGAGGTTGCCCGCGCGCGTGGCCGTCAGGGCGACGCCGAATGGCCGCCCGGTCTCCTTCATGAATCCCTTGGCGCGCTCCAGGAGGGCGAAGGCAGCGTGCCCCTCGTTGAGATGGCAGACTTCAGGACGAATCCCGAGCGCCGCGAGCATCCGCCAGCCTCCGATGCCAAGCACCATCTCCTGCATCAGGCGCAGTTCCTGGCCGCCGCCGTAGAGCTCGCTGGTGATCCCCCGGTGGGCGGCCGTGTTGGCCGAGTCGTTCGTGTCGAGCAGGTAGAGCGTCAGCCTGCCGACCTGCACCTGCCAGGCGCGCAGCCAGACCGTGCAGCCAGGCAGCGCTATCTCAAGGCGGAGCGCCTCGCCATTCGGGAGGCGCGCCGGCGCGACAGGAAGCAGCCCAGGGTCGCTGTAGGGATAGATCGCCTGCTGCGCCCCGCTCTGGTCTATGACCTGCCGGAAATACCCGTGCTGGTAGAGCAGGCCTACGCCGACCACCGGCACCCCGAGGTCACTGGCCGCCTTGAGCTGGTCTCCGGCCACGTTGCCGAGCCCGCCGGAGTAGATCGGAAGCGCCTCGCTCAGCATGAACTCCATGCAGAAGTAGGCGACGCAGGACAGGGGCGCCTTGGGATGCTCCTGCTGGAACCAGCCGGGCGCCTCGACCGCCTGGCGCCGCGCCTGCACGAGGCGGTCGAGCAGCCGGCTGAATTCCGGGTCGGCCAGGGCGCCCGCGATCCTCTCGCGCGTCGCACCCTTGAGCACGACGTTGGGGTGATGCGTCTGCTCCCAGAGGCCGGGGTCGAGCCTGCGCCACAATTCGTCCGTGCAGTGGTTCCACGACCACCTCAGGTCCATGGCCAGCTCGGTGAGCGCTTCGACGCCCTGGGGCCTGGCGGGTGTATCTGGGCCGCCGGGCACGGATGGGCTCATGTTCCTGTGGAATGAGGGGGTTTCCTCCGTCGCCGGAGGGACCCGTCAGAACCCCCGCATTTCCCGCTTCTCGCCGTACTGGGCCTCGTTCTCCGCCTGGACCATCAAGTCGTGCTCCGCCTCCTGGACGCCCTCCTCGACGAGCTGCGCGCTCTCATTGCGCCCCTCCTCGTCCTCGTCCTCGCTGGGCGGCTCCGGGTCCATCCGCCCGTCCGAGCCCGGCACAGGATCCCACCGCTTTGACTCGGGCAGCGACTCGAGGATCTCGTCCTGCCGGTCCATGTCCGATTCGCCCGTGAGCTCGCGCTTCGCCTGCTCGTAGTCGGCTTGCGACGCCTCGTATGGGGCGCGGCCCGAGATCACGGCCAGCTCCCGCGTGCGGGCGTGTACCATGTCGCGCGTGACCGCACCGATTCCGGTGAAGTTCTCGGCTATGATTCCCTTGTTGATCGGATTCTTGTTCATGGGATGGATGGGACCGGTTTCTGCGAGGGCAGTTCCTCAGTCAAGGAAGCTTCCCGCTCCATTTTGCTCCCCGAAAGCGTGCGCGAGGTGGTCCTCGGCGGTCCGCTGGATGTCCGCCTTTGTCAGGCTGACGAAAACCGTCGATTCCTCAAAGCTGACGCGTTCGACCTTGTCCGGCGAAATCCGGATCTCCTTGCCCGAATACCAGTGGCCGGCCTCGGCGACCAGGCTGCTAATCTCCCAGCTCTCGTCGTCCACGAGGAACCCGCTGACGTGCCCGACCACCCCGTCGACCGTCTGGATGTGGAAGCCGGTCACGGAGCTTACGGCCTGGAGATGCTTGTCGTCCCTGCGGTTGTGCTGCACCTGGGCCTCCAGCTCGTCCTGCGAATGGGGCAGGACCATCGGAAAGCCGCCGAGGCCCGACATCGCCCCGCCGCTCCAGTATTCCGGCCAGCCGTAGTAGCGGTGGTACTCGACCTCGTAACGGCGGGAAACGGGCATGTGCGACTCGATCGAGGGGCAGCCCTCGATCTGCTTTCGCGCCAGGTTGATGTGCAGGGTCCTTCCCGCCTGGTCGAGGCGCCCGAAGGCCCGGGGGGAGATCAGCACGAGGCGTCCCGTCAGCCACGTCCCCGTGTCCGCGACCAGATAGCGGATCACCCATTTCTTGTCGTCAAAGTAGAAGTCGCGGACGTGGCCGATTTCGCCGTCCGTTGCCGCGAGCGTGTCGCCGTAGAGTTCCTTGATGTCTTGGAGCATAAGTCGTGGGTTCCGGCCGCCGGGGCGGCCCAGCCTCGCTGGAACCTGCCCCCCGCCTCGCGCACAAGATACTCCCGATGCCCCTTCCGGCCAATGGGGTATATCCCCCGGCGCCCGGGCACCGCCGCCGCGAGCGGCGCCCCGCGGCCGACTGGGAACAATACCCCATATGATAAACCCGGCCCGAGGTGCATGATCGCAAGCTGACGCCAGCCGGGCCGCGGTTCGGGTCATTCGAGCAGCGAGGGACGGCCCACGCGCCAGGATTGGGCCCGGGGTGGGACCGACAACCGAACATGAGGAACAAATCCACTCCGCCGAACCTCGGCGCCGTCGTCTCCGTGCGCGGTAGCGTCGTCGACGCGCGGTTTGAACAGCTTCTTCCCCCGATCAACACGATGCTTCGTGCCGGGGCGGAGGGAAAGATCATGATCGAGGTGCTGGCCCAGCTCGACGCGCACCGCGTGCGGGGCATCGCCCTCACGCCCACGCAGGGCCTGGCCCGGGGGATGCAGGTCGAGGACACGGGCGGGCCCCTGCGGGCGCCGGTCGGCAAGGAGATCATCTCGCGGATGTTCGACGTGTTCGGAAGCGCGATCGACCGCCTGCCGGCGCCTGCGGGCCTCCAGTGGCGGAGCGTGCACCGCGACCCGCCGCCGCTTTCCGAGCGCTCCACCAAGTCCGAGATCTTCGAGACGGGCATCAAGGCCATCGATGTCCTCGTGCCCCTGGAGCGCGGCGGGAAGGCGGGCCTCTTCGGCGGGGCGGGGGTGGGCAAGACCGTCCTGCTCACCGAGATGATCCACAACATGATCGGGCACCAGAAGGGGGTGAGCATCTTCTGCGGGATCGGGGAGCGCTGCCGGGAGGGCGAGGAGCTCTACCGCGACATGAAGGATGCCGGCGTGCTGAAGAACATGGTGATGGTCTTCGGCCAGATGAACGAGCCGCCAGGAAGCCGGTTCAGGGTCGGGTCCGCCGCGCTGACGATGGCGGAGTATTTCCGGGACGACGAGCATCGGGACGTCCTGCTGCTGATCGACAATATCTTCCGGTTCATACAGGCCGGCATGGAGGTGTCCGGCCTGATGGGGCAGATGCCGTCGCGCCTCGGCTACCAGCCCACGATGAGCACGGAGCTCTCGGGCCTCGAGGAGAGGATCGCCAACACGCGCGCCGGGGCCATCACGTCCATCCAGGCGGTGTACGTGCCCGCGGACGACCTGACGGACCCTGCGGCGGTGCACGTGTTCTCGCACCTTTCAGCGTCGATCGTGCTTTCGCGAAAGCGGGCGAGCGAGGGCCTCTACCCGGCGATCGACCTGCTCCAGTCCAGCTCCAAGATGGCCACGCCGGGCATCGTCGGGGAGCGCCACTACAACCTCGCGCAGGAGATCCGGCGGACCCTCGCCCAGTATGAGGACCTGAAGGACATCATCGCGATGCTCGGCCTTGAGCAGCTCTCGCCCGAGGACCGGAAGGCGGTCGCGCGCGCCCGGCGCCTGGAGCGCTTCCTGACGCAGCCGTTCTTCGCGACCGAGCAGTTCAGCGGGATCAAGGGGAAGCTCGTCAGCCTCAAGGACTCGATCGACGGCTGCGAGCGCATCCTGAGGGACGAATTCAAGGATTACCCGGAGAGCTCCCTCTATATGATAGGGGCGATCGGGGAGGCGAAGAAACCCGCCGCACAGCCTTCTCCCGCCGCCCAGTCAAAGCCCGGAGACAAGCCAGCGCCCACGGTCCGGCTGAAGACTGAACCCGCCGCACAGCCCGCCCCCGCCGCCCGGGCAAAGCCCGGAGCCAAGCCGACGCCGGCAGTACAGGCGAAGCCCGAACCAGCGGCCCAGGCCGCCCCCGCCGCACAGCCAAAGCCCGGAGCCAAGGCGACGCCCGCGGTCCAGCCGAAGCCCGAACCCGCGGCACAGCCCGCTGCCGCCCAGCCGAAGTCCGAACCCGTGGCCGCTCATGAACCTTAAGATTCTACTTCCCTTCCAGATCTTCGCGGACGTGACGGGGGTGTCGCGCATCGTCGTCGAGACCGGCGATGGCGAGTACGGGCTCCTGCCCCACCGCCTCGACTGCGTGGCGGCGCTCGAGCCGGGCATCCTGACCTACGAGACGGACGGGGGCGGCCCGGTCTACGTCGCGGTGGACGTCGGCCTGATGGTCAAGGCGGGCGCGGACGTGCTCGTCTCCGTGCGCCACGCCATCGGCGGGACCGACCTCAGCCAGCTCCACGAGGCGGTGAAGCGCGAGTTCCTGAAGGTGGACGGGGAGGAGCGGGATGTCCGGGCGGCCGTCGCCCGGATGGAGGGCGGCTTCGTCCGCCGCATCGCGGAGTTTCAACATGGGCGCTGAACCTTCAGGCCAGCCCTCCGGCGACGAGACCGCCTTCGTCCGCCAGGTTGCCTCAAAGGCGGCCCGCAAGCTCAGCGCGCAGCGCGGAGACCAGAAGAGCGTCTGGTTCGGGCTGGGCATGTCCGGGCTCATCGGCTGGTCCGTGGCCGTCCCCACCGTCCTTGGCGCGATGGTCGGCCTCTGGTGGGACCGGCGCCACCCGGGGGCCCATTCGTGGACACTCGCGCTGCTGGCCGCCGGGCTCTTCATCGGCTGCGCCAACGCCTGGCACTGGGTTTTTCAGGAGGAAAAGAGCATGCGCGACGAGCCCGGGGATGGCGATGAGTGACGCCCCCTCCCTCGTCCTGGCTCTCCTCGCGGGCGCAATGCTGGGGACGCTTTTCTTCGGAGGTCTCTGGTGGACGGTCCGCAGGGGCCTGTCGTCCAGCCGCCCGGCCCTCCTCTTCCTCGGGAGCCTCCTGCTCCGCACGTCCGTCGCCGTCGCCGGCTTCGTTCTCGTCTCGCGCGGCGACCTGAGGAGGCTCCTGGCCTGCCTGCTCGGGTTCTTCCTCGCGCGCATCCTCGTGACGCGGCTCGCCCGCGCCCCGGCGGGGGCCGCGAGCCGGGTTGCCGGTGGAGGGGAAACATGAACCTCAGCTCCGACCAGCAGATCCTCTGGCAGCACGGGAGGGTTGTCCTCAACGGGACCATCGCGACCACGTGGGCCATGATGGCAGCGATGACGCTCAGCGCGTGGCTGGTCACCCGTAGGCTCGCGACCGAGAGGACGATCTCGCGCTGGCAGTGCTCGCTTGAGATCGTCGTCACATCCATCGAGCAGCAGATACGGGAGGTCGGCTTGGACCAGCCCGAGAGGTACCTCCCTTTCCTGGGCACGCTCTTCCTTTTCGTCGCGACGGCAAGCCTCTGCACGCTCATCCCCGGCTATGCGCCGCCAACGGGCTCGCTCTCGACCACGGCGGCCCTGGCGCTCTGCGTGTTCATCGCCGTGCCGCTCTTCGGCGTCAGGGAGCAGGGTCTGGCCGGATACCTCAAGTCGTACACGAAGCCGACATTCGTCATGCTCCCGTTCAACATCATCAGCGAGCTCTCGCGCACGCTGGCCCTGGCCGTGCGGCTCTTCGGCAACATGATGAGCGGGGCGATGATCATCGCCATCCTGCTCACGATCACGCCCTACCTGTTCCCGATCGCCATGACGGCGCTCGGCCTGCTGACCGGCATGGTCCAGGCCTACATCTTCAGCATCCTGGCCGCGGTCTACATCGCGGCCGCCACCATTGTGCGCAGGCCCAAGCCCGAACCCCGGGCCCAGCCCGCGCCCAGCCACTAAAGACGAAACATCAGCAAGAAAAGGACCCACCATGGACAGCAGCACGATCATCGCAGCAGCCTCAATCGCCACAGCCGGACTCACCACGGGCATCGGCTGCATGTGCCCCGCGCTCGGGGAGGGCCGGGCGGTTGCCACCGCCCTCACCTCGCTGGCCCAGCAGCCGGACGCCTCGGCCACGATCACGCGCACGCTGTTCGTGGGCCTGGCGATGATCGAGTCGACGGCCATCTACTGCTTCGTCGTCTCAATGATCCTCATCTTCGCGAACCCGTTCTGGACCCACGCCATCGCCCAGGCCGGGGGAAAGTGATCCATGCTCATCAACTGGTTCACCGTCGGGGCGCAGATCCTCAACTTCCTCATCCTTGTCTGGCTGCTGAAGCACTTCCTCTACAAGCCCATCCTGGGCGCCATCGACGCCAGGGAGAAGCGCATCGCAGCCGAGCTTGCGGACGCCGACGCCAAGAAGGCCGAGGCGCAGAAGGAGCGGGACGACTTTCAGGCCAAGAACAAGGCCCTCGACGAGCAGCGCGCCGCCCTCCTGGCCAAGGCCGAGGGGGACGCAAAGGCCGAGCGCGAGCGTCTTCTCGGCGACGCGCGGAAGGAAGCGGCCGCGCTGCGGGAGAAACAGGCGGCCACCCTGCGAAACGACCGCGCGAGGCTGGTCGGCGAAATCACCCGCCTGGCAAGGGACGAGGTATTTGAGATCGCGCGAAAGGCGCTTTTAGACCTCGCCACCGTCAGCCTCGAGGAGCGCATCGGGGAGGTCTTCACGCGCCGGCTGCGGGAATTGGACGCCAAGGCAAAGGCGGACCTGGGAGGGGCCATCAAGACGTTGAAAGGGCCGGCCGTCGTGCGGAGCGCCTTCGACCTGGGGCCCGGGCAGAGGGCCGCCATCCAGAACGCGCTGAACGAGGACTTCTCGGCCAATGTCCCCCTCAGGTTCGAGGTGGCAAAGGACACGGTCTGCGGCATCGAGCTGATGGCGAACGGCCAAAAGGTCTCATGGAGCATCGCGGGCTACCTCGATTCCCTCGAGGAGAAGGCCGGCGCCGTCCTCGATACCCAGTCAACCCCGGCCGCGGCGCAGCCCCCCGGGGAAGAGCCCGCGCTCAGGTCCGTCGCCTAGCCGGGGCCCGATGAACGCGCCTCCCGACACCCTCCAGGGCGCCGTCGACAGCGTCTTCGCCGGCCTGCGCGAGTCCCGCGAGGGCTTCTCGCCAAAGCTGGCGCCGCGCGAGGTGGGCGTGATCACGAACGTCTCAACCGGGATCGCCACGATCACGGGCCTTCCCGGCGTCGGCTTTGAGGAGCTCGTGCGCTTCCCGGGGGGGCTGCTCGGCATCGCCTTCAACGTGGATGAGGACGAGGTCGGCGTCATCCTGCTCGGGGACTACGAGGACCTGCACGCGGGTGACGAGGTGGAGCGCACGCGACGGGTCATGGACGTGGCCGTGGGGGACGCCCTGCTCGGGCGCGTGGTCGACCCGCTTGGCAGGCCACTGGACGGCGGCGGGCCGGTCGCCACCGACGCCCGCCTTCCTGTCGAGCGCCCGGCGCCCGCCATCATGGACCGCGCGCCCGTCGCCGTTCCCCTTCAAACGGGCCTGAAGGTCGTCGACGCCCTCATCCCGATCGGCCTCGGCCAGCGCGAGCTTATACTTGGGGACCGGCAGACGGGGAAGACGGCCATCGCTATCGACACCATCCTGAACCAGCGCGGCAAGAACGTCGTCTGCATCTACTGCGCGATCGGGCAGCGGGCCTCGTCCGTCGCCAAGGTCGTGGCAAACCTCCGCGAGAAGGGCGCGATGGAGTTCACCGTCGTCGTGGTCGCGGAGGGCAACGACGCGCCCGGCCTTGCGTACGTCACGCCCTACGCCGCGACCAGCATCGCGGAGCACTTCATGGAGGCCGGACGCGACGTGCTCATCGTCTACGACGACCTCACGCACCACGCCCGCTCCTACCGCGAGCTCTCCCTCCTGCTCCGGCGCCCGCCGGGGCGCGAGGCGTTCCCGGGCGACATCTTCTACATCCATTCGCGGCTGCTGGAGCGGGCGACACACCTCCGAAAGGAGCGCGGCGGCGGCTCGCTCACCGCGCTCCCGATCATCGAGACCGACGCCCAGGACATCTCCGCATACATCCCGACCAATCTCATATCCATCACCGACGGGCAGATCTACCTCTCGCCGACCCTTTTCGAGCTGGGGATCCTTCCCGCGGTCGACGTGGGCAAGTCCGTCTCGCGCGTGGGCGGGGAGGCCCAGAGGGCGGCCTACCGCTCGGTCGCGGGCGACCTAAAGCTCGCCTACTCGCAATTCGAGGAATTGGAGTCCTTCGCGAAGTTCGGCACCCGCCTTGACGAGTCCACCCGCAGGATCATCGAGCACGGGCGGCGAATCCGTGCCTGCCTCAAGCAGCCCGAGTCCCAGCCCGTGTCGATGCTCGAGCAGATCGCCGTGCTCCTGGCACTGACCGCGGGCCTTTTCGACACGGTGCCGCTCGAAAAGGCCGCCGACGCCGAGCGGGCCCTTCGGGGTGCCGCGGCGGCCATTGCGCCGGACCTTGCCGGTCGGCTCACCTCGACGGACAAGTTGGGAGATGCCGACCGGAAGGCCGTCCTGGACATCGCCACCGGGGCCCTCGCTCCATTCCAGCCCCCCCCTGATGCAAAGGCCTCGGCCCAAACAGCGCCTGACGCCAAGCCGGACGCGAAGCCCGCGAGTGATTCCAAGGCCTCCGCCACTCCCGCACCGGGTCCAAAGCCCGCCGAAAATCCCACACCCGGCGCAAAGGCCGCAGCCCAGCCCACGCCTGGTGCCAAGCCGGACGCGAAACCCGCGGGTGATCCCAAGGCCCCCGCCGCTCCCGCACCAGACCCAAGGCTCGCTGCAATTCCCCCGCCCGATGTAAAGGCCGCGACCCAACCTGCACCTGAAACCATGCGCGTTGAGAAACCCCCATCTGAAGCCAAGGCCGCAGCGCCCGCTCCGAGTCCAAAACCAAGTGAGAGGCCCGCGCCCGTTGCTGAGCCGGACTCAACGCCGACCGGGAAACCGGCGCCATGAGCGGCACCACGGAGGGTTTGCGTCGAAAGATCGACAGCGCTGGCGACCTTGAGGGCGTCGTCCGCTCGATGAAGGCCCTGGCCGCCTCGAGCATCGGGCAGTTCGAAAGGGCGGTCCAATCGCTGGATCACTATTACCGGACCGTTGAGCTGGGTCTTTCCGCCTGCCTGCGCCAAGCCGGGCCGTCCCCGAACAACGCGGGCAGGACTGCGCGGGATGGGGGGCCCGTCGGCGCGGTCATCTTCGGCTCGGACCAGGGCCTAGTCGGGCGCTTCAATGAGGTGCTTGTGGATTACGCCATGGGAGTGCTCAAGGCGAGGCCCGGAAAGACAATGAAGGTCTGGGCGGTCGGGGAGCACATCCAGGCCCTCATGGCCGACTCGGGCTTCACTCAGGCCACCCTCCTTCCGGTCCCAACGTCAATCTACGGCATCACTTCGGTCGTGGGCCGGATTCTGATCGAGGTCGAGGCGGCACGCGAGCACGGCGAAGTCGTGGAGGTCCACCTCTTCCACAACCATCCGGAATCGGGGGCCTCCTATGAGCCCGTCGGCAAGCTCCTGCTGCCGCTGGACCATGCCTGGCAGGCCACGCTCTGCGCTTTGCCTTGGCCGACAAAGTTACCGCCGCAGATCATCGAGGGGGCCACGTCCGCGCTGCAGGCCTTCATCCAGGGATATCTCTTTGTCCTGCTCTTTCAGGCGTGCGCCGAGTCCCTGGCCAGCGAGAACGCCAGCCGCCTTGCGGCGATGCAGCGAGCCGAGAAGAACATAGGGGACCTCCTCGAGGACCTCAACAGGAAGTTTCACAGGATACGCCAGGAGGCTATCGACGAGGAGCTCTTCGACGTCGTCTCCGGATACGAGGCGCTCTCGGGGGCAACGACCAGGGGCGGCCCGGCTCCCAGGAGGGGTCCCAACCATGCCAACGGCCCCGTGTGAGCCCGCGGTCGCGCCGGCCCCCCCGAAGCCGGCCGGGGCGAAAGTGCCTGACATCGCCTCCGCATCGATTCCGGACACGATCGCCGCGCTCCAGGTCAATCCTGCCGCCGGGCTGGCGAACCCGGAGGTGGAGGCTCGCCGGAAGGTGCACGGCTACAACGAGGTCGCGGAGGCGAAAGGGCACCCGGTCCTGAAGGTCCTTGGGAAATTCTGGGGAATCTCGGCGTGGATGCTCGAGCTGATCATCATCCTTTCCGCCGTGCTCCGAAACTACTCGGACCTCGCGGTGGTGAGCGCGCTTCTCGTCGTGAATGCCGCGGTTAGCCTCCTGCAGGAGCGCCGGGCCGCGGGCGTCGTCGAGGCGCTGCGCAAGAGGCTGCAGGTGAGCGCTCGCGTGCTGCGCGAGTCAAAATGGACGGTCATTCCCGCAAGGGAGCTCGTGCCCGGCGACATCGTCCGCGTGCGACCCGGCGATATCATCCCGGCCGACCTGAAGCTCCTCACGGGGGCGGCGACCGTCGACCAGTCGGCGCTCACGGGCGAGTCGAAGGATGCCGGCAAGGCCCCCGGCGGAGTGCTCTCCTCAGGATCCGTCGTCCGCCGCGGGGAGGGCGACGCCGTTGTCATGCTCACCGGCGCGAAGACCTACTTCGGGCGCACCACCGACCTCGTGCAGGGCGCCCGCCCGAAGTATCACATTGATGCCGTGATGGCCAAGGTCGTGCGCTGGCTCCTGCTCGTCGTCGGCGCGCTGCTCGCCGTCGTCGTGACCGTGTCGCTCACGCGCGGCAACTCCCTCCTGGAGATGGCGCCGCTCGTCCTCATCCTGATGACGAGCGCCATTCCGATCTCCCTCCCCGTCATGTTCACGGTCAGCATGGCCGTCGGCTCGAGGGAGCTGGCGAAGCGCGGCGTGCTGGTCACGCGCCTCAGCGCCGCGGAGGACGCCGCGACGATGGACGTGCTCTGCGTGGACAAGACCGGGACGATCACGATGAACCAGCTGGCCGTCACCGGGGTGATCCCGCTTGGGCACGCGACGGAGTCCGACGTGCTCTTCACGGGAGCGCTCGCGTCGCAGGCGGCCAACCAGGACCCCATAGACCTCGCCTTCCTGGCCGCGGCGAAGGACCGGCATGTCTTCGAGAACGCCCCAAAGGTCTCGCCCATATCCTTCGCGCCTTTTGACGCGAAAAATAGGCGGACCGAGGCCATCGTGGAGCAGAACGGGCAGCGACTGCGCGTGATGAAGGGCGCCGTGGCGACCATCGCACAGGCCTGCGGCATGGATCCCCCGGCGATCGCGGCGCTGGAGGCTCGGGCCGGCGACTCGGCGTCAAAGGGCTACAGGACGCTCGCGGTGGCGGGGGGCCCCGAGACGGGAAGCCCCGTCATGTTGGGCCTTGTCTCGCTCTATGACCCGCCGCGACCTGACGCCAAGCAGCTCATCGGCGCGCTACGCGACCTCGGGATCCCTGTGAAGATGCTCACCGGCGATGCCCTTGCGGTCGCGAGCGAGATCGCGCGCGGGGTCGGGCTCCCCAACATACGGCGCATGGCCGACATGAAGGCCGCACGCGGCGAGGCGGCCGACCTGTTCTCGGGCGCCGACGGGTTCGCGGAGGTGTTTCCGGAGGACAAGTACACAGTCGTCAAGCAGTTGCAGGCCGGTGGCCACGTGACCGGGATGACAGGCGACGGCGTCAACGACGCGCCCGCGCTGCGCCAGGCCGAGGTCGGCATCGCCGTCAGCACGGCGACCGACGTCGCCAAGGGCGCCGCGAGCGTCGTGCTGACCGAACCCGGCCTCGTGAACATAGTGGCATTGGTCGAGCAGGGGCGGACGATCTACCAGCGCATACTCACGTACATCATAAACAAGATAAGCAGGACCATCCTGAAGACCGCATTCGTGGCCATCGCGTTCCTGGTCACGGGCAAGTTCGTAATCTCCGCCTTCGCGATGCTGCTGCTGATCTTTATCACGGATTCCGCAAAAATTTCCCTGGCCACCGACCGCGTTCGACCGTCCAGGAAGCCCGAGACATGGAACATAGGGCCGCTCATCACGGTTTCCGTCGTGCTTGGCCTGCTGATGGTGGCGGAGTCGCTGCTCGCCCTGTGGTATGGCTGGTCGCGCCTCGGTTTGGGGACGAACGCCGGCTCCGCATGCACGTTCTGTTTCCTGACGTTCCTCTACTTTGCCGCTTTCTCCGTCGTGTCCGCGCGCGAGCGCCGCTGGTTCTGGGCGACGATGCCCAGCAGGACCGTCCTGGCCTCGGTCGTCGGCGAGGTCGTCGTAGGCACCACCCTGACCCGTGTCGGCCTTCCCGGACTCACACCGCTGCCCTGGCCGCAGATGCTCGCAGTCCTCGCCTGCTCCGCAGTCTCGTGCCTGGTCGTGAATGACGCCGCGAAGGTCGCGATGATCAGGTGGCGCGCGCCCCAGGCCGTCGCCTAGCGGGGCATTTCCGGCGTCTCCCGTCCCCCACCCCTCAGGTTCAGTCAATCGCCTTCGCGAGGTCCTGGGCCATCATCAGGTGATGCTGCAGGGCCGGAAGCGTCTTCTGCGCGAACGCGGCGATGTCGGGATCGCTGCTCTTGGATGCATTCTCGAAGAGCTTAACCGCCCCCAAGTGATCAGACACCATTTCCTTCGCGTACATGCTGTCGATGTCGCCGGTCTTCTTCGACCAGTCGTCGGAGATCGTGGCGTCCTCCGCGGGAAGCTTGACCCCCTTGTTGTCCGCGAGGGCCGCAAGCTCCACGTCGGCGGCCGTGTGGTCGGTGATCATCATCCTTGCCAGGTCCTTGGACTGCGAATGGGTGAGGCGGTCCATGACCGCGCGTGAGATGTCGATCTCCTTCATGCCTCCGCCCACCGCCTTCTTCAAGAAGGAGCGGTCATGGTGCGAGAGGCCACCCGGGCTGTCGGCGGGCGCAGTCGCCTGCGCGGAAGCAGACCCGGGCGGGGGCTGGGTCGGGGGTTGCGCGTTCAGGAATGAGCAGAGGGAGGCCGAGATCATGGCGACGGAGACGCCACGGGAGATTATGCATTTTGGGGGATTCATATACCCTCATTGTCGCCTGCCGGGCCCGATGGTTCCCATACCCCCCAACCTTCTCCAGTTGACGGCTGTGATAAACTGGAGACCGTAAGCCCAGATGTTCCTAAGAGGCCATAGCCGCACCACCCTGCTTGCGCGTTCCACCGCGTCGCTGGCGATTGTCCTCGTGCTGGCCCTGACGGTGCTCGCAGCGAGCCCGGAGCTCCACGAGCGCCTGCACGGGCACCAAGGCGCGGTTGCGGTCGCCCACCACGACGGAGGCCCCGCCAATGGCGCAAGGGCCGACGATTCCGACGACGGCTGCATCGTGACGCTCTTCGCCCAGGGCGTGGTCCTCACGCTCTCGATTTTGGCGCTGGCCTTCACCGGCCAGACGCTTCGCCTCGGGGACTTCGCGGTCTTCGACCGGATCGTCCCGGAGGCGCCCCCTTACCTGCACCTGCCCACGCAGGCTCCCCCGCTGGCTTGAGAAACTTCGCCGGCCGGTAGGACCCGAGCACCCCGAAGGGTGCCGACTCACCGATTGAACCGGCGATTCCGCCGCCCGGGTGTCTATGACACCGCGAACGCGGCTTGGCTACGTTAGCCGGGTGCCACGCCACCCGGATGCTCAATCGCAACAGTCGTTCAACAGATGAATTTCCATAAGCTCTTTCTCCCATTGGTGGCCCTCGGCGCTGTCGCCGAGGTGCACGGCCAGGCGGCACCGACCGCGGCTGACCAGACTCCCGCCGTGCCGGCGCAGACATCCGAAGCCAAGGTCACCCAGCTCGACGCCGTCGTCGTGACGGGCGACCTGGACGAGACCCGCGGGCTCATCCAGCCGAGCCTCGGCGCCACGTCGTTCATCATGGACCAGCAGCAGATACTGAACATGCCGCAGGGCGCGGACGCCCCCTTCAACCAGGTGCTCCTTCGGGCGCCCGGCGTGGCCGAGGATTCGGCCGCAAACGGCGACCTCCACGTCAGGGGCGAGCACGGGAACCTGCAGTACCGCATCAACGACGTGCTTCTGCCAGAGGGCATAACGGGGTTCGGCCTGGAGCTCGACCCTCGGTTCGTGCAAAGCATGCAGCTGATCACGGGATCGCTGCCCGCGCAGTACGGCTTCCGGACGGCGGGCATCGTCGACATCCAGACGAAGACGGGAGGGTTCGACCAGGGGGGCGGGTATTCCCTCTACGGTGGGAGCTTCGACACAATCCGCCCGAGCTTCGAGCTTGGCGGCTCCAAGGGAAACCTGAGCTACTTCACCGACGCCAGCTACGATCACAACGACCTCGGCATCGAGAATCCCACCCCAAGCGCGGTGGCGCTCCACGACAGCACGGACCAGTACAAGGAGTTCACCTACCTGTCCTACATCCTGGACCGCACGAGCCGCATCACCTTCATGGGAAGCGCGTCCTACAGCGATTTCCAGGTGCCAGACACGCGTGGCCTGCCCGCGGGAACCTCGCCAGACGGAAATCCATGGCTCCCGGGGTCCTTCGCGTCGGCCGGTCTCAACGAGAACCAGAACGAGCAGAACTACTACGGCGTCGTCACCTACCAGAAGTCCGCGGGCGACCTCAACTACCAGGTCTCGGCGTTCGGCCGCGACAGCAGCGTGCATTTCACGCCGGACCCGGTAGGCGACCTCTATTTCAACGGCGTGGCCAGCGACGTCGACCGGACGCTCTACTCCGCCGGAGTCGAGGGCGACGGGAGCTACGGGCTTGGCGACAAGCACACTATCCGCGCGGGGTTCACATTCCTGGACGAGTCGGTGAAGGCGGACTCCACGACGACCGTGTTCCCGGTCGCCGCCGGCGGCGCCCCGACCGGGCCCGCCTTCCCCATCGCCGACGACGAGTCCCTCCACGGCCTGTTTGCCGGTGCCTACCTGCAGGATGAATGGAGGATCACCCAGGGGCTCACGCTCAACTTCGGCAGCAGGTTCGACGAGTACGACGCCTCGTTCGACAGGGAGGACCAGCTCAGCCCGCGCATCAACGTGATCTACAATCCGACGGAATCGACGACGCTCCACGCGGGGTATTCGCGCTACTTCACGCCCTCGCCCGTCGAGAACGTGCCCGGAAGCACCGTGCAGGAGTTCGTGGGAACCTCCAACCAGTCCCCGGTGACGCAGGACGACCCCGTCAAGGCCGAGCGCTCGAACTACTTCGACGCCGGGATAACCCAGAAGATCGGCGCGGGGCTGCAGCTGGGCCTCGACGGCTACTACAAGCGCGCCAAGAACCAGCTCGACGACGGCCTGTTCGGCCAGACCCTCATCCTCTCCGCGTTCAACTACGCCGATGGCGAGGTCTACGGGCTGGAACTGTCGGGCTCCTACTCGACTGGCGGCTTCACGACGTACCTGAACCTCGCCCATTCCGTGGCGAAGGGCGAGGACTGGGACTCGGCGCAATTCCTCTTTGACCCGGCCGCCCTGGCCTACGTGAAGGACCACTGGATCTTCCTCGACCACGACCAGGCGCTCTCCGGCTCCTTCGGGGCGGACTATGTCTGGCGGCGGAGGCGGGGCGACACCCGGATCTATGTGGACACAATCTACGGCACGGGGCTGCGGACCGACTCGACCGCGCCCGACGGCACCGTCATCCCGAATGGCGGGACCGTTCCCGCATACTATACCATCAGCATAGGCGGCGAGGAGAGCTTCAAGCTGTCCCCGCACCACTTCTGGAAGGTCCGCGTGGACATCGTCAACATCACGGACAACTCCTACGAGCTGCGCAACGGCTCCGGCGTCGGCGTCAACGCGGCCCAGTACGGCATGCGCCGCGGATTCTTCGGCAGCGCATCCTATTCGTTCTGATCTGGCGGGACGCCGGGCGGCCGCCCTAGCCGATAGCGAACCCGAGGAGGGGCGCCATGTCGCCGGCCTCCGCCGCCCCGAGCGCATCGGCATAGCGCCGCAGCGCGGATTGCGGGTCTTCCGAGCCCCAGGTCAGCGGCCTCTCCCCATGGGACGCGACGACGATGTCCGCCATGAGCCGCGCATGGCGGCCGTTGCCGCTCGACCACGGGTGGATGGCGACCAGACGCTGATGCAGGCGCACCGCGGCCTCGTGCACCGGATAGGTCGAGTACCGCAGCCATCCCTCGGTGTCATCCAGGAACATGATGACGCCGTCCGCGATCCGGTGGGGCTCCCAGCCGGGCTCGCGGCCGGTCGTCCGGTACCGGCCGGCGCCGCGCCATATCCCGCCAAACATCCTCCGGTGAAGCTCCTTTGAGAAGGCTTCCGTCATGAGGTCGCCCCTCTGCAACACGGTCCCGCGCATCGCCCAGACCCGCGCGGCATTGATTCCGATCCTCTCGACCTCGTTCAGCTGGGCGCGCGTCGAGAGGCTCGGCAGGAGCCGCATCCGCTCCTCGGCCGTGATGGCGGAATCTGCGACCGAAATGTCAGCGGGCATCATCCCGGGAGCCCCCGCCCTTGAGCGCCATCGAGTGGTCCGTCGCCCGCAGATGCATCGCCGCGGGATCGTGGATCTCGGCCAGGCCGGCATAGGAGCGCGCGACGGACTCCCGGGGGATGATGTAATAGACGAGATCGCAGTCCATCGCCTCCGCGGCGCGGCGCAGGGACGCCACGCTGATCGAGCCCCGCTCCTCGGCCGCCTCGAACTGGGCGTACGACTGGCGCTTCACGGCCAACTTCGCGGCCAACGCGCCCTGCGTGAGGCCGACCGCCTCGCGGACGGCGCGCAGCCATCCCCTCGCCGGCTTGGCAGCCGCGGCACGCGCCGCATTCAGGGCCTCGACCTTCTGTTGAAGCCCTTCAAGCAGGATTCCTCTGATTTCGGTGCTTATTCAGTCTTTAGACTGCCCAACATGAGCCATGGCAAGTTAAAAATTGCCGTTGATATCGATATGCAGTTTATAATATGCTTTTTCAGTTTCGCGGTCAATTCCGTGATTCGCGCGCCTGAGCCCTCAACTGGACCATGATGTTCGCGACCGTGATCAGGACTCCGCCGATGACGAGCGACCATGTCGCATGCTCGTTGGGATAGTCGATCGCCGCCCACGCCGAGAAGATTGCCGGCAGGAACAGGGCGAAGACTGAGGCGAATATCGGCTCGATGCAGTAGATGAGCCCGGCCTCGGTGGAAGTGATCCTGGGCTGCCACTTGTTCATGATTGAGAAGGCCCCGATGGTGCAGACCACCGCGAGCGTCAGGGTCAGTCCCACCCATGCGGTCGACTCCCAGGGGACCAACAGCGCCCTGGCGCTGGGTGCCGTCGCCGCGGCCATCACCGTGAATGCGGCCGCCTGCAGCGCGAACATGGCAAGCGTGACGGGGCCGGGTCGGTTTCCGGCGAACTCCGGCTTCTCGATCCAGAGGATCTGGGCCGTGAAGAACAGCGAGCAGAGGAGCGTCTCCCACTCCCCCCTCCCGAACCTCAGCGTGCTCCAGTCGAAGTGGCCGAGGATCGCCACCCCGAGGAGCACGAGGACGCAGCCCGCCCAGACTGCGATGCCCGGGCTGCGCCGATGCCTCAGCGCGAGCCACGCCGGGATGAGGATCGCGGAGAACTGGGTGAGGAAGGACGACGTCGACGCATTCGTGAACTGCAGGCCGTCGGTCTGCAGGAGCGTCCCGGCGGCGGCAAAGACCGCGATACCAAGGCCCTGCTTCATCTCCCGGCGCGTCGCCCTCGCCGAGCGCTGGCTGAAGAGAAGCATGATCAGGACCGCCAGCACAAACCGGGGCGCCAGCGCCGCGGCCGCGATGTACCATGAACCCGAGCCCGGCAGCAGGAGCCTGTTCAGCGACGTGATCGACTTTATCACGGGAAAACTGATTCCCCAGTAGAGGTTCGCCAGGACGAGCATCATGAGGGCTCGCCTGCGCAGGGGGTTGGGGGCGTCGGTCATGGCGTCGGCGGTTGATTCTGCGAACCGCCGGGAGGGTGCCTGCCCGCGGATCGCCCGCCAAGAGGGAACCGCCTCAGATTTAACACGGCGGGACCCCGAGACGTCTCGACAACGTGCGCGCCAGCGGGCACTCCTCACGGAGGCAACCCCAGAAAAATGGCGAAATCGGCAGACGACCGGAAGATGTCGAAGAAGGCCTACGAGGCGCGCCTTCGAGATGTCCGCGCGGCGCTCATCAGGATGCAGGTGGAGCTCAAGTCCGCGAAATTCCCGGTCATCCTCGTCGTCGGCGGCGTGGAGGCGTCGGGGAAGGGCGACGTCGTCAACATCCTGAACGGCTGGCTCGACCCGCGCGGTTTCGAGACGTTCGCCTTCCACGAGCCGACCGACGAGGAGAGGGACCGTCCCGCGATGTGGCGCTACTGGCGGACGCTCCCGGCCAACGGACGGATGGCCATATACGCGGGTGGATGGCACGCCGACGCCCTCCACGAGGACCCCCGGAGCGCCCGCGAGCTCACACAGTTTGACGCCATGCTCCGGAGGTTCGCCTGGTTCGAGGGCCAGCTGGCCGCGTCCGGAGCGCTCGTCGTCAAGATCTGGCTCCACCTCTCGAAGTCGGCCCAGAGGGCGAGGCTGCGCGTGCTGGAGTCCGACCCGCGCACGGCGTGGCGCGTCACGCCGGACGACTGGAAGAGCCAGCGCGACTACGACAGGCTGGCGCGGCTATCCGAGAGGATGCGCGGCGCGACGCACCAGCCCGGGGCGCCTTGGTATATCGTCGACTCCGAGGACCCGCGGGCGCGCAACATCGCCGTCGCGGACATCCTCCTTTCGCGCTTCCGCATCCACCTGCGGGCCCTCAGCCGCGCCTCCGCGGCGCGCGGGCGCAGAAGGAAGACGGTCGTCCCCCTTCGGCCGGCGGGGCTTCGCCGCCTCCTTTCCCTGTCCCTGGAGAGCAAGCTTTCCCAGCCCGCCTACGAGAAGAAGAGGGACAAGTGGCTGGGCCGGCTGAACAAGGTCGTGCGCGCGGCCGGACAGGAACGCCGCTCGATCGTCTGGGTGTTCGAGGGATGGGACGCGGCCGGCAAGGGCGGCGCCATCCGGCGGCTCACCGATGCGATCGACGCGCGCGACTTCCGGGTGATTCCCGTCTCAAAGCCCACCGACGAGGAAAAGGCCCACCATTACCTCTGGCGCTTCTGGAGGCACCTGCCAAGGGCCGGGATGGTGACGATCTACGACCGCTCCTGGTACGGCCGGGTCCTCGTCGAGCGCCTTGAGGGATTCGCGACCGAGCCCGAGTGGCGCCGGGCCTACCGCGAGCTCAACGAGTTCGAGCGGGAGCTCGCCGAGCACGGCGTCATTGTCCTCAAGTTCTGGCTCCACATCGGAAAGGAGGAGCAGCTCCGCCGCTTCCGCGACCGCGAGGCCACGCTCTACAAGAGGCACAAGATGGACGCGGAGGACTGGCGAAACCGCAGGAAGTGGGGATCCTATGAGATAGCCGTGGGCGACATGCTCGCGCTGACCAGCTCGCGCCACGCGCCTTGGCACCTCGTCGCCGCCAACAACAAGCGGCATGCGCGTCTGGAGATCATCAAGACCTCCTGCCGCCAGATAGAGGCCGCGCTCGGCGCGTAGCCCCGGCGCCGGAAAAGAAAAACGCCGCGGACGTGAATCCGCGGCGTGAAATATGCGAGACGTTGCCTAGGCTTTAGGAAACGTGGCCCGAGACGAGCTTCGTCATCTCGAACATGCTTACCTTTGACTTGCCGCTGAACACGGCCTTCAGGGCCGCATCGGCGTTGATCATCTTCCTGTCCTTCTTGTCCTGGAGTCCGTTCTTCTTGATATAGTCCCAGAGCTTCTTCGTGAGCTCCGTGCGGGGAAGCGGCTTGGAGCCAACAACGGCGGAAAGCGCGCTATCGGGAGTTACCGGTTTCATGAACGCGGCGTTGGGTTTACGAGCTGATTTTTTGGCCATATAGAACTTTCGTTGTAGGGTGTTTTACTCTGAACGCAATGCCTTTCTAGAGGGAAAATCGCATGGTTTCCGAGAAAAATCTTCTCACAATTTTGAGGTTGCGCCTCAGTGCCTGTCGTCGACCTGCACAAACTGCCTGTAGAGCGCGGCATAGTGGCCGCCCCTTGCCAGCAGCGCCTGGTGCGTCCCGCGCTCGATGACGCGCCCCTGGTCGAGCACGAGCACGAGGTCCGCGGTGCGTATCGTGCTCAGCCTGTGGGCCACGACGAAGCTCGTGCGCCGGCGCAGGAGGGTCGAAAGCGCCGTCTGCAGCCGCGACTCCGTGAGGGCGTCGATCGAGCTCGTGGCCTCGTCGAGTATGACGATCCTGGGGTCGGCGAGAAGCGCGCGCATGAAGCACACGAGCTGCCGCTGGCCGACGGACAGCCCCGCGCCCCGCTCGCCGACCTGGGTCTCAAGCCCGTCCGGGAGCTCCCCGAGGAACTCGAGGCAGCCGAGCGCAGCCGCCGCGGCGCGCACGTCGCCCTCGGTCGCGCCGGGCCTGCTTAGCGTGATGTTCTCCATCAACGACCCGCTGAACAGGAAGTTCTGCTGCTGCACCATTCCCATCTGGCGGTGGAGGGAACGGCCCATGATGGAGCGGATCTCCCGGCCGTCCACCAGGATCTCGCCGGAGGTAGGAAGGTAGAACTTGGAGACCAGGTTGATGATGGAGCTCTTCCCGCTCCCCGTGTGTCCGACGAGCGCTATCGTCTGGCCCGGCTCGGCCGTGAAATTGATGACGTGAAGGACGAGCCGCGACGGGTCGTAGCCGAACGAGACCCCGCGGAACTCGACCCGCGCCCCCCCGGCGCCCCCCTCGCTCCTCGGGTCGGGCAGGGCCGCGGCGCCCGGCGCGTCCTCCCAGTCGGGCTTCATGTCCAGCAGGTAGAATATCCGCTCGGCGCTGGCCATGGCCACGAGGCCCTGGTTGTACTGGTTGCCGATGATCGTGAACGGCGAGAAGAAGAAGTTCGAAAGCAGAATGAACACGATCAGGTCGGTCGGCTCCATGCCGTGATGGAAGATCCGCCAGCCCCCGACGATCAGGAGGGTCGCGACGAAGAACTGGCTGTTCAGCTCGAGGATCGGCGCCAGGACCGCCGACGTCCTCGCCAGGGCCACGTTGTACCGCGAGTGGTCCGAGAGGAGGCTCCTGAAGAGCCCCGCGTTCGTGTCCTGCCGCACGAAACCCTGCGTCACGCGTATCCCGTTCACGGATTCCGCGAGCGTCGCGGTCACGCGGCTGAAGCTGTCGGACGCGGCGCGGGTGAGCCGGCTGAGCTTCATCCTGAAGTGGTTGTTCACCGCCCATAGGATCGGCGCCATCCCGACGACGACCATGAACATCTTCCAGTCGGTGTAGGCCAGGTACGCCGCCGTGAAGACCATCTGCCCGAACTGTATCCCGCTGACCGGCGCGACGTCCTGCACGCCAACCCGCACCGCCTCCACGTCGCTCGTGACGCGGCTCAGGATGCGCCCGAGCTTCATGCGGTGGAAGAAGCTCATGGGCTGGCGCTGCGTCCTCGCGAAGATGTCGGACCTCAGTCCGTTCACCACGGTCTCGCCGATCTCAAGCGCGTAGCGCTGCCTGAAGTGGAACATCACGTCCGTCACGATCGCGAGCGCCGCGAACTTAAGCGTACCGGTGAGGATCCCGTGGAGGTCGCCGTGCGCGATCGGCCCCGTGATCACGGTGGCCGTGAGCCAGGCGAGCGCGGGCAGCTGCGCTCCCCGGATGACGGTCATCGCGGCCATGATCCAGAGCTTCCGCCTGACAGGGCCCGCGTAGACGAGGAGCCTCCTGACAAGCCGCCAGTCGAGGGGCTTGAACTGCTCCTCGTCGTCGTCCTCGTCGCGCACCCGCTGGACGAGGATCAGGTTGGGCGGCCTCACCTTCTCGGCGCTCATGGCGCCACCCCCCCGGCGGATTCCTGCAGCTCGCGGCCGTCGACCAACTGGAGGTTGGCCACGTGGAGGTAGGGTCCCGGGACCTTTATCAGGTCAGCGTGGGTGCCCCTCTGGACGATGCGCCCGTTCTCGAGCACGATGATGGCGTCCGCGCGGCGCAGCGTGCTCAGGCGGTGGGCGACGATGAACGTGGTCCGGCCCGCTATGGCGCGGTCGAGCGCCTCGAAGATCTCGTGCTCGGTCTCGCTGTCGATCGCCGCCGTGGGGTCGTCGAGGAGGAGGATCGCGGGCTCGAGCAGGACGGCGCGAGCGATCGCCAGGCGCTGGCGCTGGCCCCCCGAGAGGCTGTTGCCGCTCTCGCCGAGCACCGTCTCGTAGCCCTTGGGCAGGCCCATGATGAAGTCGTGCGCCGCCGCGACGCGCGCGGCCCGCTCGATCTGCGCCTGGGTCGCGCCCGGGTGCCCGAAGGCGATGTTGGCCGCGACCGTGTTCGAGAACAGGAAGCTCTCCTGGAAGACCGTGCCGATGTTGCGGCGCAGGTCGTCCAGCTGCAGGCGGCGGACGTCGATCCCGTCGATCAGCAGCCGGCCCTTCGAGACGTCGTAGAACCTCGGGATGAGGCTCATGAGCACGCTCTTGCCCGAGCCCGTGGCCCCGAGGATCGCCACGCACTCGCCCGGCTTCACCTCGAGGTTGATATCCCTGAGCACCGGGTCCAGGCGGCCGTACTCGAAGGAGACGCCCTCGAAGCGGACGGCGCCCTCGAGGCGGTCGCGACGCAGAGCGTCAGGCGGCGAGCGGACGTCGACGGGGGCGTCGAGGATCTCGAACACGCGCTTGGCCCCTATGAGCGACTGCTGGACCGAGTTGACGATCGCGGCGACGTTGTTCACCTGGCCGGCGAACTGGTCCAGGAGCCCGGCGAACACCACCAGGCCCGCGCCCAGGGGAAGCGAGCCGCGCGCGACCAGCGTCCCGCCGTAGCCGAGGAGGACGATCGTGTTGATGCGCGTCAGGAAGCCCGCGGTCGGCGAGAACAGGCTCACCAGCCAGAAGATGTTGTACTGCTGGGTTAGGATCGCCGTGTTGCCGGCCTCGAACCTCTCGCGGTTCTCGTCCTCCCGGCCGAAGCCCTTGACGACGGCCACGCCCTGGATGCTCTCGGCGAGGTACTGCACCATCCTCTCCACGAGCCTGCGGTTCTCGGCGTACTCCGGCTGTATCCTCCTGGAGAAGAGGGCGGCGAGGATCAGGAGCACCGGCGTCGTCGCGAGGCACGCAAGCGTGAGCCCCGGGCTCAGGCTCGCCATGTAGATGGCGTACACCGTTAGCGAGATCACCATGATGACGCTCTGGATGAGGACCTGGTCCACGAACATCCGCACCGACTGCACGTCCCCCGTGACGCGGGTGATGATCGAGCCGGTCGTGTTGGCGTCGAAGAAGCGGAAGCTCAGCCTCTGGAGCTTGTCGTAGATCTCGGCGCGCAGGTCCACGACCAGCTTCTGCTGGACCAGGATGTTGACCAGGACGGCGTAGACGTAGTTGAGGAACGCCCTGCAGAGGGAAAGCGCGAGGATGAGCCCCCCGAGGATCGCGAGCACGTGCATGGGATGCCAGGCCGCGGGGAGGCTGAAGTGAAGGAACCGGATGACCGCCTGCGGAGCGGGGTCCGACGCCCTGTGCCCGACGACCTGCCGGATGTAGTCGATCCCGACGCCTGTGAAGCTGAGCCCGAAGAGGCCCATCGTCAGGAGGACCAGCTGGATGCCAAGCACCTGCAGGCAGCGCATTCGGTAGCGCCACGCCAGCCCGAACAGGCGGCGGATCAGTACCGGATTGGAGGGCCCGGCGACGTCGCTCGAGAGCGGTGATCCCATTTGGGACTCACCCTAGCCGGACGGTCGGCCGGTGCACGAAATTTCCGTCCCCGGGGCCCGCCTTCAGCGGGCCGGCTGCGCGGGGGCCGGCGCGGGCTGGCCGTTCTGCGCGTCCTGGGCGGCCTTCTCCCTCTCCTGCCTGCGGCGGCGCACCTCCTGCGCGACGGCGTCCAGCCTCCTCTGCTCGTCGCCGGGGTTCTGGTTCGGCCCGCCCGGGGCGGCGATGGCCCCCGGGACTCCGGGGGGCGGCGGGGCGCCCGCCGGCCCCGCGGAGGCGACCTTCGGCGCCTTCAGCGTGAGCCTCAGGCTCTTCCCCTGGTAGTCGACCTTGACGCTGTCCGAGCCCGCGTCCGAGGACCTGACGACGAAGTCGTGCCCGGTCTCGTTCAGCCCGACCCAGACGCTCTTCTTCTTGGCCGTGTCGTAGATGCAGTAGGCGACGCCGTCGGCGGTGGGCATCAGGCCGCGCAGCTCGATGGGGCCCGCGGCGCCGGCGGCGCCGGCGGCCGCCGCGCCGCTGTTGGGGGGCATGAAGGGGGAGGCCGGCGCCAGGTCCGCGCGCAGGGCCCCGGCCAGTCCCATCGCGGCCAAGGCCGAGACGACCGCACACAACGCCGGGGTTTTCCGCCGCATTCCCATGATGTTACCCATGGTGCAATAGACGCAGAGGGTGCGTCCGGTCAAGCGGCCCGCGCAGCCTGCTCAGGCCGCCGGCCGCCGGCGGCGGTAGATCACGATCCCGATCAACGAAATACCGACAAAAATGACGCCGTAGGTGGAGGGCTCCGGGGCGGGGGTGATCTCGTGGCCCCCCCCTGGGCCGTCGGTGTACGTGTTCCAGTGGGGATTGTTGGCGTAGCCGGTGAAGGAGATCTGGTTGAGGGCCGAACCCGGGTTCGTGTTGCTGTAGAAGTAGTCGACCATGTTGGCCCAGTTGTTAACCGTGAGCGTCACTCCGGCGGAGGTCGTCACGCCGCTGACCGTGAGGACCGAGGCGGAGGGGTTCGCAAAGTCGAGGATCGAGCTGCTGGTGACGCTCAGGCTGCCGAACGTGTCCGTCGTCCCGTTGAGCTTGAGCTGGCCGCCGGCAAGGACGATGTTCAGGCCGGAATCGCTGAAGTTGGCGCCCAGGGTCAGGGTCGACCCGGCGGTGAGGGTTATCGTGCCGGTCCCGGTCATCGTCCCGCTCAGCAGGCTCGAGCCCGTCGACAGCGTCAGATTCGCCCCCGTCCCGAACGACAGCGCGCCGGCGTCGCTGAGCGACCCGACGACCTGGCTGTTGCTGTTCAGGCTCATGATCGCCCCGGTGCTGACCGTGATCGCCGTCGTGCCCGTGAAGGCGTTGGCGACGTTCGTCTGGAGGGTGCCGCCCGTCACGGATACGGTGCCCGCGAAGGAGGGGCTCGAGGCGCCAATGGAAAGGGTTCCGGACCCGTCCTTCGTGAGCGAGCTCGCGCTCGTCCCGGTGATCGCCCCGTTGATCGCCGTGTTGGAGTTTCCGCCGACGTCCAGGCTGTTGGCCCCCAGGCCGACCGGGCCGCTGAGCGTGAGCGTCCCCGAGTCGGACTGGATGCGGCTGTTCCCGGAGACAGTCACCGCGCCGCTCACCGTGTTGTTGCCCGAGACGTTCTCGAAAGCGCCGGCGAACGCCGTGCCGGTGCTGTTGATGTTGAAGCTGTTTGCCAGGGTCACGTTGTTCTGGATCTGGACGTTCCCGTTGCCGCTGACGGTGACCGCCCCCGTGCCGAATCCCGAGCTGTTGGTCACGTTGACCACGTTCGACACGCTCGTGCCGCCGCTGTAGGTGTTGGCGCCGGCGAGCACGGTCTTGCCGGTGTTGCTGGTCACGAGCGAACCCGTGCCGGTGATGGCGCCGCTCAGCGTGTCCGTGCCCGTCCCGTTGAGCGTGAGCGTCGCGCCGCTGCCGGAGGTCCCCAGGCTGAGGGTGGTGCCCGCCGACGTGTTGAAGCTGCCGCTGTACATCTGCGCGACGCCGTTGGAGAGGTTGTACGAGCCGGCGTTCAGGCTCACCGACGAGGCGGACGCGACCTGGTTGCTGGTCGTCTCGTCGGTCGCGCCCCCGTTCATGATCAGGTTGCCCTGCACCGTCGTGGAGGCCCCGGAGAGGTTCAGCGTTCCCGAGTTCACGGTCGTGTTGCCGGTGTAGGTGTTGGCCCCCGAGAAGGTGGCTATGCCCGAGCCGTTCAGGAAGACGTTGCCGGTCCCCGTCGCGATCGCGGAGGCGATGGTGATGTTGCCCGCCCCGGCGAGGGTAAGGTCGCCGCTGCCGCTGATGCCGCCGTCGATGGCGAGCGTTCCGCTGTCGGAGCTGAAGGTGCTGTTGCCCCCGAGCGTCAGGGCGCCGTTCAGGGTGGCCGTGTTCCCGGAGCCGGGATTGGAGTCCAGCGCCCCGTTCACCGACCCGGCGCCCGCCAGGGTCATTGCGTTTGCCAGCGTCCGGCCGTCGTTGATCTGGAGCGTGGAGCCGTTGGCGACGGTGACGGCCCCGGTGCCGAGGACCGTGTTGCTCGTCGAGACGCCGACGACGCCGCCGCTGATTATGGTGCCGCCGGAATACGTGTTCGCGCCGGAGAGGTTGAGCCTGCCGGCGCTCAGCTTTTCCAGCGAGAAGGCGCCTGTGATCTTCGAGGTGACGTTGAGGGCGCCCGCGCCGCTCACGTCCATGATCGAGTTGGCGCCCAGGGCCAGGGTCGTCGTGCTGATGGTCTGGGTGTTCGCGGACTGCTGGATGACGCTCGGAACGGTCCCGCCCAGCGTGTACGTGAAGGCGCCCCCGAGGTTGAAGGAGCTGGCCGCCGAGTCGAACTTGACCGCGTTGACCGTCGTGTTGGCGGTCAGGACGGGCGTGAGTCGGGTGTTCCCGGTGAAGTCGACCTTGACCGCGTTCCCGCTCCCCGGGGCCGTGCCCCCTATCCAGTTGGCCCCGGTGTTGTAGTCGCTGTTCGCCCCGGACAGGCCGTTCCAGGTCGTGAAGACCATGTTCGGCGTGAGCCTGTACGAGGTCACGCCGTCGTTGGAGGTCGTGGCGCCGGCCTCGACGGTCCCGGAGCCGGAGCCCGAGAAGTATATGTCGCTGAGCAGGCCGGCGGCGAGCGCGGCCGTCGTGGTCGCGATGAAGTTCGATCCGCTGTAGTTGTCGATCGTGAGAGTATTTCCTCCGGCGTCTGTGAAGCCCTTGAAGACGAAGGCGTTGCTCCCGCCCGACCCGAGGTCGAGCGTCGCTGCGCCTGCGATCGTGAGATTCCCAACGGCGTCGGAGAAATTGTTGAGCGCAAACGTCGTGCCTGCGTCCAGCGTGACGTTTGAGCTGGAGGAGACCGTGTTGTTCGCCCCGGCCTGGAGCGTGCCCGCGGCCACCGTGGTCGCCCCGGTGTAGGTGTTGGCCCCGGACAGGATGAGCGTGCCGCCCCCGGACTTTGTAAGGCCTCCCGCGCCTGTGCCGCCGTTCGCTATGGCGCCCGAGATCGTCGAGGATCCGCTGGCCGTGTAGACGGTCAGCGTCTCGGCCGTGTTGTTGTTCGAGAGGTTGAGCGCCCCGGACTGATTGGCGTTCGCCATGGTGAGCGTGTAGCTGCCCCCGGTCTCGGTCAGGGCGCCGCCGGAGGTGATCCCGGAAAGGCCGGCGCTCGCGGTGAGGGTCACGGCGTTTGAGACCGTGTTTGCGCCCGTCGAGGCAAGCGTGCCACCCGAGAGGGTGACGCCGCCCGTGCCGAGGGCCGAGTTGTTGTTGGCCGTCAGCGTCCCCGCCGAGATCGTCGTGCCGCCCGTGTAGGTGTTGGCCCCGGAGAAGGTGGTGTCGCCGGTCCCGTCCTGGACGACCGAGCCGCCCGTGCCCGAGATGATCCCGGACGCGGTCACGTTGCCGCTGCCGTTGAAGGTGGCCGCGTTTGCGGCCAGCGCCAGGGCGCCCCCAAGAATCAGGCTGCCGGAGCTGTTGTTCTGTATCTGGATCGCGTTGTCCGCGCTCAGGCTCGAGTTGACCGTCTGGGTCGCGTACCCGTGGGTCTGGGAGACGAGGATCCCGGAGGGCCCGATGGCGCTGGATCCGTTGAACTCAAGGCTTCCCCCGTTCAGCGTGTAGGAGAACGGGGCGTCAATCTGGAGGTTCCGGATTACCTGGTTGCCGGTGACCGCGATCGTCTGTGCCGAGCTGACGTAGGTGTTGTCGAGCAGGACGTCGCCGCCCACCGCGGGGTTGGACGCCGGGGAATTCGCCCAGTTCGTGTCGCTGTTCGCCGTTCCCTGCGCCCCCCAGGTGCTGTTGCCTGACGTGTTGGTCCAGAGGTTGGAGACGACGCTCGTCAGCGTGACGTCCTGCACCTGGTGGATGTCGGTCGAGCCGCCGGTGCTCCCCGTGAAGCCCATGATCAGGTTGTTGGGCCGCGTGTAGCCCGAGAGGTCGGCCGTGAACTCAGGCGTGAACGCCGCCCCCCCGAAGGAGATGTAGACCGTGAGCTGGTTCGTCGCGGTGAGGACCATCTCGACCGTGACCGTCTCGCTTCCGGTCGGGCGGGTCGTCTGGCCGGGATAGGAGATCATGTTGGCGAGGGTGCCGGACCCGCCGAGGTAGTCGTAGCCCGTGAGGCCGGAGCCGGGGCCGCGGACGGCGATCGCGTTGGGGGTCAGGTTGGGCGTGTTGATCCCGCCAATGCGGCCCTCCGTGCCGTTCGAGTAGTTCCCGAACTCGTCGAGGCCGATGCCGAGGTAGCCGCCCGCCATGCCGTCGATGTCCGCCCCGCCGCTCACCCCGCCGGTGCCGGCCGCCGTCTTCTGCGCGTATCCCAGGCTGCCGCCGTAGGCCCCGACGGCGAAGGGCACTGCCGAGTTCGCGAGGAAGAAGGTGATCCCGTCGGCGCCGGTTCCGTTGTAGGCCGCGTAGTTGAAGGTGGCCGTGATGGTCGCGTTCGCGCTGGCGAAGCTAGTCGTGTCGACCGCGTAGGTCGCCTCGTTGCCGGCGCTGCTCGTGAGCTGCAGCCAGCCCTGTCCCGCGGGATCGGGGTTCCCGGACGTGAGCACCGGGGTGTATCCCGTGCCGCCGACCTGCCAGCCGGGGTCGAGCGTGGAGTTGTTGAATCCGCCGGTGAGCGTCTGCGACTGCGCCAGGGCCGACGGGGAAAGCATGAGGGCCGCCGCCGCCATGATGGCGATCGGATTCAGAAGGGATTTCCCGGCGGTCTCGTCTGGACGGCTTTTCAAAGTGATGATTACCATCGGCCAACGCCCGCGAACTCACAAGATTAAGGGTCCGGGCTAAGTAGTTCCCAAGTTATTGATAATAAAGTCCTTTCGTGGCCAAAAACTCCCCAAATATTGACCCCGGGAAAATGCTGCGGCTCGCGGCCGGCCCGCTGGCCGCATTCCTCGCGCTCTGCGGGTGCTCGAGGTCCGGCCCGAAGCCCTGGCAGGGATACCTCGAGGGCGACTTCGTCTACGTCGCCTCCCCGCTCGCCGGCCGGCTCGACAAGCTCTCTGTGACGAAGGGCTCGCGCGTCGCCGAGGGCGCGCCCCTCTTCGAGCTCGAGCGCGCCGCGGAGTCCGACGCGCTGCGCCAGGCCGGGCAGCAGCTGCAGGCCGCGAAGGACCAGCTCGCGGACCTGGAGAAGGGATCGAGGCCGGAGGAGATCGCCGCGCTCGAGGCCAGGCTTGGCGAGGCGCGGGCCGCAGCCGAGCTTTCCAGGCTGGAGCTCGCGCGCCAGGAGGCCCTCTACAAGGCGGCCGCCATATCGCAGAGCGACTACGACCGCGCCCGCCTGACGCACGTGTCCAACCAGCGCGAGGTGGACGAGGATTCCGCCAGGCTCGACACGGCGCGCCTCGGGGGACGGCAGGACGCCGTAGCCGCGGCTGGCGCGGCCGTCCGCGCGGCCGCGGACGCGGAGGCCCACGCCCGGTGGGGCGTGGACCAGAAGGGCCAGGCGGCGCCCGCCCCGGCGCTCGTCTACGACACCCTCTACCGCGTGGGCGAGTTCGTCGCAGCCGGAAACCCCGTGGTCGTCCTGCTCCCCCCCTCGAACATCAAGGTGAGGTTCTTCATCGGGGAGGCCGACTTCGCGCGGCTGAAGGCGGGCGACAGGGTGGCCGTCGGGATCCCTGGGATCGCCTCGCCCCTTGACGCCACCGTGAGCTACCTCTCCCCGCAGCCCGAGTACACGCCCCCCGTGCTCTACAACAGGGACAACCGCGCGAAGCTCGTCTACATGATAGAGGCCGTCTTCGCGCCGGGGGCCGGCGCCGACCTTCACCCCGGCCAGCCCGTCGACGTCGAGACGGCGGAAAGATGAGCGGCGCCGGCGCGTTCGCGATCGACGTCTCGGGTGTCACGAAGCGCTTCGGGACGAGGACGGTGGTGAACGGGATCGACCTCCAGGTCCGGCGCGGCGAGATCTACGGCTTCCTGGGGCCCAACGGCAGCGGGAAGACCACCTTCATCCGGATGCTGTGCGGGCTGCTCACGCCCGACGGCGGGTCGGGCACCTGCCTCGGCCACGACATCCTCAGCGAACAGGCCCTCATCAAGCGCGAGGTCGGGTACATGACCCAGCGGTTCAGCTATTACGAGGACCTGAGCATCCGGGAGAACCTCGACTTCATCGCGCGGATCTACGGGATGGCCGACCGCGCCGGGGCCGTGCAGCGGAGCCTCGAGGCCCTCGGGCTCGGCAACCGCAGCGCCCAGCTCGCCGGCGAGCTCTCCGGCGGCTGGAAGCAGCGGCTCGCGCTCGCCGCCTGCCTCATACACAGGCCGCAGCTGCTTCTCCTGGACGAGCCCACCGCGGGCGTGGACCCGAAGGCCAGGCGCGAATTCTGGGACGAGATCCACCGCCTGTCCGCCGACGGCATCACGATCCTCGTCACCACCCACTACATGGACGAGGCCGAGCGCTGCCACAGGATAGCCTGCCTCGCCTACGGCAACCTGCTCGTCCGCGGGACGGTCGGCGAGGTCGTCCGCTCGGCGGGACTCGCAACGTGGTCCGTCGCGGGCCCGGACCTGGCCGCGCTGGCCGGGGAGCTTCGGGGACAGCCCGGCGTCGAGCAGGTGGTGCCGTTCGGCAACACGATCCACGTGAGCGGGCGCGACGCCGCGGGCCTCGAGGCCACGCTCGCCCGGCTCTGCGGCCCGGGGCGGGGGCGCATGCGGATCGAGTCCGGCCTTGAGGACGTGTTCATCGGGCTCATGGACGCCGCGCAGGACAACTTCGGCTGAACCGCGCCCATGGGGAGATTCACATTCCACCGCCTCTGGGCCGTCGTGATGAAGGAGTTCATCCAGATGCGGCGAGACCGCGTCACTTTCGGGATGATGGTCGGCATCCCCCTGCTCCAGCTCACGCTCTTCGGCTATGCGATCAACTCGGACCCGAAGAACCTGCCCACCGCCCTGCGCCTGGCGGACGAGGGCCCGTTCGCCAGGACCCTCGTCGCCGAGCTGAGGGCCAGCAAGTACTTCGAGGTGGTGCGCATAACCGACTCGGAGGCGGAGGTGGAGCACCTGCTGCGCCTCGGCACCGTGCAGTTCGTCGTCAATATCCCGGACGACTTCACGCGGAGGGTCCTGCGCGGCGAGAGGCCGACCGTGCTTGTCGAGGCGGACGCGACCGACCCGGCGGCCACGGGCCCCGCGATAGCCGCGATCCGCGCCCTCGCCGACACCGCCATCGACCGCGACCTGACCGGGCCCCTCGCGCGGCTGCGCGGGGTCCCCGGGCCCGTCGACCTCGAGGTGCACGCGCACTACAACCCCGAGAACATCACGCAGTACAACGTCGTCCCGGGGCTCATGGGCGTCGTGCTCACGATGACGATGGTGATCATCACGGGCCTCGCGATCACGCGGGAGCGGGAGCGGGGCACGATGGAGAACCTGCTCGCGACGCCCGTGCGGCCGCTCGAGGTGATGCTCGGGAAGATCCTGCCCTACATCGCCGTGGGCTACGTCCAGGTCACGCTGATCCTCCTCGCTGCCCGGTTCCTCTTCGACGTCCCGATGGTAGGGAGCCTCGCCCTGCTCTACGGCATCTCGCTGCTCTTCATAGCCGCAAACCTCGCCATGGGGATAACGCTATCGACGCTGGCGAAGAACCAGCTCCAGGCGGTGCAGATGGCCTTCTTCTTCTTCCTGCCGTCGATCCTCCTCTCCGGGTTCATGTTCCCGTTCCGCGGCATGCCCGTCTGGGCCCAGTGGATCGGGGCGTGCCTGCCGATCACGCATTTCCTGAGGATCATCCGCGGCATCCTCCTGAAGGGCAATGGACTGTTCGAGATCATGCCCGAGGTCTGGCCGATCGCCCTCTTCGTCGTCATCGCGATGGCCGTCGGCGTCAAGCGCTACAGGCAGACTCTGGACTAGGCCCTCGCGGCGGCCCGGTTTAAGCTTACCCTCCCCCTTCCCTACCATGTCCAACATGTCCCTCCCGTCGCGGCCCTCCCGGGCGCTCCTCGCGGCCGCCTCCCTGCTCCTCTCGCTCGGCGCCCGCGGCGCGGATGCGCCCGTGGCGATCCCGGTCCTGGTCATCGCGACCTACGAGACCGGCAAGGACCGGGGCGATACGCCCGGCGAGCTCCAGTTCTGGGCGGAGCGCCAGGACCTCGTCCGCGAGATCAAGGTACCCGGGGTCGACCACCCGCTGCTGACAAACGGAAAGGGCCTCTACGCCATGGTGTCGGGCACGACCTCCCGGTGCGCGGTCCAGATCATGGCCCTGGCGGCCGACCCCCGGTTCGACCTGACCCACACGTATTTCGTGCTCAGCGGCATCGGCGGCGGCTTCCCGAGGTCGATGTCCCTCGCGAGTGCGGTGTGGGTCCAGCGCGTGGTGGACGGCAATCCCGCCTTTGAGATCGACAGCAGGGAGATACCCGCCGACTGGCCCGTAGGGCTGGTGGCCATCGGCGCCACGAAGCCGGGGAAGGGCTCGGCGAACGTCGACTCGGTCCCCGCGGCGGGGGCGTCCGACGACTCGTCGGGCGGCGTGGGGACGGTCGCCTTCAAGCTCAACCCTTCGCTCGTCAAATGGGCCTACGAGCTCACGAAGGACGTCCCGATACCGGACAGCGCCGCCCTGCGCGCGTTCGGCGCCAGGTTCGCGGGCTATCCCGTGGCCCAGCAGCCCCCGTCGGTCATCATGGGAGACAGCATCGGCTCCGACCGCTTCTTCCACGGGGAGATCATGGCCCGGTGGGCCGAGGACTGGGACCGGATCTACACGCGGGGAGCGGGGAAGCTGGTGATTTCCGACTGCGAGGACGCCGGCGTGTGCATCGCCATGCAGCGGCTGGCCCAGATGGGGCGCGTGGACTTCAACCGCCTGCTCATCCTGAGGACGGCCTGCAACTTCACGGTCCCGCCGACCGGCGTCACCGCGGAGAAGAGCCTCTTCGGCGACACGATTTCGGACTCGGCCGGTGTCGCCTACACCCCGGCCCTGGAGGCAGACTACCGTGTCGGCAGCGTCGTCGTCCTGAACCTGCTCCAGGGCTGGCCCAAGTACCGCGACCAGGTTCCGTGAGGGGCCCGCGCCGCCTCAGGTCTTCAGTGGGCCGGGAGCGGCTGCGGGCGCGTCCATCCGGATGACCGGGTCCGGGTACTGCAGGGCGACGCCCCGGGCCGCACATGCGCGCAGGATGGCGAAATTGACCCTCTCGCGGATCACCATGTGCGATTCCCAGTCAGGATCGGTGGTGAAATAAAGGATCTGCACGCGCAGCGACGTGTCGCTGAAGTCCGCAAGGCTGACGACGATCAGACCCTGGTGCACGCCCGGGTCGGCCCGCAGGAGCGCCCGGATGTCCGCGAGGGCGAGATGGATTTTCTCAAGGGGGCTGTCGTACGTGACCCCCAGCGTCGCGTCCACGCGCCGCTGGGGCATGCGCGTGAAATTGGTGATCACCTCCGCGGCGACCGTCTTGTTCGGTATCACGATCTGGGTCCGCGAGGCCGTCCGCAGCCTCGTCGAGCGCAGGCCTATCTCCTCGACGGTGCCCTCGTGCCCGAGGACCCGGATGTACTCCCCGACATAGAAGGGCTGGTCCATGACGACCACGAAGGAGCCGAACATGTTCGCAATAGTGTCCTGCGCGGCCAGGGCGAAGGCGAGTCCGCCGATCCCCAGGCCCGCGAGGAAGGTCTTCACCTCGAACCCAAGGCTCTCGAGGACGCCGAGGACGCTGAAGATAAGGAAAATCGCGCCGAGGGTCTTCTTTATGAGCGGGATGAAGGCCGCGATGTGGAGCCTGCGCGCCCTCGCGCCCTCGGCAAAGTGGTCGATCATGGAGGCGCCTGCGCAGGCCACGCCCCAGAGCACGACGGCGGTGAGCGCCCCCTGCTCCCCCAGCCTCACCAGGTTCGGCACCGTGTCCCAGAGCGGCACCACGGAGAGGGCGGCGACGATCCCGCAAAGGACGACGAGCGTCGAGGCGGGCGGTTCCAGCGCCGGCACCATGAGCTGGTTGTTCGCCCTAGCCGAGAGCTTCTTCAGCCTCGAGAACAGGATCCCGACCACGAACCGGCCGAGGATGTACGAAACGAGGAGGATGAGCAGGGCGGCGGCCCACCGCGCCGTCGTGGGATCCATCGCCCCCGGGAAGTACCTCCTCTGAAGCGAGTCGATGAGGCGCAGAAGCGGGCCCGACGGGGCTGCGAGCACCTGGGTGGGTTCGGGGACGGCCATGGGCGGACATTGCCAAAACCGCACCCGCCCGCAACGTCAAGCTGCGGCGATGCCGCCGAGCCCGATGTCCACCGCAGCCCCACCGTCGCCCAGGCAGCGCACCCGCCCCCGGGGCCGGGACGTTCTCGCCGTGCTTGCCTGCCTTGCGCTCGGCCTCGGGTTCGGCGCCGCAGTCTGGCTGCGCCGCGGGCCGGAGCCCGCGCAGCAGTACCTCGCGGGCTACCTGATCGAGCTCAGCCTGAGCGTGGACAATGTCTTCGTCTTCGCCCTCGTGTTCCAGCAGTTCGAGCTGGACCCGGCCAGCCAGCGCCGCCTGCTCTTCTGGGGGGTCGCCGGCGCGATCGTGTTCCGCTCCGCGCTCCTCCTTGCCGGGATCGGCGCGATCGAGCGCTTTTCCTGGATCATACCCGTATTCGGCGTGATCATACTTGGGACCGGCATCCGCCTCGCGGCAAAGAGGGGCGGGCGAAAGGCCCGCGCCCCCACGGGCATCGTGTACCGGCTCGCGACCCGCCATGCCCCCTCCGGCGTCGCCGCGCTCATCGTGCTTGAGACGGCCGACCTCGTCTTCGCGCTCGATTCGCTGCCGGCCGTCCTCGCGGTGACGCACGACGCCATGATAGCCGTCGCATCAAACCTGTTCGCGATACTCGGGCTGCGCGCTCTCTACTTCGTCGTGAGCGGGGCCATGCGCGACCTGCGGTTCCTGGGCGCCGGCCTCGCCGCCATCCTCTGCTTTGTCGGGATCAAGATGATCGCCGAGCCGTGGCTCAGGATCCCGACCGCCGCCTCGCTTGCCGTCATAGCCGCCATCCTTGCCGCCTCGATAGGGGCGTCGCTCGCGCGGCCCAAACGGGGCCACGGCTGAAACCGGCCGGATCGAGTAGCCGGGGGAGGTTACCCTCCCCCAGCTCTCACACCACCGGACATACGGTTCACGTATCGCGGCGGTTCCTCAAGAGGTTGAGTTGGCATAGGAGTTGAGTGTTGCGAGCAGGTTGGTCAGGCCCATGGCAGCGAAGGATTTGGCGGGCAAGGCAGCATTCATATGCGAGGCGCCGCTGTTGAACCAGGCCCCGCGCCCGTTGCTGGCGCTCTTGTGCGCTCGTGCTTTTCCAAGCCCGAGTGCATTCAAGCGTTTGAACCGGGTGGCGGGACGCTTCCACTGGCGCCAGATCACGCAGCGCAAGCGCCGCCTGGCCCAGCCGTCCAGTTCCTCGGCGAAGCCTTTGGCCTCGCTGAGCCGGAAGTAGTTCATCCAGCCCCGAAGCAAGGGGTTCAACGTCTCGCGGATAAACCGCTCCACGTTTCGTCCCCTGCCTTGGCGGAAGCACAGCTTCAGCTTCGCCCGCATCTTCATGCACGTCTTTTCCGGTACGCGGATCTTTGCCTCCTTGTGCGCCGTGAAGCTATAACCGAGGAAGATGCGAGTCACCGGTCGGGCGACAGCGCTTTTCCCCCGGTTCACCTTCAGCTTCATATCCCCTTCGAGGAACCGGGTAATCGAGTCCATTACGCGTTCGCCACCACGCCGACTGCCAACGTAGATGTTGCAGTCGTCTGCGTATCGGCAGAAGCGGTGGCCCCGCTTTTCCAGCTCCTTGTCGAGGTCATCCAAGAGGACGTTGGAGAGCAGCGGAGATAGCGGGCCGCCTTGCGGCGTCCCCTTCTCTGTTGGCTGTGTAACCCCTCCTATCATCACCCCGGATCTGAGGAACGAGCGTATGAGTTTGAGTATCCGCACATCCCCCACCTTCCGTCGCACTCTGGCCATCAACAGGTCGTGGTTCACCTCGTCGAAGAAGCTCGCGAGGTCCAGATCCACGACCCAGCGCTTCCCATCCCTTTGGTAGCCGCGAGCAGCGAGCACCGCTTGATGAGCACTGCGTCCAGGCCTAAACCCGTAGCTGTGCTCCGAGAAGCCCGGTTCAAACAGCGGGGACAGCACCTGAAGTGCCGCCTGCTGGACGAACCGGTCCAGTACCGTCGGGACGCCTAGCTTGCGGGTTCCCCCGTTCGCCTTCGGTATCTCCACTCGCCTGACTGATCGGGGCCTGTAAGTCCCGGCACTCAGGCGTGCTTTGATCGCGCCCCATTCCCGTCGGATGAGGGTGGCCGTCCCCTCGATGTCGAGGCCGTCCACCCCTGCCGCTCCCTTATTGCTTCTGACCCTTTTCCACGCGGCCTCTAAGTTGCCGCGCTCGATCATCTGCTCGATCAATCCTTCCCCTTGCCCGGTGCAGTGACCTTCGCCCGATGCCGCGCTTGTCGCACCCGTCGCACTACTTCCGACATTCCGGTCGGCTCCCATGGTACGGGCGGAGCGATTGGTTTCGCCCCCTTCTGCTTCCCCACGCGGTGTCATGGATCTGGTTTCCACCGTCCCCTTTCGGTTCGGCCCTTCGCCCTCTGATCGTTCGGGCTACTATGGCCTCGGCTGACTCCTGAGGTCACCTCCTGCCGCCTTCCGGCGGCCGTAGCCCTTGTGCGGGCATGACTTCAGGCCTCCCCGGGTAATGCGCACCTGCCTTCACGCTTATGCCCGCCGCATCTACGTTCGCGCCCCCTGTGCAGACTTTGGACTTCAGAGATATTGGACTCCTTGTCCGACGCGTTCGCCTCGTATGCGGTTCCTGTTCGTCAGGCCAGCGTTTTGCCTTGGGCTTCCTTCCCACGGTCGCCTCACGACGCCGCAGTTGCCCATCAGCTAGACCTTCCTTCTGCAAGGCGGTCGACAGACTTACGTATTCGCTATCTACGTTCACTGTTAAGCAGGTGCGCCCTGCCGGGCGCACCAAGAAAAAGGCCGGAAGCCACGGGGGCTTCCGGCCTTTGCAATTTCCTGGGAACGGGCGGCTCGTCAGTTCACCGCTATCTTGCGCGGCTTCGCCGATTCCACCTTGGAGAGCTTCAGGTGAAGCACGCCGTCGCGGAGGTCCGCCTGGGTCGACTCCGGGACAATCGTGTTGTCGTGGTCGAGCAGGAGCACGAACGCGGCATCGGATGTCTCGCCGTGGACGAGTACCCTGCCCTCGGGCAGCTCACGCGCGGGCTTCGCGTTGATTCGGAGCTCGCCTGCCTCGTCGGTGATCTCAAGGCCCTCCTTGGAGACGCCGGGAAGGCTGACTTCGACGTCGTAGCCCTCCGGGGTCTCGGTGATCTCGTAGCGCGGCCTGCGGGTGGCGGGTGTCTCGGCCACGGCGCATTCGCCGTTAAGGCTCGGTATGAGTGAATTGAAGAATGACATGGTGATGTATCCTGGTTTATGCGCCGGGTCAGTTGACCGACACGTTGATCTTGCGGGGCTTCGCCTCCTCCTTGCGCGGAAGCGTCACGGTGATGACACCGTTCACATAGGCGGCCGAGACCTTGTCGGCCTCGATCCCGTCTGAAATACCGACCTGCCTGCTGAGTGAGACCGTGGACTCGCCCTCGCCCGGCTTCGCCTTGCGGGAGGCCTGGATCGTCAGGGTGCCATCGACGAACTCGACGTTGATCGATTCGCGGTCCACGCCGGGCAGCTCGGCCCGGACGTATGTGTTTTCCTTGTCCTCGTAATGGTCGACGGGGAACTGGACGCCGCGGCTGGGTCCGGCAAGGCGGGTGAGCGCCGTCCCGAACAGCCAGTCGAGCTCGTTTTCAAGGCTCGCGACTCCAAGCCGGCCGCCAAACTGGGCGGAAGGCACGGCGAAGCGGCCGCTGGGTTGTGTGAATTTGATGAATTGCATGGTGATCCACCTCCTGCATTCCCGGTGCCGCATTCGGCCCCGGCATAAGCCGCCCTGTGCCAGCGCCTTAACTTTCGAGGGCCCGGGCCGCCTGCGCAGTTCCTTCCCAGTGTGTGACACCCGGTGCGCAGTAGTTGCGCACACCCGCGGGGGGATCCCCGAAAAACTTTGCACGGGTCATCCCCCGCGCTTGGCTGGCTGGCGTGAAGACCATCCCAGGCGTCCCGCTCGCGCTTCTCTCCGCACTGCTCTGCGGGTGCCTTCGCGCGCCGCCGCCGTCCCCCGCGGAGCACGCGGACCCCGCCCTTGACGAGGCCATGTCTCCCGAGAGCTTCGACCATGCGCTGCTCGCAAGGGCCATCTTCGAGGCGTCGAACCGCGTCCGCGCGGCCCACGGTGCGCCCGCGCTTGTCCACGTGGCCGCCCTGGACGACGCGGCGGACGAGCAGGCGACATACCTGGCGCTCAGCCTCACCGTGGGGCACACCAGCCCGATCCCAAGGCAGAGGAACCTCGCGGAGCGCATCGAGGGCGAGGGCCTCAAAGCGGCTAGCGCGGGAGAAAACGCGATCATGATGCCCGCGCGCCGGCCGACCGACGCCCCCGACCGCGACTACACCTACGCCGCGTATGCCGCCTATCTCATGGAGGGCTGGATGAATTCCCCTGAGCATCGCGAGACGCTTCTCGCGCCGCGGTTCACCGAGCTCGGCTGCGCGGCGAGGCTCGCCCACGGCCTCGCCAAGGGCGACCAGAGGATCTTCGCAACGCAGGTGTTCCTCCTTCCGGCGCGGTAGCCCGGTTCCGCGTGGGGCCGGCGCCCGGGCGTCAGCAATCGTCTCGCCTCGCCCCGGGCCGCGCGTCTAGGAAAGGGGCGGTCGCAGCCGCCGGAAAACTCATCCACCATGTCCCTCACGCGATTCTCGGTGCCTCCCCTCCAGAGCGTAACGCGCTCGCTAGCGGCGGTCGCCATGGGCCGGGAACCCCCCGACCTCGTCGTCACCGGGGCGAGGGTCCTGTCGACCTACACCGAGCGGACCCGCGGGGGCCTCGAGGTCTGGATCAAGTCCGGCAGGATCGCGGCCGTGAAGCCCGCGGGCGCATGCAGGACGGCGAAGGGCTCCTCGGTCCGCAAGTTCGACGCGCGGGGCGGCATACTTGCGCCGGGCCTCGTTGACCCGCACATCCACATCGAGAGCTCGATGATGACGGCCTGCGCCTACGCGGAGGCCGCGCTCCTGAACGGGACGACGACGATCTTCTGCGACAGCCACGAGATTGGCAACGTCTGCGACGCGAGGGGGATCGAGTGGATGCTCGAGGACGCGCGCCAGGCGCCGCTCTCGATATTCCTGACGGTCCCGAGCACGGTCCCCGCCACGGGCCCCAGGTTCGAGACCGCCGGGGGCGACCTCACGCCGGCGAAGATCGGCAGGATCTTCGACCGCTGGCCCGAGGCCGTCGCCCTCGGCGAGAAGATGGATTTTGTCCAGGTGGCCATGGGCAACAGGAGAAGCCACGCGGTACTGGCCGAGGCGATCCGCCGCGGCCGCCCGGTCTCCGGGCACATCTACGGGCGCGAGTTCGTCGCCGCGTGCGCCGCGTCGGGTGTCACCGACACCCACGAGGCGATAGACCGGGACATCGCGGACGACTTCCTCGAGAACGGGGTCTGGGTGTTCCTGCGGGGCGGCAATCCCAAGACCCCCTGGAACTCGCTCCCCCTCGCCATCAAGGCGGTCACGGAGCTCGGCGCGAGCCCGAAGCGGGTCTGCGTCTGCACCGACGACCGCGACGCCGACGACCTTTTCCTGTTCGGGATGGACTGGGTGGTGCGCTCCGCCGCGAAGGCGGGAATCAGCCCGGAGGGGGCATGGAGCATGGGCTCCCTCCACCCCGCGACGCGGTTCGGGATGGATGGGGAAATCGGGGGTCTCGCGCCCGCGCGCCGCGCTGACATCGTCCTCCTGGACGATTCGCTGAGGCCGCAGTGCACCTGGTACGGCGGCGAGCTTGTGGTCAGGGACCGGAGGATAACGCCGATGCTGGAACGCGCGCTGTCCCGCCGATATAGGTATCCGCGGGCCGCATACGAGACGGTGAGGATCACGGGAAGGCCCGTCCTCCTGCCGAGGCTGCCGGGCCGCCCGGTGACCGCAAACGTCATCAAGGTCGCGGCCCCGGGGATCATCCTGATCCACGACAGGGTCCGCCTCAAGCCGCGCAGCGGAGGGACATGGGCCGACCTGCTCGCCCGGAACCGGCTCTGCTTCGTCACCGTCGTCGAGCGCCACGGCAAGTCGGGCTCGGTAGCGCACGGCCTCCTCAAGGACTTCGGGCTCAGGGAGGGGGCTGTCGGCAGCTCGGTCGGCCACGACGCCCACAACATCATCCTCGCCGGGCGCAATGAGGCCGACATGCGAAGGGCCCTTTCCGAGATAAGGCGCATGCGCGGCGGCGTCTGCGTCGTGCGGGGCGGCAAGGTCGTCTCCAGGGTCGCGCTGCCGGTGGCGGGCCTCATGTCGGATTTGCGCGCAACAGACGTCGCCAGGGAGACGACGAGGCTCAAGCGGGCGTGGAGGGCGGCGGGCTGCAAGCTTCCCTACATGGGCTTCAACCTGATCCCCCTGTCCGTGATTCCGGAGATAAGGATAACCGACAAGGGGCTGGTCACGGTGCCGGGCATGAGGATCCTGCCCCTCTTCGAACCCGCCTAAGCGATTGCCGCAGCAAAAAACGTTCGGAATCGGCGGGACGTTGTGGTTCGCTCGCCGCCCCGATGACGTTTAACTTCGACACACCGCCTGACCGACGCGGCACCGACTCGCAGAAATGGCAGAAATACGCGGACAGGGACGTGCTGCCCATGTGGGTCGCCGACATGGACTTTGAGTCCGCCCCGGTGATCGTGGAGGCCATCCAGAAACGCGCCGCGCACGGGATCTTCGGGTATTCGCGGCCGGTCAAGTCGACCGTCGACGCGGTGTTGGGCGCGCTCGCCTCGCGGTACCGCTGGCAGGTCGACCCGTCCTGGATCGTCTGGCTCCCCGGCCTCGTGTGCGGCCTGAACGTCGCCATCCGGGCGTTCACGGAGCCCGGGGACGAGGTCCTCAGCCTTTCCCCGATCTATCCCCCGTTCACGATCGCCCCGAAGGGCCAGGGGCGGGTCGCGAAGAACATCCCCCTCGCGCTCAACACCACGGCGGGGCGATGGGAGGTCGACTGGCACGCCCTCGAGGCCTCCGTGACGCCGCTCACGAAGGTGCTCCTCCTCTGCCACCCCCACAACCCGGTCGCAAGGGTCTGGTCCCGCGAGGAGATCGCGTGGCTCGCCAATTTCTGCGCGCGGCACGACCTCGTCCTGTGCTCGGACGAGATCCACTGCGACCTGCTCCTTGAGCCGGGGGCCGTCCATGAGCCCGTCGGGGTCGTGGCGCCGGGCGAATCGGCGCGGACCGCGACCTTCATGGCCCCGAGCAAGACTTTCAACGTCCCGGGCCTCGGGGCCTCGTTCGCCATAATCCCCGACGCCTCGCTGCGCGCGAAGTTTGCCCGGGCGGCCGCAGGCATCGTCGCCGAGGTGAACGTGTTCGGCTATGTCGCGTGCGAGGCGGCCTACCGCGACGGGGAGCCGTGGCGGCACGCGCTCATCGACTACCTGCGCGGCAACCGGGACTTTCTCATGGACACCATTTCCCGCGAGATCCCCGGCGTGAAGATCGAGGCGCCCATCGAGGCGACCTACCTCGCGTGGCTCAATGTGTCCGAGCTCGACCTGGCCCACCCGGTGAAGTTCTTCGAGGCCGCCGGCGTCGGCCTGAGCGACGGGGTCCCGTTCTGCGCCGATCCCGGCACCCATGTCCGGCTCAACTTCGGGTGCCCGAGGTCCACGCTCGCGGAGGCACTCTCACGGATGAGCGCGGCGGTCAGCGCGCGATGACGCCTGGCGGGACGCTCCTGGTCCGCAATGCGGACGTCCTTGTCACGATGGACAGGGACCGAAGGGAGATCCGGGGCGGAGGCCTCTTTGCGGAGGGAAACCGGATCACGGCCGTCGGCCCGTCGTCCGAGCTCCCGGCCACCGCGGACAGGGTGCTCGACCTTCGCGGGCACGTTGTGCTCCCCGGCCTGGTCAACACCCACCACCACATGTTCCAGAGCCTCACGCGCGCGGTCCCCGCGGCGCAGGACGCCGGGCTATTTGAATGGCTCGGGGCGCTCTACCCGATCTGGTCCCGCCTCACGCCCGAGATGCTCCGCACCTCGACGCTGACGGCGATGGCTGAGCTCATCCTTTCGGGCTGCACCACCTCGAGCGACCACCTCTACCTTTTCCCAAACGGATGCCGCCTCGAGGACAGCATCGAGCCGGCCGCGGAGATCGGGATGCGATTCCACGCGGCCCGCGGAAGCATGAGCGTCGGGCGGAGCCAGGGCGGGCTTCCCCCGGACAGCCTCGTCGAGGACGAGCCCGCGATCATGGCCGACACGCAGAGGGTGATCGAGGCCCACCACGACCGGGGGCGCTTCGCCATGCTCAGGGTCGCGGTCGCCCCATGCTCGCCCTTCTCGGTCAGCCGCGAACTCATGCGGGAATCCGCGGCCCTTGCGCGCTCGCTCGGCGTCTCGCTCCACACCCACCTCGCCGAAAACGACAGCGACGTCGCCTACAGCCGCGAGAGGTTCGGGATGACGCCCGCCGAGTACGCCGAGGACCTCGGATGGGTCGGCCCGGACGTCTGGCACGCGCACTGCGTCAAGCTGGACGAGCCGGGCATGGACCTGTTCGCGAGGACGGGCACCGGGGTCGCCCACTGCCCCTGCTCCAACATGCGCCTCGGCTCGGGAACGGCGCCGGTGCGCCGGATGATGGCGAAGCGCGTGCCCGTCGGGCTGGGCGTGGACGGATCGGCGTCGAACGACGCGGGAAACATGCTCGGCGAGGCGCGCCAGGCCATGCTCCTGCAGCGCGTCGGGCTCGGCCCCTCCGCCATGACCGCGCGGCAGGCGCTCGAGCTGGCGACGCTGGGCGGCGCCCGGGTCCTCGGCCGCGACGACATAGGCTGCCTCGCCCCCGGCATGGCCGCCGACCTCGCGGCCTTCGACCTTCGCGGCCCAAGCACGGCCGGCGCCCTCCACGACCCGGTCGCCGCCTTGGTCTTCTGCGCGCCGGAGCGCTCGTCCTGGGTCGTCATCAACGGGCGCGTCGTCGTCGAGGAGGGCCGCCTCACGACAGTCGACCTGCGGTCCGTCCTCGAGCGGCACAACCGCCTCTCGCTCAAGCTCCTGTCCGGCTGACGTCCGGCAATTGCCGGTTGCGGCCGCATGAGGCACGCGCATCGTGCGTGGACGGACATGCGCATCGGCAAGATCGACCTGGACTCCAACCTCTTCCTGTCACCGCTGGCGGGCTACACGAACCTGCCCATGCGGATGACCCTGCGCGAGCTGGGCGGACTGGGATGGGCCACGACGGACCTGGTGAACGCCCGCTCCCTGATCGAGCGCAACCCGACGGCGCTCAAGCTTGTCGAGTCGTGCGCGGGCGACCGCCCGCTTTCCATACAGCTCTTCGGCAGCGTCCCGGGGGAGATGCGCGACGCGGCCGTCATGTGCGAGGACATGGGCGCGCAGGCGGTCGACATCAACATGGGCTGCCCCGTGAAAAAGGTGACGAAGATCGGCGGGGGCTCGGCGATGATGACCGAGCTCGGGAAGACCGCCGGCCTCGTGGGCCAGATGGTCGGGGCGGTCGGGATCCCCGTCACGGCCAAGATGCGCCTCGGATGGGACTCGGAGAACATCACGGCTCCCGAGCTCTCGCGGGCGCTCGAGGAGGCCGGCGTCGCGGCCGTGTTCATCCACGGCCGCACGCGGGCGCAGGGATTCTCCGGGCCCGTCAACCTCCAGGGCATCCGCGCGGTCGTCGAGGCTGTCCGCTCGATCCCCGTTGTCGGAAACGGCGACGTCACCACCCCGGAGGCCGCGCTCCGGATGCTCGCGGACACGGGCTGCGCCGGAATCAGCATCGGGCGCGGAGCCTTCTACGACCCATGGATATTCCGAAGGACGGAGCACCTCCTTCGCACGGGCGAGCTCCTGGCGGAGCCCGGCTTCGCCGAGCGCATCCGCGTCCTCAGGCTGCACTTCGACAGGTACTGCGAATTCTACGGCGAGGCCCGCGGGGCGAGGCTCTTCAGGAAGGTGGCCCCGTGGTACGCGAAGCGGTTCGGCCCGGCCAGGCCGTTCAAGCAGAGGATCCTCACGATCGAGTCCAAGGCCGACTTCGAGGCGGCGGTCTCGGAGTACCTGGCCTGGCGCGCCGCCTTCTGCGACGCGTCCGGGGAGCTCCTCCCGAAATACCAGCCCGCCCCGATGTCGCCAGATTTCTCCGGGGGCGGCGAGGAGGCGGAGGTGTACAGCCGGGACGGCATCCCCGTCCCGCGCGGCCCGGTCGAGATCTGGTGAGCCGGCCCCGGGGAACCCCGGCCGGTCAATAGCTCTTGGAGACCTCGGCGCCGGACGAATCCTTGAAATAGATTATCTTCTGCACGGAGTCGATCCGGTCGAAGGTGATCTCGAGCGCGCCCTCGACGACCTGGCCCTCGCGCACGATCGTGCCGTTGATGAGGGCCCTGGCCGGCTTGCCCTGGAAGACGCCGCCGATGCTGGCGCCCGCGACGAAGGCCCGGAACGCGGCGCTGGCAGCCGGGGCTGCGTCGAGATGCGTGTTGTTCACCTTCACATCGGTGGTGAGGTTGGACTCGGCCATCACCGACTCGGTTGCCGGGGTCGGCGTCGGCGCATTCTGTGCCTGGGCCTCCGCTTCGGCCTTCGCCTGGTCCGCCTTGCGCTTGGCTGCGGCGTCCTGGGCGAGCTTGGCCGCGTCCGCCGCCGCCTTTGCCGCCAAGGCCGCGGCGTCTTCCTTGGGCGGCGTGGGCCTCACGACGATCTGCAGCTTGACCGGCACGTCCTTGGTGGGGGCGGGGAAGAAAATCCTGTAGAAGAAAATGCCGGCGACTACGAACGCGATGACGACGACGGCCATTCCCGCCTTCGCGACGGGGCCGAGGGCGGCGCGCTTTCTAAGCACGGACGCGAGCTTCCCCGGCTTCCCCGCCTTGTCCGGCTTCACGACCGGCGGCGGCTTGCCCCCGCCCTTTATGGCGGCCTCGGCGGCCACCTTGAGGTTGAGGCCTCCCTTTGCGGGCGGCGGCGCAGGCGCCTTCTCATGCGGCGTCGAAAGCGAAAGGCGCGGGACCCCGCCGGGCGCCGGCGGCGGTTCCGGTGCACCGCCCGGCGCCGGCGGCGGCGGCGCGGACAGCACCGACATCGGCGGCAGCGACGAACTCCTCGGGGGCGGCGGCGGTGGGGGCGCGGCCGGCGCTGGGAAACCGGGAGGAGGGGGAGGCGCAGCGAAGGGTTCGGGCGGAGCCGCGAAGGGTTCAGGAGGCGCAGCGAAGGGTTCGGGAGGCGCGGCGAACGCGGGCGGATCCGGAGGCGCGGAAGGAGGCGGCCGGGGCGGAGGAGGCGGGGGCGGCGCGGCGAACGCCTGGATTTCCGGCGGAGGCGGCGGGGCCGGGGCGGCCGTCGCCCCCTTCGGCCTCAGCTTGAACTTGGGGAGCTCCTCGGCCTCGGGCTCCTCGGGGACTGGAGGAGGGGGCGCGGCCGGCGCAGGCGGGATGAACGGCTCGGACGGCGACGCGGCCTTTGCGGCATCGTCCGAGAGATTCAGGCGCGGCTTCAGGCGGAGCCGGGCGGTCCCGTCTCCCTGGTCGGCGCCCGGGGCAGAAGGGGGCGGCGGAGGCGGCGGAGCGTCCGGCGGAGGCGGCGCATCGCCCCCGGATGGGGGGCGCGGCCTCAGTCGAAGCGGTTGCGGCTCGTCGCTCATTGATTGGCAGGTAAACGATTTACCTAGAAAACACGAAACCAAAAAGATTCACTCGCGGTCACACACGGCGTTCCCCAAACTGCCCCCAATTGCCCATGAAACGCATCGTTCCCCTCGCACTGGCCGGCGTGCTGCTGGCCGGCCCCGCCTGCCACATGTTTTCCTCGAAGAAAAACCCGGCGGCGCCAAAGGAGAGCAAGACGGTGGCGATCGACGTTGAAAAGGACTTCATGCACCGCTGGATAGACAAGCGGACAGCCGACCTAATAGCCACGGGAATGACGCCCGATGGCGCCCGCGCCCAGGCCGTCGCCGAGTACAAGGTGACCTACTCCTACACGGTCACGGCCGCGCAGGCCAAGTGATCAGCCGTCCTTCTTGATCCCCAGGACCTCCATCTCGAAGACGAGGGTGGAGTAGCTGGGGACCCGGGGCGGGTTTCCCCGCCTCCCGTAGCCGAGCTCCGGCGGGATGATGACGAGCCACTTGTCCCCGGGCCTCATGAGCTGAAGAATCTGGTCCCACCCGTCGATCACCTCGCCGCGATCGACCCGGAACGTGAACGGGTGCACGCGGTCAAGGACGCGGTCGAAGACCTTTCCGTTGAGCAGGCTCCCCGTGTACGCCACCATGACGAGGTCGCCGGGCACGAGCAGGGGCCCGTTCCCAGCCTTCTCCACGACGTAGCGGATGCCCGTGTTGGATTTTTTCGCGTTGGGCCACTTCGACTCCACATAGTCGAGGTCGTCCGGGGGGAGCTTCTCACGCTGGGCGTGAAGGAGAACGGGCGCTGAAACCAGCGCGCACACGAGTGCGACGATCCGAAGTGGGGCCATGCCCGATTACCCTGCAAATGCACGGGCCTTCGTCAAGGAACGACCAGTGACCGCGGGGTGCGCCGCGATCAGTCCGAGCCCGCGGGCGAGCAGCGTCCTGCCGGGCTCCATCCTGTGCCAGGGCGACGCCCCCGAGGGATGGGGGAGCGGTATGCAGTCCGCCATGCGCCCCGCAAGGCGCACGCGGAAGCTCCTGCCGACCTGCCCCGCGAGGGGCGCGGGCTCGAGGAAGCGCCCGATCGCGAGCTTGCCGACCGGGATCACGAGCGCCGGTCGCAGGATCTCGAACTCGCGGTTCATCCAGTATGAGCAGGCCTCGGCCTCCTCCGGATCCGGCACCCGGTCGCCGCCCTTGGGAAGTTTGCCTGGAAAGCAGCGGCACACCGCCGCGAAGTAGATCCTGTCGCGGACCTCGTCCTCGCCCCAGCCCAGCGCGCCGGCGAACCACTTGAAGAGCGTCCTGCCCGCGGTCCAGGCGAAGGGCCTCCCGAGGAGGGGTTCCCGGTCGCCGGGCGCCTGGCCGACGAGCATTATCCTGCTCGCCACCGGGCGGCCGACGACGGCCGGCCTGTGCATGCGGGGGCAGCGTTCACAGCGCCTGAGCGCCGAGAGGTGCCTGCCAATGGCCGTCGAAGGCATCACAAAAAAAGGATGGAGGCCCGCGAGGGCGCTCCATCCTTTGCAAAAACTCGTTTCGGGCTGGTCTTAGTAACGGCGCTCGCCGCGGTCGCTGCGACCGCCGCCACCGCCACCGCCGCCGCCGAAGCCACGACCGCCGCCGCCGCCGCCGCCGCCGAAGCCGCGACCGCCGCCGCCGCCACCGAAGCCGCCGCCGGGGCGGTCCTCCTTCGGGCGGGCCTCATTGACCGTCAGCTGACGGCCTCCGAGCTCGACGCCGTTGACCTTCTCGGCTGCTACCTTGGCCTCTTCGGCCGTTCCCATGGTGACGAACGCGAAGCCGCGCGGGCGGCCGGTCATTTTGTCCATAGCGACGTAAACGTCGGTAACGGATCCGAACTGGCCGAAGTGCGAGCGGAGCTCGTCTTCGGTCGTTTTGAACGAGAGATTTCCAACGTATAGTTTGGAATTGCTCATGATGTGATGTTTGTAGAGGCACCGTCCGCTGCCAGTCCGTTCCCACCGTCGGGTTTCGAAATCATCACTTGAGCAAACCGCTCAGCCAACGACTCACCAGATGCTGTCACCAAAACGCTATCTCTAACGATAGGCGCAACCTTGCACGCATGCGACGGGGGTGCAAGTTAATATCGCAACCCGCATCCCGGGCCGGAATCAGGCCTTCTTCAGGTCCCTGAGGGTCGAGCGCGCCCAGTCGTCCAGGATGTCCTTCTCGTAGCGGAGCGTGTCCGTGGTGTCGATGGTGACCCTCATTTGGAAGTTCAGGTCCCGGATGTCCTCGCTGCCCTGCTTGACCACCCTCCCCGACGGGTCCGTGACCGCGTAGCTGAACTTGAACGCCGGCGGGTAGATGTCCTTGATGATCCGGACATCGCCCCACTGCGGGCCGCGCCAAGGCTCAAAGTCGCCGGCCAGGTCGATGTCGGTGAACGTCACCGTAAGCCTGTCGCCCTCGGGCAGGAGCGAGGCCGTGCGCTCGACAAGGTAGTCGCGGATCCTGGCGAGGATGGCGTCTCGGCCCTTGTCCGTCGCGAATTCGCCGTCCTTCACGTCGGTGAAGTTCTCGGGATGGATGAAGATGACCTCGGTGCGGGGGCCGGGCTTGCCGGCGTCGGCCGCGTGAAGCACGCAGGCCGCCGCGAGTCCCAGCGCAATTGAGAGCAGGCGTAATGCCTTCATGGGTGTGGAGTGGTTCGTGCCGTTTCCGCGGGTTCACGCTCCGGGCGAACCCGCGTCCGCCGGACCGCACCCAAGCGTAGCCCAATGGGAGAGGTTTTCAACCCTGAACGCCCAAAAAGGGACCCCGGGGCGGGCCCTTTTTGGGCTTCGCCCCGGCGGGCTCCGCGCCAAGATGGCCACCATGACAGCACCGACGGACAGGGCCGGGACTCTTTTCAGCTGGCTCTCTGCGAGGTCCGCCGGGGTGCTCCTTCACCCGACCAGCCTTCCGGGCAGCCAGGGCGTCGGGACGCTCGACGGCGCCGCCGTCCGCTTCCTCGACTTCCTCCAGGCCTCCGGAATGTCCTGGTGGCAGGTGTGCCCGCTCGGCCCGACGGGCTATGGCGACTCGCCCTACCAGTGCTTCTCGGCGTTCGCGGGCAACCCCTACCTGGTCGACGTCCAGGACCTGGTCGACCGCAAGCTTCTCTCCCGCGACGAGGTCGCGCCTCTCGCGGGCGCCGGGAGGGGCGCGGTCGACTTCGGCGCCCTCTACGAGCTCAAGTGGCCGCTCCTGCGCCGCGCGTTCGGCCGCCACAAGCTCGCGGGCTCTCCGGCGCTCGGCCCCGAGGGGTTCGAGGAGTTCAAGGCGGCGCAGGCCCCTTGGCTCGAGGCCTACGCGCTTTTCCGCGCACTCAAGGACAGCTTCGGGGGCCGCGCGTGGTGGGACTGGCCGCCCGAGGCGCGCTTGCACGACCGCGTCAAGGCCCCGCTCCGCGCGAAGCTGCGCGACGAGGTGGAGACGCACCAGTTCTACCAGTATGCGTTCTTCTCGCAGTGGCGCCGGATCCGGGCCGAGGCCGCGAGGCGCGGGATCGGGATCATCGGCGACATCCCCATCTTTGTCGCCGCGGACTCCGCGGACGCGTGGTCGCGCCCGGGGCTCTTCGAGCTCGGGGCGGACGGGCGCCCGATCGCCGTGGCCGGCGTGCCCCCGGACTATTTCTCCTCGGACGGCCAGCTGTGGGGCAACCCCCTCTACCGCTGGGAGGCTCACTCGGCCGACGGCTACGCCTGGTGGAAGAGCCGACTGGGCTCCGCGTTCGAGATGTGCGACATCGTCAGGATCGACCACTTCCGCGGGTTCGACTCGTACTGGAGGATTCCGCTTCCGGCCAAGAACGCGAAGACAGGCGAGTGGCGACCCGGCCCGGGCCTGGACCTGTTCAGGGCCGTGCGCGCGGCCTTCCCGGACGCAAGGATCATCGCGGAGGACCTCGGCCTGCTGACCCCGTCCGTCGAGAAGCTGCTCGCGGACACGGGCCTACCCGGCATGGCCGTCCTGCAGTTCGCCTTCGGGGGCGACGCCAAGAACCTGTACCTTCCCCACAACCTCACGCGCAACAAGGTCGTCTATCCCGGCACCCACGACAACGACACGACGATCGGCTGGTATTCCACGGCGGACGAGAAGACGCGCGACCACGTGCGGCGTTACTTGCGCGTCACGGGCAGCGAGGCCGGCTGGGACTTCATCCGCTCCGCCTACGCGTCGGTGTGCAGCATCGCCGTGATCCCGATGCAGGACATCCTGAGCCTCGGCTCGGGCGCCAGGTTCAACACGCCCGGCAAGCCCGAGGGGAACTGGCGCTGGAGGCTCGCCGACGGGGACCTGGAAGGCCTGGCCAGCGGTGGCACGCAGTCGTATCTGGCTGGCCTGGCGGGTCTCACCGGGCGGTCGCCCGAAAAGCCCGCGGCCCCGGCCCCGGCGAAGCCACCCGGGAATTGAAACTGCCGCAGTAGTAGCGTACGGTTCCGGCCACACCCGCCCCATGTTCGCAGACTTTGTAAGGCTCATCAACCGCCGCCCGCCCGTCGACTACGAGAGGGGCTTTGTGCGCAGCGTCCGCGTCAGCGGCAGGTCGCCGCGGAACCGTAGGCTCGAGCGGCTGTTCGCGGTCTGCTGGGCCCTGATCGTCATCAAGAGCTTCGCGGTCGTCTGGCTCTTCGACCGATACCATGTTCCGGTGAACCCGCTTTGGGTGATCGCCCCGACCCTGATCTTTGCCTCGCTGTGCACGGCGGTCTACCTGCTTCGCGACTGAGGCCGAGCCGATCCAGGCCATGCCCAGCGTTCCCGGTCTAAGGAGCCCACACGCGAAGGTCGGACGGATCGTCGTGTTCGGGCGGACGCTCGACAAGATAAGGCTTCACTCCCGCGGGGCGCTGCCGCCCGACTACCAGCCGAACCTGGGCGAGGCCCGGCCGCCGCTCCTTGACGCGCGGTGCTGCCGGTTCCTGGGCGTCGCGTATGCGGACCTGCGCGCGCGCGCCCTCCAGGGCGGCTGCGACGAGGAGATCCTCGCGTGGGCGCACGGGACGGGGACCCCGCGCAGCGACGAGGAGTGCATGATCTGGAACCGGTTCATGACGAAGATGGGCTGGAGGGACGACCGGACCGACGTCCTGCGCCAGCGCTGCGCGGAGCTCGGGACTGCGGCGAAGGGGATTGAGACAAATTTCGAGCTCATCGACGTCGACGAGGAAAGGCCGCCCGGCCTGACGCGCTCGTGGGAGCCCCAGCCGATCTCGGCCATCATCGTCATGGGCGTCTCGGGGAGCGGGAAGACGACGGTCGGGCGCGGCCTCGCCGCCGCGCTCGGCTGGGAATTCCTCGAGGGCGACGACCTTCATCCCGCCGCCAACGTCGAGAAGATGGCCGCGGGGGTGGCGCTGAGCGACTCCGACCGCGCGCCCTGGCTGGCCGCGGTCCGCGCGGACATCGAGTCGCGCGTCGCCCGCGGCGCCAGGGTCGTCGCCGCCTGCTCGTCGCTCAGGGAGGCCCACCGCCTCGTCCTCGCGCCCGACCCGTCGGGCGTGAGGTTTGTCCACCTGCGCGGGGACTTCGGGCTCATCAGGGCGCGCATCGCCGGCCGCAGCGACCATTTCATGAAGGAGGGCCTGCTGCGCTCGCAGTTCGAGGCCCTCGAGGCGCCCCCGTACGCGCTCACCCTGGACGCGGCGCAGGCGCCTGATGTATTAATAAAGCGCATACAGGAGGTCCTCGCCCTCCCATGAAGGCGCGCCCCGCCGCGAAGCGCCTCCTTGTCGCGGCGGCCCTGCTGTGCGCCGTGGCGCTGGCCGGGGCGGCGTCCGCCGGCCTCTGGTTCCGCAGCCGCATCATCGCCTGCCTCCCGAGGCTTGACGGGTCCTCGCCGCTCCGCGGCCTGGTGGCGCCGGTCCGGGTCACGCGCGACGCGCTCGGCGTCCCGACCGTGGCGGGTTCGAGCCGCGCCGACGTCGCCCGCGCGACGGGATGGCTGCACGCCCAAGACCGGTTTTTCCAGATGGACCTCCTCCGCAGGAGGGGCTCCGGCGAGCTCGCTGAGCTCTTCGGGAAGATGGCGCTGCCCCTGGACAGGGAGGCGAGGATGCACGGCTTCAGGCAGCTCGCCCGCGAGGTGCTCGAGCGCGAGGGCCCCGAGAGGCGCGCGCTGATGGACGCCTACGCGGAGGGCGTCAACGCCGGCCTCTCGGCCCTCGCCTCGAAGCCCTGGGAATACAGCGTCCTGAGGACCGAGCCGCGCCCCTGGTCGGCCGAGGACAGCATACTCATCACCTACGCGATGACACTCGACCTGCAGGAGAGCACCGGGAGTTTCGTCCGCTCCCTTGCCGCGATCCGGGACGAGCTCGGCCCCGCGTCGCTGGCGTTCTTCGCGCCCCTGTCGACACCGGCGGACGCAGCCCTCGACGGGAGCCAGGCCGCCGGGGCCCCCATTCCTCCCCCCTCCGAGGTCGACCTCCGCAGCCGCGAGCCGGGCGCCGCGGCGGCCCGGGAGGGCTCCCCGCCGTGGGGTGACCGCGATGAGCCCGGATCGAACAGCTTCGCCGTGGCGGGCGCGCTCGCGGCCGGCGGCGGCGCGCTCGTGGCGAACGACATGCACCTGCGCCTCGGCATCCCGAACATCTGGTACCGCATGTCGCTCAAGTGGCCCGGGCACGAGGAGACGGGGGTGACGCTCCCGGGGGCGCCGGCACTGGTCGCCGGCAGCACCGGCAGGATCGCCTGGGGCTTCACAAACTCGAACGCGGGCACCGGCGACATCATCGTCATCAGCCCGAGCATCTCCCCCGAGCTGTACCGCGGCCCGAAGAACGGGGCCCTCGTGCCCTATGAGAGGCGGACGGAGACGGTCGCCGTCAGGGGATCGAAGCCGGTCACGATGGACTTCTCATGGACCGTCTGGGGCCCCGTGGTCGGCGAGGCGCCCGGCGGGAAGCAGCTGGCGTACCACTGGACGGAGGACGACCCCGCGGCCACCAACGGCAACCTCCTCGACCTGGAGGACGCGAAGGACGTCCGAGGCGCCGTGGAGATCGCCCATCGCATGGGGATCCCCGCCCAGAACTTCGTCGTGGCCGACTCGGCCGGCGAGATCGCGTGGACGGTGGCGGGGCAGCTCCCGAGGAGGGTCGGCTACGACGGGCGGCTCCCGGTGTCCTGGGTTTTCGGGGACCGGCGCTGGGACGGATTTCTGGCGTCGCGCGACGTGCCCGTCATCATCTCGCCCGCGGGCGGGATGCTCTGGACCGCCAACAACCGCACGGTGGGCGGAAGGTCCCTGGACGCGATCGGCGACTCCGGGTACGCGATCGCGGCCCGCGCCGGTCAGATCCGCGGGGACCTGGACTCACTGGCGCGCCGCGGCGGTCCCATCGTGCCGGCGGACCTCCTGGCCATCCAGCTGGACGACCGCGCCGTCCTGCTCGAGACCTGGCACGCCTTGCTCGTGGCGACGCTGAGCCCGGACGCCGTGGCGCGCAAAGGGTCGCGCGCGGCGCTCCTCGAGGCCGCCGGGAAATGGGAGGGCCGCGCTGACGCCGGCTCGGTCGGCTACAGGGTCGTGCGCGAGTTCCGGCTCGCCGTCGCGCACCGGGTCTTCGACCCGATCTTTGCGCAATGCGCCGACGGGGACCCCGACTTCACCTGGTCGCGCTTCAACTACGAGCAGCCGCTCGAGACCCTGGTGAAGGAAAGGCCGGCCCACCTGCTCGACCCCTCGTACCGGACCTGGGACGACCTGCTGGACGCCGCCGCGGACGACGTCTCTCTCGGCTATGAGAGGGCCGGCGAGGACCCGAGGACGGCCACCTGGGGGCAGCGCAATTCGGCAAGGATCGCGCACCCGTTCGCGCGCAGCCTTCCGCGCTGGGCTTCCTCATGGCTCAGCATGCCCGCCGATCCCCTCCCCGGGGACTCGAACATGCCGCGGGTGCTGGGCCCGTCGTTCGGGGCGAGCGAGCGCTTCGTCGTCTCCCCTGGGCACGAGGCGGCCGGCATCTTCCACATGCCGGGCGGCGAGAGCTCGAACCCTTATTCGCCCTACTTCCGCGCCGGGCACGAGGCCTGGGTCCGCGGGGACCCCACCCCGTTCCTTCCCGGGCCGGCGGAGCACACGCTCGACCTGCTCCCGTGACGGGGCGCCCCGGATAAATTGCATTGTCCGCCCGACCCCCTAGCGGCTTATAGTGTGACCACGCGCACATGAAGAAAAAGCAGCGCAGCCTAAACGTCTTCTTCGCCGGCGAGCTCTTCAACCTCAAGCACCTGATCGGGAACGCGTACCTCGCCGAGGCCATATACGAGAAGTCGCACGGGAGGTACCTCTGCGCGCTGCCCCAGGACTTTGACCCGCACGGCACCGTGCCGCGGGCGATCCGCGACCACCATATCCGCTCGCTCGTCGGGTGCGACCTCGCCCTCTTCAGCTTCGACGGGCCCGACCTCGACAGCGGCACCCTGGCCGAGTTCATGATCGCGAAGTTCGCGGACATCCCGTCCGTCATCCTGCGAAGCGACCGCCGCGGCGCCGGGACGGGCGTGTCGCAGTGGAACCCGATGGCGAACTTCTACCCGCGCACGGCGGTCGTCTCGCTCGACGGCCTCGGCGCCTACAAGGCGATCCTCAAGAAGCGCCACCGCAAGCTGGACGAGGTCATACGGCTCGCCGGCCAACACAGCTCGGCCGACGCCCAGAGGATGTGCGACGACATCGCCGCCGCCCTCGTCCGGGCGCTCGACCGCGTCCGCGAGGTGGAGCCGGTGATGCCGAGGCACCTGCGCGAGGAGGTCTACGCGTGGCTGGCGCTCATGCCCGGGCTCAGGGGCAAGGAGAAGCTCCTGAGGCGGGAGTTCGAGCGCAATTTGGAGCGCAAGGTGCAGCGGGACCTGATCTGATCCGCCATGCTCCGCGTCCTCGATCATCCCCTGGCCGGCCACATCATCACGCACCTGCGCGACAGGACGACGAAGCCCGCGACCTTCCGCACCCTCGCCTACCAGCTCACCCTCATGCTGGCGATCGACGCGACGCGGGACCTCTCGACGGAGGAGAAGACGGTTGAGACGCCGCTCGAGAGCGCCGCCGGCCGCGTGCTCGCGCACCAGCCGATCGTCGTCGTCGCCATCCTCCGCTCCGGGGTCTCGATGGTGCAGCCCTTCCTGGACATCTTCCCCGACGTGAGCGTGGGCTACGTGGGCCTCGAGCGCGACCACGTGACGGCCGTCGCCCGCAGCTACTACTGCAAGCTGCCGCCGCTAGAGGGCCGGCGCGTCTTTGTGGTCGACCCGATGCTGGCGACCGGCGGCTCGGCCGCCCAGGCGATCGAGGTCGTGAAGAAGAACGGCGCCACGGTGCCGCGCCTGGTGTGCATCATCGCCGCGCCGGAGGGCGTGGCCGAGGTCGCGAGGCACCATCCCGAGGTCTCGGTGCACGTCGGCGTGCTCGACCGGGCGCTCAACGCGCGCAAGTACATCCTGCCCGGCCTGGGCGACTTCGGGGACCGCCTCTACGGGACATAGGGCCCGTCACTTCGGCTGGCCCTCGCCCCAGCTCAGGACGAGCCGAGTGAAGTAGAGCGTGTCCAGCTTGTCGACGCCGCCGACGGGCCGGCTGTTGTAGTTGTTCGTCACGCCCGTGCTCAGCTTCCATAGCGACTTGGTTATCGGAATCTCGAACGCGAACTCGTGGGTGATGATGAAGTTGCCCAGGTCCTGGAACGCCGGGTCGAACGCGATCCTGTCGCTCACCTGCCACTTCTTCGTCTTCAGGAGGTATTCCAGCTCGAAGTCGGCGCCCGCGCTGCTCAGGGCCGCCGTGTCCGGAGTCGAGTACTCGTCGTAGCGGTACGAGAGCCCCGCGCGGCCCGTGAAGCTCTGGAGCTTCTCCTTGATGAAGTCGTATCCGAGGCCGCTCGCCGCAAGGTCATACAGGCTGATGTCGTTCACGCGGTCGAAGCCCGCCTCGTCGCGCGCGTACCAGAAGGTGTCCTCGGAGAAGTTGTCCGCGTAGTCGACCCCCGCCTTGAACTGGTCCGCCGACACCTCGCCGGCCGTCTCCTGGCGGTTGTAGGCCGTGTAGTACTGGAAGGTGTCGAGGGGCCCGACCAGCTTCGCACGGAACTCGTAGCTCGTGCCCACGGAGCTGTTTGTCCCGCTGCGCCCGGTCACGTCCGCAGCGGCCTCGTAGGTCCACTTGCGCCGCAGCGCGGCGACGTCCGGGTCCTCCACGCCTGCGGCCCACGTGGCCGACACGTTGCCGACGGGGCATTCCACCGCCGTGTTCCCGCCCGAAATCCTGAGCTTGTCCGCCGCGGGCGAGGTGATGGTCCCCACGATCCCCGACCCGTCCGCAAACCTCACCGAGACCGGATGGTCGGTGGTGATCCTGGTCACGAGAACCTGCTTCACGCTGAGCTCGCCGGCATAGTCGGTCTCCAGGGTCACGACCCCGCCGTGGATCTTCGTTATCTTCCCGACGAGCCGGGCGCCGCCCGCGGTCTCGACGACGTCGGCGTGCAGGCGCTGCGCGCAGAACAATGCTGCGCAGATGCTTAAGCGTGCTAGGAGGAGGCGTGTCTTGTTGTCCATGGATTGAAAATTTGCGACCCGGGCGTACCGGGGGTTGTTAGGGGACCCACTGTCGGACACCCAGTCAAACGCCGAGTTCGCATATAAGATCGAACGCGGGCGCCCGGCGCCGGCGCTCGCGTCTTTACATGCGGGGCCGCCGGCGATTGCCTCGGCAAACCCGACCCGATGTCCACCGCCGTGCAACGATTGCCGCTCCTTGTCGCCGACCGGTGGCGCGACTACCAGCTGGTCGACTGCGGCGACGGCATGAAGCAGGAGCGCTGGGGCCCGTACACCCTCGTGCGGCCCGACCCCCAGGTGCTCTGGCCGCGGCAGGGCGCCGAGCCGGGCGGCCGATGGGAGCACTGGGACGGGTTCTACCACCGGAGCGAGGCCGGGGGCGGCCGATGGGAATTCCGCAGGCCCCTGCCCGAGCACTGGGACATCCGCTACGACGCCCTGGCCCTCACCTTCAGGATCCGACCCACGTCGTTCAAGCACACCGGCCTCTTTCCGGAGCAGGCCGTAAACTGGGACTGGATCGACTCGGCCATCCGCGAGGCCGGCCGCAGCGTGAGCGTCCTGAACCTGTTCGGCTACACCGGGGCCGCGACTTGCGCGGCGGCGGCGGCGGGCGCCGCCGTGTGCCACGTCGACGCGGCCGAGGGGATGGTGAAGTGGTGCCGGGAGAATGCCGCCCTGAGCGGGCTCGCCGACAAGCCCATCCGCTACATCGCCGACGACTGCCTCAAGTTCGTCCGGCGAGAGGTCAAGCGGGGCCGCCGCTATGACGCGGTCATCATGGACCCGCCGACTTTCGGCCGCGGGAGTACGGGCGAGCTCTGGCGCCTCGAGGACCACCTTTGGGAGCTTCTCCAGGTATGCCGGGCGCTCCTGACCGAGGACCCTCTTTTCTTCCTCATCAACGCCTACACCGCACGGCTCTCCCCGACGGTCGTCGCGAACCTCCTCTCCCAGCTGCTCCGGGACCTCCCCGGGACCATCTCCGCCGGCGAGGTGGGCCTCCCGATCCAGCGCGACGGGAAGGTCCTTCCCTGCGGCATCTACGGCCGCTGGTCCAGCGCCTCCGCAACCTCCTGACCCCTCCCCGATGCCCTCCCTCTCCGAGACCTACTACGCACGCTCAGTCGAGCTCCTCGCCCGCGCCCGCGAGGCCAACGCGCCGGAGATCGCCCGGCTCGCCCCGCTCATCGGCCAGTCGATCGCCCTTGGCGGGGTCGTCCACACTTTCGGGAGCGGCCACAGCGAGCTCATCTCGCGCGAGATCATCGGGCGGGCCGGCGGGCTCGTCTGCGTGACCGGGATCATCGACCCCACCGGCGGCTTCATCGAGAACCTGCCCGGGTACGGCGAGAGGCTCGCGGCCCGGTACGACAGGCAGTACCAGCTCAAGGCCGGCGAGACCGTCATCGTCATATCGAATTCGGGAAAGAACACCTCGCCGATAGACGTGGCGCTCTACGCCAAGGCCAGGGGCCTCACGGTCGCCGCCCTCACGTGCCTCGCGATGTCCCGGGCGACGCCCTCGCAGCACCCGTCGGGCAAGAAGCTCTTCGAGGTCGCCGACCATGTCCTCGACAACGGGGGCGTCCCCGGGGACGCGGTCGTCGAGGTCGGGGGCGGCGTCAGCGCCGGGCCGACATCGACGCTCATCGGCTGCTCCGTCCTGAACTGGCTCATGCTCTCCGTCGTAGAGTGGCTGGGGGCGAACGGCCATCCGCCTCCCCTGCTCCGCAGCCAGAACGTGCCGGGGGCCATCGAGCACAACCGGGCGCTGGCCTCGCGCTACAGGGCGCGGCTCAGCCGGCCCCTCGCCTGACGGATCGCGCCCCATGGCCTGGAAAATCGGCGTGGACGGCGGCGGGACGAAGACGGAGTGCATCCTCGTGGACCCCTCGGGGGCCGTCGCGGCCCGGCACACGGGACCGGGGTGCAGCCCCAGCCTCGTGGGCGCCTCGCGCGCGAGGGAGATCGCCTCCGACGCCCTCGGCGCGCTCCGGGCTGGCCACGCCTCGGAGAGGATCTCCTCGACGCTCCTCTGCATGGCGGGCAGCCGGGCCTTCTGGAAGGAGTTCGGCGAGGGCCTTTCGGGATTCGGGCGCACGGAGACCGTCGACGATTCCGTGCCCGTGCTCGAGCTGGCGACGCGGGGCGCCCCGGGCCTCGTGATCCACGCGGGGACGGGCTCGTTCGTCGCCGCGCGCACGCCGGACGGCGAGGTCCACTACGCCGGGGGCATCGGATGGAGGTTCGGCGACGAGGGAAGCGGGTACGACCTCGGCCGCCGGGCGATCGCGCGCGCGCTCCTTGAGCTGCAGGGCTGGGCGCCGCCCTCGGGCCTGGGCAAGCTCGTCCGCGAGCGCACGGGCCACGCGACCGCCGGCGCGGTGTCGGTCTACTTCTACGGCGACCCGGCGACCAACAACGGCGTCGCCGGCCTCGCGCCCGACGTGCTCCGCCTCGCCGGCGAGGGCGACGTCGCCGCGGGCGAGGCCGTGTCGGCCTCGGTCGGCCAGCTCCTCGACCTGGCCGTCTCCGTCACGAGGCAGCTTTTCCCGGGGAAGCTGCCGGGGTCGTTTCGCGCCGGCGTGAGCGGCCACATCCTCAACAACGCCTTCGCCTACGAGGCCCTCTCGTCGAAGGCGCCGTTCCCGCTCGCGAGGGTCACGGAGGCCCCGATCGAGGGCGTGAGGCTCCTGCTCGCGCGCCTCGTGATCTAGGGGCCCCTCAGGCGAACAGCCTCGCCGGGTAGGCCCCTGCGTCGACGAGCGCCCTGATGGCCGCCGCCACGAGCAGCCTGTCCTCGCGGTAGGTGATGCCGAACCACGTGTCGGCGCTGGGGATCACCTCGACCGTCGCGGAGCCCGAGGCGACGAGGCCGGAGACGGCCGCGGGAAGGTAGAATTCCGCCGCGGGGTCGGACCCGCTCGCGGCGAGGAACGCGCGCAGCCCCGAGTCGAGGCCCTCGAAGAGGGACGGCGTGAACCCCCAGAAGTTCATGGAGACGGTCTCGTGGCCCGAGAAGCGCCGCCCCGGGCCCACGTCGGCCCGCGCTATGGCCCTCTCCTCGGTGACGGACGCGAGGCGCCCGCCCTCCACCCGGCACACGCCGCGCGACACCGACCCGCCCTCGGAGAGCGTGTTCGCGAGGCGGAAGCCCACCATCGCGTACCGAGTGCCAACCTCCCCCCCGAGGAACGCCGCAAGGCGCGAGAAGGAGGACGCCCCGTAGAAGTCGTCCGCGTTGATCACCGCGAACGGGCCGCCCACCGCCTCCCGCGCGCACCAGACCGCGTGTCCGGTGCCCCAGGGCCGCTCCCTGCCCGCCGGGACGTCGAACCCGGGGGGAAGGTCGTCCGTCGCCTGGAACAACGTGCGCACGGCGATCGCCCGCGCGTACTTGGCCGTCACCGCCGAAGCGAACGCCTCCTCGAATTCCCTGCGTATGACAAAGACGGCCTCCCCGAACCCCGCGCGGATCGCGTCGTGGACCGCGTAGTCGAGCACCGTCTCTCCCGCCGGGCCGACCGGGTCGATCTGCTTGAGCCCCCCGTAGCGGGAGCCCATCCCTGCGGCGAGGACGAGGAGCGTGGGGGCCATCCTCATGCAACACGCCCCAAACGGCCACGCGCGTCAAGCCGCGGCGGACGCGCCGGCTCTTGTCTCGGGGTGCGCCCGGGGGGTAGGATGGGTCCATGGCCAGAATCCCCGGCGGACCGCGCGCCGCCCCGGCTCCCGCAGTCCGGCGGCGCCGGGCCTGGTTGGCGTGCCTCCTCCTGTGCAACGCGGCGGCCTCGGCCCCGCTGCCCCGCTCGCTGGTCGTCGGCGGCGTCGAGCGCCACTATCTCCTCGTCGTGCCGGACTCCTACGACGGCGCGGCCGCCGTGCCGCTGCTGTTCGTCTTCCACGGCAAGGGCGGCGACGGCGCGGCGATCGAGAAGTCCTGCGGGCTCGCCGAGCTTGCCGGCCGCAGGAATTTCATCGCCGTCTTCCCGGACGGGCTTGGCAGGGTGTGGAACGGGGGGAGGACAATGCCGGAATCGCTCGAGTCCGCGAAATCCGACGATGTCGACTTTGTCTCGGGGATGATCGACCAGCTGGAGGCCGGGTACCGCATAGACCGGAAGCGCATCTTCGCCTCCGGAAGCTCGAACGGGGCGATCTTCTGCCACACGCTCGCCGCCCGGCTTTCCTCGCGCATTGCCGCGATCGGCCCGGTCTCGGGCAGCCTTGGGGAGTCGATCCCGGGTCATTACCGGGCGCCCTCGCCCGTCTCGGTCATTTCGTTCAACGGGACCGACGATCACCTGGTCCCGTACGCGGGCACATCCGGAAGCGACCATGCGGTGCTGTCCGTTCCCGACACCATCGCCTACTGGGTCAAGGCCGACGGGTGCAGCCCAAACCCGGTCGTCACCACGGACCCGCAGTCGCCCCTCGACGACGGGACGACCGTGGTCCGGCTGCGCTACGGAAACGGCGCCGCAGGCAGCGAGGTCCAGGCCTTCATCATTGGCCACGGGGGGCACACCTGGCCCGGCAACCGCACCGACCCGGAATGGGCCAAGACGGCGGGGAAGACCGCGATGAGCATAAGCGCCACCGATCTGATGTGGGCATTCTTCGAGGGGCACCCGAAGCCCTGAGGCCCCGGCCGGCTAGACACGCGCCGATCGGCGGCCATTATGCCCGGCATGGCCCGGTCCCGCGCAACCAAGACCTCCCCCGCCCGTCCCCGCGTCACCGTGCTCGCGACCGGCGGCACGATCGCGGGGGCGGAGGGCGCGCGGCCGTCGCGCGGGTACCGCGCCGGAATGTTTCCGGTCGAGGCCCTGATCGCCGCGGCGCCGGGAATCGGGTCGCTCGCCAGGCTCGACGCGGCGCACGTGGCCAGCATAGGGAGCCAGGACATGGGAGAGGCCGTCTGGCGCGCGCTCGCCCGCCGGGCCCAGGCGGCCCTCGACGACCCGGACGTCTCCGGGGTCGTCGTCACGCACGGGACGGACACGATGGAGGAGACGGCGTACTTCCTCAACCTCGTGGTCCGCAGCGCCAAGCCCGTGGTCCTGGTCGGGGCCATGCGGCCGGCGACCGCCATGAGCGCCGACGGGCCCATGAACCTCTACAACGCCGTCGCGACGGCGGCCCATCCCGACGCGGCCGGCCGCGGCGTCCTCGTCGTCGCGAACGACGAGATCCACTTCGCCCGCGAGGTCGCGAAGACGAACACGACCCAGGTCGGGACCTTCAAGAGCACGCACCGGGGCCTCGCGGGCCTCGTGAGCTCCGGCCGCCTGCACTTCTACGGCATGCCGGTGCGCCGCCACACGCTCGCCAGCGAGTTCCGGGTCCCGGCCAAGGGCGCGCTGCCCAGGGTCGACATCGTCTACGCCCACGCGGGGATGGACGGGGACCTCGTCGACGCGGCCGTGCGCGCGGGCGCACGCGGGCTCGTGATCGCCGGGGTCGGCAACGGGAACCTGGGCGCCGGCGCGCTCGCGGCGGCCGCGGCGGCGGCGCGGGCGGGGGTTGCCGTCGTCCGGAGCTCGCGCACCGGAGGCGGCATCGTCGAGCGCAACGTGGAGATGGACGACGACCGCCTCGGCTTCATCGCCGCCGACGAGCTCAATCCCCAGAAGGCGCGCATACTCCTCATGCTTGCCCTCGCGAGGACCCGGAACCCGGCCGCCCTCCAGGAGGCCTTCTACGCGTATTGACGGGCCCGATTACCGGCATTCCGGTAGCGGGAGGCCTTCCCATGGCGCCGGGCGGCCGCATGATCCCCGCCCGGATGAAGATCGCCATTGTCGAAGACGAGCGCCTCTTCCGGGACGTGCTGCGCAAGGCGTGCGCGTCGGACCTGGGGCACGAGGTCGTTGGCGAGGCGGGGACCGGGCGCGAGGCGCTGCTCGTCGTGCCCGAGTCCCTTCCGGATCTGCTCATCCTGGACATCCACCTTCCCGACATGGACGGGTTTGAGGTGCTGCGCTGCCTGCGCCGCAAGCGGGCGCTCATAAGGACGCTGGTCATCTCCTCGTACTTCGACGAGTACACGCTCTGCCGGGTCGAGCACGCAGCCGTGCAGGGGTTCATTGACAAGTCGACGAACACCGTGGTTGAGCTCAACAATGCGATCGCGGCAATCGAGGGGGGCTCGACGTACTTCCCGAGGCCCTTCACGGAGGCGCGGCGGGCCCACAGCAGGAACCCCGTCGCGTTCGACAAGATCCTGACGGACCGCGAGCAGACGATCCTGAGCCTCGTCGGCGAGCCCCTGTCGGACGCCGAGATCGCGGCGAAGCTCGAGCTCTCGCCCGAGACGATCGAGAAGCACCGGTTCAACATCATGCGGAAGCTGGGGCTGACCTCCCGGGCGGAGTCCGCCCGGTTCGCCCGGCGCTGCGGCCTCACGCCGCCCGCGGCCAGCAGGCTCCGCCCGGTCGCCGGCTGACGGTCTGGATTTGCAGATCGCCCGATCCCGGATACCAAAGTCCGGTGCAAAGTGATCCAGACCTAGCGGCAGCCGACCCTGCGGGCGCCCGAACGACCGTCTACGGGATCCTGTTCGCGCTGTGTGCGTCGCACATGGTCAACGACACGCTCCAGGCGCTCCTGCCCTCGATCTACCCCGTCCTCAAGGCCTCGTACAGCCTGACCTTCACGCAGATAGGCATGATCACCTTCTGCTTCCAGCTGACGGCGTCGCTCCTGCAGCCCCTCGTCGGGAGGTACACCGACCGGCACCCCAAGCCGTACTCACTGGCCTTCGGCATGGCCATCACGCTGGTCGGCCTCGTCTTCCTGTCGCGGGCGGGGACCTACCCCATGATCCTGGTTTCGTCGGTCTTTATAGGTCTGGGATCGGCCATCTTCCACCCGGAGGCCTCGCGGGTGGCCCACATGGCAGCCGGGGACCGGCACGGCCTCGCCCAGTCGGTCTTCCAGACCGGGGGCAACCTGGGCTCCTCGTTCGGGCCGCTCCTCGCCGCGCTCATCGTCGTTCCGCGCGGCCAGTCATCCATCCTCTGGTTCACGCTCCTTGCGCTGGCCGGCGTCATCCTCCTCGCCAAGGTCGGCGGCTGGTACAGCGCCAACCTCTCCCATTTCAGGAGGCGCGCGGCCGCTCACGGCAACGGCGCCCTTCCCAGGCGCAAGGTGGTGGCCGCGCTGGCGGTCCTGATAGCCCTGGTGTTCTCGAAGTACTTCTACCTCGTGAGCCTGACGAACTACTACACGTTCTACCTCATCGGGCGCTTCGGCCTCTCCATCCAGGAATCCCAGTACCTCCTGTTCGTCTTCATGGGCGCGGTCGCGGCGGGCACCATAATCGGCGGGCCCCTCGGGGACCGGTTTGGCCGGAAGTACGTCATCTGGGCGTCGATCCTCGGCGTCGCGCCCTTCACCATCCTCCTGCCCCACGTCGGGCTGACCGCGACCGTGGTCCTGACCGTGTTCATCGGGATCATCCTCGCCTCGGCGTTCTCGGCGATCCTCGTCTACGCGCAGGAGCTTGTCCCCGGCCGGGTCGGCATGATCTCCGGGCTCTTCTTCGGCCTCGCGTTCGGCTGCGCGGGCATCGCGGCCGCCGCGCTGGGCCGCCTCGCCGACATGACGAGCATCGGGTTCGTGTTCAACGTGTGCGGGTACCTCCCCCTGATCGGCCTGCTCACCTGGTTCCTCCCCGACATCGAGGGCGCCAGCAGGCGTGCGCGGCGCCTCCAGCGGGAGGCCACCGAGCCCCTTGACGAGTGAGGCCGCCCCCGATCACCCGCGCAAAGCCGGCGTTCGTCTCGCACTCCGGGGAGACGGGCAGCGACTACACTATATACGTGGACGGACCGGGGCCGTCCGCGACGCCGGGCCCGTGCCCTGCGGTGCTCGTCATGGACGGCGACTACCTCTTTGACGCAGCCGCCAAGGCGGCCCGGACGCTGGGCGAGGCCGGCCGCATCCCCCCGGCGTATGTCATCGGCGTCGGCTACGGCGCGGGCTTCGGGAAGCCCGGGAACTTCAGGGGACGCGACTACACGCCAACGGCCTCGCCGGAGGAGCCGGCCAGCGGCGGGGCCGGCCGATTCCTGGACTACCTCGAGGGGACGCTCTGGCCCGAGCTCTCCCGGCGCTACCCGCTTCGCCAGGCCGGAAGGGTCATCGCGGGGCATTCGCTTGGGTCCCTGCTCGTCCTCCACGCGCTTTTCCAGGCGAAGCCGTTCTTCGACCTCGCCCTCGCGAGCGCGCCCTCAATCTGGTGGGACAACAGGAGCATCCTCGGCCTTGTCTCCAAGCTCCGCGGGCGCAGGTCGTCGCTGGAAGCCAGACTTTACCTCGGGGCCGGCGAGGACGAATCGCCCTCGATGACCGGCGATCTCCGGCTGCTTGAAAGGCAGCTCAAGGCACGGCCGTTCAAGGGCTTGCGCGTCATCTCCGAGGTGTTTCCGGGCCGCGACCATTACGACGTGGTGCCCTTCACGATGACCGCAGGACTTGCCTCCCTTCTGGTATAGGATTTTCTCTTCTACCATGCGCAACTCACCCCAGCTTGGCGCCGGCCTTCTCGCCGCCGCCGCATTGATCATCGCCGTCAGGCCGGCCCTCGGCGCCGATCCGGCCGCAAACACGATGCCCGACAATCCCTTCTTCACCGAGAGCCCCCTCGCGTTCCATTTCCCTCCGTTCGACCGGATCAAGGACTCAGACTATGCGCCCGCCTTCGAGCGGGGGATGGCCGACCTGCTGAAGGAGACGGACGTCATCGCTTCAAACCCGGACAAGCCCACCTTTGAGAACACCATCGAGGCGATGGAGCGGTCGGGCCGGATGCTGACCCGGGTCTCGAGCGTCTTCGACAACCTCAAGGGGGCCAACACCGACGACGAGATCCAGAAGGTCGACGAGGAGATGTCGCCCAAGCGCGCCGCGACCAACGACGCCATCTACCTGAACGCGCCGCTGTTTGCCCGCGTCAAGGCGGTCTACGACCAGCGGGCCTCGCTCGGCCTGGATCCCGAGCGGCTTCGCCTCGTTGAGCTCTACTACCGGGACTTTGTCAGGGCAGGCGCCAACCTTTCCGATTCCGACAAGACGAGGATGAAGGCCCTGAACTCCGAGATCGCGAGCCTCCAGACCGCCTTCACCCAGAATGTCCTCAAGGAGAAGAACGCCTCGTCGGTCGTCGTCCACGACCGGGCGGAACTCGCGGGCCTCTCCGACTCCGAGATCGCCGGCCTCAGCCAGGCGGCCGCCGAGGAGGGCAAGCCCGGCGAATACGTCATCCGGATCAAGAACACGACCGGCCAGCCCCTGTTCACTTCCCTCGAGAACCGCGCGCTTCGCCAGCGCATCATGGAGGTCTCCCTGGCGAGGGGGAGCCACGGGGGACCGTTTGACAACCAGGCGACCGTGGTCTCGCTCGTCAGGAAGCGCGCCGAGCGGGCGGCCCTCCTGGGCTACGAGAGCCACGCCGCCTACCAGGTAGAGATAGGGACCGCGCGGACGGTCGGCGCCGTCGACAACCTCCTCTCCCAGCTGGTCCCCCCGTCGATCGCCAAGGCCAAGCGCGAGGGCGCCGACATCCAGGCGCTCATCGACCAGGAGCACGGGGACTTCCAGCTCGCGCCATGGGACTGGGACTTCTACGCCGAGAAGGTCCGCAAGGCGCGCTACGCCTTCGACGACTCGCAGCTGAAGCCCTACTTCGAGCTGAACAACGTGCTCCAGAACGGCGTGTTCTTCGCCGCGAGCCACCTCTACGGCCTGACCTTCAAGGAGCGCCACGACCTCCCGGTCTACCGGCCCGAGGTGCGCGTGTTCCAGGTCTATGACGCCGACGGGGCTCCCCTCGCTATCCTGATCGAGGACTTCTATGCGCGACCCTCGAAGCAGGGCGGCGCCTGGATGAACGAGTACGTCTCCCAGTCGGGGCTCTTCGGCTACCAGCCCGTCGTCGCGAACCACCACAACATCCCGATGCCCGCGGCCGGGGAGCCCACGCTCCTCACCTACGACGAGGTCGTGACCCTCTTCCACGAGTTCGGCCACGGGCTGCACGGCATGTTCTCGCATGTGCGCTACCCCTATTTCGCGGGGACGCAGGTCGCCCGGGACTTCGTCGAGTACCCCTCGCAGGTGAACGAGATGTGGGCCGAGTTCCCGGAGGTCGTAAAAAACTACGCCAAGCACTACAAGACCGGCGAGCCGATGCCGGCGGAGCTCCTGGACAAGATGCTGGCGACTCGGAAGTTCAACCAGGGCTTCGCCACGACCGAGTACCTGAAGGCGACGCTCATCGACCAGGCCTGGCACACGCTTAAGGCCGACCAGGTCCCCTCCGACGTGACCGCGCTTGAAACCGCGACGTTCAAGAAGTGGGGCGCCGAATACCCGCCGGTGCCGCCCAGGTACCGCAGCACCTATTTCTCCCACGTCTTCTCGTCCAACGACTATTCCGCAGGGTACTTCTCTTACATCTGGGCCGACGTCCTTGTCGCCGACAGCATCGAATGGTTCAAGAAGAACGGCGGGCTCACCCGCGCGAACGGCGACCACTTCCGCGCGACCGTGCTCTCGCACGGGGGCAGCGTCGAGGCCATGACCCTGTTCCAGGAGTTCACGGGCTCCGGCCCGGACGTGGCGCCCCTCCTCAGGCACCGCGGGCTCGACGAACCCGGGAATTGACCGGCCCCCGCCGGGACGGGTATGACTCGGTGGCCATGCCCGATCCCACCACCCCCGAAGTCTCGATGGAGACGCTCGTCGCGCTGTGCAAGCGCCGCGGGTTCATTTTCCCCTCCTCCGAGATCTACGGCGGCATAAACGGGTTCTTCGACTACGGCCCGCTGGGCGCCGAGCTGAAGAAGAACATACGCGACTGCTGGTGGGACGACATGGTCCGGCGCCGCGACGACGTCGTCGGCATCGAGACCTCGATCATCATGCACCCAAAGGTCTGGGAGGCCTCCGGGCACGTGGCGGGCTTCACGGACCCCCTGGTGGACTGCAAAGTCTCCAAGCAGCGCTACCGCGCTGACCAGCTCTTCTTCGCGGCGGTCGTCGCCGACGGAAGGACCGTGGGCTACGTCAGCGCCCTCGAGAGCGAGCGCACGGCCGAGGCGCTCCAGGAGGCCGCCGAGTCCCTCAAGCGAAAGAAGGCCGTCCAGGGGAGGCTGGAGCCCGTCCAGCCCCGCGACATGACCGAGGCGAGGCCCGAGGAGATCGAGCTCATCCCCTCGCCCGCGACGGGGGAGCCCGGGAGCCTCACGGCCCCGCGCTCGTTCAACATGATGTTCCAGACGAACGTCGGCGCCATGACCGACGCCTCCGCGGTCGCCTACCTGCGGCCGGAAACCGCGCAGGGCATGTTCGCGGACTTCAAGTCGGTCGTGGACACGGGGCGGGTGAAGCTGCCCTTCGGTATCGCGCAGATCGGAAAGTCGTTCAGGAACGAGATCACCCCGAGGAACTTCATCTTCCGCTCCCGCGAGTTCGAGCAGATGGAGATGGAGTACTTCATCCACGAGGACGCGGACTGGGCGAAGTGCCACCGCGAGTGGATCAACTGGTGCAGGGACTGGCTGCTCTCGATCGGGCTCCCCGCATCCCACCTGTCCGAATACGACCACCCGAAGGAGAAGCTCGCGTTCTACTCGAGGGGGACGACGGACATCATGTTCCGTTACCCGTTCGGCGTGCAGGAGCTCTGGGGGATCGCGGCGCGCGGCGACTACGACCTCCAGCAGCACGAGAAGTTCAGCGGCGTCCCCCAGGCCATCTTCGACGAAACGACAAAGAAGAAGTTCATTCCCCACGTCATCGAGCCCGCGGTCGGCGTCGACCGGATCCTCCTGGCGGTCCTCTGCGCGGCCTACGCGGAGGAGGACGTGAAGGACGACAAGGGCAACGTCGAGAAGCGCACCGTGCTCCGCCTGAGCCCGCGCATCGCGCCCGTGAAGGTCGGCGTGTTCCCCCTCCTGAAGAACAAGCCCGAGCTCGTCGCCCGCGCCGCGGCCCTCCACACGATGCTGCAGAGGAAGTACGCGGTGTTCTATGACGAGTCCGGCGCCATCGGCCGGCGCTACCGGCGCCAGGACGAGATCGGCACGCCCTGGTGCGTCACGATCGACTTCGACACGATCGAGAAGGACGGGCTGTTCACGCTCAGGGAGCGCGACTCGATGCAGCAGAGGCGGATCGGCGAGGCCGAGCTCCTCGCCCTGCTCGACGAGAAGGTGTACTGAGGCTTTGCCCCATGAAGACGGTCGCCAACTGCACAAGCGTGGACGAGGCCCTGTTGCTGCGCTCCCTCCTCGAGGGCAGCGGAATCAAGGCCTTCGTGCCCGACGAGCTCACGGTCACGTACCGGGGGCAGGCCGCGGGGGTGCGCCTCCAGGTCGAGGACGAGGACGCCGAGACGGCGCAGAAGATAATCGCGGGCGCGAGGGCGTAGCATGGACGCGTACGGGAGGGCCAGGGCCCTTGTCGACTCCGCCCACGCCGCCGACCCGCGCAGGGACGCGGACGGGCGGGCGGCCGAGCTCGCGTACGCGGACCACATGGAGCGATGGGTGGCGCGGATTGCGCCCGACGCCGGCCCCGTGCTGCGCCTCGCGGCGCGCTGCCAGCACCTCGAGCGCTGGCTGGTGCCGCGCGGCTCCTTCCCGATGGACAGGCCCGGGTACCTCGCCTGGAGGAAGTCCCTCTACGTGAAGCAGGCGGGGCGCGCCCGCCAGATCCTCGACCAGGCGGGCGTGCCCCCGGACGAGGCGGAAAGCGCGGCGACCTGGGTGTCCAAGACGGGGCTGCGGACGAATCCGGGGACCCAGGCCCTGGAGGACGCCGCGGTGCTCGTTTTCCTGGAAAGCGAGATACAGGCCTTCGCGGCGCAGCACGCGGAATACCCCCGCGAGAAATTTGTCGATATCCTCAGGAAGACCTGGCGCAAGATGAGCCCGCGGGCCCAGGAGCTCGCACGGGGGCTCGACCTGCCGGCGCCCATCGCGGCGCTCGTGGCGGAGGCGACGGCGAAGTGAGGTGCGGTATCACACCCTCTTCACCAGCCGCAGGTCCCTCCTCAGGAACTCGAGCAGGCGGCCCCTGAACACAATGAGGTCGCTCGGCACAGCCGCGGTGCCGGTCGCCTCCCAGAGGTTGGACGAGTCGAGCTCGGTCTGGTCGATCACGCTGCCCGCCGCAACCACCCGGTCGGGCAGCCCCTTGGTCGAGAGCGTGAGCGACCCCTGGCGAATGTAGAAGAACCCGCGGCACGGCGTGCCTTGGGTGAAAAGCGTCTCGCCCTTCTCCAGGTGGATGGCCCGCACCACGTCCAAGGGGGGAGGCATGATCTGGCTAATGTCGCGCGGGAATATGAGGTCGAAGGTCCAGTCGATCATGACGCGCAGCTTGCGCTTCGTGCCGGGCAGCTTCGCAAGGTAGATCGTCCGCCACATCCACCAGGCAATGAAGCCCTTGAAGTGCATCCCGAAAATCTCCGCCACGGCGGCCCTGTCGCCGATCGTGGCGAGCTGGCCCATGTACCGGTAGCGGAAGGGCTTCGGCGCCGCGCCTATCAGCACGCTCCGGATGTTCCTGCCGAGAAGCTCCCCCTGGCGATAGGCGAACTGCGCCGTCTGGGGCGATATCCTCGCCTTGCCCCCGTCGTCCCAGGGGACCGCCGCGCCGTCGCCGGCGGCCCACAAGGTCTCGATACCCGCGACGCGCATGGTGGCGTCCGTCGGCACGCGGCCCTTCGGCGCGTCGACCCCGATCTGCTTGCATAGGTCCATGACGACCGGGTTCGGCGCGTTTCCGACCGTGGTCACGACCGTGTTGGCCTCGATCGAGGACCCGTCGGCGAGCATGACCCGGCTGGCCGTCACGGCGGACACCTTCATGTTGAGCCTGACCTCGACCCCCCGCTTCTCGAGGACCTCGCGCGCATAGGCCCCAAGCTTCGGCCCAATCTCGGCCAGGAGCTCCGCGCCGGAGTGGACCAGGACCACCCGCAGCGGGGAATCCCTGAGATTCGCGTAGAACCTGTGGACCTGGCGGATGAAGTCGAACATCTGGCCCGCCGTCTCCACGCCGGTGTAGCCGCCTCCCACGACGACGAACGTCAGCAGGCGCAGGCGGGTCGCAGCGTCCTCGACAAGGTTCGCCTCCTCGAGGCGGTTGATGAGCGCGGCGCGAAGGCGCAGGGCGTCGGAGACGTCCTTCATCGGCCAGCCGTACTCCGTCATGCCGGGAACGGCCGCCATGTCGGTCACGCTGCCGAGGGCGAGCACAAGGTGCCCGAACCCGACCTTGTGGTCGCGCGTGTACCGGCCGCCGTCCAGGAGGAGCGTCCTCGACGCCCAGTCTATCTTCTGGATGGTGCCCTGGAGGACGTTCACCCCGCGGCAGAACTGGCGAAGGGGATTGACCACGTCCGCCGCGGAGAGGGAGGAGCCGGCTACCTCCGGAAGCATCGGCTGGAACACGAGGACGTTGCGCTCGGCGACAAGGGCGATCCGGCGCTCGCCCTCCAATCTCTTGAATGCGGCGCCGAGAGCCCGCGCGCAATAGGCCCCGGCAAACCCGCCTCCCGCTATGACGACGTCGAATTCCATGTTGGTGTCGGCAATCCGCAGACACCCAATTAATCCGGGGGATGCGCCCAAGGTCTAACAATTAAATCGAAACGACCCCTCGCCCGGCGCTTATTCAGAGGCGCTTATGCGTTCGCCGGGGATAATTGCGGCACATCCCCACCCTCATATTGTCGAAGGGCGGGAATGAGACTCGCCCGGCCAACCCGGTTTTTCCGGACCTGCGCTGCCGCGCTCGCGCTGGCCGCGGGGCCGGCGGCCCGACGAGCGGCGGCAGACGCGGAGTTCGAAAGCCAGCAGGCGGCGAAGGCGGGCACGGCCCTCGGCGTTGATCTCTACCACTCCCTGGCTTCAGGCGACGGCAATGTGGTCTATTCCCCGTATAGCATCTCGGAGATGCTTGCGCTGCTGTCCGCCGGTGCCGCTGGAAAGACGAGGGACGAGCTGCTGGGGGCGCTGCACTGGGTCCAGCCGACCGGCAGCCTCGCGGGGGCATTCCGGGAGCAGGACGACCTCCTTGGCCGCGCAGCTGTTGATGGCGCCATCCTCAATGTTGCGAACGGGCTCTGGTACCAGGACGGTAATCCGCCAAACCGGGTGTTTCTTGCCACGGCGCGGGATGACTTTCGCTCCGAGGTGCGCGGCGTCGACTTCTTGACAAGCGCCCCGGTTGTGCGGCTCGAGATCAACGCCTGGGTGGACAGCAAGACAGCCGGCAAGATCACCAACCTAATTCCTGAGTCGGCGCTCGGCCCGCGGACGCGCCTCGCGCTGGCCAATGCGGTCTACTTCAAAGGCAAGTGGGAACATCCCTTCAAGGCCGACAGGACCGCGCCCGGGCCGTTCTTTGTCGCGCCCGGCAGGAGCGTCATGACGCCGCAGATGAGCGAGACCGATGGGTTCAAGGTGGCATCAGGCCCGGCCTGCGAACTCCTTGAACTTCCCTACCTTGGGCGCCTGTCGATGGTCATCCTGCTGCCCGACGCGCGCGACGGCCTGCCCGCCCTTGAGCAGGGCCTGAGTGCGTCTAGCCTTGCGACATGGCTCGCGTCGCTGGATTCCTCCAGGCCGCAGCACACCCACGTGACCCTGCCGAAGTTCAGGATAGAGTACTCGGTCGGGCTCGTCGACGCGCTCAGGCGGGCTGGCGTCGTCGAGGCCTTCGATCCCCTCGGGGCAGACTTCTCCGGGATAAGCGGGAAGCCGCATGACCTGCACGTCTCGGCGGTGCTCCACAAGGCCTTCGTCGACGTGAACGAGGAGGGGACGGAGGCCGCCGCCGCGACCACCGTGGTCATGCAGTCGTTCGCGGTCGAGATGAGCCGCGAATTCAGGGTGGACCACCCGTTTCTCTTCCTCATACGCGACAACACGACCGGCAGCCTTCTCTTTCTGGGACGCGTCGCGGATCCACGCCCGAATTAGGGCGGCCCTAAGGGCCGGGCGTCACCCAAGGGGCCCGACCGAGGTCGACGTTGCCTCCCGAGAGGATGATCCCGACCCGCTTGCCCGCGACGCCCACCTTCCCCTCCGCGACCGCGGCGTAGGCGACGGAACCGGAAGGCTCGACGGCGATCTTGAGCACCTCGAGGAGCCGGCGCATCGCCGCCGCGATTTCGTCATCCGAAACCGTCGCGATTGCGTCCACGTCCCTCTGAATTACCGGGAAGGTCAGGTCCCCCACAAACGCGAGAAGCCCGTCCGCGATGCTCGACGGATGATCCACCGGCGTGCGCACGCCCGACTTGAGCGACTGGCTGGCGTCGGCGGCGCCCTCGGGTTCCCCGGCAATAACCCTCATCCCCGGCCGCAGGGCCCTAGCCACGATGGCGGTGCCCGATAGGAGCCCGCCGCCGCCGACCGGGCAGAGGACGACGTCGAGGTCCGGGACCTCCTCGAGGAGCTCGAGGGCGGCCGTTCCCTGGCCCGCGATGATCCGAAGGTCGTTGTAGGGATGAACCATCTCTGCCCCGGACTCCCTGACGACCTTTTCGGCGGCCTCCTCCCGCGCCCTGTGGTTCGGCTCGCAGAAAACGATCCGACCCCCGTAGCGTTCAACCGAGGCGATCTTGATGGGGCTCGCAGTGCGCGGCATGACGACGGTCGCAGAGATTCCCCTCAGGCCCGCGGCCCACGACAGGGCTGCGGCGTGGTTTCCCGAAGAGTGGGTCGCGACTCCCCGCGCCGCCTCGGCGTCGCCGAGCGAGAGGACCGCGTTTAAGGCCCCACGCGCCTTGAAGGATCCGGTCTTCTGGAAATTCTCGCACTTGAAGAAGAGGCTCGCCCCTGAGAGCTCGTCCAGGCGGGCGCTGGTGAGGACGGGCGTCCTGCGGATCCTCTCGCGGATCCGGGCGTGCGCCCCGCGCACATGCTCTAGCGTGACTTCTGCCATGGGCCGCCGCGGCGCGTCACTGCGCCACCTCGTAGACCTCCGCGAGCGCGACGCCGGATGTGCCGCCCACCCCTGAGACCTGGATGGTGTAGGCGCCGGGCTGGAGGGTGACGATCAGGGCGCTGTCCGCGCTTCCGGCCGTGAGGGCGAAGGCGCCCACCGACGCCGAGATGCTCGGGATCAGCGCGGCGTCGGAGCCGCTGCCCCAGCCCGTGTTCGTTGCCACGAGCGTGCCCGCGGAGTTGTACACGCTCAGTGTGGGCTGCACCAGGACTCCCGAGACGCCGTACGGCGTCAGGGCCGGGCCGTCGGCGCGGAAGAGGAGCGTCTCCGTCCCCGCGCCCGAGATGTACAGGCCGGGGATGAGGACATTTGCTCCGGTTCCCACCGAGGCCCGGGTCGAGACGTTTGCGAGGCGCGCACTGCCGCTGGTGGAGACCTCGTAGACCTCGGCCAGCGCGACCCCGGTGGTGGCGTTCACACCGGAGACCTGCACGGTGTAGGAGCCCGCCGTCAGGCTGGCGATCAGCGCGGAGTCGGCACTCCCCGTGGCCAAGGGAAAGGCTCCGACCTGGGCGGCGACCGCGGCGATCTCCGCAGGATTCGAATTCGTGCCCCAGGCCGTGTTCGAGGCCACCAGGGTCCCCGCCGAGTTGTACACGCTCAGCGTGGGCTGGGCCAGGACCCCCGAGACGCCATACTGGCTTAGGGCCGGGCCGTCCGCGCGGAAGAGGAGCGTCTCCGTTCCCGTGCCCGAGATGTACAGGCCGGGGATGAGGACGTTTGCGCCGGTCCCGACGAGCGCCCGGGTTGAAATGTTGGTCAGCCGGGCGGTGGTGCCCACGGTGACAGCGTTGCTCACAGCCGTGGCGACCGAATTCGAGACGGCCACGGAGTAGATGCCCGGCGCGGTGGCCGTGTAGGTGGATCCGGTGGCGCCGGCGATGGCGACGCCGCCAAGGAGCCACTGGTAGCTCAGGCCGGCGCCCGTGGCGCCCACCGAGAGCACCAAGCTGGTGCCGGGCGGCAGCGCGCCGCCCTGCGGCTGGGCCGAGATCGAAGGGGAGCCCGCCGGCACTGCCACGGTGAGCGTCGCGGGCGAGCTGGTGACCGAGCCGTCCACGTTCGTGATGGTGACCGTGTACGAGCCCGCGGCGGACTGCTGGGCCAACTGCGCGACGTAGGACGGGTTCGTGGCCCCCAAGATCGGAGTGCCGTTGAAAAACCACTGGAATGAGAAGGGCGCCGTTCCCTCGATTCCCATGGAGAACAGGGCGCTCGTCCCGAGGTTGACGGACTGGCTCGCGGGCTGCGCCGTGAAGAATGGCGGCGAGTCGCCGCCGGGAATGATCCGGCGAATGGTGCTGTTCCCGGCGTCGGCGACGTAGACGATGCCCGAGTTGTCGACGCAGACGTCGCCCGGCGAACTCAGGCGCGCGTTCGTGGACAGGCCGTCGACGTCGTCCGCGGCGCCGGCGGCGCCCGCAACCGTCGTCACGAAGCCCGCCGGGCTTATCATCCGGATAAGGTCGTTGCCCAGGTCGGCCACATAGACGTTCCCCGAGCTGTCCACGCCTACCCCGGCGGGCGTGCTGAAGCTGGCGGCCGCCCCGGTCCCGCCCGCGCTGCCGGTGGTCCCCGCCGCGCCGGCAATCGTCGTGACCACGCCGCCGGGGGCGATCTTGCGGACGGTGTTGTTGCCGCTGTCGGCGACGTAGACGTTGCCGGAGAGGTCCACGGTGATTCCCGTCGGGTCGTCGAACTGGGCCGAGGCCCCCGTCCCGTCCGCGCTGCCGGAGACCATCGGCGCGCCCGCCAGGGTCGTGACCACGCCGGCGGGCGTGATCATCCGGACCACGTCTCCCATGCCGTCGGGCACGTAGATGTTCCCGGCGGAATCAAGCGCGAGGTTCTGCGGATCGTAGAGGAGCGCGGCCGAGCCGGTCCCGTCGACCTCGCCGCGCATTCCCGCGACGCCCGCAAGCGTCGACACCACCCCCGCGGGCGTGATCTTCCGGATGGTGTAGTTCCCAGAGTCGGCGACGTAGAGGTTACCGCCGGAGTCGATCGCGACGCCGCCCACCCCGCTGAAGAGCGCCGTAGCGACCGGCCCGTCCGTGCTGCCGCTCGTGCCCGCGATTCCCGCGACGGTCGTGACCACCCCCGCCGCGGTCACCTTGCGGATCGTGTAGTTGGCGGAATCGGAGACGTAGACGTTTCCCTGGTTGTCGGCACGCACGCCCCCGGCCAGGGAAAATCGGGCGGCCCACCCCGTGCCGTCCGCCCTGCCCGAGGATCCGGGCCAGCCCGCCATCGTGGTGACCCCGACCTTGTTCACGGTCAGCGTCTCGGGCGCGCTGGTCGCGCTTCCGGCGGAGTTCGTGACAACGCACCGGAATATGTCGCCCGTCATCTGGGACGTCGTCCCTGTCACGACGAGGGTCGAGGTGCTGGCGCCGCCGTAGGTCGACGTATCGGACAGGTTGGCCCACGCCGTCGCCCCGCTGGCCATCCGCTGCCACTGGAAGCTGAGCGCCGGCGCTCCCGCGCCTACGACGAAGAAGGTCGCCGGCTGGCCGAGGGTGGTCACGATGTCGCCCAGCTGGGAGGGGATGACCGGGGCCGAGCCCGGGGTCAGGTTGGCGGCCATGAGCGCCGTCACGTCGGGCACGCCGATGCCGGTCACCAGGTCGTAGCCGACGCCGGCGCTGTAGGACCCGTTGTTTCCCGACGTGATGTCGCGAAAGGACGACGAGCCAATGAGCGGGTAGATTCTCGGGTTTAGCAGTCCGACCGGCGACCCGCGCTGCTGGTCTATCAGGGCGCACCACGCGGCCCAGGTCGGGGCGGACCAGCTTGTTCCCCCGATGACGTACGTGGTTCCCCCAATGATGACCTGGGCCCCCTCGTTATTGTCGCCGGCCGAGGCCACGTCCGGGACGCACCTCATGAGGTTGTTTGTCGGCACGCCCGTGCCCACCTGCCACGAGGGCCTGCCAAAGACGATGCTTGTGCCCCCTCCGCTGCCCGACCACGCGGTCTCGGCGGTCACGATGGTCTGGGTCTGGTTCATGACCAGTGTCGTGCCCCCTACCCCGGTGACGTCGGGATCGGACGTCGGATACGTCGTCTGGGTCTCGTTCTCGGGGTCGGAGCCGCTGTCGCCAGAGGCCACCAGGATCGAGACCCCGGAGCTCGCGAGGTTGGCCATGTACTGCGCCTCGATGACCAGGTAGTCACGCGGCACGTCCAGCTCGTTGCCCCCTATGGAAATGGAGAGGACGTGCATGCTCGGGTTGGCCGGGAGGTCGGCGTACACCTGCTGGAGTATCTCGTCGTTCTCGGCGGGGTCCGTCTCGCTGACACCGTACACCCTGATCGCCGCGCCCGGCGCAAGCGCACCGGCCCACTCGACGTCGAGCGCGACCTCGTCGGCCGAGTTCTCGTCGGGCGCGCTGTCGGGTCCGCCGGCGACGCTGATCATCTTCACGTTTGCCGCGGTCTGGCTCACGCCCGCCGAGCTCCAGAACGCCGTGAGGTCGGCCGTCGCCGGGAAGGCCAGGGCATAGATGGCGATGGTCTGCCCCGCGCCGGTGGCGCTCAGTCCGGTGGCGTTGTAGGCCGCGGCGATGTTCGCCGGAAGGTAACCCGAGAGGTTGACCTGCGCGTTGGGATGGACCTGGCGGGGCGCCAGGAGCGCGTGCCGCCTGATGTGGGGCTGCAGCCCGTGAATGCCGAGCACCGCCGAGGAGATGTCGGCCGGAAGGCTCGGGGCCGTCACGGCGGACGTGAACTCGCCGTTCGCCGCCGCCACGCGGGCGAAGGCCACGTTGAACGCCGCCGCGACGGCGTCTACCGTCCCGCGCCCGAACACCCCGAGGTGGTTGTCATCCGTCCGCGTGACCTCGAGGCCCTGGGCCGTCAGCCACTTCACCACCCTGTCATGGTCGGCGGCCAGCGGGAAATACCTCGCCGCCTTCTCCGCCGGGGAAATCTGCTCGCCGCGGGCGATCCGGGCCTGCATCTCGCCAAAATTGCGCATGCGCAGGGCCACCTCGAAGGTCATGCTCGCGGCTCGCTCCCCCACGGTCAGGTCGGTCCGCGTCACTGTCGCCATTCCGGCGGCCGCCGGACCCGCCGGGACCATCCTGACGCTGTCCGGGTAAGCCGTCCGCCCGGCGGCTGGGTCCGCCGCGCGGCCGGGCGCGCAGGGCAGCGCAAGCGCCAGAAGGAGCGACAGTTTGGGGCGGATTACTATCACGGGGAGCCTCATGGGTATGCGACCGGCCTATCGAATCGAAGTTTCTCGCTAAAGTACATTTCAGTAACAGTTCGTACGCGCGCCCCTGCAGCCCTCCCCTTGCCCCCACAGGCTTAGGACGTTAATTGCGCGGGCCCGGCCGGGCGGCGCTACGGCAACGGCGGGCGGTCGTCGACCGCCCGGTGGCCGCCGGGAAGGAGGAGGTTCAGCACGATGGCCGTGATCCCGCCCGCCGAAACCCCCGAGTCGAGGAGCCCCCGGCAAAATCCCGGCAGCCTGGCCAGCCACTCGGGCTGGGACGGGGCGCCGAGGCCGACGCCCACCGCGAGGGCCACGATCAGCCCGTCGCGGTGGCTGAGGTGGCTGCCCACGATCAGGCGCAGGCCCGAGACGCTGACCAGGCCGAAGAGCAGCAGCGCCATGCCGCCCAGGACGGCCGACGGCATCGCCGTCACCCAGTGGGCCACGGAGGGGAAGAGGCCCAGCAGCGCGAGCATGAGCGCCATCCACTTGCCGATGTGCCGGCTGGCGACGCCCGTGATCTGGATGACGCCGTTGTTCTGCGCGTAGGTCGTGCTCGGGAAGGAGCCGAAGAGCGCGGCGATCATGCTGGTGATGCCGTCCGCGAGCAGGCCGCCCCGGAGGCGGGCCGAATGCTCCGGCCCGTAGGCCTTCAGGCCCGAGAGCTGGGCCGTCGCCGTCATGTCGCCCAGCGACTCAAGGAGCGAGATGAGGTAGATGAAGGCGAACGGGGCGAGCAGCTCGGCCCTGAATGCGAAGCCGTGGGGAAGCAGCCTGGGCACCGTTATCCACGAGTCCGCCGGGGGGGGCGCGTGCAGCCAGCCGAAGAGCGCGCAGACCCCGTAGCCGGCGACGACGCCGAAGAGTATCCCGGTCAGGCGCGCCCAGACGACGCCCAGCGCCTGGGTGAGGAGCACGGTTCCGATGACCGTCATCGCCACGGCCGCGCCGCTCATCGGGGAGGCCCCAGGCGCCATCGGCTCGACGATCTCCTTCATCGCCTCCGGGATGATTGAGAGCCCGATGAGAAGGACGACGATGCCCGAGACCAGCGGCGGAAAAAGCCGGCGAAGCTTCGGCATGAAGGGCGCCAGGACGATCTGCACGGGCGCTCCCGCGAGGGACATGCCGAACATCAGCGGCAGCCCCCCAGTCAGCCCGGCCCCGATCAGCGGCTGCAGGAAGGCAAAGCTCGTTCCGGTCACGCTGAGGAGCCCGGAGCCGACCGGGCCGAACCGGGTCGTCTGCAGGAAGGTCCCCACCGCCGCCGCCATCAGGGCCATGCTCACAAGGTACGCGGTGTCCGCCTGCGAGAACTTCAGGACCCCGGAGAGGATCAGCGCCGGCGTCACCACCCCCACGACCATCGCGGCCACCTGCTGGCCCGCGACAAGGAGCGCGGGTCCCAGGGGCGGTCGGTCCTCCGGCCCGTAGACGAGCGTATGGATGGGGAGCGTGGGGTTTTCGTTTTCCACCGTCCGAGAATCAGCGGCTGCCGAGGCAAACGCGAGTCCCCGCGTTTCTCATGGCGCGGGGTTGGGGCTCCGGATCAGGCTCACGAACAGGCGCTCAAGCCGGTGAATGTCGATCGCGCGCACCGCCGTGACTGTCGGCTCCCCAAGGCCCGGCGCGAAGTCCGGCGGCCAGCTCACAGTCGCCCCGTAGTTGGGGCCGTGGTCGATGTCGATGTCCATGGCGAGCTTGTCGCTTCGCACGACAATCCCGGGATCGATCCAGACCGCCGCCGCCGTCTCGTCCCACATGGGAAACCCGACCGAACCGTAAGCCTTGAAATACCGGGACACGGGCGTGTCGGCGGACCCGGCCTCCTTCGCCAGCTCGGCGGTCATCTTTGTCCCCACCGTCGCGTCCGTCGGCACCGATATGATCTTCCTCCAGCCGGCGTGAAGCATGATCTTCGCCGCCTCGGGGTCCCACCAGCTGTTGAACTCCACGCGGGGCCTGTTGATGAACTGCATCGAGAACTCGTCCACCGCCGCCGAGCTGGGGTTGAGCGCCCCGCCCATGAACACAAGCTCCTTGGCGTTGGCCGCGAAGCCCTCGTCGAGCTTGGCCGCAAGGGCGATGTTGGTGAACGGCCCGAGCGCCACGATTGAGACCTGCCCGGGGAAGCGCCTCACCTGCTGCACCAGGAACTCCGCGGCGACCTCCGGCTCGGGCTTTGTCGTCGGCTCGCCCTCCTCGAGCGGCGGCACGACGTCGGCCGCGTGGTAATGCGGCCGGTTCACCGTGTTGTAGTCGGGCCAGTGGTCCATCCACGCGCCCTTGTACGGCACCTTGCCGTACATGGCCTCCCAGCGCCGGGTGGCCTCCTCCGAGTTGATCAGGGGGTACGTCGCGCCGGCCGCCACGGGAACGTCCGTGCGCCCTATGAGCTCGAGCATCCGCAGCGTGTGGGCGACGCTCTCCTTCTGCCAGCCGTCGCCGCTCTCGACCGTTATTCCAAGCACCTCGACGTCCCTCGACTGCAGGAACATCAGGAGGGGCTGGAGATTCACGCCGCCGTAGGCGTCCTGGTCGATAATGACCTTCCGCCTGGGGGCATCCTCGGCGCCGAGGCGCGGCGCCGCGACGGCCAGTGCAAGCAATGCCAGTAAGAGGGGGCGCTTCATGCGATCAAATAGCAGGTTATAGGCCAAGGGGCGCCCGCTCGCTCAGGGCCTCGCCCTCTCCAGCGCGGCCCGCGACAACTATAGCACGCCGACCGGCCCCTCACGTCGGCCGAGGCTCCGCAGCCAGGTCACGGCGACGCCCGCCGCCACCGCGCCGCCGAAGAAATACGGCAGCCGGTTCCAGGGCGGCGGCGGCGCGGGATACAGGCTTCCCGCCAGCGCGAAGCCGAAGATGCCAAATCCCGCCGCCGCGACGGCGACGTGCCGGCGGCGCAGGATGCCCAGCCGCCGCAGGAAGAAGGGCGCCGCTGCGCAGGTGATCAGATAGGTCGAGATGAAGCCCAGGCCCGCGAGCTGGCTGACGTATCCCATGCAGTCCTCGATCCTTGCGCCGAACGCCACGACGGAAAGGGGGACGCCCGCGGCCAGAACGGCGACAAGCGTGATCGCCCTTGAGGGCGTCCTGTTGCGGGGGTGCACCGCCCCGAAGAAGGTCCAGAACCTTCCCTGCCGCGAGAGCGAGAAAAGGATCCTGGCCGCGGCGTTCATGCAGCCCAGGAGGCAGGCGAAGAAGCTGAGGGTCACGCCGACGCTCACGACTATCGCCAGGCGCGGCCAGCCCGCCGCCCGGGCCATGTGGTCGAAGGGCATGAGGCTGCTGCCGAGATCAAGCCCGCTTCCCCTGAAGGCCGCCACGATCGCATAGGCCATCAATAGATAGAGCAGCCCTATCGGGGCGATGCACGTTACGATGGCGCGCGGCACCGCCTTCAGCGGATGCTTCGCCTCCTCCGAGAGCGTCGTGACGCTCTCGAAGCCGGTCAGGCTCATGAAGGCGAGGACCATTCCCAGCCTCAGGCCGTCGGGCCTCACGTTCACGAGCCTGAATTGGTCCGTGTCGAGCCACCGGCCGGTGCGGACGAAAAACAGCAGCGCGACCGCAATCATCGACCCCAGCGATATGCACTCGGCGCCCAGCATCAGATCCGTCGAAAGGCTGATGTCGCGCCGGGCGGCCCACCATCCCGCCAGCGCAAACGCCGCGATGCCGGAGACGACGACCGCCCCGGGAACCGCAAAGCCGAGGCCCGCGGCCGCCTGCGCCGCGTAGTATGCGGCGCTCGGCGCCGCGCTTCCGACCGCGAAGACCAGCGTCGCGAAGTAGGTCCATCCGGCCAGGACGCCTGCTCCGGGACCCAGGCCCATCTCGGCGTACGCGGTGAACGACCCGGCAGACGCGGTGCGCGAGGCGAACGCGTTCACGTTTGCCGCAAGGAGCATGTAGCCAAGCACGACCGGGACGAAGAGAAGCCACGTGCCGTTGCCCGAGTTGACGAAGACCAGCGGTATGAGCAGCGCCACTCCGCCGGAGGGCGCCATGGAGCCGAGCGTCTGGGCCACGCTCTCCACGAAGGTGAGGCGGTTGCCCTCGAGGGATCCGTCGACCCCGGGCGGGCGCGGCGGTTGATCGGTGACGGGGTCCATCGACTGCCCGGACCAAGCAATTCAAGTGCCATACGGTCGGCGGCGGCCTCACCGCCCGCGCCGCGCGGCGAGCCTCAGGCGTAGAAATCCTCGCCGAGGCCGAATTCCCTCAGGCGCTTGCGGTATTCGATGGAAAGAAGGTCTGCCGGAATATGCACCTCGCTGCGCAGATCCAGCGGGAGGTCCTGCGGGCACTGGCTTTCGACGAAGGGCTTGTCCTCCGCAAGCACAGCCGTGTTGTAGTCGATCAGGGCCTGCGCGGGCTCATCGAGCAACATGTTGCGGCCGATGAGGATGAATATCCGGCATTCCCGGGCCGATGTGGGGGCGGCCACGTCGAAGAAGAAGAGATGGCGCCCCTCGAAATAGTCCACGAGCAGCTTGGACGCGAACGGAAGGTCCAGCTCCTGGACGTAGCGCACCCTGCTGATCTGGTCGGGCCGCTTCCCGTAGACGTCGCGGTCGTGCTGCGTGGCGTTCGGGATAACGATCGAGAGCCGGTGCCCCTCGTCCTTGACCGGGTAGCGGATGACCTCGGGAGTCTCGCGGTGCCCGAAGGTCTTCGTGTGGACCCAGGACAGGTGCGCGACGTCGTTGAAGTTCTCGGTGTGGCGGCCGGCGGAGGCCTTCCAGTCTATCGGGTCCATCGGAACGATGACGTATCCGCCGCTCTCCACCTCCGGCCACGAGGGAAGCGGGGCGACCGCGTCCCCCGACAGGCAGGTCCACACCAGGCCGTAGCGCTCCACCGACGGAAACACGGTCAGGCAGAGCTTCTTCGAGATGGGTATACCCGGGTGGGCGGGGATGCGCGTGCATTGTCCGGCGGCGTTGTAATGGAACCCGTGGAATCCGCACACGAGCTGGTCCTGCTCGATCGCGCCCAGGCTGAGGCGGGCGCCCCGGTGAAGGCAGAGATCCCGGGCGACGGTCACCCCCTGCGTCGTCCGGAACACGACCAGGTTCTCGTCCAGGAGGCGCGCGGCGAACGGGCGGTCGCCCACGGCCGAGCTGAACGCCACCGGGTGCCAGAAGCGGGAAAGGGCCCGCCACTCGGACTCCCTGAACGAGCAGTCTCTCGGTGGCGCAAGTTGGGCGATTGCGGTGTCCATGTCGGCGTGCGCCCCATTGAGCAACTGACGTGCCACGAAGGCAACGGCGGGCGCCGCCTGGCGCCTCAGCCCTTCAGCGCGCCCGCGGCGATCCCGCGCACGATCTGGCGCTGGAGGGCCACGTAGACCGCCAGTATCGGGAGCGTCACTAGGATGATTCCCGCGAAGAGCGTCCCGTACTCGGTCCTGTACTCCGCCGCGATCGAGAGGTTCGCAAGCCCGAGCGGGATGGTGCGCGCGCTCCCCGACATGTCGCCGCTCACCAGCATGAAGGCGAAGAAGTACTCCCTCCACACGCCGATGAACTGGAAGATGGCGACGGTCACGAGCCCGGGCCTGGCGAGCGGGAGGAGAACCCTCCAGAACGCCGCGAACTCGCCGCAGCCGTCGACGACGGCGGCCTCGTAGAGCGACCGGGGAAGCGTGCGGAAGAAGCCGGCCAGGATGAAGACCGCGAACGGCAGCCCGTTGGCCGTGTAGACAAGGATGAGCCCGGCGCGGGAATTGAGGAGCCCGAGCCCGCGCAGCTCGAAGAACAGCGGGACCACCGCGAGCTGTGCCGGGAGGGTGAGCCCCGCGACCACAAGCCCGAAGACCACCCTTCCCGCGGGATGGGAGAACCGTGCCAGGGCATACGCCGCCGTGGCCCCGAGCGCCACGATGAGCGCGACGGACGTCCCCGTGACCACGACCGAGTTCAAGAAATACTCCCCGAAGTGCGCGCCGCTCCAGGCCCGCGCGTAGTTGTCCACGCGCAGGGCGGACAGCGAGGGCGGCGCCAGAGCGTCGCGGAAGATGGCGTCGTCGCCCTTGAGCGAAGAGTAGGCCACCCAGATCATCGGGAACACCAGCCACGCCGAGTACCCGAGGAGCGCGCCAAAGGCCACGGGCCTTGAGAACCGGGGCCTGCCGGCCCCGGGATGTGGGCCGCTCGTCATGACTCGACCGGCTCGCTCCTCAGCGCGCGCAGGACGGCCGCGCTCCCTGCCAGCACGAGGCAGAACAGGATGACCGCGAGCGCCGACGCCCGCCCGATGTCGAAGTCCTTGAACATCGTGGTGACCAGGAGCGTCCCCAGCGTGCTGACGGAGGCCGACGGGTCCTGGGACGTCAGGAGCCACACCATCTCGAAGGCGTTCAGGCCGCCGATCACCAGGAAGACCACCGATATCGCGACGACCCCCCTGATGAGGGGCAGCGTGATCGTGAAGAACTGCATCCACCCCGGCGCGCCGTCGATGTCGGCGGCCTCGTAAAGCTGGGCGTCGATGCCCTCCATGGCCGCGAGGTAGAGGACGAGGTTGAAGCCGCATGCCATCCAGACGTAGATCGGGATCAGCGCGGCATACAGGTGCCCGTCCGAGAGCCAGGGATAGTCCGCGAACGACCTGAGCCAGTCCGAGTGGAGGAGGTTGCCGAGGCCGACCAGGCCCGCGTTGACGAGTCCCCCGTGGGGCTGGTAGGCCGTGAGCCAGATCAGCGTCGCGGCGATCGCCCCGAGGAGGTTGGGGAAGAGGAGGATCGTGCGGAAGGCCCCCGCCCCCCAGACGCCGCGGTGGATCAGCATAGCGAAGAAGAGCGCCAGGGGCACCACGACCAGTGCGGGGACCACCATCAGGTAGAGGTTGTTGCCGAGGGCCGACCAGAGGGCGTCGCTCCCGTAGAGGAGCGACTTGAAGTTGTAGAAACCCGCCCAGCTTCGCGCGCCGATCCCGTCCCAGTGGGTGAAGGCCCACAGGAACGACACGAGGGCGGGCGCCAGCATGAACGCCCCGTACAGGAGGAGCGCGGGGCCCACGAACCCGAACGCCATCGGAGCGCGCATCCGCCCGAAGTCCGCCCGGTCGCCGTCGCCCGCCGCCCGCCGCCCGGGAAGGCCGAGGCGGCCGCGGGCGAGCCACGCCCCAAGGCACGCCAGCCCGACGACGAGCGCCGTCCCCGCCACCGGGTGCCGGTAGTCCACGCGGCCGGGATCGGCGGCCTGCGCGCGGTCGGCGGCGGCCGCGGATTCTATCCGGCGCGCGAACTCCCCGGGCGACACCTGGCCCGTCATCAGGCGGCCCGTCTCGTCGACCCTGGCCCGGCGCACGGATGGCGGCAGCATCATCGTCTGCGGCATGCCGAAGGAGTCGCCCGCGCCGGCGATCATGGCGGCCACGTCGCGCATCCGCGCCGAGTAGGCCGCCTGGGGGACGCCCCGGACGGCGACCGGCGCGTCCGCCGCCCGGACGAAGGCCTCGGCCCGCGCGCGCGACGTCAGGAACCTGAGGAAGTCGATGGTCGCCCTCTCGCGCAGGCGGTCGCCGGTGTTGAAGACGAAGAAGCAGTCGCTCGAGGCCTGTATCGTGGACGGGTCGGCCAGCCCGTCCGCGAACACGGGGAAGTTCATGACCCCGACGTCGAAACCCGCCGGGATCTTCCCCGACATCTCGTTGAAGAACCACGATCCCGTGACCGTCATGGCGGCGTTGCCCTGGAGGAAGAAGAGCTCGGCGCCCTGCGCCGTCTCGCCCTCCCACCCCGCCTGCGCGTCGTCGCGGGTCAGCTGCCTCAGGACACCGGCGCTGCGCACGACCCTGGGATCCGCCCAGGCCCCGGGCTCGAGGTCGTTGATTCCCCGCCAGCCCGCGGGCCCGGCAAGGTTGTGGTAGGCGGCGCGGAAGACGGCGTCCGGATAGAGCCAGCGCGTGCCCGGGAGGCTCACGGGCGCGATTCCAGCCGCCCGGATCCGGTCGCAGAGGGCGAAGAACTCGTCCCAGGTGCGGGGCCGCGTCCAGCCGTGCTCCGCGAAGAGCCCGCGGTTGTAGTAGATGCTCCAGCACGAGTACACGAACGGCAGGCCGTAGACGCCGCCGCTGATCCGCCAGGTGTCGAGCGACCCGGGCTGGAACGTGTCCCCCCACCTTGCGTCGCCCTCCCAGTTTCTCCCGTCGAGGTAGGGGCGCAGGTCGATCATCTTCCCCGCGCCGACCAGGGCGGTCCAGAGGATGTACGGGGCGGACGCCGCGTCGGGCAGGTGCCCGTCGATGATCCGTATCCTCAGCTGGTCCTGGATCCGCGGGTTGCCGTAGACATTGACGGTGACGCCCGGGCGGGCCGCCTCGAACATGCGGGCCGTGTCCACGTAGAACGCGATGCCGTAGCCCCCGTCAAACACGGGCACGTCGAGGCGCACCGGCGCAGCCGCCGAAGCCGCCCGCGCGGCCAGCAGCATGACGGCGACCAGACTGGCGCTCGACCGGAGCCTCACGTGCGGAAGCCGGCCCTCCTGAGCGCACGGTGAAGCTCGGCGACGTGCCTGCGGTCGCGCGTCTCGACGGTGCAGACGACATGGGTCGCGCTCACGTCGGGCCCGCTGAAGGCCCGGTCGTGGTCTACCTGGTTCACGCTCGCGCCGCACGCGGCGATCACCCGGCAAAGCTCCGCCAGGCCGCCCGGGCGGTCGGATATGGTCACGGTGAAGCGCGTGAGCCTCCCGTCGTGGACGAGCCCCTTCTCTATCACGCGGCTGAGGATGACGGGGTCGATGTTGCCCCCGCAGACGACGAGGGCGACCCTCTTGCCCTTCAGGCCCCCGACCCCGCCCGAGATCATCGCGGCCAGCGGCGCGGCCGCGGCCCCCTCGACGACCGTCTTCTCAAGCTCGAGCATCCTCAGGATCGCGAGCGATATCCACTTCTCCTCGACCCGCACGACCTGGTCGACGCGGCGCCGGATGAGCCCGAAGGAGCGCTCGCCCACGCAGAGGGTTGCGAGGCCGTCCGCCAGCGTGGGGCGGCGCGGGACGCGCACGGGGCGCCCCGCCCTGAGGGCCGCGGAGAGGTTGCCCGTCGAGACGCTTTCGACGGCGATGATCCTGACCCGGGGCCGGATAGCCTTCACGGCGACGCAGAGACTAGCCAGGAGCCCGCCTCCCCCGACCGGGCAGATGATCGCGTCGACGTCCGGCACCTGCTCCAGGATCTCGAGGCCTAGCGTCCCCTGGCCCGCGATGATATTCGGGTCGTCGAAGCCGTGGATGTAGGCGAGCCCCTCGAGCGCGACCAAGCGGTCCGCCTCGGCGCGCGCCTCGGCGAAGTCGTCCCCGTGCAGGATCACGCGGGCGCCCATGCGCTGGCAGGTCGTTATCTTGATCAGGGGAGCGAACCTGGGCATCACCACGGTGACCGGGATCCCCAGCAGCCGACCGTGGTACGCCAGCCCCAGGGCGTGGTTCCCCGCGGAGGCCGCGACGACACCGAGTATCCGGCTCGCCTTGGGCAGCATCATGAGGGCGTTTCGCGCGCCCCTCTCCTTGAACGACCCCGTCCTCTGGAAATTGTCGAGTTTGCAGAAGATCCGCGCGCCCGTGATCTCGCTCAGCGGGATCGACGGGGGGCACGGCGTCACGATCACGCCGGACCTGATGCGACGGCGGGCCGCCCTGATATCCGAAAGACTGACGGGCTTATCTGCCATCGTTTTTCAAGGAATTGCGTTGCGGGCGACCGGGACCGGTTTAGACCCCCAATTGACTGATGTATCAGGTTACCTTTTCAGAGCAAGCCATGCGGGAATTGAACAAGCTCGAGACGCTGGCGCAGCTCGAGGTGGTCGAGCCCATCAGCAGCCTCAAGGCGTCCGACCTTGAGCACCCCCGCGAGCCCCTCGGCCGCTTCCAGAGGCGCGGCAAGTCGTTCTACCGCCTGCGGGCGGGGGAGCACAGGTTCTACTTCGACGTCACCGGCGACACCCTCCACGTTAACTACATCCTCCACAGGAATTCGCTCGAGGACTTCCTCCTGCGCAACAGGCTCCCCGTGTCGGAGCAGCAGCTTGTGGAGCAGCATTCCAAATTCTGGAAATACCTGGAGAGCCTCACGAAATGATATTCCCACGCCGCAACAAGGACCCGCGGGCCGATGCGGACCTAGAATCGCGCGAGGACCCCTACAACGTGGCCCAGGCGAGCAGGATCTACATCCTGCCAAACCTGATGACCGCCGGCAACCTGCTCTGCGGGTTCATGGCGGTCGTAAGCTGCATTCGCGCCAAGCTGGCCGGGACGTCGGATGACGGCCTCTACCTGGCGGCGACAGCGCCGGACCACTACCGGTACGCGGTGTACTTCATCATCGGCTCGGCGATATTCGACATGCTGGACGGGCGCCTGGCCAGGATGGGGGGCAGGGAGTCGCTCTTCGGCGCCGAGTTCGACTCACTGGCGGACGTCGTCTCGTTCGGCATGGCCCCGGCCTTCCTCATGTTCTTCCTCATCCTGTCGCCCTCGCAGGAGTTCCCGTGGTTCAGGGACATCGGGGGCTTCGTGGGCTTTGTCTACCTGCTTTGCGCGGCTATGCGCCTCGCCCGCTTCAACGTCATCACGAACCCCCTCCTCCACCGCGGAAAGAAGGAGTCGAACAAGGACTTCATCGGCCTCCCCGTGCCCGCGGCCGCGGGGACCGTGGCTTCGCTCGTCCTCTTCCTGCTCAAGCTGGCCGAGTCGGACAAGTCCCTCAACAAGTTCGCCCTCGTGCTCCCCTTCCTGATGCTCTTGATCGCGTTCCTCATGATGAGCACGGTCCGGTACCCGAGCGGAAAGACCGTGGACCTCCAGACCCAGACGCGGCTCCGGACCTTCGTGGTGATCATCCTCCTGATCGGGCTCATCTTCATCTACAAGGAGATCGCCTTCATGTGCCTCTGCCTGGGGTACATTTTCTTCGGGCTTTTCCGCCACTGGAGGAGGTCGAGGCCCGCGAGGATCCCCCGCTGATGCGCGGCCGGGGCCCAGTGCGAACATCGTGTCGGGAACCTGTCGGCCATTTCCGAGCAACCGCCCGCCTGCGAATAACCGGCACCTTGCCCACATCGCCCGGAAAATTGCTCACGGGCGAAAAGGGGCCCGTTTCCGAGGGGGACGGGCGGGTTGTTGGTGATTCTAGACGCTTATACGACTACTGCTATAATTCATATTGAACCTACAGTCATCTGGACATTGTCAGCTTCTCCCGTTTTAGATCGGGGCAGCGCCCCGGACCCATGAAATTCAAGACGAACCGCGACCACTTTGCCAACGGCCTCTCCCAGGTCCTCAATGTCGTCGGATCCAAGGCGACGATGCCGATCCTGAGCAATGTCCTGATCGAGGCCGAGAAAGACCAGCTTTCGCTCACCACGACGAACCTCGACCTGGGAATCCGGTGCAAGATCAAGGCGGACGTGAAGGAGGGAGGCTCCGTAACCCTTCCGGTCAAGCGCCTTGCAAGCATCGTGCGCGAGCTGCCCAATTCCGACGTCTCACTGGACGCCTCCCCGAACCACCAGGTGAAGCTGTCCTCGGGGGGTTCCACGTTCCGGATCATGGGGATGGGCAAGGACGAGTTCCCCCCCCTTCCCGAGTTCGGCGACGAGAAGGCCCACACGCTCCAGCAGTCCGAGCTCGCCGCGATGCTGAAGAGCGTCTCGTACGCACAGTCGCAGGATGAGACGCGTTACACGCTGAACGGCGTCTACTTCAACTTCAAGGAGGGCAGCCTGACCCTCGTGGCGACGGACGGGCGCCGGCTCGCCCTGGTCTCAAAGGACATGGAGGTGCCCGCGTCCGGCACGGGGGCGATCATCCTGCCCGCCAAGACGGTGAGCGAGCTCACCCGGATCCTCGACAAGGGCGACAAGGTCAGGATCAACTTCAACGACCGCCGCTGTGCGTTTCAGATCGCGACGGACAAGGACGGCAGCGGGCTCATCGACAGCGTCTACCTCTACTCGAAGGTGGTCGAGGGAAGCTACCCGAACTACCAGCAGGTCATACCCAAGGAGACGCACCAGAGGATCAAGCTCGAGCGCGAGCTCCTGCTCCAGTGCGTGCACCGCGCCGCACTCGTCTGCTCGGAGAAGTCCAACTCGGTCAAGATGAAGCTGACGAGCAACCTCCTGGAGATCACGGCGCAGAGCCCGGATTTCGGCGAGGCCCACGAGTCCATGGCGATCGGCTACAGCGGCCCCGACCTGCAGGTCGCGTTCAACCCGGCGTTCGTCATCGACCCGCTCCGGGCCCTTTCAAAGGACGAGGTTTTTCTCGAGCTGAAGGACGAGGTGAGCCCGGGCGTCTTCAAGACCCTGGACAGCTTCATCTGCGTCATCATGCCGATGAGGCAGAGCTGAGCGCCGGATCCGGGGATGTTTGGCGCGCTGGCCCCGCGATCCCGTCCTCAGGCGCCCGGCGCCTGCGTCAGGCGGCGCACCGCATCCATGATCTGGGCCAGGCTGCACGTCTTCGGAAGATAGCAGGCGACCTTCGACATGAGCACCTGGTTCACCGCCTGGGGATCGAACAGCACGCCGGTCAGCAGGATGACCGGCTTGTCCGGAACGGCGCTCTTGAGGCGCTCGATCGTCTGCAAACCATCCGCGCCCTCCAGCTGCAGGTCCGAGATGATCAGGTCCGGGGGTTCCTGGCGGACGGCGTCGAGCGCGGCGGCAAGGGAGGCGACTGCCGTCACGCGGTAGCCCGTCCCGACGAAGTAAACGTTCAGAAGCTCACGAATGCTCTCTTCGTCGTCCACGACCAGTATGTGCTTCTTCATGGGTTTCTTTCTGCCGGCGCTGTGTTTGACTGTGGCGTTAGGACCTGGAGAGTCACGACGCACCCGACCACCCTGTCCTGGTCCCGCAGGGGAAAGAGCGAAAGGAGGGCGCGGGTCTGGCGGCCCCGCTTGTCCTCCACGACCGCGGGCTGCCTCTGGAGCTCGCGCCCGTCCTTGAGCGACTGGGCTATCGGGTCGCGAAGGGGGGCGTCGGCGCCATCCGGCTCCGCCGCGAGGCGAACGACGCGGGACAGCGGCTGGTTGACGAGCTCGGCCGGCTCAAGGCCCGTGAGGCGGACCACGGCGGGGTTCACCCGCGAGATATTCAGGGCTGCGGTGAGCACCAGCACGAGGTCGCTGATCGAGTCGATGATCAGGTGGTTGTAGCGGAGCTGGTGCTCAAGCGCGTGGTTGGCCCACCGCCGCTCCAGGTTCTCGGTCGAGAGCCGGGAGTTCGCCGAACCGAGATCGGCGGTGCGCTCCTGGACGCGCGCATCGAGCTGGGCGTTGGCCTCCTGCAGCGCCGTGGCCGCGCGGCGGCGGGCGGCAAGGTCGTCCCGGACGAGCCAAGCGGCGCCCGCGAGCAGCAGCACGTCGAGCGCCACTCCGGTCCACACCGTCCAGGACGTCGCCTGCGCCTGCAGGTACGCGGCGGTGTCGCGCGCGGTCAGGAGCTCCAGCTCGTCGCTCTTCAATTTGTCCATCTTCTTCTGGATGTCGCGGACCGCCGTGCCGCCGGCGTCCGCGGCCAGCATCTCGCGGACCGTCGCCACGTTGCCGGACTGCCGTGCCGCCAGGACCCCCTGGACAAAGTCCGCGCGCTGGTTCGCCATGGACTCGATCTCGACAAGCTGCCTGTTCTGCTCCGGCTCCAAGCGGGTCAGGGCCTTGGCGATGTCCATATTCTCGGATGCATCCGAGAGCGCCTCGCGGCACGCCCGCAGGTCGCGGGCGTCGCCCGTAAGCACGTACGTGTGCAGCAGGCCGTCGGCGGCCAGGAGCGCTGAGCGAACCGCCTCGGTCTCGAGGATCACCGCGTGCGTGTGGTTGACCCAGTCGCTGTCGGCGACGGAGTGGCTGATGTTGCGCACGGCCTGGACCGCGACGGCGACCAGCACGGCCGCGATGAAGAGGAAGAAGAGAACGACGCGCCTTATGGTCTTGTCTTTCACGGGGGAAGGCGTTCAGGACTTGCGCGTCGCCAGGTCGGGATCGGTTGATGGCGGGTCGGTTTTCACCACTGTCAGGAACGCGTGCTTCACGGAAGTCTTGTAGCTGTACGTGAACTCCTGGGCGAACGTCCAGTTTGCATCGAAGGAGTCGGCCACCTTGGTGGCGATCTCGCGGATGCTCGAACCGCAATGAGTCAGGGTGAAGAAGTAGGCCCGGTTGTTGTAGTCCAGGTAGCCCTTGCCCTGCGTGACATAGCAGACGGCGTGGCCCATCTCCTTCCCCAGCATTTCGATGCGGATGAGCCTTGTCCCATATCCGTCGCGTTTGAGGACATAGTCGGCGAGGACGGCGTAGTCGATGCAGTCGCCGCTCTGCCTTGAAAGAAACTCGTCGGGATCCTGCACGTCGAACGGGTGGGTCTCGAACTTGAAGTCCGTGAAATAGCCGGCGAATCGGGCGGGGGTCATCTTCGGATCGGCCAGGAGGTCGCTGACGAGAAGTGCGTCCAGCCTCCCGCCGCCGGCCGCGGCTGCCAAGACGACCGCGCAGAGCCTGAGGAACCTAGCGCCTCGGATCATCTTCATGCCGGGCTGGGTGGCTCCAGGCGCGGGCGCGGAGTTGCAGCAGCGCCTTTGCCCGGCGTCATGGGCGGCCCCCGGTCGCTGGCCCGAATGTCAGGGCGGGGATAGGATAGGAGGGCATTTGGGCTGTACGGATTCTTACCCAAGAATAGCCCCGTGTAAACAAGCGGGTCGGAACGTTGCACGGGCTGGGGCCGAGCATCGACAAAAAGCCGCCCGGTGGCAGCCGGGCGGCGATTGTGACGGGAAACTGCCGGGAACGGTCAGAACTTGTACTTGAAGGTCGCGAAGACCTCTGCGCCGGGCAGCGGGACGATGCCTTCGAGCGCGTAGGTCGCGACCGACGGCTCCCAGTTGTGCTGATTCGTTATGTTTGTGCCGGAGAGCTTAATCTCCCAGGTCTTGGCCTTGTAGAACACCTCGGCGTCGAGGGAGTACTGCGTCGGTATGACGAGGTAGCCCTGGTAGTCGTTGTTCATGGGGCTCGTCACGAGGATGTTCGACTCAACCCCGAAGCCGCATGGGAACGTGTACGACGCTAGCGCGTTGAACGTGTCCAGGGGCTGGCCGGGGGCCCGCAGGCGGCCGCTCGACTGCTCGGGGGTGGCGAAGGGATTCGGCGGGCCACCGGGTATCTGGTTGGTGTCATATCCCTGGAAGGGGAATGTGGCTGCGGTGACTGGCGAGCTGCCGTTGATCCATGAGTAGCCGAGTGTCGCGAAGAACTGCTTGTTCGGCTGGAAGTTGAGCGAGGCCTCATACCCGTAGAACGTGTACTGGATGACCGGCGACCCCTGGGGCTTGCTCTGCCTAGTCTGCTCGAACACGTCGTTGCTGATGAAGAGCTTGTCGTTCAAGAGCTGGAACTTGGCCCCGAGCTCGAACAGCTGGCTCTGTTCCGAGAAGAGCGACCGCGGGATCGTGGGATTGCCGCTCGGGTCCGCGTAAAGGCCGAAGCCGCCGCCATCCGCCAGGTCCCCCGTGTAGTTCTGGCTGTAGTTGTAGGTCAGGTAGGTGGACATGGTTGAGTTCACCTTGTCCACGAGGCTGATGTTCAGGTTGGGTTCGCCAACCTCGAGCGAGGCCTCGGCGCCCGGGTTGAACGGGTCGCTCGTCTCCACGCGCATGATGTCCATGCGGGCGCCCGTGACCAGGTTCCATGTTTGGCCGAGCTTCCACGTCGCCTGGATGAACGGTGAGACGACCTCCTGGGACGAGACGTTGGTGTCGTCGTTGAGGTCGAAGTACAACCCGCCGCCGTTTCCGGAACCGGGGCCGAACGTGCCTAGCGCGGGCGTGGCGTAGCGGTCCTGGAACCCGGGGACGGGCTGGCCCAGGAATCCCGCCGGGCCGACAAGGGCGAGGTAGCTGTTGAGGTCGACGCGAAGCGCCCGGTTCGAGAGGTCCCAGACGTTGACGGGCTCAAAGAAGAAGTCGTCGTAGGCACGCGTGCTCTGGTACTTCTCCTCCAGGCCGGTGTTCAGCGTCACGACGGAGTTCGTGAAGATGAACTCCGTGCGGTTGTCGATGAACCAGGAGGGGTCCACGATCTCGCTGTAGCCGTCGGAGTTGAAGGTGTCGCGCTTGGTGTAGCTGAACATCGTGTTGTTCACGATCTTGGCTTCGGAGGAAATCAAGAGCGTCTGAATGACCTGGGAGTTGTACTCCATGCCGTGGGCGTGGCTGGCGGGCCCCTGCGCGGTCTCGTGATAGTCGACGGGCACGGGCGCGCCGAACGCGATCGTGTCGCTGCCCGTCACATTGAGGGCGTTCTCCAGGTTCCCCGGTCCCGCCATCGTGCCGTTGTTGATGTTCGTCCCCGGGGTGTAGAGGCCGTCGGAGATGAGGGCCTGGGTCGGGCGGTTGATTCCGAAATTCTCGCGGTAGTCGGCCCAGAAGGCCTTGGACATCGTGAACAGCTCGTAGTTCTTGGTCGGGCGCCACGTCAGGGCCCCGTAGATCGAGGTCGTCTCCTTGATCCAGTTCAGGTAATACCCGTCGCTGTCCTCCCCCGAGTAGCTGAAGCGGTAGGCCAGCGTGGGGCTTACCGGCCCGCCGACGTCCAGCGTCCAGCGGTTGGTGTCGTAGGAGCCTATCGTGTAGGCGACGGAGCCCTTGGTGGCGTCAAAGAAGGGCTGCTTTGAGATGAAGTCGACGAAGCCGCCGACGTAGGCCGAGGCGCCCTGGACCGCGGTCGCGGGGCCGGGGACGATGTTGATCGACTCGACGATGTTGAAGTCGATCGGCATGCCGTCGCCGCTCTCGCCTATCCGCTGGCGCATCCCATTCATGAAGACGTCGGAGGACTGGCCCCGGATGCTGGGATTGGACGGCGAGCCGAAGTTCGAGTCCGTGTAGGAGCTCGAGGTCAGCTTGCTGAACTGGGTGGTGTCCTGGATGTCGATGGCGTCCATCTGCGCGCGGGAGATGATCGTCACGTTCCTCGGCACATCCAGGATGTTGTCCTCGGTCCCGAAGACGGACGTGAAGGGGCGGGCGGTCGGCAGGATCTGCTGCTCGAGCGGGACGTCGTTCACGTTGAACGCCTCCATCTGCACCGCGGCCTCGGGGGCCGGCGCCGGGGCGGCGGTCGCCTGGGCCGTCGTCGGCGTCGTGGTGGTTGTCGTGGTCGTCGTGTCCGTGGTCGGAGCGGCGGTTTGCGCGAGGCTCAATGGCGCCAGAGCCGCGAGCGCAAGGCCGGCGGCGAGCCCGAAACGATGGGTGTAATGCATAGGTTTGGTTCACAGCCCAAAGCATTCGACGTGCCAGAAGCGAAATGGACCGCCCGGTTACCCTCTTGGGGGCCGGACGCGGCGCGGCTTTTTACGAGCCTTCGGCTTGCTTCGACGGCCGCCGTCCGGTTAATTGTGGCATCCCATGTGCTCATGATGACCCGAGGGAACACAGCCCACACGCGCCACGAATCCCGCCGCCAGCCCGGCGCGCGGGCGGTGGAGCGCATCCCTGTCGGGCGGGGCTGAACCCGCGCCGCCCTCCCATGGAGTTCCGCTACATCGTCATCGGGGCCATCGTCGTATCGTTCACGCTTGTCCACATCAACCAGCGCCTCGCTTCGCCCGTCGTCGCGATCGCCGACAGGTGGCTGCGGTGGATCATATTCCCGGTCGTGTGGGCGTGGCTCTGCCGGGACTTCGAGCTCATAGACCGGCCGATGTGGGTGCTCGCGGTCGCGGGGTTCCTGATCTGGTTCATGGTCGAGACCCTGTACAACTGGCTCAGGATCGCGGCCCTCAGCGTGAGCCCGTTCCCGCTCTTCCCCCGCTACGTGATCAACAGCAGCGGCGAGGAGTGGCCGGTCCAGCCCAGGTTCCTCAAGATCCGCGAATGGCTGCGCGCCCAGGGGTTCCGCCAGGTGCAGGCGCTCAAGGCCGAGGTGGGCGGCGACATCTACATGAGGGTCTCGGTCTACCAGGACGAGGCGTCTCTGCTGCGCATCGAGGTGACGTTCCTTCCCCAGAACAACGGCGCCATCGACGTGTGCTTCTCGCTGACGTCGACGGCCCTGGACGGGTCGAGGTACGTGACCGACAACCTCTACGTCCCCTTCGGCGGATTCTACCCCGAGGACTGGTTCGTGGACAGGCGGCCGTGCTGCCGGTCGCTGCCGCGTCTGCTTGCGCTCCACCGCAAGAGGATATCCTCGATGGGCCGCGGGCTCGTCCCCTTCGCTGTCGAGCCGATGGCCGACCTGAACGACGCGCAGCGGGAGCTCGACCGCGTGAACACCGAGCTCGGGTTCCTGAACCCCCGTGGCGCGCGCGAGGACCATGGCAAGATCTCGTACGAGGGCCGTTACCGCGTCTGGAAGGAGATCTGGATGCTCAACTACCTCGGGCGGGCAGCGCGCTACGACTGACGGGCGCGGCCAGCTGGCCGCACCCCGCGGCTATGTCGACGCCTCGGCGCTGGCGAACCGTGCTGGGAAGGCCGTAGTCGTCGGCGAGGATGCGCTGGAACCGCCGGGCGGCCTCGCTTCGGGAGGGGGAGCCGCCGTAGCCCGCCGTCGGGTTGAGCGGGATCAGGTTGACCTGCGCCGGCAGCCCGCGGATCAGCCGGCCGACCTCGTGCGCGTGGCCGGCGGTGTCATTGGTCCCGTCGATCAGCGTCAGCTCGAAGAAGATGCGCCGCCCGAGCTTCGAGCAGTAGTGGCGGCAGGCGTCCATCAGCTCGTCGAGCGGCCACTTCCTGGCGGCCGGGATCAGGGCGAGCCGGCCCTCCTGGCTCGCCGCGTGGAGCGACACCGCGAGGTGGACGGGGCAGTCCTCGTCGGCCATGCGGCGGATGCCCGGGACCACGCCCACCGTGCTTATCGTGATGCGCTCCGCGCTCAGGCCGAGGCCGCTCGGGTCCAGGAGCACGCGCACGGCCGCCATGACCGCGTCGTAGTTGTGGAGGGGCTCGCCCATTCCCATGAAGACCACGTTGCGCAGCCGCCTGGGCTCGGACGCCGAGGCGAGGGCGCGGGCCACGTGGACCACCTGGGACACGATCTCCGCCGACGACAGGTGGCGCCTGTAGCCCATCTGGCCCGTCGCGCAGAAGACGCAGCCCATCGCGCAGCCCGCCTGGCTGCTCACGCACGCGGTCGCCCGGCCGGTGTATCGCATGAGGACGGCCTCGATGCGCTCGCCGTCGGGGAGCCCCAGGAGGAACTTCCGCGTGAACCCGTCGCCCGACTCCGTCTCGGCGGCCACCGGGAGCGCGCCGATGAACGCCCCTTCGGCTAGGCGCTCGCGGACGCGCCGCGGCAGCTCCGGGAGCTGGTCGAGCGACGCGGCGAGGCCAAGGTAGAGGTACTTCCATATCCTCGCCGCGTGGACGTGGCTGTGGCCCCAGGACTCGACGAGGGCCCGGAGCTCGGGCCGGGTGAGGCCGTAGAGGTCGGTGGGAGTGGAATGAGGCAGGACTGCAACGCAACGCCGCCGCGCCCGGAGGCGCAAGGCGGATTGCCTTCCGGGTGCCGCGGGGCAGTCTCTGGTTCCCATGGATCTCGGCCGGAAATTCCTCGAGTGCTTCATCCCGCTCTTCGTCACGATCGACCCGGTCGGCCTGGCGGCGATCTTCCTCGCGCTCGGAAGGGACGTCCCGGTCGCCAAGCGCAAGCGGATCGCAAACCAGGCGACATGGACGGGCGGGATCGTCGCCCTCCTCTTCCTGTTCCTGGGCCGCAGCATCTTCATAGCGATCGGGATCGGCGAGGGGGACTTCCAGATAGCCGGCGGGCTGATCCTCTTCATCCTGGCCTCCCGCGAGCTGATCCAGACGCCCTCGGGCGAGAAGCGCAACCTGCCGGACGACTTCGGGGTAGTCCCGCTCGGCATGCCGCTCATAGCCGGTCCTGCGACCATCACGACGCTCCTCGTCATCTCGCAGTCCGTGGGCCTCTGGATGACGCTGGTCGCCCTCGCCGTGAACCTCGCCCTGGTCGCCGTCGCCTTCGCCCAGAGCGAGCGGCTCGAGCGGCTGGTTGGGCAGACTGGCCTGAGGGCCGTCTCCAAGATCATCGCGCTTCTCCTCGCCGCCATCGCGGTGCACATCGTGCGCCGCGGGTTCACGGGCCCCTGACCGGGCCTCAGCCCTCGAAGGTCGTCAGGAGGTTCGCGTAGATCTTCGCCGACGCGACCAGGTCCTTGACGCGCGCCCGCTCGTTCACCGCATGGATGTCCTCCCCGCCCGGGCCATATCCGAGCGTGGGGATCTTGAGGTGCTGCGCGAAGTAGTGGATGTCGTTGAAGCCCGTCGAGACGTTGAACACGGTCGGCCTGCCGCGGACTCGCTTCACGCTCTCGGCCATGGCCTTGAAGAACGGGAGGCCCGGCTTCGTGAAGCAGGCGAAGTTCTCGGAGACCTTCGACACGCTGATCCTGCAGCCTGGGATCCGCTTTGCCGCGGCCGAAAGGAACGCCCGCAGGCCCCGCTCGGCTGCGGCATGGTCCTCAATGGCGAGCACGCGCCTGTCTATCGAGAACGTGGCCTGTGCGGGGACCGTGTTGATCTTCGCTCCCGGACCGCACGAGAAGACCCCCCCGACGTTTATGGTGGGGCGCATCGTCTTGCCCTCGGGCGTCACGAACGTCGTGCGCGCGATCTGCCTCTTGTACGCCCCCAGCGCCGAGACCAGGGCCGCCATCTTCTCGAGGGCGTTGACGCCGTCCTGCGGCCTGGACCCGTGGGCGGCGCGCCCGTGGACCGTGACCTCGAGCCAGAGCGTCCCGTTGTGGCCGCAGCACACCTCGTCGCCCTCCCCGCCCTCCATGACGATCGCGTAGTCCGGGCGGATGGGGGCCTCGTCGACGACCCAGCGGGCGCCCAGGAAGGAGTCGGTCTCCTCGTCGGCCGTGAAGGAGACCTCGACGTTCATGGCCGGCTTTGTCCGCGTCTGCCTGAGCGCGTCCAGCGCGGTGAGCAGGCTGGCGATCGAGCCCTTCATGTCGGCCGTCCCGCGGCCGTAGATCACGCCCTTCTCGACGGCCCCGCTGAAGGGATTGCCGTGCCGCCACGCGCCGGAGACCGGCACGACGTCGTAGTGGGCGTTGAAATGGATCGTCTTCCTCGCGCCTGGGGCCCTGAGCTTGCCCAGCACGTTGTAGCGGGGATAGCCGTGCTGGGACGGGGGCAGGCTGCTCCTCAGGAGCTTGCCGGGAATCGGAAAGCGCTGTGCGGAGAGGCCTATCCGCGCGAGCTCGCGGGTGAGGTAGCCGGTGACGGCCTCGTAATCCTCGCCAGGGGGGTTGATCGTGGGGAAGCCGACGAGGCGCTTGAGCCGGCCCAGAAGGACGGGTGTGGTTCGGTCGATGAATGCGTTGAGCCGGTCCATCCGGAAAGCATCGCGAATCGGGATAGGGACGGGAAGCCGGAATGGCGTGCAATCGCGGTGCGACTTGTCTATCTCACTGTCCATGAACGCTGAAGCCGAACAATTGATTTCCAGGCTGGGGCTTGCCCCGCTCCCCCGGGAGGGCGGGTTTTTCGCGCGCACGTGGACGAGCAGGGAGACCATGGACGGCGGAAGGCCGTGCGGATCGGCCATCCTTTTTCTCATCACGGAGAGCGACTTCTCTGCGCTCCACCGCCTCGGGGTGGACGAGATCTGGCATTTCCACGGCGGGGACCCCGCGGAGCTGTCGCTCCTGGACCCGGTCGCCGGTTCCTGCCGGACGCTTGTCCTGGGACCCGACGCGTCGGGGTCGCACGTGCCGCAGGTGATCGTTCCCGCAGGTACCTGGCAGGGGGCGCGGCCCTGCGCGGCCGCTCGCGGATGGACCCTCTTCGGATGCACGGTCTCGCCGGCATGGGACGAGCGGGAGTTCGAGCTTGGCGAGAGGGGCTCGCTCCTCCTGGAGTTTCCAGGGCACGAGGCGCTGGTCCGCGCGTTGACGCGCTGAGGCCGCAGATGTTTTTGACAGGGGAAGCGCGTGGGCACAGGGTGCCCGGTCATGACCCTCGCCGACCTGAGGAAGGAGTATTCCCTCGCAGGGCTGTCCGAGAAGGACCTGGCCCGCGATCCCTTCCGCCAGTTTGAGAAATGGTTCCAGGAGGCCGAGGCCGCGAAGATCCACGAGCCGAACGCGGCGGTCCTCGCGACCGCCGCCAGGGACGGGCGGCCCTCGGCGCGCATGGTGCTGCTCAAGGCCATCGACGGGCGCGGGCTGGTCTTCTTCACGAACTACGACAGCCGCAAGGGCCGCGAGCTGGAGGCGAATCCGCGCGCGTCCCTTGTGTTCCCGTGGGTCGCCCTGGAGCGGCAGGTGATCGTGGAGGGAGCCGTCGCGAAGGTGGCGCGCGAGGAGAGCGACGCCTATTTCCACAGCCGGCCGCGGGCGAGCCAGCTTGCCGCGTGGGCATCGGCCCAGAGCTCCATCATTTCCGGCCGCGATGCCCTTGAGGAGGCGATGAAGTCGGTGGAGAAAAAATACTCGGGCGCCGAGGCCCCTGCGCCCCCGCACTGGGGGGGATTCCGGATCGTGCCCGACACCGTCGAATTCTGGCAGGGGCGCCGCAGCCGGCTCCACGACCGGCTGCGCTACCGCCGCGAGGCAAACGGCTCCTGGCTGGTCGAGCGCCTGGCCCCCTGACCGGGGAGCCGCCACGGACACGATGATCTTCCTCATGCGTCACGCCGACGCGGTTTCCGACGAGGTGAACCCGGCCCGGCCCCTGAGCCAGAAGGGGCGCGAGCAGGTCGCCAGGGTGTGCGCTGCGCTCAGGGGAAACCCCGGCTTCAAGCCCAAGGAGATCATGCACAGCTCCCTCGTGCGCTCGCGCGAGACGGCCGAGCTCCTGGCCAGCGGGCTCAAGCTGGCGGCGCCCCTCGTCCCGGCGGACGGCATCGAGCCCGACGACGACCCGGGGAGGTTCGCGGCGGTCCTGGAGTCGATCGGCACGGACGTGGTTGTCGTGGGGCACGAGCCGCACCTCGGCGCACTCGCATCCCTGATGGTCCACGGCCCAGAGCGCTCCGGCGTCTTCTATCCCTTTCCCAAGGCGGGCGTGCTCGCCCTCTCGCGGGACGGCAGGCGGTGGCGGTCGGAGTGGCTCGTGCGCGCCTGATGAAAATGGAAGTCCTGCCCGTGCGCGCCGCCGGCGCCGCGGAGAACATGGCGACGGACTTCATGCTGCTGCAGCGGTATCCGCGCGCGGACGCGGCCAGGTACCGGCACTACGGCTGGCGCGCCCCGGCGTTCACCTTCGGCTACAGCCAGAAGGTGTCCTTTGTCAGGGGCCAACTTCCGCCCGGCGGGACGTTCGACCTGTGCCGCCGGCCCACCGGGGGCGGGATCGTCGACCACCGCGACGACTGGACCTACTGCCTCGTGATCCCGCGGGGGCACCCGTTCGAGGAGGCCCGCGCGACGCGGTCCTACCGCGCGATCCACGAGGCGCTCGCGGCCGCGCTCGGGGCGGCCGGCGCGCCTGTCGAGCTAAAGCCCGTCGCCGAACCCGCCCCGGCGGGCGAGCCCGGCGGGCCCGCGGGCGTGTGCTTCGAGAGGGCGGAGATCTTCGACGTCATCCACTCGGGGACCGGCGCCAAGATCGCCGGCGGGGCGCAGAAGAGGAACAAGCGCGGGCTGCTCTTCCAGGGATCGATATGGAGGCCGGCGGCGGGCGACGTCGACTGGGACGCGTTCGCCGGGGACTTTGCCGGCCGACTGGCCGGTGCGCTCGGCGCGGATCCGGCGCCCTCGCCCTGGCCGGAATTCGGCGAAGGCGAGCTCGAGGGCCTGATGGAGCAGTACTCCTCGCCCGAATGGATGGAGTTCCGCTGACCGGGGCCCGTCAGAACGGCCAGAGGCGGAAGATCCTCGCGGCGGCCAGCCACGCGGCCGCCGCGATCGCAAGGGCGAACGCGATTCGCCGCCGCAGGTCGGCGGCCTTGTCCTCGTAGGGGTCGTGGGACAGGCGCTCCGCGTTCGGGGGGAGCACGCCCCTGTCGGTCAGCGCGGCGCCGAGGGGCATGTTGATCTTCACGCGGCCGTTGACCGCCCAGCCCGTCCCCTCGAGCAGCGGCCCCAGGTTGCGCTGCCGCAGCTTCAGCGCCGTGAGGAGCATCGACGGACCCGAGACGATGAGGAGCGCCGCAAGCACGGCGACCGGCCACATCCAGAGCGGCATGCCCATCAGCTTGCTGAAGATGCTCTCGATGGCCACGCCTATGGCGCCGATCGCGATGCCGAGGGCCGCGAAGATGCCCGCGAATTTCGCGATGTCGAAAACCTGTGCCTGCGTCGCGGGCGCGGCGGTGGAGGCGCCCAGGGCCCCCTGGACCGCCTTGTCCTTCGAGGCGGCAAACTTGGCGAACTGCTCCCCCGCGAAGGCCGAGGCCTTCTTGTACGGGGAGAGGAAGGACTGGCGGATGCTCATGGGCGTGTCCGATATCTTGACGATCGTCGCGTCCCAGTCCCGGCCCCCGCGGTCATAGAAGACGCCGTTTCTCCCCACGAACAGGTAGTCGCTGTCGCCCTGGGTGAACGCGGCGGCGAGCTTCATGGACTGCCCACCCTGCCGGCGGCACTCGGCGTAGGCGATGTAAACGCGGCTCATGTCGGCGAAGACCGAGTGCGCGGCGAAGTCGTCCACCTGGATGCAGAGCCTGCACGAGCGGCTGTCCAGATAGAGGGTACCGGCCTGGAAGATGGCGGACTTAGACCTCGAGTAGAAATCCGAGAAGTTGACGAAATTGCGCAGGATCGTCCCGAGGTCCCTGTGGAAGAGGGCGAGCCTCTCGACGTCAGCGGCGGCGCCGACGCGCGGGGCGAGCAGCCGGTCCTCGCCGAAGAGGTCCGCGAGCGCCTTCCTGCCCGGGCCCGCGAGAATCGCCTCGATGCGCTCGAGCCCGAGCCTGGCCACGGGTGACGTCGGCCTCGTCCCGACCCAGGACTCGTAGGGGCGGAGCCTCTCCCCGAGCGCGGCCCAGTCGGATGGCGTGAGCGAGGATTTCCCTGCGCCGAGGAGGGGCGCCACCGCCGCCCCATGGAGCCGCGCGAGCGCGGCCGACCACGCCGGGTTGACCCCCTCGAGCAGCGGAAGCGGCCTGTTCGCCTCGATCCGGGCGAGGGGAAAGGCCGCCAGGACGGGCGAGTCGGCCGCGAGCTCGCCGCCGGCCACCGCGCGGAAGTCCTCCTCCTGCCGGTTCAGGCCGGCCGCGGCGGCGGGGTCGAACGCGGCCAGGGCCGTGCGGGCGAAATAATCCGCGACCTTGGCGCGGACCGCGGCAACGGCCTCGAAGGCCTCGGCTGCCGCGGGCCCGAGCCCTGCCGCCGCCGCCGACCCGCCCGCCTCGGACCATGCCTTGAACGCCGACAGGTCCGAGTAGAACGCGGCGACCGCCGGCTCGGTCGCCTCGCCGCAGCAGGCCGCGATGTCCCGGATGAGCGCCTGCGTCGCCTCGTCGGGGCCGGCCTCGGGACGGAGGATCCCGTCGCCCTTGAGGGGCCCCTTCGCCAGCGCCGTTGCCACCCCGGCGGCGTCGGCGGCCGAGACGGACTCCCCGGGCTTGCCCAGCCTTGACAGGATCCACCGGGCGGCGTCCGCAACGGCCGCATCGCCGATCGCGTCCACGGGAAGCGCATCCGCACCGGGCAGAAGCGCCGCCGGGTCCTTCAGCCGCGCGCAGGCCCATGACACGGCCGAGATGATCTCCGGCGGGCGGACATGCCCGTCCCCGTCGGTGTCGATGAGCGACAGCGTGCGCTCGTCGACCTGGAGCCCCTTCACCGGGCAGCTGAGGGCGACCCAGAGCTTCTGGTCCAGCTCGGCCAGGGACCTCAGGTCGTCGGCGGTCTCCAGCAGGGCCTGGTCCAGGCCGCCGCTTCGGAAAAACCTCCATGCATGGGGCGGCTTGGCCGGGGCGCTCATCGGGGCGACTATCGGGAACCGCCATAGCCTTGGCAATACCCGGGCCGCGCGAGCGTGATCACGCATTCCAGGTGCCGGGTCTGGGGAAAGAGGTCGAAGGGCTGGACCGCACTCGCGACGTAGCCCTCCGCGAGGAAGCCCTTCAGGTCGCGCATCTGCGTCGCCGGGTCGCAGCTCACATAGACGACCGCCAGGGGCCCGTAGGCGAACAGCTGCCGGAGGAAGGCGGCGTCGCATCCCTTTCGCGGGGGGTCGATGACGACAACCGTGTCGGCTGCGGGAAACTCGAGGCCGGAGAAGATGGAGGAGGCGTCCCCAGCGGTGAAGGAGGCGTTCCCGATCCCGCTAGCCGCGGCGTTCTCCCGCGCGAAGGCGACGGACGACTCGCTCACCTCGACGCCCGCGACCCGCTCGAAGGCCCTGGCGGAGGCGAGCGCGAAGAGCCCGCTCCCGCAGTAGGCGTCGACGAGGAACCGGGCCCCGCTCGAGCGGGCCTGGTCCCGGACATAGGCGGCGAACGCAGGCAGGATGAACGGGTTGTTCTGGAAGAAATCCCGGGCGAGGAAGCCGAGCCGGAGCGTCTCGCCCGGCCCAAGGGCAATCTCTTCCGCTATCCTGTCCTCGTGGCCGGTGGTCACGACGCCTCCCGCGTCCCTGAGCAGTATCGTCGAGCCCCGCGCGAAGGCGCCCTCCCCCGCCCGCCTGCGGATCTCCGCCCGCTCGGCGGCCAGCCGCTCGTTGATGGCGTCGGTCGCGATCTCGCACCGGGGAACGTCCACGATGTCGAAGCGGTTTCCCTGCCTCAGGAAGCCAATGGCTAGCTCCTCGCCTTCCCTCGGGCTGTTGAAGTGGGGGGTTATCTTCGAGCGGTACCCGAACGGCCGCGGAGATCCGATCACCGGTGAGACAGGGAGCGTAAGGCCCGCCATGTGCTCGACGAGCTCGGCGACCTGCCGGCGCTTCCACTCGAGCTGTTCCGCGTAGCCCAGGTTCTGGTACTGGCAGCCGCCGCAGCGGCCGAAAAGAGGACACCTGGGCTCGACCCTGTGCGGCGAGGCCTGGAGCACCTCCACGAGGTCCGCCTCCGAGTAGTTGGCGTGGTTCCGGAAGACCCTCGCCCGGACGCGCTCGCCGGGGAGCGCGAAGGCGACCATGACGACCCACTTGCGGGCGCCGTCCGCGCCCTCCAGCTCGACGCGGCCCAGGCCGAGGCCCAGGTTCGTCAGCGTCGAGACCGACAGCTCGATCTCCTGGTGGTAGCCAAACGGCCTGTCGTTGAATTTTTTCCTTTTGGACACGGGCGGCAACAAACATTCAAATAGGGCGGTGCCCGTCGAGACAATCACCAGCCTTCAGAACCCTCGCCTCAAGCGGCTCATCCGGCTGCGCGACCGGCGCGCGCGGGACGAGGAGGGCGCGTTCCTTGTCGAGGGCTACCGCGAGGTCCACCGCGCCCTCGAGAAGAAGGCGGCGCTCGGCGAGCTGTTCTTCTCGAGGGACTGGTTCCTCGGCGTGAACGAGCCCGCGCTCCTGGCCGAGGCCGAGGCGGCCGGCGCGAGGCTCTACGAGCTGTCCAAGGAGGCGTTTGCAAAGGTCGCGTACCGCGAGCGGCCGGACGGGATCCTTGCCGTGGCGCCCCAGTGGAAACGGGCGCTCGCCGACCTCGCGCTTCCAGCGGCGCCCCTCATCCTGGTCGTGGAGGCCATCGAGAAGCCCGGGAACCTCGGCACCATCCTCAGGAGCGCGGACGCCGCGGGCTGCGACGCCGTGATCGTGTGCGATCCCGTGACCGACCTCTTCAACCCAAATGTCGTGCGGGCCTCGACAGGCGTGCTCTTCTCGGTTCCCTGCGTCGTCGAGGACAGCGAGAAGGTCCTCGCGTGGCTGAAGGCGCGCGGGATCAGGTCCGTCGCGACCACGCCGGCGGCCGCGGAGGTCTATTCGGATTCGGATCTGCGCGGCCCCTTGGCCATCGTCATGGGGAGCGAGCAATTCGGCCTCAGCGAGTTCTGGCTAAAGAGCGCCGATCTACCCGTGCGCATCCCGATGGCGGGACAGGCTGACTCGCTGAACGTGGCAATGGCGGCGCTCATCACTCTTTTTGAGGCGGTCCGGCAAAGAGGCCCAAGACGGTAGGCCCGACGCGATTCTCCCAGCGCAACGGCTTGGCGCGCAGCCCATTTCGTTGGGTAGGCGCGCCGGCATGCGCTGCCCTGCGGATCAGATTGCCCGTTCAATCGTTCAACGGCCCATTGACGGCCGCAGGGAATTGACAAGGCCGGCGGTGCCCTCCCGCATGCCGATTCTCGGGGCGTAGCCCAGGTCGCGCCGCGCCGCGGAAATATCAAACCAGTGGTCCCTCGCGAGCTCGGATGCAACGAACCGGGTCATCGGCGGCTCGGCCCCGACAGGCAGCATTCCCCAGATGATCTCGCACGCGCGGCCGATAGCGCGGGCTGCGCCGAGGGAAATCCTTCTCGTCACCGGCGGCTCGCCAAGCGCGGCGAGCAGGCCGTTTATCCACTCCCAGAGGACAACCGGCTCGCCGTTCGTGATGAAGTACGCGCGGCCGCCGGCGGGGGAATCCGCGCGGGCGAGCGCCTTTTCAGCGTCGATGTGCGCATCCGCAGCGTTCTCGACGTGGACCATGTCGACGCGGTTCATCCCCTCGCCCACGATCCGCAGGCGGCCCGCCCGCGCCTGCGCCAGGATGCGCGGCACGAGGTGGGGGTCCCCGGGGCCCCAGATGAGGTGGGGCCGGAGCGCGACGGTCCCAAGCTCCGGGCAATGGGCCGCCAGAACCTCGGCCTCCGCGGCGGCCTTGGTGAGCGGATAGGGGCTCGGGCAGCTCGTCGTCAGCGGGAGCGACTCGTCCGCCCCGGCGAGGTCGCGGCCGTTGTAGACGACGCTTGGGGTGCTCGTGTGGACCAGCCGGCGCACCCCGTGGGCCCTACAGCCGGCGACCACTGCGCGCGTCCCCAGCACGTTGGCCCTGAAAAAATCGGCGTGCCGGCCCCACACGCCGACCTTCGCGGCGACGTGGAACACGGCCTCCATCCCCTTGCACGCTGCGGCCACGCTCTCCGCGTCCTCCAGCGGGGCGCGGATGAACCTCACCCCCAGTTTCTCGAGATCGGGTGCGGGCGTGCGCCCGGAAACGGCGACCTGCCGGCCCTGCGAGAGAAGCCGGTCCACAATCCTGCGCCCCAGGAATCCGGTGCCTCCGGTGACAAGGACCGGCCCGCATGGATCATTCGCGCGCTCTTCGCTCATGTTCGGTGGCGCGGGCCGGATTCAGGCGGCCCTGTGCGCCTTCGCGGTCGCCGCCCACTTGGCAAGCGCGAGCCTGTGGATCTTCGCGTTGTGTCTGACATCGACGGGGAAATGCGACCGGAAGTAGAAGGTCCGGATCCCGGAGGTGTGGGGATGGCCGAGCGCTAGCGTGCGGAGCTCTGCGGCAAGCTCCGCTGCGCCCGGGATTCCGACCGGGGTCGCCTCGACGACCAACGCTGGCTCGGATCCGACGCCTATCAGGGCGCAGCGCCTTGCGCGGGGGTGCGCGCGGAACACCTGCTCGCAGGGCTCGGTGAACATAGTGCCGCCCGGGGTCTCGACGCGCTCCGCCTTGCGGCCGAGGAACCAAAGCCTGCCGGAATCGTCCAGGGTCCCGCAGTCGCCCATCCTGTGCCAGACGCCCCCGGGCCTCTCGGGGTCCGCGATCTTGGCCGCGGCGGTGGCTGCGGGCAGCGCGTCATACTCCCGGGTGACCACGGGGCCGCGAACGATGATCTCCCCGACGGAGCCGTTTGGAAGCCCTGTCCCGTGTTCCAGGGTTGCGATCGGCTGGTCCGAAATCGGAATGATGCGCACATCGATTCCGCGGACGGCGCGCCCGACGCAGGCGCCGCGCGTCGAATGCACGTCGATCTCCTCCGCAGAAACCGTGCTCACGGGAAGGGCCTCCGTCGCGCCGTACGGGCTGTGGAGCCCTCCCGGCTTGAGGAACGAGCGCGAGGCCGCCCACAGTTCCGCGGGCACGGGCGCGCCCGCGCAGAGCACCCGCCGCAGGCTTGGAAGCTCGATCCTCCTCTCGCCGCAGTATTCGGCGACCTTCCCCCAGAGGGTCGGGGACCCGAATGAATTCGTGACGCTCTCCTGGCGGATGGCCTGCACGATCTTCGCGGGATCCGCCCGGGCCGGGTGGCGCGGGTCGATCTCCGGGATGACGCTCGTCATGCCCAGCGCGGGATTGAAGAGCGCGAAGATCGGGAGGAGCGGCAGGTCGACCTCGCCGGGCTCTATGCCGTAGGTCTCGCGTATCAGCCCCACCTGGGCGTCGAACATGCCGTGCTCGTAGCACACACCCTTCGGCGCGCCGGTGGATCCCGAGGTGAAGAGGATCGCCGCAAGATCGCCGGCCGCGGCGGTCGCCGCGCCGGCTGCGCGGCCGGCCGCGCCGATCCGGGCCGTGTGCGAGCCGCTCACGGGCACGCGGGCCTTCACGCTTCTGAAGGAGCGCATGAAGACGCGCGAGAGGACCTGGGCGAGCGGGATCCCGACGAGGGCCCGGGGTCTCGAGCGCTCGACGCAGGAGAGGAAATTCCGGATCCCCATGCCCGGGTCGATGATGACCGGCACGGCCCCCATCTTGAAGAGCGCGAAGGCCGACGCGATCAGCGGCAGGCCGGGCCTCACCATCACGAGCGTCCGGTCGCCCCGTCCCACTCCCCTCGCCTTCAGCTTGGCGCACCACGCGTCGGTTTCCGCCAGGAGCCCGGCGAAGCTGAGCTCAAGGTAGTCGATGCCGCCCGACGGCGTCCGGCCCCGCGGAACCTTCAGCGCCGCCGCGGACGGCTGCGCGGCGGCCATTCGCTCGAGATGGCGCGCGATGTTTGCATTCACGCTTTGAGCGACGGCGCCTCGGCAAGGAGGGAGGCCTGCCAGGGAAGCAGGATCTCGCCCAGCTTGCGGGGGTCGCGCGCGATCAGTGAAAGCTGGGCCCGGTTGGCGATCAGCGTCGCCTCAATTGATATCTTCGCCGCGATCTTGTCCCTGTCCTCCTTGATCCGGTCAAGGCGCGCGATCTCGGCCTGGGTGAGCGGCATGTGGTTGGGATCGCGGCCGGGTCGCCGCGGAAGCGTGCGGGGATCCCGCTCGATCCCGGACCGCACGGCGGCGGCGAGCGAGCCGATCAGCCGGGCGTGCCTCTTTCCGAGGTTGACCCCCGAGAGTATCGCCTCCTCGGGGCCGCCCTCGTCCGCGGCCGCCGCGAGCCTAATCAGGAATTCATTCGAGCACACCTTGAACGGCGGGGTGTCCAGCCTCTGCGCCTGTTCCTGGCGCCAGTGCCAGATGGAGTGCAGGACCGCCTGCCCGCGGGCGCGCAGGCGCTCCGACCGGCCTATCCTCCAGTCGTTCTCGTCCTGCGGGGCGAAACCCGTGACTCCGGCCTCGATCTGCGCCTGGCACTGCTGCTCCATCCAGTCGAGCCGGCCGAGGCGCTTGAGCTCGCGCGTGAGGATGTCGCGCAGCGCCGGCAGGTACCACACGTCGAGCGCGGCATAGTCGAGGAGCTTCTGCGTGATGGGCCTGCGCGACCAGTTGGCCTTCTGGCCGTCCTTGTCGAGCTTGACGCCGAAATTGTCCTCTATCAGCGAGGCGAGCCCGATCCGGCTGCGGCCGAGCAGCTGCGCCGCCAGCATCGTGTCGAAGAGGCTCTTGGCCCGGAACTGGCAGAAGTCGTACAGGAGGCGCAGGTCAAAGTCGCTGCCGTGCATCACCAGGTGCTTCTTCTCGAGCCTGGACCAGAGCGGCCCGAGTTCAACGGGGGCGAGGGCGTCCACGAGGAAGACCTCCCCGCAAACATAGAACTGCAGCAGGCACACGCGCACGCGGAACCGGTACATGTTGTCCGCCTCCGTATCCATGACGACCTCGCTCACCTGGTCTATGGCGGCAAGGAGCGGCTGAATCTGCCCTGGCTTGTCGACGAGGCTGAATCCGGAAATGCGTGGGTGCTGTGTCTTGACGCCAAACAGGCGGCGGACTGGGTGCGGCAGAAAACGGGAAATCATTTCAATCTCGCCGAGCGTGGCTGCGCCGGCGATCTAGGGCGAATCCAAAAGGGAGGGCCCCGCCCACGACCCGAGAAAGGCGTCGACGAGGATTGGGAGGTCGGGGCTGTACCCGCCCTCGAGCATCGCCGCCGCGGGAATGCCGGTCTCGCGCAGCCACCGGCCGAGCGTCGCGAAATCGGCTGTTTCGAGGGTCATCTCGGTTATCGGGTCTCCGACGTAGGCGTCGAATCCCGCCGACACCAGAACGAGGTCAGGAATGAAGGAGACCACCGCGTCGAGCGACTCGCGCAGGGCTTCCATGTGGAGCTTGCGGGGCGCGTTCGGCGGCACGGGCCAATTGCGGCAGTTTCCGGAGTCGCGAAGGCCCGTCCCCGGATAGCACGGGGACTGGTGCACCGAGGCGAACAGGAGTCCATCGCGGCCGTGGAGGATCGCCTCGGTGCCGTTGCCGTGGTGCGCGTCGAAGTCCCAGATGGCGACGCGCCGGGCGCCAAGGTCGCGCCGGGCCGCGAGGGCTGATATCGCGATCTGGTTCAGGTAGCAGAAGCCCATCGCCTCGTCGGCGGTGGCGTGATGTCCCGGCGGGCGCATGAGCGAGAATGCCGGCTCCCGGGTTCCCATTGCGTGCCGCGCGGCCTCGAGGGCCGAGGCGACGGAACGCCGGGCATGGAGGTCAATGCCCGGAAAATACGGGGTGTCGGGGTCGAAGTCGACAGGCAGGTAAATCCGGGCCAAATGCGCCGGCGTGTGCGCGAGGAGGATCGTCGCATCGGAAACATCCTCTCCCGCTGCGCGCCACGCCCATGCGGGCCGGGTTTTCTTCAGGTGCGCTGCCGTCTTGACGACACGTGCGGGCTGCTCAGGCCGTGCGGACGATCCGTAGTTGGCGCTGCGGGGATCATGAAGGATGAGCATGGTCGGGTCGGGCCGGGGGAGCCTGGATTTCCTGGGCGCCGCTGGCCACGCGGATCGTTCGCGAACTCGATCAAAACCTTGGGGCTGCACGCCTCTTGGCATTCAAGACGGGTACCGGATACCTAGCGGGAAATTCCGTCCTTTTGAGCCCGCCCGAAAAAGACATGCAAGATATTGTCATTGTGCAGGTTGAGAATTGTTAGTTGTTTTATTTTGCATCTTAATGAGACGGAGTCTCCATGTCATTAACGTGAGCGTGAAAAGTATCACATCGGCGCCCCCGGGAATCCTCCCGTCACCGGTCAAGACCGTGAGCAGGCCGTGGCGCGCGCTTCCTGTCTTCCTGGGCGTGTCGGCCTTGGCGGTTGCAGCGGTCCTCGTATGGCAGGCGATCACCGCCTCCGGGAACCCCGATCCGCTGGCGCAAAATTCGAGCCGCGTCTCGGCGACGCTCGACATCGCCGTGCTCGTATTTCGCGAGGGGCTTGAGTGCATCCTCGTCCTCTCCGCGCTCACCGCCAGCATGATTGGCGCAAACCAGTCCTACCGGCGCCCCGTTGCCGCCGGCGTCGGCGTCGGCTTCATCGCGACCCTGGTCACCTGGTTCATCGCGACCCGCATCGTCAGCGACCTGTCGGAGAGCATCTCCGCCCTTAACCTCCAGGCGGCGACGGGCCTCCTTGCCGTCATCGTCCTCCTCGTGGTGATGAACTGGTTTTTCCACAAGGTGTACTGGTGCGGATGGATCTCGATGCACACAAAGAGGAAGAAGGATCTCATTCAGACGGCTTCCGACCCGCATTCGTCGAGGTCGCGCGTCCTGATGGGACTGGCGCTCTTGGGATTCGCGTCGCTCTACCGCGAAGGGTTCGAGGTCGTCCTCTTCCTGCAGAGCTATTACCTCAAGCTAGGCGGCAGCATAGTGGCGGCCGGCGCGCTCCTGGGACTCATCCTGACCGGAATGGTGGCCATCCTCACTTTTGTCGCGAACCGCAGGCTTCCCTACCGGAAGATGCTCATCGTCACCGGCGTGCTCCTCGGCGGCGTCCTCCTGGTCATGGTGGGCGAGCAGGCCCAGGAGATGCAGCTCGCCCATTGGATCCCGACCACCGAGGTCGCCAGCCTCAAGGCCCTGCTGCCCGCTTGGGCCGGACTCTGGTTCAGCGTGTTCCCCACGGTCGAGACATTGGCGGCTCAGGCCGTCGCCGGCACGATCGTGGTCGGCTCCTATTTCTACTCGCGGCGCCTGAGCGGCTGCGTCACCTGCCCGGCCGGCGGAAGCTCGGCTTCGGGCTGCTCCTAACCGGGGGCGTGGGTAGCTTCCCGGGGTTGAACTGCCCCCGGGGGCCTTTGGGCCGATCGGCGGGCCTGAACTTGGGGCGCAATTGCCCGCAAGCGTCTGGGAATTTGGATTGGGCGGTCTTGGCGAAAAGAGCCTATTTTGGCGCAAAAATGGCCAAAATTTGCCATAAAATGGGCAAATTTGCCTAAAAACAGCCGTTTTTGCCCAAGCTCGATTTCGGGCTTTTCCAGCCCACCGCACCGGCCTAATGCCGCCGGCGCTTGGCGCCCAGCTGGGCCACCGAAAACCGGACAACACCCTCAAGCCGCTCGATCTCGGCGGGTGCAAGCGTCTCCTTGGCCTTAAGCGCGTCCTCGGCCCGCTTCATCGCGTCCGCGACCGCGTTCTCGTCGATCTTTTCCTCTTGGATCGCGCTGTCGGCGAGGATCGAGACCTTCTCGCCCGTGACCTGGGCGAAGCCACCGCCCACGACCAGGAGCTGGGTCACGCCGCCCTTTGTGGCCCTGAGCTCGCCGGCGCCCACCTGGGTCACGAGCGGCACGTGCCCCGGAAGGATGCCGACCTCCCCCTCCACGGTCGGGATGACGACCGTGTCGACCGACTCGGAGTACACCCGGGCCTCGGGCGTCACGATCTCCAGGGTGAGCGGCATGGGGGTTATTTCTTCGACGAGCCGATGACCTCGTCGATCCCGCCCTTCATGTAGAAGTCGCCCTCGGGCACATCGTCGAGCTGGCCGTCGAGGATCATCTTGAAGCCGCGCACGGTTTCCTTGACCGGGACGTACTTGCCGGGCGCCCCGGTGAAGACCTCGGCGACCGAGAAGGGCTGCGAAAGGAACCTCTGAATCTTGCGCGCGCGGTAGACGGTGAGCTTGTCCTCGGGCGACAGCTCATCGAGGCCGAGGATCGCAATGATGTCCTGGAGGTCCTTGTAGCGCTGGAGCACGCGCTGGAGCTCGCGGGTCACGCGGTAGTGCTCCTCGCCGACGATCGAGATCTCAAGGGCCTTGGAGACCGAGGCGAGCGGGTCGACGGCCGGATAGATGCCGAGCTCGGCGATCGAGCGCTCGAGGACGATCGTCGAGTCAAGGTGGGCGAAGGTGTTCGCGGGCGCCGGGTCGGTGAGGTCGTCGGCGGGCACGTACACGGCCTGGACGGACGTGATCGAGCCCTTTTTCGTGGAGGTGATCCGCTCCTGGAGGACGCCCATCTCGTTCGCGAGCGTCGGCTGGTATCCCACGGCCGACGGCGAGCGGCCGAGGAGCGCGGACACCTCGGAGCCGGCCTGGGAGAACCTGAAGATGTTGTCGATGAAGAGGAGCACGTCCTGGTTCTTCTCGTCGCGGAAGTACTCGGTCATCGCCAGGGCGGACAGGGCGACGCGCATGCGCGCGCCCGGCGGCTCGTTCATCTGGCCGTACACGAGGGCGACCTTGGACTTTGACAGGTCCTTCTGGTCGATGACGCCGGCCTCGGACATCTCGTGATAGAGGTCGTTGCCCTCGCGGGAGCGCTCGCCGACGCCGGCGAACACCGAGAAGCCGCCGTGCGCCTTTGCAATGTTGTTGATGAGCTCCAGGATCACGACCGTCTTTCCGACGCCGGCGCCGCCGAACGCGCCCGCCTTGCCGCCCTTGATGAACGGGCAGATGAGGTCGATGACCTTGATCCCCGTCTCGAGGATCTGGGCCTTGGTGTCCTGGTCGACGAGCGCGGGCGCCGGCCGGTGGATAGGGTACTTCTTGTCGTACTTGACCTCTCCCTTGCCGTCGACCGGGTCGCCGGTGACGTTGAAGATGCGGCCGAGGACGCCCGCACCGACAGGGACCGAGATCGGGCCTCCGGTGTCCGTGACGGACATGCCGCGCTTCAGGCCCTCGACGGAGGACATCGCGATGGCGCGGGCCACCCCGCCGCCCAGGTGCTGCTGGATCTCGAGCGTGAGGAACTCCTTCTTGTCCGAGACCGTGAACTCGATGGTCAGCGCCTGGTAGATCGGCGGGATCGCGTGCTCGGCGAATTGTACATCGACCACGGGGCCGATCACTTGGACGATTTTTCCTGTGTTCATTGTGTCTTGGGAAGGATGGGTTTCTTTGAAGGGGTCTTGGGGCGTCAGGCGGCGCTGAACTGGGACGCGGCGATCTCGAGGATCTCCTGGGTGATGCCCGCCTGCCTGGCCTTGTTGTACTCGAGCGTCAGGTCGCCTAGCAGCTCGGTCGCATTGTCCTTGGACGTCTTCATGGCGACCATCCGCGCGCTGTGCTCGGAGGCCTTGGCCGAGAGCGCCAGCTGGTAGATCTGGTGGTCGACGTAGTACGGGAGCAGCGCGTTCAGGACCTCGTGGGCGCTGGGCTCGAAGAGGATCTCCCGCTCGTCCTGCGGCGGCCTCGGGGCGCCGGTGTCCTTTGCCAGCTGGTCCAGGAACTCCTTCAGGTTGTGGAGCGGGAGCACGGGCCGCACGGTCGGCACCTGGACGAGGGTGTTCTTGAACCGGGAGTAGATCACCTCGATCGTGTCGATCTGGCCCTCAAGGTACTGCTTGATCATGAACTCCGAGGGAACCTTGACCTCCGAGAACGGGACTCGGTCATGGACCGGGAAGTCCGCCACCATCGTGCGCTTCGTGCGGGCGAGGAACTGGGTGCCCTTGCGCCCTATCGAGTAGAACTTCACGGGCGTCTTGATCTCCATCACGAGCTTGAAGAGGTTGGCATTCAGGGACCCGCAGAGCCCCTTGTCGGTCGTGATGAGCAGGACCCCCCGGGTCTTCACCTCGCGCTCGACGAGGAACGGATGGGTGGACTCCTCGATGCCCGCGGAAAGAGCCGAGAGGACGTCGGCGAGGAGGTTGGCGTACGGCAGGCCGCCGAGGGCGACCTGCTGCGCCTTCTTCATCTTCGAGGCCGCGACAAGCTCCATCGCCTTCGTGATCTGGCGGATGTTCTTGACCGACTTGATGCGTCGGCGGATGTCGCGTGTGCTGGGCATCGGGGGTGCTTGTCAGGATCCGGGTCTCTGGGCGCTCAGGCGGTGAACGTCGGCTTCCACTCGTCGCAGGCCGCCTTGAGCTTGGCCTCAAGGTCCTTGTCGAGGGCGGCCTTGGTGCGCACCTCCGCGAGGAGGGCGTCCTTGCGGGTCGTGAAGAAGGTCTTGAGCGACGTGGCCGCATCGACCGTCTTCTTGATATCCACGGACTCGAAGAAGCCGTTCTGCATGGCAAAGAGGACGGCGACCTGGAGCTCGATCGGGAGCGGCGCGAACGCCGGCTGCTTGAAGAGCTCGACGATGCGGCCGCCGCGGTCGAGCTGGGCCTTCGTCTTCGCGTCCAAGTCGGAGCCGAACTGCGCGAACGCCGCGAGCTCGCGGAACTGCGCGAGCTCGCCCTTCAGCTTCCCGCCGACCTGCTTCGTCGCCTTGATCTGGGCGGCCGAGCCGACGCGCGAGACCGAGAGGCCCACGGAGACGGCGGGGCGGATGCCCTGGTTGAAGAGGTCCGTCTCGAGGAATATCTGGCCGTCCGTGATCGAGATCACGTTCGTCGGGATGTAGGCCGACACGTCGCCGGCGAGCGTCTCGATGATCGGGAGCGCCGTGAGCGAGCCCTTGCCGTCCAGGCGGGCGGCCCGCTCGAGGAGGCGGCTGTGGAGGTAGAAGACGTCGCCGGGATACGCCTCGCGGCCCGAGGGGCGCTTCAGGATCAGCGAGATCTGCCGGTAGGCGACCGCGTGCTTGGAGAGGTCGTCGTACACGATCAGGGCGTCCATGCCGTTTTCCATGAACCATTCGCCCATGGCGGCCCCGGAATACGGCGCGAGGTACTGGTTGGCGGGATTGTCGGCCGCGGGTGCGGCGACGATGATCGTGAACTCCAGGGCGCCCGCGGCCTCGAGGGCCGAGATCGTGCGCACGATGTTCGACTGCTTCTGGCCGACGGCGACGTAGATTGAGTAGACCGGCCTGAAGGCCTTATCGCCGGAGGCGAGCCCGACCTTATTGATCTTCGCCTGGTTGATGATCGTGTCAATCGTGATGGTCGTCTTGCCGGTGCCGCGGTCGCCGATGATCAGCTCGCGCTGGCCGCGGCCGATTGGGATCATCGAGTCGATCGCCATGATCCCCGTGAAGAGCGGCTGGGAGACGGACTTGCGGACGATGATGCCGGGGGCAATCTTCTCGACCGGGTAGGTCTCCTTGGACTCGATCGGGCCCTTGCCGTCGACGGGCTTGCCGAGCGCGTCGACCGTGCGGCCGAGGAGCTCCCTGCCGACCGGGACGGACAGGAGCTTGCCGGTCGTCGTCACCTCGTCGCCCTCCTTCAGCTGGGAGATGTCGCCGAGGACGACGCATCCGACCTCGTCCTCCTCGAGGTTCAGCGCGATCCCGATCGCGCCTCCCGGGAACTGCACCATCTCGTTGTACATGACGTCGGACAGCCCGTCTATCTTGGCGACGCCGTCGGCGACCGTGCGGATGTTGCCGGTGTTCTTCTTGACCGCCTTGCTCGAAAGCTTGGCGATCTCCTGTTCGATTTGTTCGAGGGCGGTGCTCATTGTGCGGATCTTGGGACTGGGTAGGCGGGTTTGTTAAATGGGACTTCCGGGATCAGACCGCGGACGCGAGCGCGGCCAGCTGGCCCTCGACCGAGGACTCGTAGACGTCGTCGCCGACGTGGACGCGGATTCCGGCTAGGAGTGCCGGGTTCTCCTTTGCCGCGGCGGTAACGGGACGGCAGTATTTCGCGGTCATCGCCGCGGCGATCGATGCGAGCATCGCGTCGTTGATGGCGCCGGCGTGCTCGACAAGCGCCACGCCCTTAGCGACCTCGGCCGCGACGAGCCTCTGGTAGGCCTTCAGGACCATCACCGGGTTGCGTGGGCTGTTCTTCTCAAGGTACTCGAGGACGCCCCCGACGCGATCGGCCGAGACGGCGCCGTCCACCACGCTCATCTTGAAGAGATGGCGGGCAAGCTGCTGGGCGACTTTTGCGTGGGAGGCCATGCTTTGCTTCGGGAATCCGGGGTCAAACGTTGTTCAGCTCGCGTGCGGCGGACTCGTTGTAGCGGCTCCGGTCGGCATCCGAGAGCTCCCTCGAGAGAACTTTCTGCGTCGTGGCCACGACTAGGCGGGCGATCTCGGTGCGGGCCTCGGCGAGCATCTTCTTCTTCTCGAGCTCGATGACCTGCTGCGCCTTCACCAATATCTCGCTGGCCTTGGCGGCGGACTCCTGGGTCTGCTTGTCCAGGAACTCCTTCGCGGACTTGCGGGCCTCGTCGATGATCTTCGCGGCTTCGACCTGTGCCCGCTTGGCGCTTGCGACGGACTCCTGCTGCGCCGCCTCGAGCTTGGCCTTCATCTCGTCGGCATACTGCAGTCCGGAGGCGATCTTCTTCTGGCGCTCGTCCAGCGTGGCAAGCACGGGCTTGAACGCGAACCTCCAGAGAAGGAAGGCGACGATCGAGAAATTCAGGATCTGCGCCAGGATGAAGGGCCAGCTGATTCCGAAATCCCGCGTGATCTTGCTGATGCCGCTTGCGGCGGGCTCGGCCGCGGGCGCGGCGGTCTGGGCCAGGATGAGCAGGTGGGAGAGCATGGGTTCGGTTGTTGAAAGGGACCGCGCCGGCAGTGAACGCCGGCGCGGGGTGTTCTGGTCGCCTTACTTGATGAAGAGCGCGTAGAACGCGACGGCTTCCGCAAGGGCCATTCCGATGACGGCTTGGACCAGGATCTTCGTGGAAGCTCCGGGGTTGCGGCCGACGGCCTCCGCGGCCTTGAAGCCGACGAGGCCGACGCCAATGGCGGCGCCAAGGCAGCCGAGGCCGCCTTGGATGCTTCCTGTCATTTCAGCGATTACTGATGTCATGTTATGTTTTTTTTGGTGGATCGCCGCCGTCCGCGCTCTGGGCACGGTCCCGGCGGAAAAGGGGTGGCTCAGTGCGCGGCTTCCTTGTGCTCCTCTTGGTGGTCGTCGCCGTGGTTGCAGATGAGGCCGATGTAGACGCTCACGAGCAGGGTGAACACGAAGGCCTGGACGAAGCCGATCAGAAGTTCGAGGATGTAGAACGGGGCCGGAAGGCCCCACTTCTGCATGCCGCTCATCGCGTGCATGAGGCTCTCGCCGCCAAACACGTTGCCGAAAAGCCGCAGCGAGAGCGAAATTGGGCGGAACATGATCGAGACGAGCTCGATGATGCCGATGAGGAAAAACACGAGGAAGAGCGGGTAGTAGATGATCGCCGGCACCTCGTTCTTGTCCGCCTTGTTGCCGAAGATGTCCTTGAGCACGAGCGCGGGCCCGGCGTACCGCATGATGAAATAGAACCAGCCCACGAAGGCGACCACGGCCAGGGCGAACGTCCCGTTGAGGTCTGCGTTTGCCGGCCGGATGAGCTCCGTCCATTCCCCGCTCTTGTGGTCAACCATGTAGATAGTGCCAACTCCCGGGAAGAGGCCGCTCCAGTTCTGGATGAGGATGAACGTGAACAGGCAGATAAGGAGGGGAAAGGTGGGCCCGGCGACCTTGGGGCCCACGATCGGGGACGTGAGGTCGTAGATGCTTTGGACCAGGGACTCGACGATGGCCTGTCCGCGGCCCGGGATGAGCTTTGGTCGCCCTATCGCAAGCCGTATGGCTATGATGAGGACCAGGGCGACGAACCAGCTGGTGACCATGCTGTTGGTCACGGGGAGGGCCCCTATCTTGAACAGGGCGTGCGCCGAGGTCTCCACGCCTTCTGCGAACGCCGGCACCGCTGCGGTGAGGGACGCAAGGACTAGCGCTGATTTAGTGACCCGGGACATGGTTCGTTGTGACCGTTGGAACGTCTTGAAACGATAAGTCGTAGGCAATGGCCCCTCTCTCCGTCAACAACCGAAACGCCCAACGCCCGGCGCATTTCCCCCTCTGAGCCGGGATCACGCCTTGGCCGCGGTCTTCGTCTTTCCTATCGTGATGATTGCCACCGATCCAATAATGATGGCCGCAGCGACAATGATGCGCGGATTGAGAGGCTCGCCGAGGATCAGCCAGCCGAGAAACACGGCGACCACCGGGTTCACATAGGCATAGGTCGAGACGAGCGCGGGGGTACTGTGCTCGAGCAGCCAGACATACACCGGAAATGCCACGATCGACCCTGCAGTAACGAGATAGGCGAACGCCTCCCAGGAATGGGCGCTGATGGACGCCAGATGAAACCCGCTCCCCTCCCCCAAGATTAAGCCAGTCAGCAACATGGAAACGCTGCCGCACAGCATCTGCATCGACGAGGCCATGAGAAGCGGCGTGCCGCTCGTGATATGCTTGCTGTAAAACGATCCTGTCCACCAGCTTATGCTGGAAAGGAGCAACACGACGATGTAGATCCCCGGTGGACGATAGCCTGCCGGTATCGAGTTGGGCCCCAGGAGGAGCGCCATGCCGGCGATGCCGACGGCCACGCCCAGCAGCAGGCCGAATGCGGGCCGCTTCCCTCCGGGGCGGAGCCACTCAAAAAGCACCACGATGAGGGGCGAGGCGCCCAAAATGAGCGATGTTATCCCTGACGGCGTTCTGAGCTCGCACCAGGACACGACCGCATTTCCGCCGAGGAGCAGGAAAGTCCCGATTATGGCCTGGTCCTTCCATTGCCTGGCCGTGGGCCACGCGGCGCCCCTTACAAGGAGGAACCCGAAGATGAGCACGCCGGCGATTGCGAACCGCATTCCCGCCATGAGAAACGGAGGCATCGTCTCCACGCCCACGCGGATTCCGAGATAGGTGCTCCCCCAGATGATGTAGATCGCCGCGAATGCCAGTATCAGGGCCCCGCGGGAATGCTTTGCGGGCTCCCTCATGTCGCGCGGGCAACCGGGGCGCGGCTGCGCGCACTCTCGATTGACGCAGCTGTTGGGAGTTGGGCGTCGCCGCCGGTAAGGCGGCCGCAGTCGATGCCATTCATGCCGATTTCTTACCTTATCGCAGCGTCGCAACGAGGGAAAAATGGCGCGTCGCCCTTTTTTCGAAGACGGTCGGCTCGTCGAACGGCCATGCCGTCGCGGCCTGCTCCGACCAGTCACGATGGGCGTTCACGAGGGAGGAGACCTCGCGAAAATAGGGTTCGTGGTCGGTCCTGAAATAGAGGGCCGTCCCCTTCTGCGCCCTGGCCGCCACGGCGGCCAGAAATTCCGCCTTCACGACGCGGTTCTTGTGGTGGCGCCTTTTCGGCCATGGATCCGGGAAAAGGATGAAGATCGTGGTGAACCTCGCGCTCTCGGGCATCACGGCCAGGAAGTCGTCCGCGTCTGCGCGGACGAAGTGCAGGTTCTCGAGGCGGGCGCGACCGCGCTTGCGATCGGCGCGCGCGATCCGGTCGGACGTGATGTCGATCCCGATGCAGGTATCGGCAGGGTGCGCCTTCGCGTAAGCCGTGAGGAAATGACCGTGCCCGCAGCCCACCTCCCACACAAAACGCGCCGCGGGCCCCACGACCTCGGCAAGCGCGCGGCGCAGGTTCTCGCGGCGCTCCGAGACATGGGAGGCATGCTCCGATAGTCGGATCGGCCTCAAGAAGCCTGGTCCCCTTCCCTCCCCGCCTCGATTGCAACCATGAGCAGGCTTATGTCGGTCGGGTTGACCCCGCTCATCCGGCTGGCTTGGCCAAGCGTAAGAGGTTTAATATGAGAGAGTTTCAAGGCACTCTCCCGCCGCAGGCCGGGTATCGCGGAATAGTCCATCTCAAGGGGGATCCGGATCCTTTCCACATGCCTAAGGCGTTCGACTTCGCGCTGCTCGCGTTCCAAATACCCATGATAGGCAACGCGATACAGCACCTCATGGCGGACCTGAGGCGTTTCCTTGAGGAAGTCATCCGGAAGGGAGCTCCCCTTCCCTTCCCTGCGAACATGCTCGGCCCAAGTTGCTCCCTGGGAACGGTTTGACTCGAAAAATTCGATCCATTTTTGGATTTGGGACGCCTTGTCGCTAATACGATCCAACCTATTTGCACTGATTAGCTTATGGGTCTCTGCATGGTGCGCGAGCCGAAGCTCGGCGCTGCCATGATTCAGGAGCAGGCGGTACTCTGCCCTGCTGGTGAACATGCGGTACGGCTCATCGGTCCCCTTTGTCACCAGGTCGTCGATGAGGACGCCGATATAGGACTCATGCCGGCCCAGGACGAGCGATTCCGCTCCCCTAGCCTTGTTGGCTGCATTGACGCCGGCGACGAGACCCTGGCCGGCTGCCTCCTCGTAGCCGGAGGTGCCGTTGATCTGCCCGGCAAGAAACAGGTTCTCGACGCGTTTCGATTCGAGCGACGGGTAAAGCTGCGTGGGCGGCGCGAAGTCATACTCGACGGCGTAGGCCGGCCGAAGAAGGACCGCATGCTCGAGACCGGGAATGCTGTGGACCATGTCGAGCTGCACATCGAATGGCAGCGACGTCGAAAGCCCGTTCACATAATACTCATTCGTCGTTCGGCCTTCGGGCTCAAGGAACAGCAAGTGACGGGGCTTATCCGCGAACCGCACAAACTTGTCCTCGATGCTCGGGCAATACCTGGGGCCGACGCCTTGAATCTCGCCGCTGTACATGGCGGATTTGTGAAGATTGGCCCGCACGATCTGGGCGGTCGATTCCGTGGTATGGGTCATCCAGCACGAGACTTGGTCGGATCCGGGGGTCCATCCAAGGCGGTTCTCGCAGGAATGTTCCACGTGGAACAAATCCTCGGGATCCCGCGTGTCATGGAACGCAAACAGGGTAGGGTTCGCGTCGCCTTTTTGCTCCCGCATCTTGCCGAAGTCTATGCTGCGACCCAAGATCCGGGGAGGCGTGCCTGTCTTGAGGCGGCGCAGTTCCATGCCGATTTCCATCAGGCTTGCCGACAGCGTCTTGGAGCTGAAATCCCCCAGGCGACCGCCTTCATTCTTGTTCTGGCCGATATGCATCAGGCCGCGCAGGAACGTGCCGGTCGTCACGACCACGCACCGGCCGCTGAAGTCGATATCCAGATTGGTGCGGCAGCCGACGACGGATCCCTTGTCGTAGACCAGACCCGTCACCGTGGCCTGGAAGAGGGTGAGGTTCGGCTGGAGCTCGAGCGTGTGCTTTAGTCGAAACTGATAGGCCTTCTTGTCGCACTGGGCCCGCGGCGACTGGACGGCGGGCCCTTTGGATTCATTGAGCAACCTGAATTGGATTCCAGTCACATCGGTGTTGATCGCCATCTCGCCGCCAAGGGCGTCGATTTCGCGGACGATCTGTCCCTTGGCCTGGCCGCCGATCGCCGGGTTGCAGCTCATCTGGGCAATCGTGTCGATGTTGCCGGTCAGGAGCAGGGTGGTGGCGCCCATCCGCGAGGCGGCGAGCGCCGCCTCAACGCCGGCATGCCCCGCGCCGCAGACAATCACATCGTAACGTATATTATTATTATTCAATGAGTTGCAAACACAACTTCATCGTTAGCCGACAGAACCCGCCGCCGATCCGGTTCGATCCCGTCACTTCCCGATGCAGAAGGACGCGAACAATTGATCGAGCATGCGCTCGTTGTCCACCTTGCCGGAGATCTCGCCGAGCGCACCCAGTGCGCCCCTGAGGTCGCTCGCCAAGAGTTCGGCGGGCCCATCGGACTCGATCTTTGCCAGAGCGGCCCCGAGGCAGGCGCGCGCCTCCGAGAGAAAATGCGCATGCCGGACGTTGATCGCGATCCGCTCCTCGCCGACGGTCGTCTGCAGTCCTTCCGCGAGTCTCGCCAGCTGCGCGAGCAGCGAATCGAGGCCGGCGCCCGTCAGAGCCGAGACGGTTGCGGCGGAAAACCCGGAGGGGGGCGCCGCCGCGGACAGGCCCTTCGCCCCAAGGAGGTCGGACTTGTTGAGGGCCACAACGGTATTCGATGATGTGATACGGCAGAGTATTTCGTCCGGGAGGGCCGGGGTGGGGCGGGTCGCGTCGAGCACAAGGATGAAGAGATCCCCCCCGGCGGCTCGCTCGAGGGTCTTCTCGATGCCGAGCCTCTCGGTGCCCGTCGCCGCGGGGTTCAGGCCCGCCGTGTCGATGAGGCGAAGGCCGTGGGGCCCGACGTTGAGCCGCTCCTCGATGAAGTCGCGCGTCGTCCCGGGCTCGGAGCTGACGATGGCCCGGTCGGTCCCCACCATCCTGTTGAGGAGCGAACTTTTCCCGGCGTTCGGCTCGCCGAGGATCACCGTCGCGATTCCCTCGCGCAGGAGGAAGCCCGTGCGCTCTGTGGCGAGAAGCTGGTCCGCGCCCCTGAGTATCCCGCTGACTCGCGCAGCCATCCTTCCGCGGTCCTCCGCGGGAAGATCCTCGTCGGGAAAATCTATGTAGGCCTCCACCGACGAGAGCACCTCGACGATGCCGTCCACGAGCGTCGCCAGGTGCCGTCCGAGCGCGCCGCGCAGGACCTGCTGGGCCGCGGAGAGGGCGCGGTCGCTCCGGGCGCTGATCACCTCCATCACGGCCTCCGCCTGGCTCAGGTCCATCCGCCCGTTGAGGAAGGCCCTCTGCGTGAACTCGCCCGGGCCCGCGGGCCGGCATCCGCGGGCCAGGAGGTCGGCCAGGATCTTGGCCGCGATGAACGGGCTCCCGTGGCAGGAGATCTCAAGGGAATCCTCGCCCGTGTAGGAGTTGGGCCCCTCGAAGCGCGTGGCGACCACGTCGTCGACGAATGAGCCGCCGAGGTCCACATAGTCGCGATGGGCCGCGGCGCGGGGCGGGGGAGGGGGGCCGAAAAGTCCCCGCGCGAGCCTATTGGTATCAGGTCCGCTGATACGGATGATCGCGAGCGCCGCCGTTCCCGCGGGCGTCGCGAGAGCGGCGATCGTGTCCTTGTGTCGCGCCATCGAGGCCCAACCAACCCGCGCCGCGCCCCGGACTCAAGCGCCAAGGGTTCCCCGGCAACCGATCCCGCGAAAGCCGCCGGGGCCCCGGCGCGACGGGGCTTGGCCTTTGGCCGAAGTGGTGCGCAAATCCCGCCATGCGGGCGCTCTCCGAATACACCCTAGAGGAACTCCAGCGGGAATTCGCCGGCTGGGGCTTCAAGGCCCGGCATGCGGCGCCGGTCCTGCGGGCGCACTACGCCCAGGAATCGGAGTCCCCCCTGGACGCGCTCCTGCTCCCGAAATCGCTGTCCAGGCGTCTCCACGGGGCCCCGGGCGGCGCCGGCGCCCGCCCGGCGGCCCGGCAGGAGGCCGCCGACGGCACCTGCAAGCTCCTGATCCGGCTTGGGGACGGGAAAACGGTCGAGGCCGTGATGATGCCCGATTATCGGGCGGACCGGGCCGCGGGATGCGTCTCCTCCCAGGTGGGCTGCTCGATGGGGTGCGATTTCTGCGCCACGACGAAGACCGGCTACGAGCGGAACCTGACTTCGGGCGAGATCGTGGAGCAGTTCCTGGCGCTCCGTCGCGAGGCGCGGGCCGGCGGAAGGCGCCTGCAGACCCTCGTCTTCATGGGCATGGGGGAGCCCATGCTGAACCTCGACGCGGTGACCGAAGCGATCCGGAGAATCGCCGGCGGCGAGCTCGGGGCCCTGGGATGGAGGCAGGTCACAGTTTCGACGGTGGGAATAGTCCCGGGAATCGACGCGCTTGCGGATTCCGGCCTGAAGGTGCACCTCGCCGTCTCCCTTCATGCGCCGGACGACGAAACGAGGGCGCGCCTGCTCCCGATGGGCCGGCGCTTCGGGGTTGAGGACATCCTGGCGGCGGCGGACCGGTACCAGGAGCGCACCGCGCGGCCCGTGACGATCCAGTACTGCCTGCTTCGCGGCGTGAACGATTCACCAGGGCAGGCGCTGGAGCTCGCCGCGCTGGTCGGCTCGAGGCGGATGCATGTCAACCTCCTGCGGTACAACCCGACGGGGCTCAGCCTGCGGGGGATTGTCTACGAGACGTCCCCCGAGGACGCCTCGCTCGCGTTCCTGGAGACGCTGCGAAGCAGGAACGTTGTCGCCCATTTCCGCAGGCCTCGCGGGCGGGACATCGACGCCGCGTGCGGGCAGCTGCGGCGGCGAGCGGCCACCGGCTAGGTTGAATTTGCGGCCTCCGGTGCTATGTTTCCGCGTCAGATCTAGCGCCCGTGAAACGCCTTCTACCCATTGCGCTCGCCGTTGTTTCGTTTTCGGGTCGAAGTGCCGCTGCGGATGCCGCCAGCGACGCGGAATCCCAGAGGCCGATTAAATTAGAGAAGGTAACGGTGACAGCATCTAGGCTCGATTTGAGTCCTGATCCATCGGTGGATTACGTAGTGCCGAAATTGCAAATAGTGTATGAATACCTCGGCCACGATGTTCCCGGCAACGAAATCATGCAGGCAGAAGGCCTTCAGGATCTAAAGGATAACTGGAGGCCGACCTATGGCTCTCTAGACGAATTCGTATCCGGCATCTCTCGCGAGGGGTGGAAGGTTGCAGCGAAGCGTGATCTAAGAGACTTCTACTTAGCAGTATTCGCCACCCCGCATGGCAATGTCGCAGGCGAATATTACGCAAAAACTAGAGAAGGAATGGAGCTTCAGAGGCGGGGGAAGATACTTCTTTTCGTTTCAGACCGCAGCCTCAGACAAATTGTCCCCGACTCGGGCGTATTCACGCTTGAACAGCGAATGGGATACTCTGTTTCCGTTGGCGATGCGCCGCACGGTTTAATGCCGGCGAATTTTCACGATGTTCCAAGCGAGGCACCGGCGACGGCCTCAAGCGGGTTTCTCACTCATGGCGTCACGTTTTCTGGATGGCTTATTTTTCACCAGGGCGACTTATTCATGATGCCCTCGGGTGTGAAAAATTTCCTTTTCGTTTTCAAGGGGGGCGCGACCGATGGCAATAGCGTGGAATTTGCATTCTCTAATTGGTCACGGCGTTAGGGTCGCTTTGCTCAGCCCCGCCTAACAGCAGGGATCAAGTCTCGAGGCCCAGCGTTTCACGGGGTTTGAATACACGCCCTATTTCGCCGGCTCCGGGGTCTCGCAGCGCCAGATGGACACGTCGTCCACCGAGGCGGCATGGTCCCAGCGGCCGGGCAGCCTCCCGAGGACGCCCTCCTCGAACGGGAACAGCACGGCATAGAGCGGGCGGCCCTCCGATCGCAGCGAGGCCTCCGCCCGCAGGGCGACGGACGGATTCATCTCCTCGTAGCGGAGCAGGGTGAACGGCGTGAAGTAGAACAGCGCGCCGCTGGCCTGCGAGACCACCACCGCCGAATTGCCCGGCAAGTGGACATTGAGCCAGCCGCAGACGCGGCCGTACTTCCGCTCGCCGTGGCCGATGGACCACGCCTCCCTGAGGGGCCTGGTCTGGCCCGCCTCGACCCCGATCGCGGCGGCGATGAGCAGGACGGGCAGAAGCCGGACCATCGCCCCGCCACGGCTCGCCCTCACCCGCTCATACCAGAGATGCGGCACGACGAGGCCGGCGACGATCAGGGCGGGCGCCGCGGGCAGGAGGAACCTGAGGAACCACCACTGCTCGTGCGTCCATCGGTAGGCCGAGAAGAAGGCGATGTAGGCCGTCGCCCACGAGGCCAGAACGCAGGTGATGCGGGGCACGCGTCCAATGAACGCGAGAATCGACGGCGCGAAGATGACGACTGGGCTCAGGAGCAGAGGGAGCCACCACACGTAGAAGGCGAGCGTGCCCGGGATCAGTCCGGCGTGGAATTCATTCCCGATCGCGCCGTAGCCGCTTTGGAGAGCGCTGCCGTAGGCGGCGCGGTTGACGGCCATCCATGCCGCGATTCCGGGAAGCGACCCGAGCGCGACAAGGGACACGCGGCGGGGCGAGATCCCCACGGCGATCAGCACCGGGATGGCGATCAGGAAATTGTTGGGCCTGATCAGGAAGGCGACCGAGATGCAGGCGCCGGAAACGAGGGCCCATCCGGCCTTCTCCCGGCCCTTTAGCGCCGCGACCACGGCAGCGGTCGCCCAGACGGTCGCGGGCACGTCGCTCAGGGCCTGGAGGGATGTGTACAGGTAGAGGGGGCTCGCGGCCAGGATCGCGGATCCGGCCAGCGCCCATGGACCCGGCAGTCCGCAGATGCGTCCGAGCGCGAACACGAGCGCGATGCCCGCAAGCGAGTGGATGAGGAGCAGCGCATCCCCGGCGTGGTCCCAGCCGATGAGGCGCGCAGCCGGGACGAGGAGGAGGGGAAGGCCCGGAGGGTAGGTGGGCACCAGCTGCGAGTTCCCGGCGGCGGCAGGCTTGAATCCCAGGGGGGTGTAAAGGAACGGGGTCTCGTCGGCCGGGAGCCCGGCGAGCGTCCGCATGGGGACGTGCATCCGCCCGTTGGCGAGCAGGCGCGCCTCGTTGAAATACCCGGAGTTGTCGGAGCCGCCCGGGACCGCGCCGATCAGGATGTAGAGAAGCACGGCGTAGCCCAGGAGGCCCAAACCGAGTCCGATTCTCGCTCCTGAAAGGGTGGTTGGGGGCATGGGGGCGGGCACTTATCCTCTATCCAATCGAACCGCCGGCGACCAGCATGATGAGCGTCGGCGTCCGGGAGCGCGGCGGTTCCATGTACCTAATAGGAGTCGGCGAGCGAGCGGTGAGTGATCGACTTCCTCAGGATCGCGATTGTCGCCGGCCGGGCGAAGCTGACGTCGACCCGCCTTTCCTCGCCGGGGTATAGGTCGAAGAAATTATCGCTCGCCTCGAAGGAACGCCCCGTGAAGTCGAACGCGAACCTGTGCTGGAACACGGCGGACGAGAAGGCAACCTCAGCCTGCTGCGGCCCCTTCATCCTTATCTTCACGCCCGTGCTTGCCGGCGGCAAATCCATGAACCTGGGGATTGTCAGGAAGACCGTGTCCTCGCTGGCCCTCGCGCCGGCGACATCCAGCGCAATGCGCAGGTAGACATTCTCGCGCCCGAATTTCGCGAGCGGGCCCGACAGGTCGAGCGTCCGCTGCCGGACGCTGCGCATCGGCCGTAGGAGGACGCGCTTTCGCCCGCCGAGGAGCCTGCGCCCGTCGAGGTGGAACAGGTCCCACCGCACGACGCCCCTGGCCGGCCTGGGCAGGTCGCAACTCGTGTGGATGTGCACGAGGCGCACCGTCGACCTCCTGTAATTGTTTATGCCGAAGATCTCGTCCCCGGGCACGTGCGCGCTCACGACCGCGGGCGCGTAGAAGCGCTTGGCGGCGTGGTGGAGCGCCCTCCACCTTCCCGTGAACTCTATCGAGCTCCACGAGGCAACGGGCCAGCAGTCGTTCAATTGCCAGTAGAGCGAGCCCATGCAGCGCGGCATGAGGCGCCGATAGTGGGCGGCCCCCGTCTGGATGCAGTGCGCCTGGTTCAGCTGCGAAAGGTAGACAAGCGCATCCTGGCCCCGCGGGAAACGGTACCTGCGCGAGACGTAATCGAGGATAACCTGGTTTCCCCCCTTGTTCTTCTGGTGGGTCTCCATCGCAGCCCCGAAGATGTTGCGGTCGCCCGCAGGGCAGAACCTCGCCTGGGTGGCCGGCGAGTTGTAGCTCTGCATCCCGTATTCGGATGCAAACCGGAACCTCCACTTCTCGTAGTCCTTCACGGGATTCCTCCCGTGCCAGACATCCCAGAAGTGGGAGTCGCCGCGGGCCTCGCCCGCGGCGTGGCCCGCGTCCTCGTCCCCCCGCCATGGGGACGACGGCCAGTACGGCGTCGCGCCCCCGAGCCTCCCGACCACGGCCGGGAGCGCACGGTGAAAGAGCCTCTCATAATCCGACCGCGCCGCCTTTTTCCCGGGGTCGGTGAGCTCGTGGGCGTTGATGCTCCAAATCTCGTTGTTGCCGCACCAGAGAGCGAGAGAGGCCCTGTGCCGCAGGCGCCTGACCTGGTACTCCGCCTCGGCGCGCGAGCTCGCGATGAACGCCGCGTCGCCGGGGTAGAGCGTGCAGGCGAACATGAAGTCCTGCCACACGAGGAGGCCGAGCTCGTCGCAGAGGTCGTAGAAATCCTCGGACTCGTAGATCCCCCCTCCCCATACGCGCACCATGTTCATGTTCGCGGCGACCGCGGCCCTGAGGTCCCTCGCATAGTCGCTGCGCCCGAGTCCGGCCACGAAGGTGCTCGCCGGGATCCAGTTGGCCCCCTTCGCGAACACGGGCCGCCCGTTGACGACAAACTGGAACGACTCGCCCCATTTGTCCTTGTGCCGGTCGAGCGCGATCGTCCTGAGGCCGATTCTTCGCCTCCAGCTGCCTATCGCCTTCCCGTCGGGGCCGGCGACGTCGACCTCAAGGGTGTAGAGCGGCTGGTCCCCCTGGCCGCTCGGCCACCAGAGCTTGGGCTTCCCGATTGTCACCTTCCGGCCGGCTCCGGAGGACACGGCCCCGTCGTCGTCGAAGAGCCGCCAGCGGCACGTTGAGCGCCGGTCGGGCCTCGCGAGCTCGTGGGAGATCGAAAGCGTCACGGCCCCATCCGCCGCGTGGGCTTGGTCGACCGAGACGCCGGCCAGCCGGTTGCCGCTCCAGCCCTCGAGGCGGATGTCGCGCCAGATCCCCGCGGTCACATACCTTGGCCCCCAGTCCCAGCCGAACTGGCACTGCTCCTTCCGTGTGACGGTGCAGCGCCCCACGGGGTCGTTGATGTCGCGCGGCCGGTGGCTTCTGCGGTGCGTGCGGATGTAGCGCGTCGCGCTGTCGAACCGGATGCTGATGGTGTTGCGGCCCCTCCGCAGGAGCGGCTTCACGTCCCAGCGGTGGCCGATGAACATGTTCTCGGTGCGGGCGACCAGGGCGCCGTTCAGGCGCACGGCCGCGATGGTGTCGAGGCCGTCGGCAACGAGGTCCACCACCTCCTCGTCCAGGAGGGCGCCCCCGGCCGTGAATTCGGCCGAGTACTCCCAGTCGCGCTCGTCTATCCACTGGAGCCCGGCCTCGTTCGTCCCCCGTCGCGGATCGGGGATCCGCCCGGCGCGCATGAGGTCCGTGTGGACGCAGCCGGGCACCTCCGCCGGGAGCCACGCGGAGCCGGAGCAGTCCCGGAACTTCCACGGCGACGAGGCGAGCGGAACGACACTCATCCGGCGGCGCTACTTCAGCCCGAGGAATTTCGTGACCCAGCCCGAGATCGCGTCGTACTGCTCGGTCGTGTAGCTGTGGCCGAGCTCGAGCGTCACCCCGAGCGTCTTCGGCGAGGTGATGGCATTGTAGGCGGCGAAGGCGGCGGTCGGCGGGCACGTCTCGTCATTGTAGCCCCAGTTGTAGTATCCGGGGACGCGCAGCCTCTTCGCGAAATTCACGGTGTCATAATACGAGGCCGTCGCGATTTTGGCGGGCGTGGCCTGGGCGGAAGGGGAGCCGTCGGCCTCGGCTTTGAACGGGTGGGGCCATCCGCCGGCGCGGCCGTTCAACTCGGCCGAGACGTCGCAGAACGCGGGATGCGTCGCTGACAGCCCGGTCACACGGTGGTCGAGCGCGGCGGTCACGATCGTGAGCTGCCCACCCTGGCTCGCCCCCATGACTAGAAGGTTCTTGCCGTCCCAGGCCGGCCTCGACGTCAGGAAGTCGTTCGCGCGTATGCAGCCGAGGTAGATTCGCCGGTAGTAGTAGTGCTCCTTGTCGTCGAAGTTGAAGAGCCAATACCCGTTGAGCGCCCCGGCCCCGAGCTCATCGTAGACCTCCTTGGCCAGGTTGACGGGTATGCCGTGGACGCCGATCTCAAGCACGATGGCGCCCTTTGAGGCGAGCTCGGGGTCGCCGAAGTACGGCCTAACGCCGGCTCCCGGGACCTTGAGGATGGCGGGGTAGTGGCCGGGCGCCTTCGGCTCGCAGAGTATGCCGTAGATCCGGGCGCTGATGGGGCCCTTCGGGCCCACGGTGCGGAAGCTCACGTGGTATACGTCGACCGTGGGCGTACACGAGTCGGGAAGGAGCGTCATCTTGGCGTCCATCGGGGTCTTCTGGAGCTCCGCCTTGCCCGCGTCCCAAAACGCGTCGAAGTCCGGCGGCTCGACCTGCGTGTACTTGATCTGCTCGGGCGCAAACGCGGCGGTCGCGAGCCCCCGGTAATTGTGGCCTGCGACCACGGCCGTCACGATGCAGCGCAGGAATCCCGGGCCCGCCATGGTGCCTCCGTCAACCGAGAGCCCGGACAGCGGCAGCGCCACCGTCTTCTTGACGCCCGGGTACATGTCGGGGCCGACCGTGTAGGTCACGGAGACGTTGTCCAGCGGCTCGCTGTCGGCGGTGACGCTGACCGAAAAATGGGCGGGCTCCCCAATCTTGTAGGTCCAGTCGCGGTGGTCGGGCGCGACGATCACCTTGACCGTCGCGGCCCTTAGGTCGATGCCCGGCGGCAGGGGCCCGATGGGTGCCCCGGGGTCCGCCGGCGGCGCATCGGCGGCGGCAAGGGTTGCCGCGGTGAGGAGGGAAAGGCACGCGGACGACCAGGCTCTTGTGATGTTCATGGGGTATCGGGTTCGGGGGCCGACGGCGGGGATTGCCCGTGACGGGCGGCGAAATCGGCGTCCGCGAGGTTTTCCACGCCCCCGATTTTTTGGCAAGGTTTACCGGCCCCGAATTGACCCCGGGCGGCGCGGTGCAAGGATCGGGCCGTGAAGATAAAGACCGGCTCCCGGCTCCTGTTCATCGGCGATTCCGTCACCGATTGCGGCAGGATGCGCCCGGTCGGCGGCGGCTCCCGCGCGGCGCTGGGCACCGGATATGTGGCCCAGGTGGACGCCCTGCTGGCGCCGTCCCCGCTCAGGCGGACTGTCCGGATCACCAACATGGGGATAAGCGGCAACACGGTGCGGGACCTCGCCGCGCGCTGGGAGACCGACGTCCTCGCGCTCGAGCCGGACTGGCTCGCGGTCATGATCGGGATCAACGACGTGTGGCGGCAGTTCGACGGCGTCAACCCGAAGGCCGCGGTGCCCCTTGACGAATACTGGGATACCTACGACGGCCTCCTCGCAAAAACGCGCCCGCAGCTCGCGGGCCTCATCCTGATGACGCCCTACTACGTGCAGAGCGAGCGGCGCGACCTGATGCGCCTGCAGATGGACGAGTACGGGCTGGTGGTGAGGGACCTGGCCTCAAGGCACCACGCCCTGCTTGTCGACACGCAGGTGGCCTTCGACAAGGTGCTGACGCGCCTCGACTACAGCCTGGTCGCGGCCGACCGCGTGCATCCCACCGAGATCGGGCACAAGGTCCTGGCCAGCGCGTTCCTGCGCGCGATAGGGGTCGCTACGAGTCCTCGCCGGTGACGATCGTGCCGCCGGTGACGGTCACCTTCTCGAGGATCGCCTTTGTGATCTTCTCCGCGAGCTCGGGCTTCTCCCGGAGCGCCTGCTTGGCCGCGTCCCGGCCCTGGCCGACCAGGTCGCCCTGATAGGTTATCCAGGCGCCCTTCTTCTCAAGAATCTTGTGCTCGACGCCAAGGTCGACGAGCGAGCCGGAGGCGGAGATGCCCTCGTTGTACATGATGTCGAACTCGACCTCGGTGAAGGGCGGGGCGACCTTGTTCTTCACCACCTTGATCTTGGTGCGGTTGCCGATGACCTTGCCGTCGGGGGTCTTGATCTGGTCCTTGCGCCGGATGTCGATGCGGATCGAGGAGAAGAACTTCAGGGCGCGGCCGCCCGAGGTTGTCTCCGGCGAATTGTGGACGATGGCGCCGCTTGCCAGGAGGAAGTTCGCGTTGTCCTTCACCTCGACGTTGTAGCGGACGCCCATCTTGCCCTCGATGAACTTCTCGCGGATCTCGAAGATCTCGCACGGGATAGCCTCCTCGACTTCGCGGGTGCTGAAATCCAAGCCGTCAAGTTTGCTGCCAATATCGGCGTGCTTCGTCAGCTTGTACGCCATCGACCGGTGGCAGTAGGGACGGATGATCTCTTCAAACTTGTCCGCTTCCTTCCCATAAAAGCCGATCCGCGCAGAGCCCGACTTGGGGTGATTCGTGATGGTGCATTTCAGGCCGAATTTTGAAGCAAACACAGACTCGAATGCGCGACATTCCTTTTCCGTGAGACGGTGCAGAAAAATCGTCTTCTTATTGTACGCACGGAACCGCGAATCATTTGTGCCGTCATCCATATACCACACCGCCAACGAAAGCGGGTTCAGCTGCTCCAATAGGGCAGTCGTGACATGCTTGTAGCGCTTGTTCTCGGAATAGAATTTGGCGCGCACCTGCGCGAACTCGTACATCGACACGGTGCTGAAGCCATAGCCATGCGCGTTGTCAGAGGATTTCCTGCACAGCTTCCCGAAGGCACTTTCCTTCCATTTCACATACGCCTTTTGGTCACACGAGTGCTCCTCCCAGAAATATGCCGCCATCTTGCCTTCCTGCTTGATGCTGGCATCCCCGAGCATGCTTCCCAGCACAAGGTCCTGAAGATCGCCTGAGAATCTAACGCCCTTATGCCGGACCAGGATCTTGTCACCAATGGACAGGTCCTCGGCGCTGATTTCCCCGCTGGGCGTGAAAATGGTGTGGTTCGGGGTGCAGCTGAACTTGTTGAATCCTGCCGCGTTGGGATAGCGGAAGACCAAGGTCCTGTATGCTGTTCGCAATGCGCCGATCTCGTTGTCATTCAGGTTGAAGTTGGTGACGTTGCGGCCGTGCTTGAAACGCCGGACAACCACCGTCGGCGTGAACGCCTTGGTCTTCGGATCCCATGAGATGACCTCGGCCGGTTTCCGCCCGTTTACCAGCGTGCCGATCATCTCCGTGCGCCCTCCGCGCATCATCACGCTGGTCTGGTAGGGAAAGCACCCAAACATCACGCCTATCTTCTCACGGATCTGGTTCGTGAAGATGCACACGCACTTGGTCTTGCTCACAACCGCGGTTAGGCGGCGCATGGCCTGGGACATCAGGCGGGCCTGGCTGCCCATGGTCATGTCTCCCATCTGGCCGTCCAGCTCGGCCTTAGTGATGAGCGCGGCAACCGAGTCGAGGACGATCACGTCAATGCTGTTGGAGCGGATGAGCGTCTCCATGATGTTGAGCGCGTCCTCGCCGCTGTCCGGCTGGGAAACCAGGAGGTCGTCGAGCTTCACGCCTACGACACGGGCATACTTCGGGTCGAGCGCGTGCTCGACGTCGATGAAGGCGGCGAGACCACCCTTTTTCTGGCACTCCGCGATCACGCTCAGGCAGAACGTGGTCTTGCCCGACGATTCCGGGCCATACACCTCGATGATCCGGCCGAGCGGCAATCCGCCGACGCCGAGCGCCAGGTCGATCGCTAGCGAGCCGGTGGAGAGCGTCTCCACCTTCATCTTGGCGTTGGTGCCAAGGCGCATGATCGAGCCCTCGCCGAACTCCTTCGAGATCGCGGACAGCGCGAGCTCTATGTTCTTTTCTCGGACGTGCGCGGCGGGGGAGGGAGCGGGCTTGGTCTCGGATGCTTTTGCGGGAGCGGCTTTGGACATGGCTTTAAGGGGGGGTATTGTTGACGCACTCATTTTGGATAGGCGCGATTCAAAAGTCCCGAATTATCCCAGATTTTTCGCCGGGCACGTTTCGGGGAAAGCAGCTGGAGGGCGTGGCAGGATTCGCGGGTGAGTTCGCCCAGCACAACGACGGTCGCGCGGGAGTCCGCGCGGCCGCCCGGATAGCTCCTCTCGAACCGGATCAGCGTCCCGCCGCGGGTCCCCCGGCGACCGAGCCGGCGCCTGGACCCGTTCGCGATGGCGTCGCACACGACCCAGTCGGGAATGCGCCACCCGGCCCGCGAGCACTGCCGGACAATCCGCCGGGTGAAGCGGATGACGCCGATTTTCGCCTTGTCGAAGAGGGGCGGTGTCACGGTTCCGGGGTGGGGCGCGAAGGAAGGCTCGGGTTTCGGGGCAAGTCAAGGCGTTAATTAGACAAGTCTAAAATAGTCCGCGCAACACGCCGTCGTCCAGCCTGTCCCACTGCGCTAATGCACGCGCTGGTTGCGATTTGCGGCAATTTGGGCGAACATTCGCTTCCGTGACTTTTGGCGATTGGCAGCAACTCTCACCTGAAGCCGCCGCGCGGGAGGTCCGGCGGAGGGCGGAGGCGCATTTTTCCGCGCCCCAGCGCAGGGCGGCGATCGCCGCACTCCTGGACGAGGCGACCTTGGTGGGCCGCTTTGCCGCCGCCCCGCCTGGAAGCCCGCTTCGCGGGGTGCCCTACCTTCTCAAGGACCTCTTCGATGTCGCGGGCCTGCCGACGTTTGCGGGTTCCTCGTTCCTTCCGGAAGTGCGTCCGCACCCGGGGCCTGACTCCGCGATCGCGAGGGACCTTGGCGCCGCAGGGGCCGTCATGGCGGGCAAGACCCAGCTTTTTGAATTCGCATGGGGCCTGACGGGTGAGAATGCGCACTACGGGGACTGCGAGCACCCCAGGTTCCCGGGACGGACGTCCGGCGGGTCGAGCAGCGGGTCAGCCGCGGCCGTGGCGGCCGACGTGGTGCCCTTTGCGATCGGGACCGACACCGGCGGCTCCGTTCGCGTCCCGGCCGCGTTCTGCGGCGTCTTTGGCTACAGGGGCGTGCCCGGCGACGCCTGGATATCCGACGCCGTCCCGCTCTCCCCCGGCTTCGACACGGCGGGCTGGTTCACGCGGACCGCGTGGGATATGAGCACGGCCATGGCGGCCCTGGTCGGCCTGCGCACGACAGACCGGAACCCGATCGGCTGCTACCTCGAGATGCCCGGCCTCGATCCCGAGGTCGAGAAGGCGTGCCGCGCGGCGGCGGCGGAGCTCACACGGCCCGCGGACGCCGCCACCTCCGCCGAGCTCCTTGCGAAATTCGCGCCCGCGGCCGAGATCTACGGCGTCCTCGCCGGCCTTGAGAGCTGGAGGCTCCACAGGAAGTGGGCGGGAAAGAACTGGGGCCGGTACGGCCCCCTTGTCCAGGACCGCCTCGAGCGCGCCCGCGGAATCTCCCAGGCGCAGGTAGCCGCGGTGCAGCCGAGCCACGAGGCGCTCCGGCTTGCCTTGACCAAGTTCTTCCTCACGTACGATTTCCTTGTCATGGCCGCCACGCCGTTCCCGGCGCTCGCGAAGGCCGACTGCACGCCCGCCAACCGGCTGCGCATGCTGGGCCTGACCGCTCCCGCGAGCCTCGGGGCCCTTCCCGTTCTGACGATACCCGTCCCGCTGGCCTCTGGGATGTCGACGGGCCTGCAGGTGATCGTCAACCACCCGCAGAGCCCCGTGGTCTCCTGGGTGCTCGAGACGTGCTTTCAGTCGTCCGGCTGATTCAGGAAAAGGAGGCTCAGGCCCATGAACGCGAAGAGCCTGAAGGCCGCGTCCTGGCCGTTCCACACCTTGGACTGCCACATGAGGAACCACTCGCCCCCGACGGCCATGAAGGCGAAATACCACTGGATGAGGCTGGCCGTCAGCCCGACCGAGGCCAGGCCCTTCGCCCTCTTCCAGTCGGCGGCCGGCGCGCCCCGGGCCTTCCAGAGCCTGAGGGCGCCGGCGCCGATGAGCGCGCAGCTCAGCGCCTCCCAGCAGATGATCGAAGCGTAGAAGGCCTTGTGGATGAACGGCGCGTGGATGGCGCGGTACATGAGGGCGTTCCCGGGGAAGGTCGTGTCCATGCTGAGGACGTGCCTGACAAACTGGTAGTTGGAGTTCGGGTCCGTGAGGTTGTTGAAGACGACGACGAGCAGGTAGGCGCACGAGAGCGCGGTGACGACGATCTTGCAGAGTCGGAGTTGCATGGGATGGGGGTGTTGTCGGGAGCGGCGCCGTACCTTTGAGATGCGCCTTGGGCGCCGCGTCAATGCAGCTCGCCGTAAGCCGGCGGCCGCGCCTCGCGGATGTTCTCGCCGTCGACGAGCCTGCGCCTGGACCCGGGACGGCTCAGGAACTCGCTGAAGGACCGTGCGGGGAAGACCACGAGGTGCGCGGGCGCGCCCGGGGCCACGCGGCCCATGTCGGGGCGCCCGATGATGTCCGCGGCCGCGGTGGTGACGACCGCGGCGGATTCCCCGAGGCGCGAGTCGAGGTGCGCGAGCCGCACGCTCTGGATGTAGACCTCCGCCGCGTCAAAGTCGCCGAAGGCGTGGAAGGCGTCGCGCACGTTGTCGCTCGCGCAGGCCACCGGCACTCCAGCGTCGAGCAGGTCGTGGATAAGCGTGAGACCCCGCCACTGGGGCGTCCGCGGGAACCCGGCCCCGCGGCGGTCCTGCAGGTAGAGGTTGCAGAGGGGAAGCGAGACCACCCGGATCCCCGCCTCCTTCACAAGGGCGATCGTCGACCTCTGGCGCTCCGGCGCCTGGACCGAAAGGCTGCAGCAGTGCCCGCAGACGACCGGGTTCCCGAACCCGTTGCGGATCACCGCCTCGGCCAGCGTGCGCAGGACCTCCGCATGCGGGTCGCCGTTCTCGTCGACGTGGAGGTCGAGCCCGACGCCTCGGTCGCGGGCGATCGCGAGGAGCCTGTCCAGCTGGCCCGGGAGCTCCTGCGACATGGGCGACCAGCCGCCGAGCGCGCACGCCCCGTGGTTCAGCGCGAGGTCGGCGACCTTGTCGCCGTCGGCCCCGGAATAGTTCGCGATGCCTGTCAGCGGCACAGTCTGGAGCGCGATCCGGCCACGCCACACCTCGCGGAGCTCCTGCATCGCGGCGTGGTTCGCCTCGCCCCAGGGAAGCCACGTGTCGACGTGCGTGCGCAGGAGCCGCGTCCCGTGCTCCCACGCGCAGTGGAGAGCGAAGCCCGCCCTGCGCAGGAGGTCGGGCCCCGTCCAGTTCGCCTTGTCGGCCGCCAGCGTCTCGAGCGCCTCCGCGAACGTGCCGCTGCGGTTGGGGGCGCGGTCCCACGTGTGTGCCTTGTCAAGGTGGACGTGCGCGTCCACGAGGCCCGGGAAGACCAGCGCCCCGTCCAGGTCCACGCCCCCCGCCGCGGCAGGCGCCCCGGGCTGAGCGGAGCGCGTGACGGACGCGATCCTCGTCCCGTCCAGACCTATGTCGCAGAGGACGGACGGCTCCAGCGGGTCCGGCGGTGGACTGGAGACGGACGCGGGCAGGACGGCGGCGGGCACGCGGGCCCTCTTGAGAAGAAGCATGCCGGTTTTTTTGGGGACTGCAGCCAGCATGCTACATGCCATGCATTTGGCGCGGCAAGGCTCTGCAGTTTCCGGCCACTGTCGAAACGACGGCTTGCGGCGGCGAGCGCAATGGCAACATTCCTGCTCCTTGACCACGATGGCAGCACGGACCGAGGAGTTGAAGTCGGAGCTTCGCGCCCTTGTGGGGGCGGCGAACCTCGTCGATTCCGGCGACACGCTCGAGACGCTGTCAAAGGACTTCTACTGGTACTCCCCGGTGCTCAAGCGCCAGCTCGAGGACAAGCTCGCCGACATGGCGGTCCGCCCGGCGAGCCAGGCCGAGCTCCGGTCGGTGGTCGCGGCTTGCTGCCGGGCCCGCGTGCCCGTCGTCGCCCGCGGCGCGGGAACGGGCAACTACGGCCAGTGCGTGCCGCTCTACGGGGGCGTCGTCGTCGATTTTTCGCGGATGGACCGGATCATCTCCCTCGATGGCGGCGTTGCCCGCGTCGAGGCGGGCGCCCGGCTCGGGACGATCGAGACCGAGGCGCGCAAGGCCGGCTGGGAGCTCCGCTCGATGCCCTCGACCTGGATGAAATGCACGATGGGCGGGTTCCTGTGCGGCGGCTCGGGCGGGATCGGCTCCATCACCTGGGGCGGAAACAACGCCCCGGGGAACGTGAAGTCGCTCACGATGATGACGTGCGAGGAGGAACCGAGGCTCGTCAGGCTGGAGGAGGAGGAGAGCCTCAAGGCACTCCACACCTACGGGACGACCGGGCTCATGGTGGAGGTGGAGATGAGACTCGCCCCCAAGGTCGACTACGACCAGCTGATCCTGAGCGCGGCCGAATGGGACAGGCTGCTCGACTGGACCGACGCCGCGGCCCGGCGGATCGAGTGGCGCAAGCGCCTCGTCACGCAGTTCGAGTGGCCGATACCCTCGTATTTCAGGCCGCTCGCGAAGCACCTGCGCACCGGTGACTCGATCTCGTTCCTGCTGATCGACCGGGCGCAGGCGGACGAGGCGGTCGCGAGCGCCGCCGCCGCCGGCATCGACTGCGTCTACCGCAAGCCCCTCACCGACCCGCCGAGGCCGCCCTTCCTCACCGACTACACCTGGAACCACACGACCCTCTGGGCCATTAAGGCGGACCCCTCGATCACGTACCTCCAGTCCGGCTTCGGCCGGAACTTCCGCGAGCAGTTCGCCGAGCTCCGCAGGCGCTTCCCCGGCGAGATCCTCTTCCACTTGGAATGGACGGCCGGGAACTCGAAGATGATGAGGGGCAACGCGGTCGCCAGGAACCCGGACTCGATCGTCTGCGGGGGGATCCCGCTCATCTTCTTCAAGTCCGAGGAGCGTCTGAACGAGATCCTGCGCTGCTGCGACGAGATCGGCGTCTTCATCGCGAACCCGCACACGTACTTCCTCGAGGAGGGTGGCCGCCACGCGAACATCGCCGACAAGCGGGCGTTCAAGGCCGAGGTCGACCCCGCCGCGCTCCTCAATCCCGGCAAGATGAAGACCTACCCGGTAAACCCGTTCGCCAAGGAGCCCGCGCTCTCATGACGCGGGAGGCCCGACCGCCCATCGTCGAGCTTTCGAACGTCGAGAAGCGCTACGGCGACGGCCCGCTCATCCTGGACAGGGTGAGCTTCACCGCCGACCGGGGCGACTTCATCACGTTGATCGGCCCGAGCGGGTGCGGAAAATCCACGATCCTGAAGCTGATCTCGGGCCTGAACCCGGCCACCGCGGGGAGGATAGTGGTCGACGGGCTCGATCCCTCACGGGCCGTGGAGAAACTCGCGTTCGTCTTCCAGGAGCCGACGCTGCTTCCCTGGTGCAGCGTGGCCAGGAACGTCGAGCTCCCGTTGAGGCTCCACGGGTCGGACAAGGCGGGGCGCGCGGCGGTCGCGGCCCGCTCGCTCGCGCTGGTCGGCCTCGCCGACCGGGCGGACTACTACCCGCGCCAGCTCTCGGGCGGGCAGAAGATGCGCGTCTCGATCGCCCGCGCGCTCAGCGTCTCGCCTAAGATCCTGCTCCTGGACGAGCCGTTCGGCGCCCTGGACGAGATGACGCGCGACCACCTGAACGAGGAGCTCCTAGCCATCCGCCAGCAGCTGGCGTGGACGGCGTTCTTTGTCACGCACTCGGTGGCGGAGGCGGTCTTCCTCTCGAACCGGATCCTCGTCCTGTCCGCGAACCCGGGCCGCATCCACAGCGAGGTCAGGGTCGACCTTCCCTATCCCCGGACCGAGGAGACGCGCCAGTCGCCCGCATACCAGAGGCTGGTCGGCGACGTCTCCAAGACGCTGCGCTCCGTCGAGCGCCTGAAGCCGTGAACAGCCAGTCCCCAAACACCCGGTCCCCAGGCGCCAGGCTGCCGAGAGCCATCAAGCGGCTCATGCCCATCGCGACGGGCGTCGGGATGATCGCCATATGGTACGCCATCTGCCTCGGGATGAGCCCGGAGCAGCGCTTTCTCCTGCCGGCCCCGCACGAGGTGGCGCGGGCCTTCGTTGAAAAGGGCCCGGCGCTCTGGAACGCGGCCCTCAACACGGGCGAGGGGGCGCTCCTCGGTTTCGGGATCGCGGTGGGCCTCAGCTTCGTGATGGCGCTCATCCTCTCGCTGTCGTCCCTCGTCCGCGCGAGCCTCTATCCCTACCTGATGATCCTGCAGATGACGCCGATCATCGTCATGGCGCCGATCCTCATCCTGTGGGTCGGGCCGGGGCTGAAGAGCGTCACGATCATCACGTTCCTGATCTGCTTCTTCCCTATGGTGGTCAACACGACCCAGGGCCTCATCTCGACGGACCGCAACCTCGTCGACTTCTTCCGGATGTGCAAGGCGACCAAGATGCAGGAGATCTTCCTCCTGCGCGTGCCGTCCGCTCTCCCCTATTTCTTCACGGGGCTAAGGATCGCTGGCACGCTCGCCACCATAGGCGCGATCGTGGGTGACGTTTTCGCCGGCAATTCGGCGGGGGGGCAGGGCGGCCTCGGCTTCCTCACGATCATCTACAGCGCCCAGTTCCAGATCGGGGCCCTCTTCGCCACGGCGGCCGTGAGCTGCCTCCTGGGCTTCATATTCGTAGCGGGAGTGATCGCGCTCAGCTGGCTGGCCTTGCACAAGTGGCACGATTCCTTCAGCCAGTCGGACGTGTGATGCGCCGAATTGACAGGCTCCGGCCCGCGTCCGCGTTCCTGGCGGCGGCGCTCTCGCTCCTCGCCGCCGGGTGCTCGAAGCCCGCTCCGACGGCCGCCCCGGCGCCCGGCGCGGCGGCCCCCGCCAGGATCCGGTTCAAGACGGACTGGTACGCCCAGGCCGAGCACGGCGGCTTCTACCAGGCCCTCGCGAGGGGATACTACAGGGATGCCGGCCTCGACGTGGCGATTATCCCCGGGGGCCCGGGCGTCCTCGTGCCCCAGGTCATGCTTGCAGGACAGGTGGACATCGCGATGGGCGCCAGCGACGACCTGGTCATGTGGGGTGCGAAGGGACTGCCCTTCGTGGCGGTCGGTGTCTACATGGAGCGCGACCCGCAGGCCATCCTCGTCCACGAGGATGGCCCCGTGAAGACCTTCGCCGACCTGAACCACAGGACGATCATGGCCGTCCAGGGCGAGAACTGGATCGAGTACCTGAAGGCGCACTATCACATCGACTTCAACCTGATCCCCTCGAATTTCGGAATCGCCCAGTTCATGGCGGACAAGGATTTCATCCAGCAGTGCTTCGTCACTAATGAGCCCTATTTCGTGAAGAAGAACGGGGGACACCCCAGGACGCTCCTCATCGCGGACTCGGGGTTCAACCCCTACCGGGTCATCTACACGACCCAAGGGTACCTGAGGGACCATCCCGCGGAGGTTCGCTCCTTTGTAGCGGCCAGCCTGCGCGGGTGGGACGACTTCATGAACGGCGATCCCTCGCCGGCCAAGGCCCTGATCGTGAAGGACAATGAGAACATGACCAACGAGTTCATGGACTTCACCATCAAGGCGCTGCGCGACGAGCACATCTATTCCGGAAGGGCCGACCTCGGCGAGCGCCCTGGTCTCATGACGCGCCGCCGCATGCAGGACCAGGTTGAGGTGCTTTTTCAGCTGAAGATCATTCCGGAATTGATCCCGCTCGATAGATTTGCTCGATTTGACTTCATGCCGCCAGACCTTCAATCGGGCGCCCAATAGTGAATCGCATGTCACTGGCTATAATGAGATTGCGAACATTGGGTTTTAAGTAGAGGCGTGGCATGGAGGGTGCTACTCGGCCTTCCAAATACCTAACCACCAAAGACATCATGCATCTAAAGACCAAGAACCCTGATCTGAAATACCCGGCCCTGTTCTGTCTCGCGTGCGCCTTGAGCATCGGATTGCACGCCCAGTCCTCGACGCCTCCGCCTGCGGCTCCGACCACGACCACAACCACGACGACGACAATGACGCCGTCCTCCTCCTCCTCCTCGTCAACCGCAGCCGGGGCCGAGGAGGGGAAGGTGACGACCTTGGAGGCATTCACGGTCAGCGACGTGCCGATCTCCGAGCAGATTCTGCCGACGGTTCGGCCGATCGACAGCGTCTACGGCGACGACCGGTCGATCATCGACATCCCGAGGTCGGTCTCCAGCGTCAACAAGGCCTGGATGGACGACCGCCAGGTCAAGAACGCCATGGATTTCGGCCAGTTCTCCCCCGGCGTCTACGCTGCGGCGGATTACGGCATCCCTGGCGTCCCCCAGATCCGCGGCGACGAGGCGCAGATCTATGTGAACGGCCAGATTATCCCGTATTCCCGCAACAGCGTTCCCCTGTCATTCAACGGCGTCGAGGCCATGGACATCGTCAAGGGCCCGGGCACGGCGGTCTACGGCCCCCAGGGCAACGGCCCGGGCGGCTATGTGAACTTCGTGGCCAAGGAGCCCTATTTCGACGGGGATCACTATGACATCTCGGCCACGCTGGGCACCTGGACCAGCGGCCATTCCTATGGCAATCCTCAGTACACCCTGGATTTCGGCGGGCCACTGAGCGACAAGCTCGCCTACCGCGTGAGCTACCTGGCCCGGTATGGCGACGAATACTACGTCAACGCCAAGGACGAGACCCAGGACGTGTATGTGGCGCTGACCTACCGCATGACGAAGGACCTCAAGTTCGAGTTCTGGACACAGGGATTCGCCACGCGCACGAATGAGGACACGGGGGCAAACCGCGTGACCCAGAACTTCATCTGGAACGGCAGCTACATTGCCGGCCCGACCAGCCCGGCCACTTCGGGGAGCCTGGCCTACTACGGCTACGACGTCTACCAGCCCGGGGACGGCAGTCCCGGCAATCCGAACAATTTCCCGTCAGGTGCGGACGGCGCCTTCCAGGTCGTGAATCCCGCCACTGCGCACACGGTGAAGCTGCCGGACTATGATTCGCTCGTCGGACCGAACGACACGGCCCGGTCGAAGTTCTTCCAGGCCCAGCTGAAGAGCACCTACACGATCTCGGACAACATGAGCGTAGTGAACCTGGCCTACTGGGGCCTCGAGCACTCGAACAAGTTTGAGACCTACGGCTACGACGAGTGGGTGCCGAGGAACCTGAACATCCAGGACCGGACGGAATTCCACGACAAGTTCAACCTGGGCCCGATCGCGAACAACCTGATCACGGGCATCGACCTCAGGTACCAGTATGTCCGGTCCGGCGACGACTATTCATCGGAGCCCTTCTCGTACTACGACCTGAGCCTGCCGCTGAACAACATCTTCTACCCGGGCTACAACATTGAGAACAACACCTGGGGTTCGGGGCTCCAGGTTGCCGCCCACCCGGGCTACAGCTACCAGGAAATGCAGGACACGACGATCAACGACTACGCCGCGTTCGTCCAGGACGACGTGCAGTTCACGAAGATGTTCTCGGGCATCCTGGGCTTCCGCGAGGATGCGATCCACGCAAACACGGCCAATCCGCCGCTCGTGCAGGAGGGCGTCAACATAGACGACGACTCCTCGACCATCTACGGGACCATACCGTACTACAACTACTACGGGTACTATTCGCTCCCGACGCCGATCTATTACGACCGCGGCGCCATCTACCATTACTCGGCGTCGAAGAACGACCCGTCGTATTTCGTGAGCCTCATACTGAAGCTGACGGAAACCCAGTCGCTGTACATCACCTATGACGAGGTGGACGCCATCCACGGCCAGACGAACTTCGGCGGTATCTACGATGGCAACAAGAGCGCCGCCAATGTCGCCTCGGACATCGACAACCGGTCGACGCTGTACGAGACGGGCTACAAGGGGAGCTTCTTGAACAACACGCTGTTCATGGGCTTGGCGCTTTACCAGCAGATCAAGAATGAGCCGCAGCCCCCTGCTCCCCACGGCGAGGCGGCGCTGCCCAACACCATCGTGAAGAGCCAGGGCATTGAACTGGAGGCCGTATACCAGCCCACGAAGAAGCTCTCGATCAACGCCAACATGACTTACCAGACCGTGACCCTATTCGGCTCCTTCTTCGAGGAGACCGGAAACTACCTCGATGCCTACGCGACGACGACACCGGTCGACGGCACCTTCGGCACGGGGGTCGGCGCCGTCAACTACGGCGCCTACCAGGGCTACGCCTATTCGCCCCCGGGAGGTCGCGAGCGCGCCCCCGGCGTCCCGTGCGTCCTCGGGAACCTGTTCGTCGACTACAAGCTCCCATACGGCTTCGACATCGGCGGCGGCCCGAACTTCATCGGGCGCCAGAACCAGGATGACGAGGGTCTCCTTCACATCCCGAGCGAGTACGAGTTTGACGGCTACCTCGCGTACGCGCCGACAAAGAAGTGGGATGTCCGCCTGAACATCACGAACCTCACGAACAGCCGCATCCTCGACCCGATCGACACGAGCTTCGCCGGCAACGACGTGATCTACGTCCGCGCCCCGATCTCGGCATCGCTGACGATCCGGCTGCACTATTGATCATTGGCCGTCCATGGGGACGGCAGAAAACGGGGGCCCGAAGGGGCCCCTTTTTTTGTGTGGCGCCCGGCTATTCCCGGCCAGCGGAGATGAATTCGACCAAGTCGGAGAGCTGCCCGTCCGTGTAGCGCGGGTGGGCCTCCATCTTCGCGCTCGGGACCAGGGATTTCGGGTCCCGGACGTATTTCACGAAGAACGGCCGGTCGAACACCGCGTACGCCGCGATGACCTGGAACGGGCGGTCGGCCTTGGTGCCGCCAAACGTTCCGCCCGGGCCCGCGTGGCAGCTTGCGCAGGAGTTGATCCAGATCTCCCGCCCCGCGCGCGCGGCCGGCCCCAGGGAGGCGAACTTACCCGAGTAGATCCCGCCAAAGCGGTCCGCGAAGCTCGCCACCTCGATCGTCGTGACCCCCCATGGCTTCTTGTGCTCGATGTCCAGGAATGCCGAGGCGTCGGGTGCCAGGATGTCCGAGACCGTGATCGCGTACGGCGCCGGGTTGAATGCGAGGCCGGGCGGCGGCCAGTCCGCCGGCCCCTTGCCGTTGATCTCGAGGACGAGGAAGGGCCGGTACTTTGAGATGAATCCGGAGGTGAAGATGCCCGCGTAGCCGTCTCCGCAGGTCGCGAGTAGGCAGTCGGCACCGGCACCCGCGGGCAGGGCGGCCAGGAGGTCGGAGAGGAAGACGACGGTCAGCTCCTGGGGCCCCTTGACGAATTCGCCGGGTGCCTGGAGCTTCGCCGTCGGCAGGGCGCGCAGGTCCGACCAGCGCGCATAGAGTTCCCCGCCCGCCGGCACGCCGGTGAGCCTGCCCCTGAGGGCGAGGTCGAACGGCGAGCCCCTCTGCGAATGCAGCTCAAGCGCGCCCGCCGGCGCGCCGGCGGCGAGGAGGAGCAGCGCGGCGGCCGCCACTTGCCGGTGTTTCATGGGCGCCAAGGAAAGCACAAAGCGGGCCTCCGCGGCGAGCACTGCGCTGTTGCGGGATCCGGGGTGCCGCGCTAGTCCTGCACGCCGAATGAGCCCCCTCCGACTTGGTCCCCTGGCGGCTGCGGCCTGCGCCCTTGCGCTCTGTGGCTGCTCCAGGCAGGCGCCGGCCGTCGCCGCGCAGGCGGCCCCGGCGGCGCCGCTCTTCAAGATGACGGTGCAGCTGGACTGGATTCCCCAGCCCGAGCACGGCGGCCTCTACCAGGCCCTCGCGAAGGGGTACTTCAGGGAGGCGGGCCTGGACGTGGACCTCGTGCCCGGCGGCCCGAACGCGTTCGTCATGCAGAAGCTCGCGACGGGCAAGGCCGACATAGGCCAGTCCGACAGCACGAACACCCTGCTGGCGATCGCCCAGGGCATCCCGATCATCCACATCGGCGCCGTGTTCCAGAACGACCCGTCGGTGCTGATGCTCCACGCCGACAATCCCGTGAAGAGCTTCGAGGAGCTGGACGGCAAGACGATCATGGCCCGGCTGGAATGGGCGTTCCTCCCATACCTGAAGAACAAGTATCACATCAATTTCAACGTCATCCCGCAGAACTTCGCCGTCGGGAACTTCATCGTCGACAAGAACTTCATCCAGCAGGGCTACTACATCGCCGAGCCGTACTTCATCGTGAAGGGCGGGGCGAAATACCCGAAGTTCCTGTACGCGTGGGACGCGGGCTTCGACGCCTACACCGCGCTGGTCGCAAACCGGCCCTGGGCCCGGAGGAACCCGGACAAGGTCCGCGCGTTCATGGCCGCCTACATCAGGGGCTGGAAGGACTACATCGAGGGCGACCCGACCCCCGCCCACGAGCTCATGAAGCGGCTCAACCCCGAGAACACGGACGACTTTCTCGCCTTCTGCCGAAAGATGATCGTCGACGAGCGCCTTGTGATAGGCCGCGAGGCCAAGGACGACTCGCAGACCGGGCGGATATCGCGAGATCGGTTTGCCACCCAGATCGGGCAGCTTGAGGAACTGGGCATTCTCCAGAAGGGAAAGCTTGCCGTCGACCAGGTGATGACGACCGAATACCTCCCGTGAGAACCTTCCTTGGAATTCTTTCCGCCGCCGCCGTTTTCTCGCTTTCGGGATGCGGCCAGCTAGACATCACCCCTGAGGGCGATCCCTCGCGCGTCGTGACGGGCCAGGTCGAGATCGGCGAGGACGTCGCACTCCCCGCGGACACCGTTGTCACCGTGAGGGTGGAGGACGCCTCGGGCATCGGCATGCCCCCCCAGGTGCTGGGTTCCCAGACCATCAAGAGCCCGGGCGTCGCGCCGGTCCCATTCAGGGTCGAGTACCGGGCGGAGGACGATGTCCTGCGCAGGGGCCTCAACATCGAGGTGCGCGTCTCGATCGGCGGAAAGGTCCGCTATTTCAACGCGAACCACCACGTCGTGACCCTCGGCAACGCCGGCGAGGCCCACCGGATCAGCGTGAGCCCGGTCGGTCCGTGAAGATCTGGTGCAACGGGGAGTTCGGCGCGGAGGGGATGGACCTCCTCGCGAGGGGCACGCGGGGCCACACGCTCGTCCTTTCCGACAGGCGCAACAGCTCGGTCCTGGCGGGCGGCCAGCGCGACCCGACGATCGCCGGCGCGGAGGTGGCGTTCGGCCAGCCGGACCCGGCGGACTGCATGGAGGGCGCGGGCCTGCGCTGGATCGAAGTCTCGAGCGCCGGCTACACCCGGTATGACAACGAGCCCTTCCGCCTGGCGATCCGCGCCCGCGGCGCCGCGTTCACCAACGCCTCGCAGGTCTACTCGGACGCGTGCGCCGAGCACGTCCTGGCGATGATGCTGGCGCTGGGGCGCCAGCTTCTGCCGTCCTACGCGACCCAGCTCGGCGACCGCTCCTGGCCCTACGAGGAGCGCCGCGGCCAGTCGCGCCTCCTGGCCCGCCAGACGGTCGTCATGCTCGGGTTCGGCGCGATCGGCCGCAGGCTCTCCGAGCTTCTGGCCCCGTTCGGCATGCGGATCTACGCGCTGCGGCGCCAGGTGCGCAGCGAGCCGGGCGTCCTCATGGTCCCCGAGGAGAGCCTGACAAAGGTGCTGGCCGAGGCCGATCACGTCGTGAACGTGCTTCCGGAGAACGAGGCGACGCTCAACTACGTGAATGCGCGGCGGATCGCGTGCTTCAAGCTCGGAGCCCGCTTCTACAACGTGGGCCGGGGGCCCACGGTCGACCAGGCCGCCCTTGTCGAGGGGCTCAAGTCGGGGAGGGTGGGCGCCGCCTACCTCGACGTCATGGTGCCCGAGCCCCTTCCGCCCTCCAACCCCCTATGGTCCGCGCCAAACTGTTTCATTACGCCCCACACGGCGGGCGGCCGCAACAACGTCAACGAGGAGCTCGTCCGGCACTTCCTGGCGAACCTCGCCGCCTTCGAGAAGGGCCTGGCGCTGGCCGACCGGATCCTGTGACAATCCCATGACTGGGACGGGCGGGAACCGGTTCTCGGTTGTATTTTGGAGGCATCCAAGGAATATTCCCGCCCGTAGTGCCTCATATCCCAGACCGCGAGGGTCGGCACGAAGCCGCTCCCCGACGGTTACCCAGAAAAACTAAAATCGAAGTCTGTTATGAACAAATCGACACGTTTCATCGTCACCGCCGCGGCCCTGGCCGGGCTATATGCCGGTTCAATGGCCACCCGCGCCTATGCCGACGCCGGCAGCGGCGACTCGTCCAAGGACGCCTCCAAGGACGCAGGCAAGCACGACTGCAAGGGCAAGAACTCGTGCAAGGGCCAGGGCGGCTGCAAGTCGGGCGACAACGGCTGCAAGGGCCAGAACTCCTGCTCGGGCAAGGGGGGCTGCAACACCAACGAGCCCGCACCGACGCCCAGCAAGTCCGCGCTCGCCTGAGCTGCATCCTTTAGCGACGCGGCCGGCCCGAGCGCCGGCCGCGTTTTTTTCATCATGCCGGCCAACCGGTTCAACGGGCATTGCGACTACGGCATTGGCATCGGCCTGCGGGTTCCGCACTACTCGCACATACTCTCGAAGAAGCCGGTCGTGGACTGGTTCGAGATCATCTCCGAGAACTTCATGGTCGAGGGCGGGCGGCCCCTCGAGCTGCTTGACAGGATCCTGGAGCAGTACCGCGTGGTCCAGCACGGGGTGTCGATGTACTTCGGGTCCGCGGACAAGCCGGACCGCACGCACCTGAGGCGCCTCAGGGACCTGGCGAGGAGGACGAAGACGCCCTGGCTCTCGGACCACCTCTGCTGGGGAAGCGTGGACGGCACCTACACCCACGACCTCCTGCCCATGCCGTACACGTTCGCGGCGGCCCGGCGCACGGCCGAGAAGATCCGGCAGGTGCGCGACTTCGTCGAGGTGCCCATCTGCGTCGAGAACGTGAGCAGCTACGCCGAGTTCCACGCCTCCGAGATGACGGAGTGGGAGTTCCTGAGCGAGGTCGTCGAGCTCGCCGACTGCGGAATCCTCCTGGACGTGAACAACATCTACGTGTCGTCGAAGAACCACTCCTTCGACCCCTACGAGTACCTGGACAACATCCCCCACGGCCGCGTGGGCCAGATGCACGTCGCCGGGCACACGAAGTTTGAGAAGTACATCCTCGACACGCACGACCACCCGGTGCTCGACCCGGTCTGGAAGCTCTACGCCCACGCGACGCGCCTGTGCGGGGTCTCCGCGACGCTGCTCGAATGGGATGACAGGATCCCTTCGTTCGACGAGGTCCACAACGAGGCGCTGAAGGCGAACGAGTTCATCGACGGGGCCAAAAAGGCCGCGGTGTGAAGCGCCCGCCGAAGCACGCCCCGGCACGCGTCGCGTCGACGGCCGACCTCAGGTCGTTCCAGCGGATGATGGCCGCCGCCGTGGTCCGGCCGCTCGACGCGAACGACAACCTCCAGTCGCGGTGGATCGACGGGCGGCCCATGGGCGACGTCGCCGCCGAGTTCATCAAGCCGAACGACCGGCTGACGTCCTTCGAGCGGCTTGAGCTCTACAACCGGATGTACTGGTACCGGCTGCTCGACGCGATCCGCGACGACTGCCCCGGCCTCCTCGCCGCCCTTGGCGAGGCCGCCTTCGGCCGGCTGGCCCAGGCGTACCTGGCCAAGCGCCCGTCGCGGTCGTTCACCCTGCGAAACCTGTGCTCCCGCCTCGAGGCGTTCATCCGGGAGCACCCGCGGTTCACGGCCCCCCGCACCGCGCTCGCCGCCGAGATAGCGCGCTTTGAATGGGCCCAGACCGTGGCGTTCGACGGGGAGTCGCGGCCCGTGGTCTCCGCGGCGTCGCTCGCGCGGACCCCGCCGGCGCGGCTCCGGCTGGGCCTCCAGCCCTACGTCACGCTTCTTGCGCTCCGCTACCCGGTCGACGCCTACGTGACGTCCGTCAAGCGGCGCGACGCGATGCGCTCCGAGGCGAGCAACACGCCGGACTCGAACATTGTGCACAGGCACGCGGCGCGGCGCTCGCGGCTGCCGCGGCCATTGCGCACGTTTCTCGCCGTGCACCGCCTCGACAACCGCCTGTACTACAAGCGCCTGGAGCCGGAGGCGTTCCGCATCCTCGGGGCCCTGGCCCTGGGCGCCACGCTTGCCCGCGCGGTCGCCGCCGGCGGGCGCGCGGCCACGCCGGCGAAGGTCAAGGGGTGGTTCACGACCTGGATGGCGCTCGGCTGGTTCTGCGCCGCCGGGAATAAACGGCGCGCCCGCGCATCTTGAACCTGTAACAGGAACCCCGCGCGGACCATAACCGAGGCACCCCCATGTCCATTCTCTCAAAGATCAATGCCCTGCTCGCCCAGGCCGGGCGCATTCTCCAGTGCCTGGTTCTCCTCGTCATCCGCCTCTACTGGGGCTGGCAGTTCTTCATGGACGGCAAGGGCAAGCTGACGCACCTGGACAGGGTGACGGCGTACTTCGCGAGCCTCAACATCCCTGCGCCCAGGCTGAACTGCATCTTCGCCTCCACCACCGAGTGCGTGTGCGGCATGCTTCTGCTCCTTGGGCTTCTCTCCCGATTTGCGGCCCTTGCCCTGATTGGCGTCATGAGCACCGCCTACCTTACGGCGGAGAGGGAGGCCCTGAACTCGTTCTTCAGCGACCCAGACAAGTTCACGGGAGCCACGCCTTTCCTTTTCCTCTACGCATCCGTGCTCATCTTCGCGTTCGGCCCCGGGAAAATCGCGCTCGACACGCTTGTCTTCAAGGACAAGGCGGCCTGAGCCGCCGTCACGCTGCGGAATTACAGAGGTCCTCGTAGGCGTAGACGAGCGCCCCTGCGAAGACGGGGATGGCGACGAAGATCCCCACCCCGAGCGCCAGTGCCCCGAGAATGAAGAGGGGAATGGAGAGCAGCAGGAGGCCGAAGACGCGCCACCAGTTCCGCGTGATCACTTTCCTGCTCGTCTCCATCGCCTCCCAGAAGCCCAGGCCCTTGTCGACCGCCAGTATGCCGGAGAAGGAGTAGGCGACGGCCAGGTAGATCCCGGGGAGGATCAGGCAGAAGAAGCCGATGGTCACAAAGACCGTGAAGACGATTCCGACCACGACGAGGACCAGGAACGCCTTGGTGAATCCCGCGAACGCGTCGCCGACCGTCGCCGCCTGGCCGCGGATCGTCCGCAGGAAGTAGTAGAGGAGCCCGGCGCCGATGACCTTGTTGAATATGGGGCCTATGAAGATCAGCCCGTGCTTCTCCACCTCAAGGAGGACGCAGTAGACAAGGGAGATGAGTAGGCTCACCCCGACGAGCGGCCAGAAGTTCGCCTTCAGGAGCGTCCAGCTGCGCTCGTAGCAGCTCATGATGTCCAGCGTGACGCCTCGGTCGGCGACCGCCGCCGCTGTCCCGCCGACCCCCGCCGTGGTCGGGGACCCGGTGATTTCCGGGCAGTCCGCGATGGACTTCCACGCGTCGGTTCCCTCCGCCCGGACCTTTGTCGAGAGGTTGGCCCTGCCTCCCGCCATCCAGGCGCGGATCTGATCGACGGTCACGGGCCCGTACTCCTTCCCGTCGCCGCCGATGATCGTGTACATGGGCCGAATCCATCACGAGAGGCTTTGTGCGTCAACCGCGCCGTGGACTCCGGATCGCCGCCGGCGCGTGGGCGCCCCCACGCCCTGCCCCTACTGCTGCGGCGCGACTCCCGCCGCGCGCGCGATGGCCTGGCGGGCGAGGACGCAGTCGTAGCGCGCCTGCAGGCGGCTGAGCTCGGCCGACCTGGACGCGCTCTGGGCGTCAAGGAGCTCGAAATTGGTGATGACCCCGTTCGTGTAGCGGGTCTGGGCCAGCGCGAGGGCCTCCTTGGCCTGCTCGACGATGGTGTCGGCGCTCGCGAGCCTCGACCTCGCCGCGTTGAAGTCCGAAAAGGCGTCGGCGACGTCCGTCGTGATGCTCCCGTTCAGCTCGAGCTCGCGCGCCTGCGCCGACCGGACCCCGGCGTCCGCCTCCATGCGGTCGCCCAGCACCCGCCTCCCGGTGAATATCGGCACCTCGAGGGACAGACCGGCCGTTACATAGCCCCTGTTGTCATACAGGTTCGGCACGACCCCGTTCTCCACGCCGCCCGTAACCTGCGCGTCGAGCTTGGGGCGGTTGCCCCTGTCGGCGGCGTCGAGCCGCAAGCGGGCGGTATGCTCGTCGTCGCGCGCGAGCTTCATCTCCGGCCGGTTGTTGAGCCCGTCGGCGATCGCGACGGACTCGGCTATCGGCGGGGTCTCGGCGTCGAAGTCCCCCGATACCTCCAGGGGCCTGTCCAGGCCGAGCCCGAGGAGCTGCCGGAGCCCGTTCTCCTGCTTCTCGCGCAGGGCGAGCGTGTCGGTCAGGTGGTTGCGCGCGTTCGCGAGGCGGACCTGGGTGGTGAGCACGTCGAACTTCGTCGCGCTGCCCGCGCCGAACTTGCGCTCCGCTATCCGTAGCGCCTCCTCGAGGGCCCCGATCTCCTCCCTTGCGACGTCCGTCGAGCTGCGCAGCAGGAGGACGCCGTAGAACGACTCGATCGCCTGGTAGCCGAGCTGGTGCCTCGTCTGCTCGAGCGCGTCCTGCGCCGTGATCTCGCCGGAGCGCGCCATGTCGACGAGCTTGTCCGTGCGCCCGAAGTCGGTGAGGAGCTGCCTCGCGGTGATGTTCGCCCCGTAGGCGTCCTGGACGTTCTCGTAGATGGCCCCCGGCGGCAGGCCCGGGATGTCGATGGAGACATAGGGGCGCAGGGAACTGTAGGTGTAGCCCGCCTGACCGCTCACCTGGGGAAGCCTCTCGGCGTTAGCCTGCATGGAGCGGGCGCGCGCCGCGTCCACGGCGGCCTGCGCCGCGCTGATCGTGGGGTAGCGGGCGAGGACGGCCTGGATCGTCTGCGCGAGGGAGAGCGGCCCCGCCGGCGCGTCCTGGGCGGGCGCCGACGGCTCGAGGACCGCGAGCATCAGGAGGGATAGGGCTGTGTTTCTCATGCTGTTCAAGGGATTGGCGGCGTCAGTGTGCATCGGCGGCGGCGGCGGCCTCCTTGGAGAGGGGCTTCGAGCGGCCGGCAAAGAGGATGAGGGGGACGCAGGCCAGCGAAAGGAAGGCCACGAGCCGGTAGGCGTCGAGGTAGCTCAGGAGGCTGGACTGGCGCTGGATGGTCGCCTCGAGTAGCCCGAGCGCGTGACGGGACGCCTCCCAGGCCGTCTCGCCCTTGGCGACGAGCAACGCGGTCATCTGGCCCAGGCGGGCGTCGGTTGCGGGATCGCCGGGGCTTAGGCGGGTGACAAGGTCGAGCCGGTGCGCCGCGGTGCGATGGTCGAGGAACGTGTTGATGAAGGCTATCCCGAACGAGCCGCCCATCTGCCGCATCATGTTGTTGAGCGCCACGCCCTGGGGGATGTCCCGCTGGTGCAGCCCGGACACCGCCAGCTGAGTCAGCGGAATGGTCACGAGGCTGAGCCCAAGCGCGCGCAGGATTATAGGCCAGAAGAAGTCGCTGGACTGGGCGCTCAGGTCGAGCAGCGAGAGCCGCGCCGCGAACACCGCCACGATCGCGAAGCCGGCGACGACCATGATCTGCGGCGGGAAGCCCTTCATGAGCAGCCTGCCCATCAGGGGAAGGAAGAACAGGGCCACGAGGGAGCCGGGCCAGAAGAGGAGGCCCGTCTGCATCGCCGTGTAGCCGAGGAGCCTCTGCGTGAATACCGGCACGATGAAGACCGTCGCATACAGGGAGAACCCGAGTATGAACGTGAGGCTCGCGCAGATCGCCAGCTTCCTGCTCCTGAGGACCCGCAGGTCGACGACGGGATGGTCGGTCATGAGCTCCCGGACGACGAACGACACCAGGGCCACCGCCGCAACCGCGGACAGGACGACGATGTACCTCTTGGAGAACCAGTCCTCGGACTCTCCCCGCTCGAGGACCGTCTGGAGCGCTCCCAGGCCGGCCACGAGGAGCCCGATCCCGATCCAGTCAATCGTCTCGGCGTTGCGCGCCTGCTTTGGCTCCTTGACGAAGAGCCACGAGAGGAGCGCCGCGACGAGGCCGATGGGGAGGTTGATGTAGAATATCCAGGGCCAGGAGTAGTGGTCGATGATCCAGCCGCCCAGGGTCGGGCCGATGGTCGGGCCGACGAAGAGGCCGACGGCGAAGATGGACGAGGCGAAGCCGCGCTGGGCCACCGTGAAGGTCTCGAAGAGGATCGCCTGGGACGTGGACAGGAGCGCCCCGCCCCCGATGCCCTGGACAAACCTGAACGCGACGAGCTCCCAGATGTTGTGCGCGTTCCCGCAGGCGACCGAGGCGGCCGTGAACAGGAGGATGGAGCCGATGTAGTAGTTGCGGCGGCCGAAGCGGGCGGCGAGGAAGCTCGTCATCGGGATGATGATGACGTTGGCGATCGCGTACGCCGTGACGACCCAGGCCACGTCCTCGAGCGTCGCCCCGAGGTTGCCGCTCATGTCGTTGAGCGCCACGTTGACGATGGACGTGTCAATGAGCTCGATGATCGCCGCTGCGACCACCGTGATCGTTATGATCAGCTTCCGCAGTCCATGCTCGGCCATGGTGGCGCGGCCCTATTCCGCGACGCTGACGGTGGCGTCGACGCTCATCCCGGGGCGCAGGGGATGCCCGGAGTCCGGCGCCGCGGTGAGCACGATCTTGACGGGAACGCGCTGCGTGACCTTCACGAAATTGCCCGTGGAGTTGTCCGGGGGCAGGAGCGCGAACCGGGCGCCCGTGGCGCCGGAGATCGACTCGACCTTCCCGTGGAAGACATAGCCGGGGTACGTGTCGGCCTCGAAGTCGACGGCCTGGCCCGGCTTCATGCGCGTGAGCTGGGTCTCCTTGAAGTTGGCAACGACCCAGACGTCGCTCTCGGAGGTTATCGACATGAGGGTCTGCCCCGCCTGGACGTACTGGCCGGGCTCGACGTTCTTCCGCGACACGAGCCCCGCTATGGGGGCCGTGACCGACCCGTACGTGCGCTGGAGCTTTGCGTAGTCCAGGTCGGAGGCCTTCTCAGCGGCCTCCGTCTTGGCGGCGGCTACCCGGGCGTCCGAGACGGCGATCTGCAGGTCCGCCGTCTGGGCCTCGGTGCGCACCGCGTCGAGCTCGGCCGAGGCCGTGTCCGAGGCGGCCTTGGTGTCGTTCAGCTGGCTGTCCGTGATCGCGCCGGTCTTGAAAAGGTTTGTGTCGCGCTCGAGGTCGCTCGCCGCCTTGCGCTGGCGCACGAGCGCGGTCTCGATGTTGGCCTTGGCGGTCTGGGCCGAGGCGCGGGCGCCCGCCAGCGCGGCCTGCGCCGTCGCCTGGTTGGCCACCGCGTTCTGGAGCGCCGCGTCGGCCTCCGCCACCTTCAGGTCGGGCTCCTTCGGATCCACCTCGAGGAGGACCTTGCCCGCGTCGACACGCTGGTTGTCGCTCACGAGCACCTGCTCGACGTAGCCGGAGACCCGCGGGAGGACGGGGCTGATGTCCCCCTCGACCTGGGCGTCATCCGTCTCCTCATGGGTTGAGTAAAACTGCCAGTGCCTGATCCCGAGGAGGGCGCCGGCGACGAGCACCAGCGCTGCGACCGCCCCGATGGCGATCTTGTGGGGGGCGACACCGGACTTGGCCGCCACCTTCGCTGGCGTGTCAGCGGCTTGTGTAAGGGCTGTGTTCATGGCGAGGAAATATGATTAGGCCCCTAATCATCTAGGAATGCAAGCCCTCTGGAGGGATATCCGCACGGAAGGCACCCATGTATCCGCGCGCCTGCGCCATATTAGAATTCATTTAAGCTGTTGACCGGCAGTTCAATCCAGGCCCCTGGGGGCAGGTCGCCGAGCTCCAGGCTGCCGAAGCGGGTGCGATGGAGCTCGGCTACCACGCATCCCTGGCTGGCGAACATCCGCTTCACCTGGTGGTAGCGGCCCTCAATGAGAGTGATTTCAGCCTCCCGCTCGCCGAGTCTCGCCACGGAGGCCGGGGCGCAAGGCGTGTCCTCGCCCGCAAGGAGCAGCGCGCCGCTGGAGAAGACCTCCTCGATCCCTGGCGGAAGGGCCGACTCGAGCCTCGCCCGGTAGACCTTGGGCACCTTGTGCCTCGGGGATGTCAGCCTGTGGACGAGGGGGCTGCAGTCGGTCAGGAGAAGGAGCCCCGTCGTGTCCTTGTCGAGGCGGCCCACGCTCGTAACCGGGGGGTTACGCCGCTGCCATCGGGCGGGGAGGAGCCCATACACGCTCGGGCCCTCTGCGGGATTGTGCGAGCACACGCGACCCGGGGGCTTGTTGAGCAGGAGCAGGATCTCCCCGGGATGGTCGGGAGGCTCGCCGTCGATCCTGACATCCCCTGGCTCCGCCCGGGCCCCCGGATCCGTCTGCGGGGCGCCGCCGACCGTGACGCGGCCCGCCTCGATCCACCCGCGGACCTCGCGCCGCGAGCCGTACCCCAGGCTGGCGAGAAGCTGGTCCAATCGGCGCATTTCGGGGCTAATTGGGGCATTTTTGGGTCCCCAGATCAACATGGCGGTGGTGCCCAACAGCGGATTAGCCAAGAATTGGCTCGGCAACAACACCGTCATTTGGGATGTCTTAACTTCTCCACATATATGGCAGTCTGGGAATATAAGGTAATCTCAAGCGGCAAGGGTGGCTTCGCCACGCCCGCGCTGCTTGAATCATTTCTCAACCAACTCGGCACGGACGAGTGGGAGATCGTTGAATTTCGCGGGCAGGCAGACAATCCGCTGGCCTTTTCCGGGCTGGCGAGGCGTCCGACCCAACGCGACTGGACCCTCGAGGACGCCGCGGCCGCGGCCGCCCGGGCGGAGGCCGACAAGCTCCGCGTCGAGTTCGAGGCCAAGTTCAGGAGCGCGACCACCGCAGCCGCCCCGGCGGAGGCCGAGGCCCCGGTCCACGAGGCCGGGCGCGAGGTGGACGGGCTGAGGCGCCTGCGGGACACCGACCGCGACTCGGATCCCGACGCCCCCGAGACGGACGCCCCGGAGGACGAGTGGGACAAGCTGGGGTCCGGCGACGAGCTGCCGACGTTCTTCGAGGCCATGCGGCCCCACCTCCGCCGGAACCAGCGCGGGCCGGGATTCTCGGTCGGCGTGGACTACCTCGCCAAGAAGTGGGACATTTCCGAGGACGACGTGATCGGCGCCCTGAAGGAGTGCGGCCTCGATATTCCCGACGACGAGGATGCGAAAATCACGCACGTCGAGTACGACGGCGACATCTACTGGGTTAACATCAACCGCCGCGGCGAACTCTGGGTGAACACCAAGGAGAAGAGCCGCCCGGTGTTCCGGACGGTGCAGGCCGCGCGCGTCGAGCCCGAGGAGGCCGCCAAGGCCCCCGAGGCGCCGCACCCGCCCAGGGAGGAGCGGGAACCCAGGCAGAGGCGGGAGCCCGCCGAGACGCCCTCGGACGCCCCCGGCGTGCCGCTTCCCACGGGCCCGGAGCTCCTCGACAGGATCCGCCCCTTCATGCGGAAGAACCGCCGCGAGCCGGGCGGCTCCGGCAGCATGAGCTTCCTCTCGCGGGCCCTCAAGTGCAGCGAGTCCGCGCTCGTCGACGCTTTCACGTCCATGGGCCTGAACGCCAACTCCGCCGCCGGCGACCCGCCGGTCTTCGTGGAGATCGGCGACGAGTCGTGGTGGCTCAACAAGGACAGCAGGGGCGGCATCTGGATCAACGCCCGGGCGGGGCGCGCCCAGGAGCCCCCGGGCGCCGACCAGCCCCCGTCGGACGCCGGCGCGCCCGCGCCGGGCAACGTTTTTGCCGCCGTCCGCCTCCTGCTCAAGGAGACCAAGACGGGGAGCGTCGCCGCGCCCGTGGAACGCCTTGCGGGCGACCTCGGAAAGTCGACCGACGATCTCCTCGGCGCGCTCACCGCCTCGGGCCTGCGCATTCCGGAGAAGTCCCGCGAGAAGCCCGTCTTCGCCGAGCACGCGGGCGAGATCTTCTGGCTCAACCTCAACGGCAAGGGCGAGCTCTGGCTGAACGCCAAGGTTTCAAAATATTCCGACGGCGGCGACGGCGGGCGCCGCCCGCGCCCCAAGAGGAAGGATGCCCCCGACGGCGAGGCGCCGTCCGAGGCCGTGTCGGAAGCCCCGTCCCAGGGCTGAGCCCCGGGCCCGCGGGGCGGGAATCCTCAGGTCCCGCGGCGCGCAGCGACCGCCTCGGCAAGGCGCGCGATCACGGGGTGCGTCCTCTCCCATGAAAGGCACGCGTCCGTGACGCTCTGGCCGCGCGTGAGCGGGACCGCGCGGTAGTCCTGAGACCCCCCGACAAGGTTGCTCTCGAGCATGACCGCGGCGATGGCCCGCTCGCCGGACGCGATCCTGGCGGCAAGCTCCTCCGCCACGGCCGGCTGGCGCTCGGCGTCCCGCCCGCTGTTGGCGTGGCTGCAGTCGACCATGAGCAGCGGCGGAAGCCCGCTCTTCGAGAGCAGGTCGGCCGCCGAGCGCACGTCCCGCACCGAGTAGTTCGTCCCGTTCGTCCCGCCCCTCAGCACAAGGTGCGTGTCCTCGTTTCCGGTCGTCTGCATGCATGCGGGGGAGCCGTCGCGCGCGAGCGAGGGGAACCAATGGGAATGGCGGGCCGAGCGGATGGCGTCCACCGCGACCTGCACGTCCCCGTCGGTCCTGTTCTTGAACCCGACCGGCATCGAGAGGCCGGAGGCCAGCTCGCGGTGGACCTGGCTCTCCACCGTGCGCGCCCCGATGGCCCCCCAGCTGACGAGGTCGGCGTAGTACTGGCCGAGCGTCGTGTCCAGGAACTCGGTCGCGATCGCGAGGCCGGTCGCCGTGATGTCGGCCATGAGGCGCCTGGCCACCCGCAGGCCCTTGCCGATCTGGAAGGTCTCGTCGAGGTCCGGGTCGTTGATCAGGCCCTTCCAGCCGACGACGGTCCGTGGCTTCTCGAAATAGACGCGCATGGCGACCACCAGCTCGCCCGCGTGGCGGTCCGCGGCCGCCCCGAGGAGCGCTGCGTACTCGACGGCGGCCGCCGGGTCGTGGATCGAGCACGGCCCCGCGACCACGAGAAGACGGTCATCGCGCCCCGCCATGACCGAGGCGATCTCCCGGCGCGCCCTTGCGATCCGGGCGGATCCGGCGCCGTCCAGGGGGATCTCCGCCTCGACGGTCGCCGGGGCCGGCAGCGGCCTCGTCGCGCGGATGCGCAGGTCGGCGGTGGGCTGGTGCATGCCGGGCGGTCCCCCTGCCGCGCTCAGGCGCCGAGCAGGGTGCGCGCTTGGACGACCGCCGGGTGGCGGCTCAGGAGCACCTCGGAGAGGCTCGGCGACAGCCCGAGCGACGAGGCCTTCAGGCGGAGGGAGAGCCACGCGAGGGACGAGGCCGGCGGGCTGAACGCGTGCGGCGCGAAGGCGTCGAATATCGGCGCCAGCGCCGGGAGCTGCTCCTTCGGCATGAGCTGCTTCTCGACGAGGAAGAGGCCGAGCATCGCGCCAAGGGCGTCCAGCCACGCGGTCGGGACCGAGGGCGAGGAGTAGGGGATGCCCGCGCCCTCCGGGTAGGGGGCCCACTCCATGAAGGCGCGGACGTACTCGTGGAACTTCGCGAGCTCCGCGTCCGCGGTGGCCGCCGTCCAGCGGATGGTGAACTGCTTGCGCTCGCGGAGCTTCTTCACCTCCCAGACGCGCATGATCAGGATGAATTCCGCCCCCTCGCGCTTCAGCGTTCCCGTGAAGATGTAGTCGAGGCCGTCCGGCGACGAGTCGACCAGCTTCTGGAGGTTCTCAACCGTCCAGTCTGCCGCGAATATCGCCGGCCGCCTGGGGCCGCTCGCCGGCTGGAGGCACCCGAGCGCGGCAATGGAGGAGTACAGCGGCGAGAAGTAGAACGTCTCGGCGAACCAGAGGGGGATCGCCCGCGACAGCCGCCCCATCTCGTCCTCCGGCAGGTTCACGGCCTCGGCCGGGTCGGCGTAGGCGGTCGGGAGCGCGAGCTGGGCGAAGGCGACCCGGCGGAGCTTGCCCTCCTTCTTCGGGAGGGCGCCCTCGACCGACTCGAGTCCGTAGGACCAGATGGGCCTGCTGATCGAGACCAGGGCCACGCCGACGGCGTGCGCGGACGGGTCGTCCCCCACGGAATTGAACTGGGGGATCCCCTTCACCGAGCCGTGGTGGATCAGCTCCGCGACCGCGTTGGAGAACCCGTGGAGGCGCTCCTGGAGCTCGGGGCGGTTGAGCGAGAAGAGGATGTCGAGGACATGCTGCGCGGCGTCGGCGTTGCCGACCGCAAGGTAGGCCTGCACGAGGTTGATGCCCGTGGCGGGCCCGTGGCGCAGCGCGTCGTACCGCGGGGCGACGAGCTCGATGATCTGGGGGATGTTCCCGGTCGAGCCGAGGTCTCCCGAGATTGTCACGAGGACGTCCGCGCGGTCACCCGCCGTCGCCAGCACCTCCTCGTAGATCAGCATCGCGCCCGGGAGGTCCTTGCCCTCGAGCTTCTCCCGGGCGGTGATCAGGCGGGGCGCTACCCCGGAGACAGGCGCGTCAAAGGCCGCCGCGGGCGCGGCGGAACCGTCCCCGGGGGCGGTTGGGGCGGGTTTGCCCGCCAGTCGGTCGAAGAAGCCCATTGAAGCGAGCAAAGCGACCGGGGCGCCGGTGGCGAACAGAATTGACGCAACCGGGGGCCGATGGGGATGCGCCCCCGGGCAATTCCTCGTTTGACCACCTTTTTGCCAGCCCCTTAGGTAATCCCTCCCCAGGACATGAACAGGGTCCACATCAAGACCTACGGCTGCCAGATGAACGAACGCGACAGCGAGGCGGTCGCGGCGATGCTTCGCGCCCGCGGCTACCGGATCGTCGCGGACGAGGACGAGTGCGACGTGCTGCTCCTGAACACCTGCAGCGTCCGGGACGCGGCGGAGCAGAAGGCGATCGGCAAGGCCGGCTACAGCCTGGCGAGGAAGAAGGGCAACCCGGACTTCATCCTGGGAATCCTGGGCTGCATGGCGCAGAACCGCGGGGCCGGCCTCCTCGACCGCCTTCCCGACGTGGACCTGATCGTCGGCACCCAGAAGTTCCACAGGGTCCCCGACTACCTGGACAACCTGCGGGCGGCCCGCGAGTCGGGGATCCCGCTCGGCGAGGCGATTATCGACACCGCGGAGGAGGCGGGCTCGCAGAACACGATCCGGGACCACATGGACGGGCCGGAGGGCAAGGTGTGCGCGTTCGTGTCGATCCAGCAGGGCTGCAACATGGACTGCGCGTTCTGCATCGTCCCGACGACGCGGGGCGACGAGCGGTCCCGCCCGATGGACGACATCGTGCGCGAGTGCGAGGAGCTCGCGGGGCGCGGCACGCGCGAGATCACGCTCCTCGGCCAGATCGTGACGAGCTACGGCCGGCGGGACTATCACCACACGGGCGGCACGTCGCCCTTCGTGCAGCTGCTCGAGCGCGTGAGCGCGATACCCGGCGTCGAGCGGATCCGGTTCACCTCGCCGCACCCGCGCGGGTTCAGGCAGGACCTTGCGGACGCCTTCGCGAGGCTCCCGAAGCTGGGGGAGCACGTCCACCTTCCCGTCCAGTCGGGAAGCGACAGGATCCTGCGGGCGATGAAGCGGCCGTACACCCGCGGGCGCTACCTCGAGATCGTCGGGATGCTTCGCGCCGCGCAGCCGGCCATGGCCTTCTCGACAGATGTCATCGTCGGGTTCCCCGGCGAGACGGACGCCGACTTTGAGGAGACGCGCAGCCTCTGCGAGGAGGCCGACTACGACATGGCCTACATCTTCAAGTACTCGGTGCGGACGGGCACCCCGGCCGCGACGATGCCGGACCAGGTGCCCGACGCGGTCCGCGAGGAGCGCAACAGGGTCCTGCTCGAGGTCCTGCGCGAGGGCTCGCTGAGGCGCAGCCAGGCGCTCGTCGGCACCGTGCAGGAGGTCCTTGTCGAGGGCCCCGACAGGACCGGGCTGCGCTTCACGGGGCGGACCCGCGGCAACCGCACCACCGTCTTCGAGGCGGCGCCGCGGCTCGTGGGAACCCTCGTTCCCGTCGAGATCACGAGGGCGAGCGTGAGCACGCTCTACGGCGACATCGCGACGCTCGGCGCCGGCTTGCAATCCCCACGGGGCGCCGCGTCACTCTGAGGACGAGACACCCATGTCGCTTTTCGCATCCTCCCTCATCCCCGGACTGATCCTGATCGTGGTCGGCACCCCGCTCCTCCTGGACACCTCGGGCGTGACGGCGGCGATCAGGGCCTTCCCGAGGTCGGCGTCCGCCGGCTACGTCGTCTTCAGCGCCGCCGCCGCCTGGTTCCTGTACAACATCCTGCACCTGTCCAACGCGGATTTCGGCGAGTACCGCTACTACCTGTTTGCCGGCTTTGCCGCGGTCGCGATCCTCTCGTTCAAGTGCGTCCCCGACTTCCTCGGGGTCCGCGGCGCGAGCGCGCTCGTGCTGATCGGCGCGTCGCCGTTCCTTGACTCGGCCTACATGGAGTACGGCCACCCGACGCGCCTCTTCATGGTCTCCTTCGTGTACGTGGCCATCGCAATCGCGCTCTGGCTGGGGGCCCAGCCGTGGAGGCTTAGGGACTTCTTCGGCTGGCTCTTCGCCCGCAAGGCGCGCTCCCGGGGCCTCGGGGGGCTCTTCCTTGCCTACGGGATCCTGCTCTGCGTGGCCGCGTTCACGCTGCGATGACGGCCGACCCGACCCAGCGGCCCGGCGCGGGGGACCCCGTCCTGCTGGTCCTCGCCGGTCCCGCCGGCTCGGGCAAGAGCACGCTCTGCGACAGGCTGGTCGCGGCAGGCAGGGGCTTCTCCCGCGTCGTGACGAGCACGACGCGCGCCCCCCGCGAGGGCGAGGCCGACGGGATCCACTACCACTTCTTCAGGCCGGAGGAATTCGACGCCAGGGTGGCCGCCGGCGAATTCCTTGAATGGGCGTGGGTCCACGGCGACCGGCGCTACGGGACGCTCGCCTCGAGCGTGCTCGGCCCGCTCGGGCTCGGGAGGAACCTCGTCATGAGCGTGGACGTCCAGGGCGTCGAGAGCCTGCGGCGCATCGCCGGCGCGAACACGCTTTTGAGAAGGGCGATGGCGACCGTCTTCATCCTCGTCGACCGCGAGCGCCTGATGGCGCGCATGCGGGGGAGGGGGAAGGACGACGAGGCGGAGATAGCCCGCAGGATGGCCACGGCCGAGGCCGAGCTGCGCGAGGCCGCGAAGTTCGACTTCGTGATCGAGAGCAGGACCCGGGACGAGGACTTTGCGTCCCTCCTCGCGATCCTGGAGAAGGTCCGGGTGCGGGGCGGGGCGGCCCGCTAGCCGCCGATGTAGCTCATCTCGATCTTCCCGCTCGCCTGCGCGGCGGGGGGAAGGCCGGCCCTCTCCTCGCTGTAGCGGTCCGAGCGCGCCGCCCAGATCCCGGCGATGAAACTGGAGATCTCCGCGTCGCCGGCCCCCGACCTCGCGAGGCCGAGAACGTCCCGGCCCTCGGACGCGAAGAGGCAGGTGAAGAGCCTCCCGTCCGCGGAAAGCCTCGCCCGGTTGCAGTCCCTGCAGAACGGCTCCGTCACCGAGCTGACGATGCCGATCTCCCCGCGGCCGTCGGCGTAGCGGTAGCGCGAGGCGACCTCGCCGCGGTAGGCCGGCCCCAGCGCCTCGAGGGGCCATGCCGCCGAGATGCGCGCGACGACCTCGCGGGCGGGAACCACCTGCGAGAGCGACCAGCGGTTGGTCGTGCCGACGTCCATGAACTCTATGAACCGAAGCGTGTGCCCCCGGGCCCTGAAGTAGTCGCAGAGCGGGATGATCTCCCCATCGTTCACGCCGCCCTGGAGGACGCAGTTGATCTTTATCGGAAGCCCCGCGGCTGCTGCTGCATCGATCCCGTCAAGGACGCGGGACACCCGGTAGCCGAGGCCGTTCATCCGCCCGGCTATGGCCCCGTCGAGAGCGTCCACCGAGACGTTGAGCCGGTCGAGCCCCGCGGCCCGCAGCGCGGCCGCCTGCCTCGCCAGGAACCACCCGTTCGTCGTGAGCGAGACATCGGGCACCCCGATGCCATGCTTGATCTCGCGGATGATAGCGGGCAGGTCGGACCTCAGGAGCGGCTCCCCCCCCGTCAGGCGCACCTTCTCGACTCCGGCGCCGACGAAGACCCTCACGATCCTCCCAATCTCCGCGCGGGTCATGAGGCGGCTGCCGGCCATGAAGGGGTGGTCAGGCCCGAACGCCTCCTTGGGCATGCAGTACGGGCAGCGAAAATTGCATCGGTCCGTCACGGAAATGCGGAGGTCGCGGATCGCTCGGCCAAGGGTGTCGCTGACGGCAGCCATGTGGTAGGCCAAAAAAAACACCAAATCGGTATTTCCGCGAGGCGGGATTTATGTGCTATCCTCCGTGCGTGCTCACACCCGCAGGCGCCGAGAAGCTGATCATGGACGCGATCCCCCTCTTCCACAGGGAGGATTGCGCGCTGTCCGAGGCCCACGGGCGGGTGCTCCGCGCCGACCTGAGGGCCGACCGCGACCTTCCCCCCTTTGACAGGGTGACGATGGACGGCTACGGCCTGCGGGCGGCCTCGCTCGCCGGCGGGACGCGGAGGTTCGTCGTCGAGGCGACCCAGGCCGCGGGGATGAGGCCGTTCACGCTGGGCCCGTCCGCCGACGCCTGCATCGAGGTCATGACGGGGTCCGTGCTCCCCGAGGGCGCCGACTGCGTTGTCCCGTACGAGGAGACGACACGGGAGGGCGACTGGATGAACGCCGAGCCCCCCCCGGACGCGCCGGCGCCCGGGCGCAACGTCCACCGCCGCGGCTCGGACCACAGGCTGGGCGACGTGATCGTGCGGGCCGGAGTCCGGCTCACGGGCCGCGAGATCGCGGTCGCGGCCTCGTGCGGGCACCCCGCGCTGAGCGTCACGCATTCGCCGAAGGTCGCCGTCATCTCGACGGGCGACGAGCTCGTCGAGGTGGACGCGCTTGTCGCGCCGCACCAGATCCGGCGCAGCAACGACCACGCCATCCGCGCCGCCCTCATCAAGGCCGGCTATCCCTTCGCAGACCGGTTCCACCTGCGCGACGTCCGGCACGAGATCGAGCACATGCTCTGGCACATCCTCGCCGAGTACGACATCGTCCTGATCACGGGCGGCGTTTCAAAGGGCAAGTTCGACTTTCTGCCCTCGGAGCTCGGAAGGCAGGGGGTGAAGAAGATCTTCCAGGGCGTCGCGCAGCGGCCGGGAAAGCCGTTCTGGTTCGGGCTGAGCGGCAGGCTGACTCCGGTCTTCGCGCTGCCCGGCAACCCGGTCTCGGCTTACACCTGCCTCCACCGCTATGTGCTGCCGGCGCTCGACCACGCGAGCGGGATGGCGGCGCGCCCGCTCCTCCAGGCGGCGCTCTCGGAGGCGGTCACGTTCAGGCCGAAGCTCGCCTGCCTCCTGCCGGTGCGGCTCTCGAGCGGGCCCCGGGCCGAGCTGGTCGCTAGCCCGGGCCCCGTGAACTCGTCCGGGGACTTCTCGGGGCTCGTCGGAACCGACGGATTCGTGGAGCTGCCCGCGGGCCAGGACGAGTTTCCGGCGGGCTACGTGGCGCCCTTCCGCGGCTGGGCGTAGCCGCGCCACCTAAGCATTGCGGTCGGGGCGCCGCGCGGCCCATCATCCCTGTCCCGATGGCTCCCGAACGCAGGCTCTCCCACATTGGCGCAGGCAACCGGCCGCGGATGGTCGATGTCGGCCGCAAGCGCGTGACGAGCCGGACGGCGCACGCCGTCGCGGTCGTCTTCCTGCCGCCGGCCCTCGCCGCGCTTCTCGAGGGCGGCGAGATCAAGTCGCCCAAGGGGCCGATCTTCCAGGCGGCGGTCCTTGCGGGGATCATGGGCGCAAAGAAAACCGCCGAGCTCATCCCCTTGTGCCACCCGCTCCCGCTCGAGGACTGCAGCGTAGAGATCGAGGCGCGGGCGGCCCGCCCGGACGGTTCGGTGGAGGTCGAGGTCCACTGCAGGGCGCGGACCCGGGCACGCACCGGCGTCGAGATGGAGGCGCTGACCGGCGCGAGCGTCGCCGCGCTCACGCTCTACGACATGGGCAAGGCCGTAACCCACGGGATCCTCATCCGGGAGGTCCGGCTCCTTGAGAAGACGGGCGGCAAGAGGGACTACAGGGCGCCGTGAAGAAGACGGTACGCGTGCGCTACTTTGCGATCCTGCGCGAGCAGCGCGGACTCGACGAGGAGGCGGTGGCGACGGGGGCCTCGACGGCGGCCGAGGTCTACGAGGAGCTTCGGGCCCTCCACAAATTCACGCTTCCCGCCGAAAGGCTGCGGGTCGCGCTCAACGGCGACTTCGCGCTGTGGTCCGCGGCGGTCCTTGACGGGGACGCGCTCGCCTTTCTCCCTCCGGTCGCGGGAGGATGAAGCCCGTGGACTTCCGGCTCACCGACCGTCCGATAAACCCCTCCGTCCTCCTGGCCGGGCTGGCCGACACGCGCGCGGGCGCCTGCGCCACGTTCGAGGGCCGCGTGCGGGACCAGAACGACGGCCGGGCGGTCGGGAGCCTGGACTACGAGGCCTTCGCGCCGCTCGCCGAGAAGGAGGGCTCAAGGATAGTCCGGGAGGCCCGGGAGAAATTCCAGGTAATCGGGGCCCTGTGCGTGCACCGGACGGGAAGCCTGGCCCTGGGCGACGTCTCAGTCTGGGTCGCGGTCACGGCGGCGCACCGCGCCGCCGCGTTCGACGCGTGCCGCTACATCATCGACGAGATCAAGGCGCGGCTGCCCATCTGGAAGAAGGAGCACTATGAGGGAGGCGCCTCCGAATGGATCAACTGCGCCGCGGGGGGCCCCGGGGGGGATCCGCCCGCCCCCCGGCGGGAAATGAAATAGGCGTCAAAAAAGGGACCCGCACGCATATTTGCTTCGGCTGGACACGGCACGCGGGCATTGTTACGAACAAAATACGACCATGAGCCTCCAGAACCTCTTCCTCGCGGCGGCGCCGACGACGCTCGACAAGCTGAAGGCGATACCGCCCATTTTCTGGGGCAAGGTGGGCCTCGGCATCCTGGCGGTCATAGTGGTCTTCATCGTCATTCAGAAAGTATTGAAGATAAACAAGTTCGTACTCGGCGGCGCCGTTTTCATCGGGGGAGGCCTGGTTTTCTTCAACTGGATATACTACAGGACGGAGCCGAAGATCCTCACTCCCCTGGTTGAGAGGATTGCGCCCTTCTTTCCGGCCGCGGGGGCCTACAACGCGAAGCAGGACACCACGCCCGGGGAGACGGGCAAGAAGTAGCTTAAGTTCGAGAAACAACTTGGTTTCCGGGCGTGGGTGGTGGAGATTGCGGCCGTATGCCTAAGCCACTTTCCGACATCGGGCTCGTCGGCCTTGCAGTCATGGGCCAGAACCTCGCCCTAAACATCGCCGACCACGGCTTCCAGATTTCGGTGTTCAACCGCACCACCGAGAAGACAGACAAGTTCGTAGCGGAGAACACGAACACGCCCGGCGGCGTCGTGGGGTCGAAGACGATCGCGGAGTTTGTCGCCTCGATATCGAAGCCGAGGAAGATAATCCTGCTCGTGAAGGCGGGGCCGGGGACGGACGCCGTCATCGACGAGATCACGCCCCTCCTGGAGAAGGGCGACATCGTGATCGACGGCGGAAATTCCCTCTTCACCGACACAATCCTCCGCGAGAAGGCCTACGCGGACAAGGGGCTCAGGTTCATAGGGAGCGGCGTGTCCGGCGGCGAGGAGGGCGCGCGCTACGGCCCGTCGCTCATGCCGGGCGGGGAATTCGAGGCGTGGCTCGAATTGAAGCCGATCTGGGAGGCCGTCGCGGCAAAGGTGGATGCAAAGACGGGGAAACCCCTTCTGGGCGGTTCGCCGGGAAAGCCGGTTGTGGGCGGGGTGCCGTGCACGGCGTACATGGGTACCGACGGTGCCGGGCACTACGTCAAGATGGTCCACAACGGCATCGAGTACGGCGACATGCAGATGATCTGCGAGGCCTATGCCCTGCTTAAGGGGCTTCTCGGCCTCAAGCCCGCCGAGATGAGCGCGATCTTCGCCGAGTGGAACAAGGGAATCCTGGACAGCTACCTGATCGAGATCACGAGCGACATCCTCCAGCAGAAGGACCCGGTCACCAAGAAGCCGTTCGTCGACGTCGTCCTCGACACGGCGGGCCAGAAGGGAACCGGCAAGTGGACCTCGACCAACGCCCTGGACATGGGCGTGCCGGCGCCGACGATCGCCGAGGCCGTCTTTGCGCGCTGCATCTCGGCAGTCAAGGACGAGCGCGTCGCGGCCTCCAAGATACTGAAGGGCCCGTCCAAGAAGTACCGCGGCTCAAGGAAGGCGCTCCTCGAGGCGATCCACGACGCGCTCTACTGCTCGAAGATCTGCAGCTACGCGCAGGGATTCCAGCTGCTTCGCGCCGGCGCCGAGGAATACAAGTGGAAGCTGAACTTCGGGGAGATTGCGAAGATCTGGCGGGGCGGCTGCATCATCCGCGCCGCGTTCCTGCAGAAGATCACGGAGGCCTACGCGGCCAAGCCCGACCTCGCGAACCTGCTCCTCGATCCCTACTTCAACAGGACTTTCAAGAAGGCCCAGGCGAACTGGCGGAAGGTGATCGCGCTCTCGGCCGAGTGCGGCGTGCCCGCGCCGACGTTCAGCGCGTCGCTGGCCTACTACGACGGATACCGCTCCGCCCGACTCCCCGCCAACCTGCTCCAGGCCCAGCGCGACTTCTTCGGCTCCCACACCTACGAGCGCGTCGACCAGCCGCGCGGGAAGTTCTTCCACCTGGACTGGCCCGACCCGAAACGGCCGCAGCTTCCGGCTTAGCGCCCGGAGGCGTCTTGTACGCGAATAATCGAAATGCAAGTGGCGGATAGTGGATAGGATGTCCAGACCCTGTGGGCATAGCAGTCATCACCGGCAACAAAACGCAACTGCGTGCAACAATCGCTCGACAATTGGCCTTCATTCGACGGCGAGGTGGGAACCCCCTTCAAATTCTTCGTTTATGGAAACACAGCGGCGCGCCAATTCTTCCAGCCGGGCCGAACCTGGATGGATGTGCCCTTGTTCAATCAAGTGAACTGTTTCAGCGATTGCCGCGTTCAAGGGAGCGGATATTCCTATCTTCTCCCCCAACTGCGCCACGTATCCATTAATGAAATCGATTTCGGTTCGTCGTCTGCGCTCAAAATCCTGCAGCATTGAAGGCTTAAGATCGCCGTACGTCACGATGATCTCTTCGACCCAAGCGTCGTAGTTGGTCCCCAGGCTACTTCTTGCACCATCCCATCCTGGAGGCGTTGGTTCGACGATCATCCGTTCCGGACGAACCCCAGCCGCGAGCGCGATGCGCAAAGCCTCATCATAGGCGTTTCGAAAAACATCCATCCCGGCGCTCGTCGCGATGTAATGACGCATTGTCTGCCCAGCCACTGCACCGATCGTTGTCACGGAGCAATTGAGCAGGAGCTTAGCCCACACTGCGCCGCTGAAGTTCGGCGTGGCCTTTACCTCGATCCCGCCCTTCAGGGCCTGAAGTATGCGTGCAACTCGATCGGTGAGTCCGCCCGCGAGTTCGCCAATCAGAAGACCCCCGGCGTTTTTTTGCTCATAGACCCCCGGTTCCACCATTGTAGCGCCAAGATTCGACAACCCACCGACCACCACCTTGTCGCCAAAGCGATCGAATAGTAATTGGGAGACACATCCATTCTGTATCGGCAGCAGCGTGCCATCGGCGCTGAGCAGGCGTGCAAGAAATGGCGCGGCATCCAAAGCGTCGTGCGCCTTGGTAGCCAAAACAATCAGGTCAAACTTATCGGCCTTCTCGTATTCCTCCAAGGTCGCCGCTTCGACTGAAGCAACCGACGCAGATCCGCCGGAACCCGACACCTTCATTCCCGTGGAACGTAGGGCGCGGGCCGATTCCGCCGATCGGGTTGCGAGCCAGATCGGAATGCCGGCCGCAATGGCACGAGTCGCAATCGTTCCACCTAATGCGCCGACACCTGCGATCAACGTCCGCATTTAGAGTCTCGTTGCTTCAATAGAAAGAGTGCGATGTCCACAGCTTTCTTGCGCGACTCTAGGCGACACACCATCGCATCAATCTATGGTGAGCATGTCCATTGGATGAGCTATGTCGCGTCGCGTTCAGCAATTATGTCCTTTTCGACGCATGCGCCAGATGGAACCCGTGCCGCACTGATGGTGCTGCGCGAATGGATGCCCCGCTCGTTTGTTCTGGATGCGCTTGCCCCAATACGCATGTGAAGACGCTGGCGTCGACATTGCCGCCGGTAAGTACGAGCCCGACGCGCTTGGCTGCACAGGAGTGGCGTTCACGCAGGACTGCGGCAAGCCCCACGCCGGCTGCGCCCTCAGCGACGTTATGGGTGTCGGAAAAATAAGCGCGCATACCCTCTTCCGCTTCTTCCTCCGACACGCAGAGTATGCGCTCGACACCTCTCAGGATATGTTCGAACGCTTCTTCGTTGGGCGTCGAGCAAGCAACGCCGTCGGCAATCCGCGTTGAAACCGCATGGTGAGTCAATTGCCTTTTCTCAAACGAGAGCGCGATCGCTGGCGCCCGCGCCGAGGCGACGCCGACAATCTTGGTTGGCAGCCCGAGGGCGTCGCGCGCCGCGATTAATGAACAGATGCCGGATCCCATTCCGATTGATATATAGACGCAGTCAAGCGGAGGGGTGTTGCGGAGGAAATTGAGCATGGATACGGCGTTTCCCCAGGCGAGGTCGCGATGAAATGCGGGCACCCAGTGCAGGCGCCGCTCGTCCGCAAGCTTTCTTGATTGGACAAGCGCTTCCTGGAAATCCTCGCCATGCTCCAACAGCTCGGCGCCAAGGCCCCGCATTGCGCGGTTCTTCTCCACGCTGTTCCCAAAGGGTACAACTATGGTGGTTGAAAGCCCGGACCGGGAGGCGGCAAAGGCCACCGCCTGGCCGAAGTTTCCGCGTGTTGCGGATATTAGCCCGCGGGTCTTTGGCTCCCTCGCAACCAATTGGTTGATGTAATTGAGCGCCCCGCGAATCTTGAATGATCCTATTGCCGTGTGATTCTCGTGCTTCACCCAAAGCTCGCATCCCGCCCGAGCGTTCAGGAGGGGCCATGAATACTGAGGCGTCGGCGGAACGACCGCATTGATCTCGGCAGCGATCGACTCAATCTCTGGCAGTGTTGGCAGAGAGCGCATCAGACGGGTGACGGTGGCTGTGACTTGCCCAAGCGGCACTACGGCACCGCGGGCGTGCCGCGAGCTAGATAGGCACAGATGGCCGAGTTCCACGTCTCGATGAACTCGCCGAATTTCCCCTCAGTCATGCCTGCGATGTACTCGTCCCCGTCCGCCGACAGACCAGTATAGCGGTAGGTCACCTCGACGGTCGATTCCGATTCAGCCGATGCGCGGCATCGCACCGTTATGCGGGCGACTCGGACACCCGGGTATACCGCCCGATATTCAACAAGCGCTGCGGCGCGGTCGTATCCCGTGATCAGCCAGATCGTCTGGTGCTTCACGCCGCCATGGAAAGCCTCGACGGTAAATATGGAGTCATCGCCTAGTGTGGAGGATTCGGGTGTGGCAAACACCGGATCGAAGCCTTCGGCCCAGTTCTTCTCACCGACCGGCTCGAACAGCGTGAAAGCGTCGGCCAATGGAAGGTGAACCTTGAACGTGTACGACCGGGTGGCCACCAGATGACCGGCGTTTTTTGTGGGTGGAGGCATTTGAAGCGGGTAGGGTCGCGACGCGGGACAATGAGGGACGGCGAAAATGATGACGGCGAGCAGCACCGGACCCGCCGCTTGTGGGAGGTGCGAGATCCCTCTCATTCACCAGCCTCCTTTTCCACGAGGTGGTGACTGTCTGCGGCCGTGAGATCGAGGTGGTAGACTTCCTTGAGCATCTTGATGCGCTTGAGCGTCGCCTCGGAGAAGGGCGACTTATTCTCGAATGCGTGGAGGCACATCCCCTCGAGAAGGTCGCCCAAATACATGTCATGGTATTCGGCGATGCCCTTCAGCACTTTGAGTATCCGCTTCTCCAAGCGAATCCCGGTCTGGGCTCTCTCGACCGACTTGGTGGGTTTCGTGGCTTCAGTTGATCGGGCGGGGTTGTGCGCAGTTTTCATAGCGGTACATATATACCAAGATACCTAATGGACTGCTGTCAAGCCCCTCGCGATCGCAACAATTGCAGCGATGCACCGTTCGGCATCGGCGTCTGATGTGGCCCACGAGCTCACGCTGATCCTCATTGCGGTGTGCCCTTGCCAGACTGTGCCACCGCACCAAAGAGTGCCTTCCTCCTGAATCCCGGCGATTACCCTGCGGGTCGCCTCGTCATCGCCAAAAGAAACCAGGACCTGGTTGAGGACGACTTCGTTTAGCACCGTGAAGCCGGCGGACCGGAGGCCTTCACCGAGGCGGCTTGCATGGCGGCAGCTGCGTTCGATCAACTCCGCAACCCCGAGGCGCCCAAGTGAGCGCAATGCGGCCCAGATTTCCACGCCGCGCGCGCGCCGCGAGAGTTCGGGCACGTAATGGCACGGCTCCCGTTCATCACTGACCATCAAGTAGGCGGCATTGAGGCTCATTGCGGCCCGCATCGATGCCGGGTCGCGGCAGAAGGCAATCGCACCGTCGTAGGGGGTGTTGAGCCACTTATGCGCGTCGACCGCCCAGGAATCGGCCTCCCCCACGCCATCAACCACCCCGCGCTTGGCCGGTGAGGCCGCGGCCCAGAGGCCGAAAGCCCCGTCGACATGCACCCATGCGCCGGCAGCCTTCGCCCGGGTGCTAATCTCGGCGAAGGGGTCTGAGGAACCTGTATTCACATTCCCCGCTTGCACGCACACCAGGGTTGAGGCGTCCAAGAGAGGCAGGGCATCTATCCGCAGGCGTCCCTGGCCGTCCACCGGAACGCGGGTCAGCCGTTCTCGTCCGAGACCGAGCAACGAGAGCGCCTTTAGCACCGTGGCGTGGATTTCGTCGGAGACGACGACCTTCAATTCCGGCGCCCCGTAGAGCCCGCGCGCCTCCACGTCCCAGCCCTGCCTGGCAAGGATGGAATGCCGGGCCGCCGCGAGCGCAGTGAAATTGGCCTGGGAGGCGCCGCTCACAAAGCCGGCTCCACAGCCCGCCGGCAGTCCGAACAGCTCGATCAACCAGCCCATTGTGACCTCCTCGAGGCAGGCGGCCACGGGAGAGAGGACCCTCATCGCCGCGTTCTGGTCCCACGCGGCGGCGAGCCAGTTGGCCGCCGTCGTCACTGGCAACGAGCCGCCAACCACAAAGCCGAAGTAACGCGGACCCCCCGAAGCCACGGTCGCGGGTGAGCCAATCTCGTCGAGCTCCGCGAGCACCGCTTCGGGAGTGGTTGGGCTGTCTGGCAACGCGCGCTTGAAGTCCTTGAGCGCCTCCAGTGCAGTAGGAAGCGGGGCGACATGCCGCTCTGGGAGGTCCCGCAGGTAGCGCTGAGCCCGGTCGGCGGCCTGTTGCAACAATGGTGGCGTTGGAGAATAATTCATTATGTCGATCGGCGATGCGGAGGCGCCATGACGGGAATAGTCACACCTCGTGCAACACGGCGTTTGGATTGCGCCCGGCAGCCTTCCGCGCGGGCATGAAACTCGCCAAGAGAGCCACACCCAGCAACAGTGCCGGCACAGCGATAAAGACCGGCGGATCAATCGGGGGAACGCTGTACAGCAGGGCCTTCATTGCCGGTGCTACGAGCAGCGAGATTGAGAGCCCGCACAGAATTCCAATCGCTGCAATTAGGGCACCCTTTCCGAGGATCATCTTGAAGATATCGACCGCCCGGGCCCCCAGGGCCATGCGGATTGCGATCTCGCGGGACCTCTGACTGACCAGATGGGCGAGTATGCCGTAGATTCCAACGGAAACCAGTAGCAGACCGACAGCCGCAAAGGCCGCCACCAACGAGGCCGAGAAGCGGCGTATGGCAAGGGAGGCGCCGACTACATCATCCATTGAGCGTACATTGTATACGGGAAGGCCCGGATCGATGGTTTGTATCTCCTCCCGGATCTGCCGCTCGAGGACGGAGGCGGGAAGGGACGTCCGAATGACGAAATTGATGATCCTGGACTTGGTTTGGTAGTCGGGCCTGTAGATGTGGGGAATGCCATCCTTGTCCAATCCGTCGTGCTTTACATCGTTTATGACCCCCACAACCGTCACCCATGGCTGGCCATTGCCCTGTCCCAGCTTGATCCGTTTGCCCAAGGGGTTGGCACCGGGCCAATAGCGGCCTGCGGTCGCCCTGTCTATTACCGCGACCTCTGGTTTGCCCGACTTGTCGTCCTCGCTAAACAGGCGCCCGTGCTGCAAGGGGATTTCCAGCACCTTGAAATAGTCCGGGCTCACGCGAATCCATTCCGCCTTTGCATCGTTTGAGGATTCGATTGGCTGGTTCTCGATCGCAAGGGGGGCATAATTCACCTGGCTCGACCCGGAGGGAAGTGACGACGTTGCCGCGGCGAGCTCCACTCCCGGTATCCCGCTTATTCGGCGGAGGGCCTCGCGAACAAAGCCGCTTTGAACCTCGATGGTTGGATATCGGTTAGTTTTCGGATCGTTCGGATTCGGAAGCCAAATGCCGGCGGTCACCACCCGGGAGGTTTTGAATCCAGGATCCTCGCGAAGCAGTCCCCAGAATGTCCGCAGCAGCAATCCGGCTCCGATCATCAGCACGACCGTCAGTGCCATTTCGGACATTATCAGCCAGATGCGGTACCGGCCAATCCTCTTGCTCTGGCCCGAGCCCGCGGATCCCTCGCGAATACTCGAATACACCTCCGTTCTCGACGACTGAAGCGCCGGAACGAGGCCAAATGCCAAGCCGGTGATGACCGTGATCAGCAGCGCAAATCCGAGGACTGCCCAGTCAATGTTCACCTCGTTGAGCCTGTGAATTCCGGGGGGCGCGAGCAGAACAATGACGCGTATTGATATTATGGCGAAGAGGATGCCGATTCCCCCGCCAATCATAGAGAGCATGAGCGACTCGGTCAGCAGCTGGCGGATCATGCGCGATCCGGTGGCGCCCAGCGCCGAACGCAGGGCCATCTCCTTGTGCCGGGTCGATGCGCGGGCGAGGAGTAGATTCGCGATATTCACTGATCCAATGAGCAAGATGACGACGACGGCCCCCATCAGAACCAAGAGCATTGGCCTGACATTCCCGACAAGGGATTCCAGCAGGGGCTGAAGTTCCACGGACCATTGGTCCTGCGCATGGTAGTCTGCCGGATACCCAAGCCTTGTGGCGGCCGCCATGGCATCAAGTTTCTGATGAGCCTGGGATGGGTTCAGCCCGGGCCTTACGAGGGCGATCGCACCAGGAATCAGCCGTTGGCCCCGCCCAAGGGGGAAAGGGTCCGCCCGGAATCCCGCGGTTACCCACATTTCAACATCCTTGGTGAGCGTCCTACCCGGGTGCCGAAATTCGGGCCCAAGAACTCCGACGATGGTGTAGGGGTCGTCGTCGAGAAAAACCCTCTTGCCCAGGATATTGGGGTCAGCGCCATACAGGCGCCGCCATAGCCCGTCACTGATAACAGCGGCCTCGGCAAACCCGGGAGCAGTATCCTGTGGCCCAAATAGCCGTCCAAGCTGCGGTATGGCACCGAGCATGGAGAAATAGTTGGGGCTGGTTGCAAGCACTTCCAGTCGTTCCGGATGACTCTCACCTGTCAGATTGGCGCTTGTGGGCCAGACCACGCTCACTTCCTCAAAGACGTTCGTTCCCGACCTTAGGTCCCCCAGTTCCGGTTCAGAAAAGGGAACGTCATACAGCCCCGCTCCGGGCTTGTTGAACATCACTTTCACCAGCCGGTCGGAATTCGGGTAGGGAAGTGGGTTCAAGAGGACGGATTTCACGACGCTGAACACGGCCGTGTTCGCGCCGACTCCCAGTGCCAGCGTCATGATCACGACGAATGTGAAGCCCGCATTCTTTCGCATCACCAGCCACGAGTAGCGAATGTCCTGGAGTATTGATTCCATGGGCGTATGGGCGGTCGAATTCTATTGGGCTGCGTGGTCGAGATCGCCAACAGATGGGAATCCCAAGAAAAAGGCGTGGAGAGGCCGAGTGCGGCCTCTCCACGCCAACACAACTACAACAGACCGGCGTTCGGCCGGTCCTTTGTGCAACCAATGCTCGTATTGCATCTCCAACAATATCGCAGAATGACGGAAGCGAACAGATGCAGGATCTAAAAAACGTTGCTTATACAGATGGCGGATTTAATATCTGTATAAGCATATGAAGGCCTCTTCTGTATCTAGCCCCAAGAGAGGCCTCCGGAGACCGGCTGTGCTTATGCAGCCGATCTATCTAAGGTTGGCCGATTCGCTCGAGGCGATGATCCGCAACAGCTCCTTTCGCCCGGGGGACCGGATGCCATCGGTTAGGCGGTTCAGTCGGGAGCAGCGCGTCAGCGTGCCAACGGCGATGCACGCCTACGCCACGCTGGAAGCGCGCGGCTACGTCGAGGCTCGGCCGAAATCGGGGTTCTTCGTTTGCGCTCGATTGTCCGATTCGATTCCAGAGCTGCTTTCGATTTCCTCTCCGCCGAGGGTTTCCGACCTGTCCGATACCGATCCGCTCAGCCTGCTTCGAAGTGACGACTATGATCCCGCCAAGATTCCATTTGGGAGCGCTGTCCCCAGCCCGGATCTTTTGCCCGGACTCCATCTCTCCCGTGTCATATCCCGCGTCGCGCGTCGTCTCGGCGCTAATGGGGGCAACTATGGACCTACGAAGGGCCCGTTCATGCTTCGCCGCGAAATCTCCCGCCGCTTATTGGGAGCCGGCCTGAACCTTGCACCGGATGATCTCTGCATCACCCTGGGGGCCACTGAGGCGATCGCGTTGGCCCTCAGGGCGGTTTGTTCGCCCGGCGACACCGTTGTTGTCGAGTCGCCCACGTTTTTCGGGCTTCTCCGTCAGCTCCGGGAATTTGGGCTCAAGGCCCTTCCAATCCCGGTTCATGCGAATGAGGGGATTGACCTGGACGCGTTGGCATCTGCGCTCGCAAGGACGCGTGTAAGTGCCCTGCTGTTGATCCCGAACTTTCATAATCCGGTCGGCTTCGCCATGTCCGACCGGAACAAGAAGGAGTTGGTGCGCATCGCCGCGAGCCGGGGTTTGCCCATAATCGAGGACGACCTCTTCGGCGACATGGCCCATCAAGGGGCGAGGCCGGTGGCGCTGAAGGCTTTCGACCCGACGGGGATCGTCATCCACTGCAGCTCATTTTCCAAGAGCCTCGCGCCGGGATACAGGGTTGGCTACATCGCGGGCGGAAAATGGCAGGAGCGGGTGCTCGCGCTAAAGACGGTGCATTCAGGAGGGAATCCATTGCTTCCGGCGCTCGCGGTGGCCGAGTTCTTAATAGATGGAGGATATGACCGTTTCATGCGGTCCTTCCGGGAATCTTGCCGCCAGCAGGTCGCCAAGATGCGCGATGCGATCGGATACACGTTCCCGGAGGGAATTAGATTATCACGTCCGGCGGGCGGATTCGTTCTTTGGTGCGAACTACCTGCCAAGGTCGATTCAATGGACCTGTTTTATCGGGCCCTGAAAGAAGGAATCGCCATTGCCCCCGGCCCTTTTTTCTCGCCCGCCGGCAGATTTCGCAATTTCATTAGAATCAACTGCGGCTATCCTTGGAGCTCAAGGATCGAACGTGGCGTGCAAGCCTTGGGCCGGCTAGTACGAATGTAACTCTTGGACTTAATTCAAGCCTTCCCCAGCGAAATCTAGAGGACACCTTACTTCGGAGTCAAGGGGTTGCCAACGGCCGTCAGATATATCGACGTTAACAGGCGTCGATTTGAAATTGAGACCCTTTGCAAGGAGTGAGCGCCTCGAGCTCCTTATGATTTGGGCTGGAGTTGGGGCTTCGCGAAATGGGCCGGCTTGCAAATGAAGTGGCACAATGCGTCTCGATGAATCTCTCGCGCTACACCTTCCATCAGAATCGGATTTCTGGTCCAATGAACGTAGCCCGGCGCTTACATTCTGCATTATTCGCAAGAGAGAGTTCGTTTCCTTACAAGGGAAAGTGCTAGGAGCGACGCTGTAAGTGTAGGTGCCTGCAAATGAAGTTAACGGTGGCGGAGAACGCCCGACAATCTAACCCCGTCCTTTGGTCTTATCTGGTGGAGACCAAGGTCGACATTCAGGTTGTCTTTTCCCAGCTTGACCCTTCAACAAACTACCCCCGATTAGTCCGACTAGCCGCCTTGATATTATCCAAGACTCCCGCCTGCCTTTCCTCAAGAGACTGGCGAGCAATACCTGGCTCCGTGATTGCGGTCGTCACGGCATTTGGCCTGACCGCAGCTTTGACCGGATGTCGCACGCCCGGGGCTGCGTCCAACTCGTCCTCGGCAACTCCATGCATGGCCCAGCTCGCACGGTTTACCGCTTCCGATGTTCCCGAATTCGGTCCTGCCGAAATCGAGTCGCCCGCTGGCAAATGGAAGAAAGCGGACACGCCCTCTGGTCTTCCAGGCAACAACCTCGCCCAGCACCCGATGCTTTATGTCGGGGAAAACTACACCAAGATGTTTGTCGTCAACGACGGCAAGGTGATCTGGACCTATCAGACCGGCCCCGGCTATGAGTACGACGACGTGTGGATGCTTTCCAACGGCAACATCCTGTTCACGCGTATGCAGTATGTTGCCGAAATCACGCCGGAAAAGAAAGTGGTCTGGCGCTACGATTGCAACAACAGCGGCGGCGCCAATCACACGGAGGTTCACACCTGCCAGCCCCTCGGGCTGGACAGGGTGATGTTCGTCGTGAACGGCCTGCCTCCGAGGCTGATGGTCGTCAACACCAGGACAGGCGCGGTGGAGGTAAATCATGAGGTGCCCAGCGCCGACGGCCGGCCCTTCAATCCCGGGAATATTCATGGCCAGTTCCGTCGCGCGCGTTACACGGCGCAGGGAACGTATCTCCTCTCCTACCTCAGTTCGGGATACGTGGTGGAATACGACAGAGATTTTAATAGGATCTGGAGCTACCCCATAAGATCGCCGTGGGCTGCCATTCGGCTTAAGAACGGAAACACTGTGATCACCGATGAGCGGGACAGCCTTACGCGCGAAGTGAATCCAAGAGGTGAAACGGTTTGGGAATTTGGGGACACCGACCTGCCGGAGGCTTTCCGGTTCGTCCAGGCACCACAAACCTGCACCCGCCTCGCCAATGGCAACACGATCTTAACTTCCCGCGGCGGCGGCGGCAAAGGTCCGCAGCTCGTCGAAGTTACCCCGGACAAGAAGGTCGCATGGGTGCTGGAAGATTGGAAAGACCTCGGTGACGCCACCGCGGTGCAGATCCTGGATGATCCGGGCATCCCTGAAATTCCGGGCGAATCGCGCCACTGAAAATACTCAAACCGGCTTGTTCGCCGCCACCAGGACGCCGGTCGCGGCGTGTCCTTGCCGGCCCCGGGTGGAACCGGGGCCGGATTTCACCTACACATCCCCTTGTCAACTTGCGCGTCGATTGTCGGACGAAACATTGCCTCGCCAGAAAACTGGCGTTACTTCGCCTTTTTTCGCGCGTTGAAGTCGTACTGGAAGAGTATCCCGACGCTTTGCGCCCCTTCCACGCCGTGGCGGAGCGCGTTGAAGCCGTATCCGTAGCGAAGGACGATCTGGTAGTTCTTCTGCTTGGGTGAATAGGTTATTCCGCATCCCGCGCCGGTCTGCCAGTCGCCCTTCTGCGCAAAGCCGGGCAGGTAGTCCAGACGGGCCGTGGCCGCTTCCAGCCGGAAATCCCAGTGATGTCCTTGGTCCAGGGGAATGCTGTACGAGCCGTAGAAATGGACGAAGCGCTCGGCGGTCAGCTCCTCGTAATAGTAGCCGGGCAATACCAGGGGGAATTCCGAGACCAGGGGGAGGACGCCGCCCAGTCGCCACGCGCTGAAAAGGTCCGCGCCGGTGGAGCCGCCGGCAGTCACGGCGAATGAGAACTTATTGCCGCTGGGCTTGAACTCATAGTCCAGGCCCGCATAAGCCCAGTACAGGTCCGTGTCCGGGGTAATGAGCCTGTCATTGTCGAACCCATACGTATCGTCGTCAAAGTGCCTTTGGCGCTCAAACCACACCGATAATTCCAGGCCGAGGGAGGGATAGAGGACAGGCTGTTTTCCTGCGAACCGCAGGCCGAATCGGGTGTACGCATCGATCTGGTCACCGGGCAGCTTGAAGTCCGACGACGTCTGGGGCGTGGCAAAGTAGGATGAGTAGCGAAATCCGGCGCGGGCGTACAGGTTCAGGGGGATCAGCATTCCCGGATCGAGCAACTGGTACAGGCTCACCGACGCGCCGCCTCCGCTCCCGTAGAAACTCTGGGTCTCGAGGTAGTTGCCTTGGCGGACATCATAGAAGTTATCGCCAAAGGCGCCGCCCGACAGGCCGAGGCCCACGTCCGTGTAAGCCGAAAGCAGGTGCTTGAGCCCCAGCTCGCTGTCGATGTAGGCGGGGGCGATCGCCATCCGCAGCGCGACATCGGGGCTGTAGAAATCCGGCTCATTGTAATAGTAATAGGCGTAGGCGGCCTGGGGCCCGTGTCCGGCGAGCGGCTGGTCATAGCCCAGCTCGAGCAGATTGCGATCCATGGGGTCGACCTGGGCCAGGCAATCCGTCGCGGCCAGCGACAGGCCAAACGCGGCCAGCACAGTCGGAACAACACGGATGCGCCTTGGGAGGGACATGGTGCAATAGGTCATTGGCGGACGCCTACTTCGACATACCTAAGGAGTTCAGGTTCGGAATTCGACGCGTAATTCTGATGGCTACCGGGGATATATACGGAATGACCGGCGCAATTGCCCGAGGACTCCTTGAATCGGCGGCGTGTTTTCCAGGGGGCAACTGCGGCGAGAATCCCAATCGCCGGTCCCGGCACGAGGGGCGACGAAGACGAGCGTGCGGGAAGTTCAAAGTCCTGTTCCAGTGGTCCAGGTTTTAGGGCCAATGGCGGACTCGATGGATTCGGGCTTGTTTGCGGCGCGAAGTTGTCGAAACGTTGGGCATCGTGTCGAAACTCTGCGTCAGAAGCTTTGCGCTCTCAATTGACGGCTACGGCGCAGGGCCGCGCCAGGATCTCAAGAATCCGATCGGAGTGAACGGCCTCGAATTGATGCAGTGGTTCTTCCCCACGCTCGCCTTTCGCCAGATGCATGGACAAGCGGGGGGCGAGACCGGTGTCGACAACGGGGTCGCGGAACTCGGTTTCGCGGAAATCGGCGCATGGATCCTCGGTCGAAACATGTTTGGCCCGGTCCGGGGGCCGTGGCCGGACGAAGCCTGGAAGGGCTGGTGGGGCGACGAGCCGCCCTATCACACCCCCGTCTTCGTGCTGACACATCACGCAAGGCCGCCGCTCCGCATGGCCGGCGGCACGGAGTTTCGGTTTGTCACCGAGGGAATCCACGCCGCGCTGGAGCAGGCGAGGGTCGCGGCGGGGGGGAAGGATGTCCGCCTCGGGGGCGGCGTGTCCACCATTCGGCAGTACATGCTAGCCGGCCTGGTCGACGAACTGCATTTGGCCGTCAGCCCGATCGTGCTCGGCGCCGGGGAACAGCTCCTGGCCGGCATCGACATGCGCTCCCTGGGCTATGTCTGCGCCAAATTCGTCGCCGGCGAGCGAGCGGCACATGTGTTTCTTCGCAAGGGTGCGTGAACATTGAAGTCTCTCTTTGGCGGAAAACACGCCTTGCAAGGCGGCGATGGAGCGGGAAATCCTGACGGCGCAGATGCCGGGTAACCAATCCAGGGCGATAATGAAAAAAATCACTCCCTTCCTCTGGTTCGACAAGCAAGCCGAAGAGGCCGCAAAGTTTTACACGACCGTCTTCAAGGGATCCAAGATCCTTGGCATCGCTCGCTATACTAAAGGAACTCCCGGCAAGCCCGGATCGGTGATCACCGTGAAGTTCCGGATCCTCGGGCAGGAGTTCACGGCCCTGAACGGCGGCCCGGTGTTCAAGTTCACGCCGGCCGTCTCCTTCGTCGTGCACTGCCGGAGCCAACGGGAGATCGACTATTACTGGCGAAGGCTCTCCGCGGGCGGCAAGAAGGTCCAATGCGGCTGGCTTGAGGACAAATACGGCGTTTCGTGGCAGGTCGTGCCCGACGTGCTGGTGGACCTTCTGACCGGAAATGATCCGGCCAGGGCAGAGCGCGTGATGAAAGCCGTGATGAAGATGGTGAAGCTCGACATCAAACGCCTGAGGCGGGCTGCGGCCAAGAAATAGGCGTCCGCCTGACGCGCCCGGCGCGGCTGGTCTGGCACGGCCGTTGCTCATGCAGGCAACCATGCGCGCACCCCTTCTTGCGGTCCTGAGCCTCGCGGCGGCCCTCGTTCCCGTCCAGGAATTGAGGGCGGAGGGCCCGCCATGGAAGATTGCCGGAGGCTTCTCGATGGACTGGGAGCATGTGACGATCGAGGTCCGGCCCCTCGCCCCCAATGTCTACTTCCTGCACGGTTCGGGCGGAAACACGGTCGCCCTTCTCGGGCCGGAAGGGGCGCTCCTGGTGGACACGGAATTCGGCCCGGTCGCCCCGAAGCTGAAGGCCGCCCTCGCCAGCCTCGGGGCGGGCCCGACCCGGTATGTCATCAGCACCCATTTCCACTCGGACCACACGGGCGGCAACGCGTTCTTCCGCAGGGAAGGGGCCGTGCTGATAGCCCAGGCCCAGTGCAGGGCGCGCCTCCTGGAGGGGGAGTTCAGCCCGTATTGGGGTCATTTTTCCCCGGCCACGCCCGCGGAGGACGCCCCGACACTGACATATGAGAATTCCCTCACGCTCTATTTTGACGGCGAGGAGGTGACCGCCTCGCACCTCCAGCCGTCCCACACCGACGGCGACACGGTCGTCTATTTCAAGAAGGCGAACGTGGTGCACATGGGCGACATCTACATCAACGGCCTGTATCCTTACGTCGACACGGGGGCAAAGGGGACAATCGACGGCTATTTCCCGGTGCTGGACGACGTGCTTTCGAGGACGGATGCGAAGACGATCGTCATCGCGGGGCACGGCCCCATTTCGAATCGTGCCGAGCTGCAAGCCTACCGCGACATGCTCTGGACTGTCCGCAACAGGGTGGCCGCATTGCTTGCCCAGGGGAAAAGCCTCGAGGAGATCATCGCCTCGAGGCCATCGCGCGAATACGACGATGCCTGGGCGAGCGATAGGGTGGGACCGGACGGATTTGCAGTGATGGTCTACCAAAGCCTTACTGGCCGCCATCTGGATTGGCATCCTGCCTCGGTGGTACCGGAGAAGCGATAAAGGGCGAGGCCGGGGTCACACGGGTATCCTGAGCCCGGATTCCAAGAAGAGCTCGGGAAGATCTACATTTCATAATTGATTACTCAGTAGCGTATTGTACATATCTGTTAATGAGACTGAGATTGGGTTTCATTATTGGCTTGATACGCGACCCAGTCTCAACATCAGAAGGAGGCCATTCTCATCCTCCCATGCTGCTCACCGTCCCCGACCTGCTAAATCCCGACCAAGTGGCGAAAGCCCGCCAGATGCTCGACGCCGCCGACTGGGTCGACGGCAAGGTCACGGCCGGTCCGCAGTCCGCCAAAGCCAAGGACAATAGCCAGATTCCGGAGGGTCACCCTGCCGCCCGCGAGATCGGGGGACTGATCCTCGACGTGCTGGGCCGCAACCCGCTGTTCCTCGCCGCGGCCCTGCCGCTGCGGGTCTTTCCGCCGCTATTCAATCGTTATTCAGGCGGCCAGTCGTTCGGCACGCATGTCGACAACGCCATCAGGCAGGTGCCCGGGACTCCCCATCGCGTCCGCACGGACATCTCGGCGACACTGTTTCTTTCCGGTCCCGAGGAGTACGACGGCGGGGAGCTCGTCGTGCAGGACACCTACGGGGCCCACAACGTGAAGCTCCGGGCGGGATCCATGGTGCTCTACCCGGCGACCAGCCTCCACCACGTGAACCCCGTCACCCGCGGGACACGGCTCTGCTCCTTCTTCTGGATCCAGAGCATGATCCGCGACGACGGCCAGCGCTCGCTCCTGTTCGACCTCGACATCGGCATCCAGCGACTCAACCGGGAGATGCCCGGCCACGCGTCGATCGGGCCCTTCACCGGGGTCTACAACAACCTGCTCCGCCAGTGGGCCGAGATGTGAGCGGGCGGAGCCCCGCAAGTCCCGCGGCATGACGGCCAGCCCCGACACGATTTCACCGGTGGGGGAGCAAACCCGGCGTCATCGCGCGGGCAGCGCCTGGACGGACCGCGGGACCGCACACCTCGTCTCGGGCGGCCCGGGCGACTGGGCCGCCTCGGTAGACTGCAACAGGCGGGCCGTCGAGCTGATGGACGGGCTTCCGGTTGCCGAGAATGAAGGCTACCTGGCCGACCTGGGAGCCGCTTGGGTGAACCTGGGCTGCGCCCTTCTTGCGGATCCGTCCCGCAGGAGCCTTGAAGAGGCCCTGGGCGCGTTCGACCGCGGGACCGACCTCCTGGGGAGGCTGCCCGTCGGGTCCAGTCCCCGTTTCCGGCACAACCTGGCGGCGGCATGGATGAACCGCGCAGATGCGCTTGCCCAGATTGACTCGGAAACCTCCCGCTCGGGCGCGCTTCGGGCCTACGGCCGCGCGATCGAGATCGCCGGCCGGCTTCCGCTCGATGAAAAGCCGTCGTTCCGGGTGCTCCTGGCGAGCTGCTGGATCAACCTGGGAAGCCTCCAGCTGCGCATGCTGGATTTCACGGGCGCGGTCCGGGCCTGTGACGGTGCCCTTGCCGCGATCGGAAGCCTGCCGCGAACCGGGCACCGGCTTGCAACCCACCACGCGGCGACGGCATGGACGAACCGGGGAGAGGCGCTCCTCTCGGAATCCCCTGTCGAAGGAGCCCGCCGTTCCGTGGAATCCGCGGGGATGGCCCTGGCTCTGCTCGAAGGCCGCGCCGTGGGGGGTGCAGCTGACGCGAAGCTCAGGCTTCGCGCGCTTCGCGTAATGGCGCGCGGCCTGGAGGCCCGAGTGCGCTCGTCCCCGCACGGGGCGGATGAGGTCGCTGTGCTCACGGATGTCGCCGAGCGCGGGATGAGCCTCGCCTTTTCCAGCCGGCACGCGGCGCCCGATGTCTTCGACCCCTTTGTCATCTGGTTTTTCTCATTTGGGAGCCGCGCCTACGGCCGCCACCAGCCGCAGTTTCTCGCGGAGTACCTCAATGAGGCGCTCCGGCGCCCGGAATCGCGCGCCTGCCGCGAATTGGCGGTGGGACTCCGCGCGATCGCCCTGAAGTCCGCCGCCGGGACCCTGGAGGGTCTGGGCCGCAACCGGCTCCTGGTCCACGGGACGCGCCAGACCGAGCTCATCATGCAGGCGGTGCGCGACCTCCGCGCCATTGTCCACTTTGATGCATGAATATCGGAAACAAACCCGAGTCGTCTCTTGACATGCGCCGGCCCGGCTCAAGGCCGGCGCTCAAGCTCGCCGCGATCGGCGTCGCCGCCGCGGGGATGCTGGCGGGGAGTGCCGGCGCCCAGGAAGCCGTGCAGGCCGGGCCGGCGGACGGGGCCAAGCCGTCAACGCCCGCGCCGCAGCCGGACTCCGTGACGAGCCTGCCCGCGCTCGAGGTGACCGGAACGGCTACCGTCCTGCCCCACGACGTTCCGCAGTCGATCCAGACGGTGGGCCAGCAGGAGATCTCCGAGCAGGCGGTCAGCAGCCTTCAGGATGTCCTGCGCAACGTGCCCGGCATCACGATCAACGCAGGGGAGGGCGGCGCACATGGCGACTCGGTCAACCTGCGGGGAATCTCCGTGCCGGACAGTTTCTTCCTGGACGGCCTGCGCGACATTGGCCTCTACCAGCGCGACACCTTCGACGAGGAGGCGGTCGATGTGCTGCTGGGGCCGTCGTCCGTGGTCTTTGGGCGGGGATCCACCGCCGGCGTCATCAACGAGGTGACCAAGCAGGCGGTGCTCTCGCCGATGGAGTCCGCGAGCCTGGAGATCGGCACGGCGGACACGGAGCGCGCGACGGCCGACGCCGACTTCGCGCTCGGGGACCACTCCGCCGCGCGAATAAACCTAATGGAGCAGCGCTTCGGCGTTGCAGAGAGGGACGACGTCTTCAACACGAGCTATGGCATCGCCCCCACGGTGGCCTTCGGGATAAACACGCCGACCACGCTGACGCTGAGCTACCTCCACCAGGTCGAGGATGACATCCCGGACTACGGCATCCCGTTTATCGACGGGGCGCCCGCGCACGTCAACCGCCGCAACTACTACGGCCTGGTCAACTACGACCGGAGCAAGAACGACACCGATATCGGCACGGTCCGCCTAGAGCACAGGTTCAACGACCACCTGTCGCTGATCAACTCGGCGCGCTACGGGCACTACGACTTCACCTACCTTCTGAGCGCGCCGCACCTGGATGACGATTACACCGAGCCGCCGGCGCCCGGGACCCCGCTTGCGGGCATCGTCATCTACCGCGACCAGCCCAGCAGCGCCGGAACCGAGGAGGAGCTCGTCGACCGGACGGACGTCACCGCAAAGTTTGGTACTGACGGGATCTCGCACACGCTGATCACGGGCGTCGAGCTCAGCCGGGAGACCTCCGACACGACGAAGTACATCAACGGAATCGACACGGTCCCCCCGACGTCCCTGCTCGATCCCGATCCCTACTATAGTCCCCCGACGCCCCTGGAAGTCGACGTGCTGCCCCGCACCTACGGGACCGACGTGAGCTTCAGCGCCATGGACAGGATGCGCCTGGCCACGCAGTGGGACTTTGACGCCGGACTGCGCTGGGACCGGTTCAATTCGCATTTCGGCGAGCCCGTCAGCGGCAGCGTCTTCTCGCGCGGCGACACGGAGCTAAGCCCCCGCGCGGCCCTGGTCTACAAGCCGGATCCGTGGGCGAGCTTCTACGGCTCCTACGGGTCTTCGTACAATCCCGCCATCGAATACCTCACCCTGGCTCCGAGCAGCGAAAGCCTCTCGCCGGAGAAGGACTACACCACCGAGGCCGGGGCGAAGCTCGATTTCCTCGACCATAGGCTGGCGGTGACCGGGGCCCTCTTCGACACGCTGCTCGACAACGCCCGGCAGGCCGACCCCGACGATCCGACCGTGCAGCAGGTGCCGTTCGACCAGCGCGTCCTCGGCGCGGAGCTCGGCGCATCGGGCTACATCACGGGGCAACTCGAGATCCAGGCGGCGTACACGCATCTCGACGACCGCATCGCCGCGTCGACCGACCCCCTCGCGATCGGAAAACGCGCGCCGAACATCCCGACCGACTCCGCCAACCTGTGGCTTACCTGGGAGCCGGGCCGCACGTGGAAAATCGGAGGGGGAGCCGTCTACATGAGCCAGCGCTTCGCGGACACCGACAACACGGCGGGTGTCCCGAGCTATGTCTTCCTGGACGGGATGGTCTCCTGCCGCGTCAACCAGCACTTCGACATCCAGGCGAACCTCAACAATATCACCAACAGGCTCTATTTTAACGGGATCTACTATACGGAGCCCGACGAGAACCACGCCGTGCCGGGCCCCGGGCGGACCCTGCTGGTCACGGCGAGGGTGCATTTCTGATCCGGCGGCGCGCCGGCAGTCGACTACTCCGTGATCTCCACCTTGGCCGGGTCGCCCCGCGTGGAATCCGGGGCCACCCAGACATTGAGGGAGCCGGGCTCGGCCACGTCCTTCATATCGATGTTCCAGAATGAAAGCTCCCGCAAGCCGAGCGTGAACTCGAGCCTGCGGCTCTCGCCGGGGGCCAGGGACACGCGCTGGAAGCCCTTGAGCTCCCTCACGGGACGGGCGACGCTTGTCCCCCGCAGGCGAATGTAGAGCTGCGCGACCTCCGTTCCCACGCGCGTCCCCGTGTTCCGGATCTCGGCGCTGACGGTGATGCGCGAGGTCCCCTCGTTGAGCGCCCTGGCGCTCATTGTCGAGACGTCCACGCTCACCGGGGAATAGCTGAACGACGTGTAGGTGAGCCCGTAGCCGAACGGGTACAGGGGCGTGTTCTTCTCGTCGATGTAGCCCGTGATGTAATAGGGGTCCGGCTTCGTCGACCCGAGGCCGATTGGGTCGGACCGGGGCCGGCCCGTGTTGAGGGCGTTGTAGTAAAGCGGCACCTGCCCGACCGATCGCGGGACCGAGACGGTCAGGCGCCCCGCCGGATCGGCGTCGCCGAAGAGCGTGCTGACGAGGGCCGGTCCCGCAAGATGCCCGGGAAACCAGGCCTGTAGGATGGCCGGGACATGCGCCGAGGCCCAGGTGATCGCAAGCGGGCGCCCGCTGAAGACGACCAGGACCACCGGCTTGCCGGTGCCCGCGACGGCCTCGAGGAGCCTCTCCTGGTTTCCCTCCAGGTCGAGGGTGGAGCGGGCCGAGGCCTCACCCGAGCTGTGGCTGCTCTCCCCAAGTGCGAGAAGGACGATGTCGGCGCCCCTTGCCGCCTCCACTGCCCGTGCGAAAGCCGACTCAGAGGTGCCGGCAATCTCCGTTCCCGGCGCGAAGGCCAGGTCCATCCCGCCGCGCGCCGCGCGCTCCGCCAGGGCGGTCTTCAGGGTCACGGCGCCCTTGGAGTCCGAGTCCCCCGACCACGGGCCCAGCATGTCCCCCGCACTGTCGCCAAGCGGCCCGATAAGGGCGATTCGCCGGCCGGGGGCCGCCGCGAGCGGGAGAAGGGGGGCCCCGTTGACGCTCCGGTTCTCCAGGAGGACGAAGGACTCCTCGGCCGCCCGCAGGGCGAGGTCGCGACCGTTCCTTTGCGTCGCGGCGTCGATGCCTCCGGCCTCCGGCACATAGGGCCTGTCGAACAGCCCGAGGGCGAATTTGATCCGGAGTATCCGGCGAACGGCGTCGTCCACACGGTCCGCGGGAACGGCGCCGGAACGGACCAGCCCCGGAAGCTCGGGCAGGTAGAGGCTGCTCTGCATGTCCATGTCGACCCCGGCCATGAAGCTCTTCCTCGCGGCGGTGCGCCCGTCATCGGCGATTCCGTGGAGCATGACCTCGCGGATCGCGGTCCAGTCGCTGACGACGAAGCCCCTGAACCCCCACTCGTTTCGCAGGACCTGGGTGAGCGTGAACGCGTTGGCGCTCGCCGGCACGCCGTCGAGCGCGTTGAAGGCCGACATCAGCGTCCCCGCGCCCTCTTCGACCGCGGCGTGGAACGGCGGCAGGTAGACGCCCCTCAGCGTGCGCTCCGATATCTCGGTCGTGTTGTACTCGCGGCCCCCCTCGGCGGCCCCGTATCCCACGAAATGCTTGGCGCACGCGAGGATCGACGCCGGGTCGCCGAGGCTCGCCCCCTGGTAGCCGCGGACGTATGCCCGCGCGAATGCCGACCCGAGGTAGGGGTCCTCTCCGGCGCCCTCGGCTATTCGGCCCCAGCGCGGATCCCGCGCGATGTCCACCATGGGCGAGAAGGTCCACCGCACGCCCTCGCTCGAGGCCTCGAGCGCCGCGAAATGGGACGTCTGCTCGACCAGCCCGGGGTCCCAGCTCGCGGAAAGCCCGAGGGGGATGGGGAACACCGTGTGGAAGCCGTGGATCACGTCATAGCCGAAGAGGATCGGGATGTGCAGCCGCGATCCGTCGACCGCCTCCCTTTGGAACCCGTTTGTCCCGCCGGCCGTAACGACGTTGAAGAGGCTTCCGATGCCTCCATTCCTGATCAGCGCGTCCAGGCCCCCCGCCGCCTTTCCGGGGCCCGTCAGGGAGTCGGCCGCGAGCTGGTTAAGCTGCCCGACCTTCTCCTCCAGGCTCATCTGCGCGAGGAGCGCGTCCGCCCTGGCCTCGATCCTGGGCGTGTCAAAGTCGGCGGCGAGCACGCCGAGCGGAGCCGCCGACGAAAGCAGCAGTCCAACAATGGCGATTCGGGCGGAATTCACGCGAGGTGCGTTGGGGAGGGGGAATCGGAATGGGAAGCTAACCCTCCCGCCATTTCCTGCAACGCCCGAGTGCCGATCGCCTTAGCGGCGCCTGATCCTGCGCGCCGCCAGCTGGAGGGGTCCGAGCGCGACGAAGTAGACGAGCGGGATCCAGAGCGGTGCGACCAACGACCAGCCCAGGATCGCATGCAGGGCGGTGACGCCGAACTGGTGGAGGAAATCGCGGGGATGATGTGTGAAGAGCGAGATCATGACCGGTATGTCCAGGTCCGACTTGGCGCTTCCCGCGAGCGCGTCCCCGAGGCGCACGAACGCGTAGATGAGGGGAAAATAGACGAACGTGCAGAGCGCGTTGACCCCCTGGATGATCGGCTGGTTGAGTCCGAGCGCGACGCCGGCGACGATGCAGAGCGTCGTGGTTGTTCCGAGGATGGGGAAGAGCGCCAGCGCGCTCCCCACGGCGAGGCTGAGCGAGATCTTCTGCGGGGTGACCCCCTGGGTGAGCTGCCTGAGGACTGGGTCCACGAGCCAGCGCTGCCAGAACTTGCGCTTTCGCGGCGGCGAAGCCGGTTCGGGCTCGGGATTCTGTGTCACGCAGGGGTTATCGCTGGCGCGCGGTCACCGCGCGAGGAACCTCTTCTCCCAGGACGGATCCGGTAGGGGCCGCGGCTTGTATTCCCCGAAGAGCGCATAGCGGGTCTTGGAGACCAGCTTATAGAAGGGGTCCCTCAGCACCGCCGGTATGACGCGGAGCCATGCCACCGCGTGCCAGGCGCCGCCCAGCTCGGCGAACGCCGCGAGGGCGCCGTTCGTCCTCAGCAGGTAGGCGCCCCGCTCCTGGTTGTTCCAGTCCGGGACGAAGACCAGGCTGCCGAAGTCGGTCACGGGCAGGCCCTGGGAGTGCAGGTAGCCCTGGGCGGGTTCGCTCTGCAGCGGCGCGAAATGCAGCCGGCCCGGGGGATCGTGGCGGAGCAGGAAGCGGACAACCGCGTTGCACAGGCTGCATTCGCCGTCGTAGAGGAGCACGGGAAAGCGTGGGTCCGACATCATCCGCCAATTTGCCACACCTGCCGCCGCGCTTCAATGGCAACATGCGTTGGGGGAATCCCCCCCGCGTGCCGTTCCGGAACGTGATCGGGAACCGCGGTGGAAACGTCTGGGCGGATAAATCCGCTTGACCGTGATCTATGTGTACTAGTAAGCATAGGACACGATGCTTCCCTTCGACGTAGTCTTCCGGCCAGGCGAGCCGGTCTATGAGCAGGTGATGTATGCCGTCAAGAAGGCGGTCGCGACGGGACAGCTTTCCGCGGGGTCGCGCTTTCCCGCGGTGCGCGCGCTGAGCCAGGAGCTCCGGATCAACCCCAACACGGCCCACAAGGTCGTCGCCGCACTGACCGCCGAGGGCGTCCTGCAGGTTCATCCGGGAATAGGCACGGTCGTGTCGCATCCTACGTCAGGCTCGGTCGAGGATCGGGCGGCGCTTCTCAACGAGGAGATCGAGCGCCTTGTGGTCGAGGCCCGCAGGCTGGGCCTCGACGAGGACAAGATTACCGCGGCGGTGCGCAGGCACTGGAGAAAATTCCCCAAAATACAATGAATGCCATCGAATGTGAAAACCTGAGCCGGTCGTTCGGCCGCGTGGCGGCCGTCCAGGGGCTGACGCTCGCCGTGCCGACCGGCAGCTTCTTCGCCCTCCTCGGCCCAAACGGCGCCGGCAAGACGACCCTCCTCAAGCTCCTCCTGAACCTCCTCAGGCCGGGGGGGGGAAGCGCCCGGGTCCTCGGCTGCGACAGCACGCACCTCAAGGCGTCGCATTTCCGCCGAATTGGATACGTCGCCGACGGGCAGGACATGCCCGAATGGATGACGGTTGCGCAGCTCCTGGACTACTGCCGTCCCCTCTACCCGACGTGGGATGAGGCGCTCGCCAAGCGCCTGCTGGCGCTCTTTGCGCTCCCCTCCGACCGGCCCCTGAAGAAGCTCTCGCGCGGCATGCGCATGAAGGCGGCGCTTCTCAGCAACCTCTCTTTCCGCCCCGAGCTCATGGTGCTGGACGAGCCGTTCAGCGGGCTCGATCCGCTCGTGCGCGACGACTTCATCCAGGGGCTCCTTGAGCTGCCGGGCGACGACCGGCCGCGCACGATCATCGTCTCATCGCACGACATCGACGAGGTCGAGCGGCTCGCCGACGATGTCGGCTTCCTTGCCGGTGGCCGGCTGCTCGTCCACGAATCGGCTGACGCGCTTCGCGGACGCTTTCGCAAGATCGAGATCGTCGGGGACAAGGTGTCGGCGCAGGTGCCCCCCACCACTCCGGACGGGTGGCTGGAGATCCGGCGCCCCGCGGAGAATGTCCTGCAGTTCGTGCACAGTGCCTACTCGGTGGGGGCGACCGAGTCCGGTCTCGCCCCGATGTTTCCATCATCCGGCGTATCAGTGAGGGCCCTGTCGCTCAGGGAGATTTTTCTCGTCCTGGCCAGGCAGCAGCAAACCGCCAATGGGAGGGAGGCCGCATGAGGACCGCCCTACATGTCCTGCGCAAGGACCTGCGCCATTTCTGGTTTCTTGGAGCGCTTGCGGTCGTATTCGTCCTCATAAGCACGCTCGGCGTGTATTGGGACCTGTGGCGCGCCACGGCCACCCCCAGCCAATGGCAGACGGGACTCACGAAATTCGTCATTGATATCGCGCAGAACGGACCCCCGCTGGTGATATTCATCCTGGTGATCGCCGTGGTTCAGGCCGACCTGACCGTGGGGGACAAGGCATTCTGGCGCACACGCCCGATTTCGCCCGGTTCCCTACTTTGCGCCAAGCTGCTATTCCTCCTTGTCGCGCTGGCGATTCCGGCCATAGCCGCAAACATCTTCGTGGCGAACTCCGTAGGCGCGTCCCGGCCGCTGGCCCTTGGCATCATCCTCGAGTCCACGGGAACCATTCTGGTCGTGGCGCTCGTGGCCGCGCTGGTCGCCTCGCTGACCGCCACAATGATCCAGGCTGTCGCCGTGGCCCTGGCCGCCACCTTGATCTTCATGGTGGTGGGCTCGGCATTCGGCTCGCTCGCCTCCTCGATGTCCATCGTGCTGCCTTGGGAACTGAGTGTCGCCTATCCCGGGCCGCGCATCGCGACCCTTGGCATATTTGGGACAATAGCGGTGGTGGTTTCGCTGGCCCACCAGTTCCTGACCCTTCGGATAGGCAGGACGCTGGCCCTTTACGCGGTCCTGGTTCTCGTTGCGATTTTCTCGGCCGGCCGCTGGCCGATAAACCTGGGATTCGGCAGGCAACTTCCGGACGAATCCACCGTGAGGCTGGTCAGCTCCCAAGGCGTTGAGATCATGCTGAAGCCGCCCGCGGGGATCCTTGGTTTCACCTATGTCTGGGACGCCAAGACGAAGGGAGAGGTTCCGGCCCAGATTGTCTCCATCAAGGCGTCCATGGGCGAAATGCCCCTGGGGCGAATTGTCCAGGTTCAAACCATATCCTCAAAGCTCCGGTTCGAGGATGGCCAGGAACTGGCCTTTCCGACGATCGACAAGGGTTACTGGCCGGGATGGACCTACTCCCAGGAGGTGGGGGCGATCTGCCGCGAGCTCGGTTTTGCCACCCCTCCGCTGCGGCCCGAAGGGGACGACTCGAGAAAACTCAGGCTGTTTGTCGTTCCCTCCGAACAGGCGAGGGCCTTGTACACGAGGCCGGCGAAGCTAGAGGCGAAGCTAACGATGTATGAAATCGCATTCCACGAGGAGATGCGCATGCCGGCGCAAACCGGTGCGTCGGCCAGCCGGAATGGCCAAAGGTGGGACCTCAGGCATATTGACACTATAGGCGGCGAGGCAAACGTGCTGCTCCGGCATCTGAAAGCTACGACGATGTTCGATCCAGGCGGTGGGTCTGTCACCGCGGACCATTCCGATGGCTTCAGTCGGGGCTATCTGCTCTTGAACCGGAAATTGATGGAGTTTTCCCTCACGCGCGATGGCTGGGGAAATTTCTACCAGCCACCGGGTGTCCTGTCCGTGACAGAAAGATATTTCCGGTTCGGAAAACGCTGGCGCCAGGGGGGATCGTCGGCGGAAGGCGCGATTGACGAGGCGTGGCTCAAGGATGCCGAGTTCATCATCCTCGCTTCCCACGAGGTGGGCACGTTCGAGAAGAGGATCGAACTCGACAATTTCTACGTTCCCGAGCCGCCCGACAATGTAAGGCCCGAAGCGAAACCGTTCTGGCAATAAGTCTCCGACGGCCGCCGACCGGTAGTAAATGGATCGACTCCCCGACGGAGCGGGCATTCGCTCGGGGCCATGAATCCCCCCGCCTTTCGGAGCGCGCTGGCGCTCCTGGCCACGGGCGCCTGCCTCGGCGCCGAGCCCCGCGCCGTCAACCTCTGGCAGGGCGCCGCCCCGGGCGACAGGGGCGACATCGGCGAGGAGCACGACACCACGACGCCCAAGGATCAGCTGATCGCCGGCAAGCCCGTCATCCGGACGGGTAATGTCTCGGTGCCCACGATCACGGTCTATGCAGCCCCCGCGGACAAGAGGACCGGGGCCGCGGTCCTCGTCTTCCCTGGGGGCGGCTACAACATCCTTGCGCTGGACCTTGAGGGGACGGAGGTCTGCCATTGGCTAAATTCCATCGGCGTCACGGCGGGGCTCGTGAAGTACCGCGTCCCGAAGCGCGAGGGGCAGCCCGCGTACGCCGCGCCGCTGCAGGACGCCCAGCGCGCCATGAGCCTCTTCAGGCTCCACGCGAGCGACTGGGGCGTGGACCCGATGCGCGTGGGCGTCCTGGGCTTTTCCGCTGGCGGGCACCTGGGCGCGGTGCTCAGCGCCGCCACCACGCGGACCTATCCCCGCGGGGACGAGGCGGACGACGTGAGCAGCCATCCCGATTTCCAGATCCTCATCTACCCGGGCGGGCTGATCCAGAAGGGCGGGGGCCTCGCCCTTGCGCCCGAGGTCGCCGTCACGGCCGCGACGCCGCCCACCTTCCTCGCGATGGCGGAGGACGACCCGGTCCACGTCGAGAACATCCTCGCCTACGCGATCGCGCTCAAGGGCGAGGGGGTGCCGATGGAGATGCACCTGTACCCGACGGGGGGCCACGGCTACGGGCTCAGGCCAACGGGCGACAGCGTCACCACCTGGCCTCAGCGCGCCGCCGATTGGCTGCGGAACCGCGGCCTGCTGGAGCACAGCTAGCGCCGGCGCCGGCCGGGACAAAAGGGATCGACTCGGGTGGGGACCGGGCATTCGCTTTCGGCATGACCCCCCCCGCATTCTGGTGCGCCCTGGCCTTCGTCGCGGCGGGCGCGAGCGCCGCGGCGGGGCCCACCCCAACCGGCATCTGGCCGGGTGCCGCCCCGGGCGAGAAGGGCGGCATGGGCGCCGAGGTGGAGACCACCAAGCCGGAGGACAAGCCGGTCGGCGGCAAGCAGGTCTACCGCCTCGGCAACATCTCCAGCCCGGCGATCACCGTGTACCGGCCCGCCCCGGGGACGGACACCGGGGCCGCGGTCCTGGTGTGTCCGGGCGGCGGCTATTACATCCTAGCCTACGACCTCGAGGGCTCTGAGATATGCGAGTGGCTGAACTCGGTTGGCGTCACCGGGGTGCTCCTCAAGTACCGCGTCCCGAGGAGGGAGGGACGGGCGCCCTACGCCGCGCCGCTGGAGGACGCCCAGCGCGCCCTCGGGCTCGTGCGGTCGCACGCGGCCGAGTGGGGGATCGACCCGGGAAGGATCGGCGTCCTCGGCTTCTCGGCGGGAGGGAACCTCGCCGCGGTGCTCTCCGCGAACAACACGGGAAGGGTCTATCCCCGGGTTGACGGGGCAGATGACTTCAGCTGCCGCCCCGACTTCCAGATCCTCATATACCCCGCGTACCTTGTCGGCGAGGGCGGGGGCTACAAGGTGGCCCCCGAGGTCGCCGTCTCATCGGACACGCCGCCCTCGTTCCTCGTGATGGCGCAGGACGACCCCGTGCACGTGGAGAACGTGTTGGGCTACGCCATGGCCCTCCAGGGGGCGAAGGTGCCGTTCGAGCTCCATGTCTTCCCCACGGGGGGCCACGGCTACGGGCTCCGGCCGACGAAGGATTACGTGACGACGTGGCCGCAGCGGGCGGCGGACTGGATGCGAAGCCGCGGGCTCCTGGAGCACAAGTAAGCCCGAGGGCGCCGGCGAAATTCACCTCCGAGGACCAACAACCATGAAGACGAAACTGATTCTCGCACTACTGTGGACCTCGGCCGCGTGCGGCTATTCCCAGCAGGCGGCGCCGGTCCGGCTGGCCATATACGGGCTCGTTCACGACCATGTCGGGGGGATGATCCCGAACCTCGCGGGGCGCCCGGACGTCCAGCTGGTGGGCGTCGTGGAGCCGAACAAGAAGCTGGCCGCCCTCTACGCGGAGAAATACCACCTCGACCCGAAGCTGTTCTTCACGACCCTCGACGCACTCAGGGCGACGACGAAGGTGGATGCCGTCGCCACGTTCACGTCGACATTCGACCACCCCCGCGTGGTGGAGATGTGCGCGCCCCTCGGAATAGACGTCATGATGGAGAAGCCATTCGCGCTGAACATGGACGACGCCCGGGCCATGGCGGCGGCCGCCAGGAAGGGCGGCATCAAGGTCGTGGTCAACTACGAGACCACCTGGTACCCCAGCAACGCGAGCGCCTACGACCTCGTGCACGGGGGCAAGGGGATCGGCGAGATCCGCAAGATCGTGGTGCGCGACGGCCACAAGGGCCCCGCGCTCATCGGCTGCTCCCCCTATTTTCTGGATTGGCTGACGGACCCCGTGCTGAACGGCGGCGGCGCGATCATGGACTTTGGGTGCTACGGGGCCGATTTGGTCACGTGGCTCATGGATGGGAAGCGGCCGGTCTCGGTCTTCGCCGTGACCCAGACCCTCCAGCCCGACCTTTACCCGAAGGTGGACGACGACGCCACGATCGTGGTGAATTACCCCAAGGCGCAGGCCATCATCGAGCCCTCCTGGGACTGGCCCTATGGCCGCAAGGACATGGACATCTACGGCGAGACGGGCGCATTGCGGCTGCCGGACAGGAGCTCCGTGTTCCTGCGAACCGGGGACGGGCCGGAGACCGCGGTTCCCGCGCCCGCGCTCGCGCCCCCGTATTCGGATCCGCTCTCGTATTTCGTCGCCGTCGTCCGCGGCGAAATCAAGCCCTCGGGGCTCTCGTCGGTGGAGACGAACCTGGTCGCCACGGAGATCCTGGACGCAGCGCGGGAGTCGGCGCGGACGGGAATGCGCGTCTACCTGGCCGCGGATCCCCCGAAGTAGCGCACCGCTTTGAAGAGGATCGCAAAGCGGGTCCTGCTTGCCGCAGCACTGGCGGCGGCAGCCCTGACCTGCGTGCCGGCAGGATACGTCGCCGCTAGGTGGCTGGGCGAACCCGGGACCAGGCTCCCCGATCCGGCCCCGGGAGCCAATGACTTCAGCCGCATGGACCCGAGCCACGCGTCGAGGGTCGTCAGGCTGCCCGACGACCCCGACGCCGCGCTGCTGCAGATCCGCGCGCTCGTGAGGCGCGCCGCCGCGAACCACGAGCATGTCGCGATCAGCGGGGCCCAGCATTCCATGGGAGGCCACGTGCTCTACCCCGGCGGAGTGGTGCTAGACATGACGGGATTCCACGCCCTGCGCCTCAATAAGGAGAGGACCCTCCTGACCGCCGGGGCGGGGGCGCGGTGGTCCGAGGTGATCGCGTTCCTCGACCATGCCGGGCGCTCGGTCGCGATCATGCAGTCGAACAACGACTTCACGGTGGGCGGCTCCGTCTCGGTCAACTGCCACGGATGGCAGTTTGACGCGCCGCCGATCGCCAGCTCGGTCGAGAGCTTCCGGATTGTGGATCCCTCTGGCGAGGTCGTCCTCTGCAGCCGCAGCGAGAACCCCCGGCTGTTCGCGCTGGCGCTCGGCGGCTACGGTCTCTTCGGCATTATCCTGGACGTTTCCCTCAGGGTCGTGCCCAACGAGGAGTACAGGGCCGACACGCACCGAACGAGCCCGGAGCGGTACGCAGGGGACTACGACCGGCTGACGAGGGGCAACGGCGGGATCGGGCTGGCCTATGGCAGGATCAGCGTGGCCCCCGGCTCCTTCCTGAACGACGCCGTGATCGTACTCTTTGACCGGATCCCCGGCACGGAGGGAATCGCCGACACCCTTGGGGGGCGTGGAAGCTCCCTGAAGCAGGCGATCTTCCGCGCCTCGGTCGGCAGCGGGCTTGGCAAGGACATCCGCTGGTGGCTCGAGACGGTCTCCGGCGGGGAGAACGGTCGCCTGCCCCAGGTGAGAAACCGGATACTCGACGACCCATCGGAATGGTTCGCAAACCGGGACCCCGGCGCGACGGAGATCCTCCACGAGTATTTCATCCCGCCGGGGCGCCTCGCCCAGTTCGTGTCGCTGGCAAGGCCGATCCTCCTGCGCGAGCATCCGGACCTCCTCAACATCACCGTGCGGTTCGTGCGGGAGGACCGCGACACGGTCCTCGCCTACGCGCGCGGGGACGTCTTCGGCCTCGTGATGCTCTTCCACATGGGAAGGACGGCCGCCGAAGAGGCCGGAATGCAGCGGCTCACCCGTGAGCTCGTCGATGCCGCGCTCGCCTGCGACGGAACCTATTACCTCCCCTACCGTCCGCATCCCACCCGCGACCAGCTGGCCAGGAGCTACCCGCGAGCCGGGGAATTCTTCGGGGAAAAGAGAAGGTTCGATCCCGGCGAGGTTTTCTCGAACCAGTTCTATCTAAACTATGGACGGCCCGGCGCGCCCTGATTTCCCGGCGCGTGCGGCTCAGGCGGCGGGCTTCGCCGAGCCTGTCTCCAGGCGGTAGGCCGCCAGCAGTTCCAGCGTCGACGCCGGAAGTTCGAAGCCCTCGAGCTGGTAGAGCAGGTGGTCGACGTTCGGGGTGATCGGGGGAAGGTTCGACCGCGAAAACCCCGTGAGCGCCCTGAGCGTGAAGACGAGCGCCAGGTGAAACGCGGGCTGCGAGAGGGCGGGCAGGTCCCTTTCCGCGTAGGCAAGGCCTGCCTGGTTGTTGAGCGCCGCGAAGATGATGCACTTGTCCCTCGCGTTCTCCGGGCTCTCCTCGCGGGTCAGCTGCCCGAAGAGCTGGTCGGTGTCGAGCGACCCCAGCTCGGTGACCGTGAGACCGAAGAGCTTCTCCAGGCCGTCGATGACGGCGCTGACGGCCTGGCTGGGCTGGCCCTCCTCGCGCAGGTGGGCGATCTGGGCGATCACCTGCGCCGCCTCCTCGATTAGCCTGAGCAGATAGTCGCGCTGCGGCATTCTGGAAGCCTGCACCAGGGAAAAGACGGTGGCAAATCTTGCTGAAAGGGCCCCGCTGGGGTAATAGGTTGTGCTTCCAATCCCAAGAACGGGACAACCTGAAAATCAGCAGAACAGCGACCCCCATGAGACCATCCAGACTCACCCTCGCCATCGTCGCAGCGGCCCTGACGGCAATGCCGCTCGGCGCCCAGCAAGCCCGCAAGAGCCCGCACGAGACCATCAGCAGGGTCCTCGGGGACAACCGCGTCACGATAACCTACGGGCGGCCCTACACGAAGGATCCCAAGACGGGCGAGCCCCGCGTGATCTGGGGCGGCCTCGTGCCGTGGGACAGCCCGTACAGGCTTGGCGCAGACGAGGCCACGCTGCTCACGACGGAAAAGCCGATCATGGTGGGGGACGCCCTGGTGCCGGCCGGAGCCCACACACTCTACATGGTCCCGTCCCAGGGCGGGGCCTCAAAGCTTGCGGTCAGCACCGACGTCGGGAAATGGGGCGAGCCCGTCGACGCCGAGCACGACCTGGTCCGCGTCGGCCTGGCGAAGAGCGCCCTCGACAAGCCCGCGGACCAGCTGACGCTGGCCATCGAGAAGGACGGGAGCGGCGGGACGCTGAAGATCATGTGGGAGACGACGCAGTTCTCGGTGGCGCTCAGGAGCCCGGCGCCGCACCTCGATTTCCCCCAGGCGAGCCCGACGGAGTCGATCAAGGTTCGCGTCGGCGTGACCGACATCGGGATCGCCTACTCGCGCCCGAGCTCCAAGGGGCGCGTGATGCTCGGCGGCAACAACCCCTACGGCGTCGTCTGGCGGACTGGGGCCAACAGCGCGACACGCGTCTCCTTCAGCACGGCGGTCACGCTCCAGGGATCGCATGTCGACGAGGGGACCTACGAGCTCTTCACGATACCTGGGGTGGACGAGTGGACCATCATCCTGCAGAAGGCCTCCGACCAGTGGGGCGCCTACACCTACGACCCGAAGAATGACGTCCTGCGGGTCACCGCGAAGCCGGAGGCCCTCGCCGAGCCGGTCGAGACCTTCGCGATCGACATCAACGACGTCCGCGCCGATTCGGCGACGCTGGACCTCACATGGGAGAAGACGCGGGTCCCCGTGGCCATCGGCCTGGACGTCGTGGGGGTCATGGTGCCCAAGATCGAGGCCGCGATGGCGGCGCCGGGCAACAAGCCCTATGACCAGGCCGCTCTCTTCTACCTCGACCACAACCTCGACCTCGACAAGGCGTCCGCCTGGCTGGACGCCGCGATTGCCGAGCACCCCGACACGTTCTACCTGCTGTACCACAAGGCGAGGGTCCTCGCCGCAAAGGGCGACAAGGCCGGGGCGGAGGCGGCCGCAAGGAAGTCGATCGAGGTCGTCTCCAAGTCCAGCGGTCCCGAGAAGGACGAATATATCCGCTTGAATGAGGCGCTGATCGCCGGCCTGAAGTGACCGGGCGCGACCTCCCCTCCGCCGGCCGCGTCCGGGCGTGCTGGCCGGTCCGGGCGTCAGCCCTGGCGGCCTGCGCCTTAGCGCTGGCGGCGCGCGCCGTGGCCGGGGCGCCGCCGGAGGCGCCCGGACCGGGGCCGTCCCCCGCGGTAATCCTCCAGGAACTCCGCGAATTCCAGGTGTTTGGGAGCGTGCTCTACGTCGCGGCCCATCCCGACGACGAGAACACGCAGCTGATCACCTACCTCGCGACGGGCCGCGACTACCGCACCGCCTACCTCTCCCTGACCCGCGGGGACGGCGGTCAGAACCTCCTCGGCCCGGAATTTGGCGACCTGCTGGGGGTCATCCGGACGCAGGAGCTGCTGGCGGCGCGCCGCGTTGACGGAGGCCGGCAGTTCTTCAGCAGGGCGAGGGATTTCGGGTACTCCAAGGACTTCCGCCAGACGCTCACGAAGTGGGACCACCAGCAGGTGCTCTCCGACATCGTCCGGGTGATCCGCACCTTCCGGCCGGACGTCGTCATCACCCGGTTTCCACCCGAGCCCAGCGGCACCCACGGCCACCACACCGCATCGTCCGCCCTTGCCCTCGAGGCGTTCAAGCTCGCTGGCGACCCGAAGGCGTTCCCGGAGCAGCTCGGCGCGCTGGCGCCGTGGCAGCCCAGGCGGATCCTGTGGAACGGGTACGGCCCGGGCCGCGGCGGGTCCGACGAGACAGCCAAGGGCGTGCTGCACATCGGCATCGATGGCACGGATCCCGTGACCGGCGCGACGTTCGGCGTGCTGGCCGCCAAGAGCCGGTCCATGCACCGGACGCAGGGCTTCGCGAACTTCTCGGTGGCTTCCGCCGGAAGCGGGCCCCGGGTCGAGTCCTTCCAGGTGCTGGACGGCGAGCCTGCGGCCGGGGACATCATGGACGGCGTCGACACGACGTGGGGCCGGATCCCGGGGGGCGAGGAAGTCGGCCTTCTGGCCCACGAGGCCATCTTCCATTTTGACCCGTCGGATCCGTCGGCAAGCGTGCCGGCGCTCCTGGAGATGAAGCGGCTTGTCGCGCGCCTTCCCCAGGACCCGGTGGTGATGGAGAAGGGGCAGCTGCTGGACCGGATTTTGCAGGCCTGCCTCGGGCTTTCCGTCGAGACGACGGTTTCCCAGCGGGAGGTCGTGCCCGGGGAGCCGCTCAGGCTGAGGCACGCGGCCGTCGTGCGCTCGGCGGTCCCGGTGAGTTGGGTGGCAGTGCGCTATCCCGGATACGGCCGCGAGATCAGGGATTCGGCCAAATTGACTCCCAATCTGGAGTCGGTGCGCGACGCGACCCGGACCCTCCCCGCGGCGACGCCGGTCAGCCAGCCGTACTGGCTTCGGGGGGAGGGCACCCCGGGGATGTTCCGCGTGGACGATGCGTCGCTCATCGGCCTGCCGGAGAATCCCCCCGCGATGCCGGTTGAGGATGTCTTCGTCGTCGCCGGCCAGGAGCTCGTGGTCCGGGACGAGGCGGTCTTCATCGCGTCCGGCCCGACGCAGGCCTGGGCCCGCCTTCGCCCGGACGTCATCCCGCCCGTCTCGCTGAGCTTCGGGTCGACCGTGGCCCTGTTTGCGCCCGGATCCACGCGAAACGTGGAGGTGGAGGTGGCCTCGTCGCGGGCCGGCGCGGCCGGGACGCTCAGCCTTGAGGCGCCCCCTGGCTGGAAGATCTCGCCCGCAGGCCAGCCGTTCCGGCTCCTGGCGGTCGGCGACCATGCGACGCTCACGTTCGCAGTCACCGCGCCGATGGCTCCGGAAAGCGGGGCGATAGGTGCGCGCGCGGACATAGGCGGCGCGCACTACGGCACCGAGCGGATCGCCATAGCCTACCCCCACATCCCCCCGCAGCTGCTGCAGCCCCCGGCCCGCCTGAAGGCGGTCTGCCTCGACCTCGCGGTCCGGGGCCGCGCCGTCGGCTACCTTCCCGGTGCCGGCGACAGCACCGCCTCGAGCCTGGTGCAGATGGGCTACGGCGTCACCGAGCTGACGGACGAGGACCTGACCCCGGAGAGGCTGGGAAAGCTCGACGCCGTCGTCATCGGCGTGCGCGCATTCAACACGAGGGCCGGCCTCGGCGCGCACCTGCCCGGGCTCTTCGCCTATGTCGAGGCCGGGGGCACCGTCGTCGAGCAGTACAACACCCCGGGCGGGCTCCAGGCGCAGCCGCTGGCGCCCTACGGGCTCAAGCTCTCCCGGGACCTCCCGAAGTACCGCGTGACGGATGAGAACTCCGCCGTCACGCTGCTTGTCCCGGACCACCCCGCGTTCAACGCGCCCAACAGGATAGTCCCGGGCGACTTCGCGGGATGGGTCCAGGAGCGCGGGCTGGATTTCGCGAGCGAATGGGACGCGGCAGACTTCATCCCGCTCCTCGAGTGCAGCGACGCCGGCGAGGCGCCGCTCAAGGGAGGGCTCCTCGTGGCCCGTTACGGGAAGGGATACTTCGTCTACACGGGCCTTTCGTTCTTCCGGCAGCTCCCCGCCGGCGTCCCCGGGGCCTACCGCCTGTTCGCGAACCTGATTTCCCTGGGAAAATGACGCCACCGCCGGATGACGAGAAGACCGGCCTTCCCGGCCTGCGCAGCTGGGCTCAGGTCTACTGGATCGTGATCGCGGTCTTTGCCGCATGGGTGGGGCTCCTGACCGCCCTCACCCGGGCCTTCCCGTGAACGCGGCCGACTACGTCATCCTGGTCGGCACGATGCTCGCGATCGCGGCTTACGCGGTATGGAGCACACGCGGGAAGCACGACCTCAGGGCCTACCTCAAGGGGGCGGAGGGGACGGGTTGGCTGACGATCGGGCTCTCCGTCATGGCCACGCAGGCCAGCGCGATCACCTTCCTCTCGACGCCGGGACAGGGATTCGAGAGCGGGCTTGGATTCGTCCAGAACTACTTCGGGGCGCCCATAGCTCTGATCATCATCGCTGCGGTCTTCCTGCCCATCTACCGCCGCCTCAGGGTCTACACGGCCTATGAATACCTCGGCCACCGGTTCGACCCAAAGACGCGGCTCCTCGGCGCGGGGTTCTTCCTCCTGCAGAGGGGCCTCGGCGCCGGCCTCACGATCTACGCCCCTGCGATCGTGCTGTCGACCGTCATGGGCTGGAGGCTGGACGCCACGATCGTGTGCAGCGGCCTCCTCGTCGTCCTCTACACGGTCGCGGGCGGATGCGACGCCGTCAGCCTCACCCAGAAGTACCAGATCGGCGTGATCTTCGCGGGCATGCTGGCGGCGTTCGTCGTGCTCCTGGCGAGGCTTCCCGCCGGGCTCACGTTCACGGACTCCCTGGCCCTTGCCGGTGGCTTCCACAGGATGAACGCCGTCGACTTCTCGCTCAACGCCGACAGGAGGTACACGTTCTGGACGGGCACGCTCGGCGGGATGTTCCTCGCCCTGTCGTATTTCGGGACGGACCAGTCGCAGGTGCAGCGGTACCTGAGCGGCACGTCCCTGCGCGAGAGCCGCCTCGGCCTCATGTTCAACGCGATCTTCAAGATCCCCATGCAGTTCTTCATCCTGCTGCTCGGCGTGCTGATCTTCGTCTTCTACCAGTTCGAGCTGCCGCCCGTCGTCTTCAACAAGGCCGCTTGGGACTACCAGGCGGCCCACGGCTCGGGGCCGCGGCTGCGGGCCCTCGAGTCCGAGTTCGCCTCCGCGCACGGGGAGGAGCGCCGGCAGCTCGGGGCGTGGCTCGAGGCGCGCCATTCCGGCAACCCGGCGGCGGAGGCCGCGGCCAAGGCGGCCGCCGAGGCCGCGCAGGGGCGCGGCGAGTCGGTGCGCGAGGAGGCGGCGAAGGCCCTTCGCGCCGCCAACCCCAGGACGGCGAACGACTCCGACTACGTCTTCATACGGTTCATCCTGGACCACCTGCCGCACGGCCTCATCGGCCTCCTTGTCACGGCCTTCTTCGCCGCGGCGCTGTCCTCCAAGTCGGGCGAGCTCAACGCGCTCGGCTCGACGACCACGATCGACATATACCGGCACCTGGTGAGGAAGGAGGCGACCGACGCCCATTACGTGGCCGCATCGAAATGGTTCACCGCGCTCTGGGGCCTCGTTGCGATCGGCTTCGCCCTGTTCGCCAACCTCGCGGAGAACCTGATCCAGGCCGTCAACATCCTGGGCTCGGTGTTCTACGGCGTCGTGCTCGGGCTCTTCCTCGTCGCCTTCTTCCTCAGGCGCATCGGGGGGACGGCGGTCTTCTGGGCGGCCCTGGCGGCCCAGGCCCTCGTCTTTGCGCTCTACGCCACGCTTCCGATCTCGTACCTCTGGTACAACGTGATCGGCTGCGGGGCCTGCATGGCGTTCAGCGCCATCCTCCAGCTGGCGATCGGCCTCGGCGGGGCCAAGTCCGCCTCGAAATGACCCAGCCCCTGATATGCTTCGGCCAGCAGCCCTGCGGGTTCTTCCCGCGGCGGTTCCTGGCCGCGAAGATCTTCACCGCCCGGCGCCTCAGGGACGAGCTCGGCGGGGAGATCGTCTTCTTCTGCCACGACAGCGACCACGACCCGCGCGAGACCCAGACCACGCTGCGCGACCGCAGGAGCGGCGCGGCCCACACGCTCAACTTCGCGTTCGCGAACAAGGTCCAGCGCAAGTTCTCGCCCCTCTTCGCGAAGCGAATCCCGGAGGGGTGGCGCGAGGGCACGGCCCGCCAGCTCCCCGCCTACGTCGGCGCGCGCTGGGTCGAGGCCTTCAGGTGCGTGGCCGCGGCGAACGCGGCCGACTTCTGCCTAGAGATGTACCGGCGGATGGGGCTCCTCGAGGGCGTCCGGGTCGTGCGGTCCGGCGACGCGGCGCTGCGCCGCGCGGCGTGCGACGTGCCCGATTTCTTCGTGGACGTGCCCTTTGAGGGCGAGACCGTGCGCGCGCGATTCGTCGGTGGCGCGTTGCAACTGCACGAGGGAGGGGATTCATTCCTGACGCTGCCGCCCATGACCTTCGACAAGTCCCAGGTTAGCCCCGCGCGCGACTCCCGCCTTCGCTGGATGCAGTCCGTCGTCCACTGCACGCACTATGTCGCCGGCGCCGGCGAGCAGGCCTACCTGCGCAGGGAGGACGCGCCCGAGATCACGTTCGTGAGCCGCGATGAGATCGACCGCCCCGATGAAGCCTACTGCGAAGCCGACCTTTGACGCCTCGCCGCTCCTGGCCTTCGGCGCCCACCCCGACGACATCGAGTTCGGGTGCGGCGGGATCATCGCGCGGGAGACGGGGGCGGGGCGGGTGGCGCACTTCGTCATCTGCTCCCGCGGCGAGTCCTCGACGCACGGGACGCCCGAGGTGCGCGTCACGGAGGCGCGGAAGGCGGCCGCGATCCTCGGGGCCACCGTGGAATTCGTCGAGCTGGACGGAGATGCGAGCCTCGAGCCAAAGGCCGCCCACTCCCTCGAGCTGGCGGCCGTGATACGGCGCGTGCGCCCGGGTGTCGTGCTCGCGCCGAGCCTGGTCGAGAACCAGCACCCGGACCATCCGCGCCTCGGCCGGCTGGTACGCGACGCGGCTCGGCTCGCTCGCTACGGCGGGGTCGCCAAGCTGCGCGCCAGGCCGGCCCACGCCATAGGGCCCCTCCTGTACTACGTGGTCACCCAGGAGGCCGAGCCCGCCGGCGTCCTCCCCGTGCTCATGGACATCTCGGACCCCAAGGTGATCGCGACCTGGACCGCGTCCATGCAGGCGCACGCCTCCCAGCTCGCCACGAGGAACTATGTCGAGCTGCAGCTGGCCCGGGCGCGCGTCCAGGGGCTGCGGGCCGGCGTCGAGTACGCGCAGGCGCTCTATCCGAACGACCCCCTCATCTTCGACTCGCTTGCGCCGCTCACCCGGACGGCGCGCCGCTTCTGACATGGATCCCGGCCGCGCCCTGAAGATCGGCATCACGTGCTATCCCTCGGTCGGCGGCAGCGGCATCCTCGCCTCCGCGCTGGGCGAGGAGCTCGCGCGCCGGGGCCACGAGGCCCACTTCATCAGCTACGAGCGACCGTTCCGGCTGCCCGCGGGCGCGCCGAGGGTCTTCTTCCATCCGGTGGTGATAAACGACTACGGCCTGTTCAAGTACCCCGACTACACGCTGCCGCTCTCGGTCAAGATGGCGGAGGTGAGCCGCGACCACGGGCTCGACGTCCTCCACGTCCACTACGCCGTGCCGCACGCGACGGCCGCCATCCTCGCGCAGTCGATGCTCCCGGCTGGGCGCAGGCCGAGGGTCGTCACGACGCTGCACGGCACGGACACCACGCTTCTCGGCCGCGATGCGGGCTACGGCCCCGCGATACGCCACGCGCTCGAGCGCTCGGACGCCGTGACGACCGTCTCCGCCTTCCTCGAGCGGGAGACGCGGGAGCTCCTGTCGGTCGACCGGCCGATCGACGTCATCCACAACTTCTTCGAGGCGCGCCCCGCCAGGCAGCCGCGCGACGAGGTGCGCCGCGAGCTTGGGGTGGGGCAGGAGGCGCTGCTCCTGCACTCGTCAAACCTGAGGCCGCTCAAGCGGATCGATGTCCTCCTCGAGAGCGTCGCCCGGATCAGGCCTCGGGAGTCCTTCAGGCTCCTGATCCTCGCCGGGGCGGACTTCTCGCCGTTCGCCGCCGACGTCCGCCGGCTCGGGCTCTCGGACCGCGTGATCGTGCGCGAGCAGGTCAGCGACATCGAGGACTACCTCCAGGCGGCCGACATCGGGCTCTTTGCCTCGGACATGGAGAGCTTCTGCCTGAGCATACTCGAGGCGATGTGCTTCGGCTGCCCGAGCGTCGCGACGGCCGTAGGCGGAATCCCCGAGGTCGTCGAGTCGGGCGTGAGCGGGCTGCTGGTCCCGCCGGGCGACCCCGGCGCGCTGGCGCGGTCGGTGGAGTCCCTGATCGCGGACCCGGCGCTGCGCGCCGGGCTCGGCGCGGCCGCCAGGCGGCGCGCGGCCGGGCTGTTCTCCGCCGAGGCGATCGTCTCAAAGTACGTGCGGTTGTACCGGAGGGTGTGCTCCGCGCCTGGGCCGGCCTGATGCGCGCGGCCCTGCTGTCGATCGGGCTCCTGTTCGCGGGCATTGGGCTCCTCACGGTGCTCAGGGCCCCGGACTGGGTCGACTGGAGGCTGGCCGTCCTCGCGGGACAGTTCGGCTACGCCCTCGCGCTGGTCCCGCTCGCCGCCTTCATCTTGGCCTGGTACCTGCCGGGCGATCGCGGCGTCCTCGGCGCCTTCGCCTGCGCGGCCTGCGCGGCGGCCGCCGCGCTCCTCGCCCTGCCATGCGCGCAGGCGTGGGTGATCGCCCGGGGCCTTCCCGGCGCCCTGGAGCGCAGTTTCGGGCCGGCGAAGGTCGCCGCGGAGCCCTTCACGTTCGCGGGCCTCTTCCGACGTTGGCCCGCGCCCGCCCCCAGGAGCACCTGGGCCTATTCCGGGCCCCTGCAGCTCGACTTCTACCCCGCGATCGGCAGGCCGATGGCGCCGTGCGTGATCATGGTCCACGGGGGCGGATGGGACGACGGCGACCGCGGGCAGGTCCCGCAGTTCAACGACTGGCTGGCCCGTAGCGGATACGCGGTCGCCGACATCTCGTACCGGCTGGCCCCCGCCGCGACCTGGCCCGCTCAGAGGGAGGACGTCGCCGCCGCCGTCGCCTTCGTGAAGGAACACGCGGCAGCCTGGGCCGTCGACGCCCGCAGGCTAGTGATCATGGGCCGCTCCGCGGGGGGCCAGATCGCGGAGGCGAGCGCGTACGCGCTGCGCGACCCCGACGTGCGGGGGGTCGTCGCCCTCTATGCGCCCGCGGACATGAACTTCGCCTGGGAATGGGGCAGGGAGGACGACGCGCTCAACTCCCCGTGGCTGCTTCGCCGGTTCCTGGGCGGGACGCCGGAGACCGCCAGGCAGGCCTACGACAGCGCGAGCGCGATCCTCCTTGTGGACGCGAAGTCGCCGCCGACCCTCCTCGTCCACGGCGGGGTCGACACGCTCGTCTGGAATCGCCAGAGCGAGCGGCTTGCCGCGAGGCTTACCGAGGCCGGCGTCGCGAACCTGCTCGTGTCGATGCCCTGGGCCGCGCACGGCCTCGAGTACAACCTGAGCGGCCCGTCCGGGCAGCTGACGACCTACTCGGTGGGGTGGTTCCTCGGGGCCGTTTGCCGGTGACGGACCTGTTGCGCTCGTGTGACGAACGGCTATCGTGTCTCGTCAACCGGCCTATGGAAGACGAGCTGCCCCAGAAACGCCGCCTTTCGCTCAAGCCGAGGGAGGTGGAGCCCGTCGACAAGGTCTCCCGCCCGGGGGACGGGACGGCGATAAGCGTGAAGCTGATCCACATTGAGAACCAGCTTGCGGCCGACAGGCCGCCCGGCTCCTGGCAGGGCGACCTAATGACGCCGCCGCCCGGGTTTGGGGAGAGCGAGGGCGGGCCCTCGCCGTTCAAGCCGAAGGATGTCACCCCGATCGACACGCCGTCCGGGCCCGGCGGCGAGGACGCCATCAGCGTCCCCAACATGCTTCACGCCAACCGCGCCGCCGCGGCCGCCAGCACGCCGGAGCTGATTGCGATGCCGCCCCGCAGGAGATCACGGAGGCACCGCGACTTCATCGTGCTCCTCTGCGGCGCGGCCCTCTCCTTCGGCGCGCTCGCCACGGTCTTCAGGCAGGACGGGCAGATGGTGGCCCTCGGGCTTTTCGGAATTGTGTTCACCACGGTGATCCTCGCATGGATCATGTACGGCGTGATGGACAGATACTGAGACCATGGAAGACGAGAAGCCCGACACCCGGCACCTTGTGCTGAAGCCCAAGGAGATCGAACTCACCGAGGAGCGGTCCCGGCCGGGCGACGGCACGGCGATCAGCGTCCAATTGATCCACAGGCAGAACGTCCTGGCCGAGGAGAAGGCGGCGAGGGACAGGCGCCGCGGGCGCGACCTTCCCCGTCCGCCCGCGGCCGAGCCCGCCCAGGCGCTGCCGCCGGTGTTCAAGCCGAAGGACATCGTGCCGACCGACCCTCCGGCAAAGCCGGGCGACGAGGAGGCGGTCAGCGTCCCCGACATCCTCCTCGAGAACCAGATCGCGGAGCACCGGTCGGGGTGGTGGCGCGTCAAGGGCGGGAAAAAGCGCCGGTCGAAGAGGAACAGGGACTTCATCCTCGTCGTCGGGGGCCTGGACCTTGCGATCGCCGTCGGGATCAAGGTGATGTCCAGCACCGTGAGCACGATCTACGGGATCGCCGGGATCACGCTCATCACCTCGATGGTCGCCTGGGTCATGTTCGTCGTTAACGACGACTACTAAGCCGTAACGAGATCTTAACGGGCGCCCGGGGCGCGGCCGCACAAATCCGGCTGGAATCGCCGGGGTGGCCTGCGATCATCAAGCCATGCGATACCATACAAGATGCCTCCTCCTCGCCGCCGGCGGGCTGCTGGTGCTGCCGCCGGCCGGAAGGGCGGATGAGGCTGCGCCGGCCGCCGCCTCGCCGATGGACGCGCTGGCGGCGAAGCTCCCCCCCGAGGTGGGCGCCGCCGCGAGGAAATGGCTCCACGAGGACGACAAGGACCTGAGGGCCCTCCTCGCCTTTTCCCCGGCGGAGCTCGAGCAGGAGGCGATGGTCGCCCTTGCCGGCGAACCCGCGGCGGCGGACTTTGTCCTGGGGCGCATGCCGGACGAGACCGCGAAGACGGACCGGCTCATCCTCAAGGTCATCGTGGTCGACTCCCACTGGGTCGGCGAGCCCGACCTCGCCGGCAGGCTCGGGAAGCTTGCGGAGGCCGCGGCCGACCCCGACCTCATGCTCTCCTACCTGGATGCGCAGCGGCGCATCGAGGTGAGGATCCAGCGCGCGCTGCTCTCGGACAGGCTCGCCGCGGCCCGCAAGGACGGCGACCCGAAGACCGTCGAGGCCCTTTCCCAGGCGGACGAAAGGCTGCTCATGATCGAGCGCGGGGCCTCCATCCCGGGATACATGAGGAGGCCGCCGGCCGTGTTTGCCGCGCTTCCGGCGGCAACGCCCGTCCGCGTGGTGGGCATGGGCGACTTTGGCTCGGGGACCCAGGCCCAGAGGGACGTCGCGGCGGCGATCGTCCGCATGGGCGGGGCGAAGCCGTTTGATTTCGGGCTGACCTTCGGCGACAACTTCTATCCGTCGGGGATGACAAGCACCAACGACCCGCGGTGGAGGGACTGGTGGGAGGCGCTCTACGGCCCGCTCGGCGTCACCTTCTACCCCACGCTGGGGAACCACGAATGGTACTCCGACGACGGAGCCGCCGCCGAGATCGAGTACCGGAGCCCGAGCTGGAGGTTCCCGTCCCCCTACTACTCCTTCACGGCGGGCCCCGTGCAGTTCTTCGCGGTCGACACGTCCGAGATCTCCGAGGCCGAGGTCATCTGGCTGGACAGGGCCATCGCCGCAAGCACGGCCAGGTGGAAGGTGGTCTACGGCCACCACCCGATCTTTGCCCCGGAGAAGAGCGCGAAGAGCGGGGCGTACATGAAGTACATGCAGGCGCGCCTCTGGCCGGTCCTGCGCGGGCGCGTGGACGCCTACCTCTGCGGACACCAGCACGCCATGGCGCACATGGACCCCGTCGAGGGCGTCCATTTCTTCATGAGCGGCGGCGGCGGGGCCGCCCTCGGGAAGGTGTCAAAGAAGGCGTCCGGCGCCATCTTTGCGGAATCCACGTTCGGGTTCCTCACGCTTGAGGCCGACGAGGCGGCGATGAAGATCGGCATCTTCGACACCGACGGGAAGCCGTTCGACTCCGAGACGATCACGAAGTGACCGGGGCGTGGAAAACGCTGGCGCCTGCTGAAGCTTAGTGGCTAAACAACAACAATCGGCCGTCAATGTCTTGGCCCTGTGGGGGCCGCTGCTGCGCGCGAATCTCGAATTCAAGACAAGGCGGGTAATGGGAGTCTTCGAAAGAAAGGGAGGAGGATTTGTCCGGCCCCGAAGCCATCTACTGCGTCCGCTTCTTGTATTCGCCGACAAACTGCTCCAGGTCGGCGGCGGGAATCTCGGACACGGCAAGGAAATTGAGCCCCCCGTTGGTCCAACCCTGCGCGCTAAAGCCGCTTTCGCTTGCGCTGCTGGGCGGAGGGACCGCGTCGCGTGCGGGCCATACGAAGACATTGATAGTGTGGAGTCGCCTGCGAAACACGAGTGCCGCCGCCGTATGGCCGTCGATTTGATCCAACCGGCCTCCCGCCAGCGGAAAGCCTATGTCCGCCAGGTCAACCACCGGCGGCGAAAAATCGAGCTTTCCCGCAAACCAGGGCTTCACGGTGTGCCGGTCGGTGGAGATCACATCCATCAGGTGGTTGGCCTGCAAGGAACGCATGTGTTCGGCGAACGCCTCTTTCGCCACTGAGGCGGAGCGAGCGCGGTGGCCTCCCCAGGAATACCCTGCTAACAGGGCGACGGTCACGGAAACTGCGAGGCCCGCAAGGTTCCACCGCTGCCATGCGACCGGAAAGCGGATGGGTCTTTGCTCCGCTGTCTTTTGGGCCTCGGCCTGGAGCGAGGCGCGTATCGATTCCCTAAGTGCTTGCGAAGCATCGAAGCGCGGCAGGGCCTCACGGATGCGGGTCCGGCGCGCTGCGATGCCCTCGGAGAGGCGCAGGCACGCGGGGCACGCCTTCAAGTGGGTCTCAAGCTCGATGTGGCGGACGAGGTCGAGCTCGCCGTCGGCGTAGGCTTCGAGCAGGAGGTGGCTTTCGTCGCAGTTCATGGGCTTGTGCTCTCGCTCAAGGCCGCCAATTCCGTCTGCAGTCTTCCGCGCCCTCTTGCCAGCCGGGACATCACGGTGCCGAGCGGGATCTCGGCTACGCCGGCAATCTCGCGGTAGGAAAGCCCCTCGACGTCGTGAAGCACGATCATCTCCCGGTATTCCGCGGGCAGGCGTTCGAGTGCCTGGCGGAGCAGCTCACCCTTCACCTCGAGCCAGGACTGAGCATTCGCCTCACCCAAGTCCTGGGGGGAGCCGTGGAGATCCTCCTCAAAGGCTACCTTCGGGAGCTCCCGTTTTCCCTGGCGCAGGTGCGAGTAGCACACGTTCCGGACGATCGTCAGGAACCATGCGCGGCCGTCGGTGCCGCGGAACCCGCCGAAGGAGCGAAATGCCCGCAGGCAGGCCTCCTGCACCGCGTCTTCGGCGTCGTGCGGGTTTCTAAGCAGCCAGCGGGAAAGATTATAGGCGGAATCCAAATGGGGCAGCATTAGCTGCTCGAAAGTCGACGTCTCTGTGGGAGCGGAGGCTTCCATTAGAATGATAACGCCATGAGGAGTGGGTTTATTCCCGGAATGAGCGAAATAGTTTTTATTCGCTTTCGGCGGAATAATCCCGAGCCGGCCGCAGTATACAACGGCAAAGGCGCATTGCGCTCCTTCCTCAGAACAAATCAACACGAAAACAGAAACCACCATGAACGATCATATCCTGCACGACCACAACCACGACGGAATCGACCGCAAGGGATTCCTCAAGTGCATGGCTTGGGCCGGCACAGGCGTCATTTGGACCCTGAGCAGTGGTGTCCTCACGTCGAGGGTCCTTGGCCAGACGCCCGCTCTCGAACTGCCGGCCACCCCCCCTGTGGGCACACTGAACTTCGTGCAGATAAGCGACAGCCACATCGGCTTCAGCAAGCCGGCCAACAAAGACGTGACCGCGACATTCCGCGAGGCGGTCTCCCGGATCAACGCCCTGGCCGTCGCGCCCGAATTCCTCATTCACACCGGGGACCTCACCCACCTGGCCGAGGAGGATGAGTTCGACGGCCTCTCGGAGATGCTGAAGGACTGCAGGACGAAGCAGGTGTTCTACGTCCCCGGCGAGCACGACATCCTGAACGACAACGGCGCGGCATACCGCGCGCGCTTCGGCAAGGGAAGCATGGGCTCGGGCTGGTACAGCTTTGACCAGAAGGGCGTGCATTTTGTCGGGCTGGTGAACGTGGACGGGGTCACCGAGGGAGGCCTGGGCATCATGGGAGAAGAGCAGCTCGCATGGCTCGCCAAGGACCTCGGCGCCATCTCCTCGGAGACCCCCGTGGTCGTCTTTGCCCATGTGCCTCTCTGGGAGGTCTATCCGAAGTGGGGCTGGGGCACCGCCGACGGCGCGCGCGCCCTGGCCCTCCTGAAGCGGTTCGGGTCGGTCACCGTGCTAAACGGCCACATCCACCAGGTCGTCCAGAAGATCGAGGGCAACATCACCTTCCACACCGCCCGCTCGACCGCGTTTCCGCAGCCCGAGCCGGGCACGGCGCCCAAGCCGGGCCCGATGCTCGTCGACGCCCCGAAGCTCCGGTCGTTCCTCGGCCTCACAAGCGTCTCCTATATCGAGAGCCATCCCACGCTCGCAATCGTCGACTCAACCCTTGCCTCCACTTGAGCGATGTACTCGGAAAACTGGGCGAAGATGCATGGGGCGACCGTGCATTTTCCGATAGCGCTGATCCTGTGTTCTGGAGCGCTGGACGCATTGGGCTTCTTCTTTCCCGTCCCTGCGATCCGGCGCGGGCTTCACGCGGCGGGCTACTGGACGATGATGCTCGGCGCTGCCGGAACTGTGCCTGCTGTCGTCTCCGGCCTCGTGATGAGCAGAGGAGTCATGCTCGGGCATGACACCCTGAGGCTTCATCATCTGTTCGCCTGGCCCGCATTCGCGCTCATCATCGGCCTGGCGACCTGGCGGGCGCTCGCGAGCGACTTCACAGCCAAAAAGGCCCCCCCCGGCTATCTTGCGGGAGCGGGCCTTGCCGCGGTCCTGGTGATGGCCGCCGGCTACTACGGCGGCGAGTTGATGCTCGGGCACTAGGAGCTATATGGAAGATTCCGTCACACCATCGCCCGAGTGGGGCGAGGGCCCGAGGTTCTTCCTTGCCGCCTTCGCCGGGGCCCTCGCGCTGGCCTCGGCCTACGGCTTGTCGCTTGGCCTGCGCTACCTCGAGTCAAAGGCCTCGCATCAGCAGCCGACCCCCGAGGTCTGGTTCGAAACGCCCACCCCGAGCTCGCCGGCCCTCATTAAGCAAGGACGGGTCTTGTTCCTCGCGAGCTGCGCGCACTGCCACGGGGCCGACGCCACGGGCGACGAGGGGCCCGACCTCCATGACGTCTGGGTGAGTGACCGCTATATCTCAAACATCATTACCTATGGGATCAAACACGAGATGCCCTCCTTCAAGAAGAAGCTGGGGCATGACGAAATCATCAGGCTGACGGCCTACGTGCGCTCCCTGGATTGATGCGGCGCATCTTAGAATGGGCACACGCCACCAGTGTCGAATTTCCGATGAATTTGCCGCCCAAGAGATCCCGTTTCGGGCAACCCATCCCCCCCTCCGCGTTGCTTGCGGCGGCGCTCGCGCTCTGCGTGCCGCGTCCATCCGCCAGGGCCGAGGATTCCATCACGTATAATTTCGAAAGCTACAGGGAGGAGGACGGGCGGATCACTGTCGAGACCCAGAGCAGCTCGGTGAACCAGGACGTCGCCGCGAATGGCCACCTAGACCTCACCGGGACGATTGACGCGGTCTCCGGGGCGACGCCGACCGGACGCCCCGCCGCGGCCGGAAGCGACCAGGTGGAGATGACCGAGATTAGCAGCCGCCGCAAGGCCTGGAGCGGGGACTACTCCGAGCAGGTCGGCAGCTTCAACGTGGACGCGGGATTCGCCGAGAGCCGCGAGAGCGACTACGTGTCATTCGGCTGGTCGGTCAATGCGCTGGCTGATTTCAACGAGAAGAACACGACGCTCCGCCTCGGCGTTGCGGGCACGGACGACCGCGTCGAGGTGCTATTCGAGCCCGCGTACCTTCCCAAGCACACGCACAGCGCGATAGTCGGCGTTACTCAGCTGCTCAATCCGCTGACATTCGTGAGCGTCAATGTCACCCTGGCGGACGCGAATGGGTACCTGGCCGAGCCGTACAAGATCGTCGAGAAGTCGATCGAGATTCTCCCGAGCGTGTTCCTGCAGGAGGCGTTCAGCGAGAACAGCCCGAATAAGCGCAATTCTGAATCCGTCTACACCTCGATAAACCGCTCCGTTCCGAAGCTGCGCGGGGCCGTTGAAGCGAGCTACCGCCTCTATTCGGACTCGTATGGCATTGTCGCGCACACCCTCGCGCTCTCATGGCAGCAGCACGTCGGTTCCAGATTGGAGCTGGAGCCCTCTGTTCGCTATTATGTGCAGAGCGCGGCCAGGTTCTACCACTACAACCTGGACGACACGCCAATTGTGCCTACCCGCATTCCCACGGGATCGGGACCGTACTACACCTCGGACTTCCGGCTCTCCGCGGAGGATGACTACAAGTATGGGCTCAAGGCGACATGGAAGGCGGCCGAGCGCATTCAGCTCGTGGCCTCGTATGAAAGGTTCGTCATGAACGGCCGCGATGGCGTCACCTCGGCAAGCGCCTATCCGCGTGCCGGCATATCAACCATCGGTGTGAGGTACACATGGTGAGCTTTGGCACACGATTGGCCTGGATTGCCTTCGTGATGGCGGCGTTGTCCGCGCCGTTGCATGCGCAGGTCACGCCCGGCAATGCGTTTCCGTCGCTCGCTGCGGCCGGGCTTAGCGGCGGGAGGCTTCCGGAGACGGCGGGCAGGGTCGTGCTTGTCGATTTCTGGGCATCATGGTGCGGGCCCTGCAAGGCGTCCTTCCCGACATATTCCCGGCTTCAGTCCGACTACGCGGCCCGCGGACTGGTTGTCGTGGCTGTAGGCGTCGACGACAGCCTTTCCGCATACCAGGGATTCGTGGCCACGCTGAAGCCGGCCTTCGCCACGCTTTACGATTCCAGGCGAAAGCTGGTCAGCGTGGCTCAGGTTCCGACGATGCCGACAAGCTATCTCTTGGATCGCAGCGGCAGAGTGCGCTTCATGCATCCGGGTTTCCATGGGGACCAGACGGAGCGCGAGCTCCGCAAGGAGATAGAGGCCCTCCTGGGCGAAAAATCCGTATCCCAATGAAATCCGATCATGCGAAGCTCTGTCTTGTCGCGGCCCTGGGTGCATTGCTCCTAGCCGGTTGCTCAACCGCCTCGGCGGTGCGGGTGCGCCCATGGGAGCACGCGGCCCTGGCCGACGATACGATGAACCCAGACCGCGATGCGCTGGGCACGGCGATGACGGAGCACGTCTACTTCGCGCGCGAAGCCGCCTCGGGCGGCCGCGGCGTCGGCGGCAGCGGATGCGGATGCAACTGAAAAAAAGCGCATGAATCAACTGCGGCGCGACCAAAATTATCCTGCGATTGAACACCAAATATTAAACCCGGAATAAACAAAATGAAACTCCCAGCCTACCTCCGACCCTATTGCGGTTGGATGAACCTGTCCGTCACAACCCTAGTAGCCCTGCTCCAGCGCACGCCCGTCCTTCGCGTCGCCGCCGCGGTGGACGAATTCGTGGCCTCGTCGCCAGTCGGGACGGCCCTCAAGTCCGCGGCTGCGGCCGCAATCTCGCTGGGAGCCATCGATTCGATGGCGGGCGCGACGCTCCTTGCGACGACGGTAACCCAGTCGCCGAGCGGCGCTCTGCCCACGTTTGACGCCACCGTGGGGGTCGAAATCACCCCGCTTGGCTTCACGATCACAAACTCGATCAACATTGCATCGTGGACGGTGACGGGAAGCATCCCGCCCGGACTCCACTTCACGACCGTGGAATCGCCGGGGATCGACCTGACGGGCCCGGGCAACCTCGACGCGACGACGCCCGGCACTCCATCAAGCACCTACTCATCGGGATCTTCCGGCAACAACACGACGACCCCGATACTGGTTGGAACACCGACAACTGCGGGGACCTACACCTTCATGATACAGGGCTTCGCGGAGGCCAATGAGAAGGGCGGGGCGGGAATTGCGGGCTTCGTTGGGACCGGAATCTCATCCGTGTTTCCTTTCACAGTCGTGGTGGCTTCCGCCACGCCGGCGCCCACCCCCACTCCGACACCCGTTGTGACAACCGCTCCCGTGTTCACGGCCCAGCCCATATCGGTCACGGTGACGGGCGGCACGGTTGCTTTGAGCGCCCTGGCGAGCAATTCGCCGACATACCAATGGATGCTCAACGGCACAACGCCGGTGCAGGGCGGCGCGGGGCCGATCCTGGAGTTCGCGGATGCCACCATGGCTGTTGGCAGCTACACTTGCGTTGCTACCAATTCGGCGGGAAGCGCCACAAGCAGCCCCGCGACGATTTCGCTATCCAGCACGACCGACATCGCGCGCCTGGTGAACATTTCATGCCGGGCGCAGGTCGGCACCGGAAGCGGCATTCTTATCGTCGGGTTCGTGGTAGGTGGGCAGGGCACAGCCGGCTCGGAGCCGCTGCTAGTGCGAGGGTCGGGACCCGCGCTGGCCACATTCGGCGTCGCCGGGACGCTTCCCGACCCCGAGCTGCAGGTCTATTCCGGCAGCACCCTCATTGGCATGAACGACGCTTGGGGTGGAAGCTCCGCGATTGCCGCGGCCGCCGCCGCGGTAGGCGCCTTCCCGTGGACAGTCACGTCGAGCAACGACTCCGCCCTCCTTGAGAACCTCCAGGGCGGCCCGTATACGGCTCAGGTCTCCGGTCAAAGCAACGATTCCGGGGTGGCGCTGGCCGAAGTATATGATGAGACCCCTGCGGCCGACTACACACCGTCCTCGCCACGCCTGGTAAACATATCGGCGCGCGTCGTGGTGGGAACGGGAGGCAACATCCTGATCGCGGGCTTCGCAATTGGAGGCTCGACGTCCAGAACGATGCTCATCCGCGCCTCCGGCCCGGCGCTCGTTCCCTTCGGCGTGCCGGGGACGCTCCCTGATCCGCAGCTCGGGCTTTACTCGGGGTCCACGCTTCTGGACGGTAACAGCGGGTGGGGCGGAAACGCCGACATCGCAAGCGCTGCCGCGGCCGTGGGTGCGTTTGCTTGGTCCAACCCGTCGAGCAACGACTCGGCAATTCTTGTCACTCTGCCCCCTGGCGCCTACACGGCGCAGGTTTCAGGCGCGAGCGGGGACACGGGCGTCGCATTGGTTGAGGTTTATGAGGTGCCGTAATCGAGCCACGCGGAAACACGCCCCTAAGACCAGCGAACCCCCTCGCCGTCACTTCTGGCCGTCGGGATGGCCCCCGTCGAGGACCACCTTCCAGCCGCCCCCCGCCTGGCGCCTCCAGACCGTGACGTAGGTCCCCATCTGGACGAGGGGTCCCCTCGCCATCGGGACCGTCAGGGTGTAGCGGCCCCAGGTGTAGCCGAGGTCGCCCGATTCGGCCGCGGCGACGTACGACGGGAACCACGTGAGCTTGGCCGTCGGGGGAAGCTGCATGAACTCGGCCTTCACGCCCTCCGCCCCCTGGGGTAGGACGCTGAGCAGCTTGGCGTCTGTGACGAAGTATGCGAGGCAGGCCGCCTTCGGCCCCTCCTTCTCCGAGAGCGCGCTGAAAGCCTTGTCGGCCGCGAGGATCTCGTCCCTGGCCCGCCCGGGGCCGGACTCCGAGCAGCCCGAAAGCAGCGCGAGGGCGGAGGCCAGGACGACTGCGGCGCACGGGTTCATGGACGGGGCAGGATGCCCCCCGGGCGGCCCCTTCGCAAACCCTATCCGGGGGGCCATGGGCGGCTTGCCCTCGGCCGCCGCAGCGGCTTCTCTCCTGCCATGAAATCGTTGCGGGCAATACTTCCTGTGCTGACGGCGCTGGCCCTGCTGGCCCCCGCCGGCCGCGCGGCGCCGGAGGGCCTGATGGGGTTCAAGTCCGCCTCATCGGCGGCCGAGCTGGAGAGCGAGAAGGCGTTTGACGCGGCGATAGACCCGGCGGAGATGCGCTCGTGGCTTGAGCAGCTTTCGGGCGAGCCGAACCAGGTGGGCTCGCCCCACGACAAGGCGAACGCGGACTTCCAGCTCGCCAAGTTCGGCGAATGGGGATGGGACGCGCACATCGAGACGTTCTACGTCCTCTACCCGACGCCGAAGAGCGAGACTCTCGAGATGGTGGCCCCCACGCCCTTCAAGGCCAAGCTGTTCGAGCCGCCGGTGGAGGGCGACAAGACATCGGGCCACACGGGCGGGCTGCCCCCCTACAACGTCTTCTGCGCCGACGGGGACGTGACGGCGGACCTGGTCTACGTGAACTTCGGGATGCCGGCCGACTACACTGAGCTCGAGCGCCGCGGCCTCGACGTCAAGGGCAGGATCGTGATCGCCCGCTACGGCGGCGGCTGGCGCGGGCTCAAGGCCAAGCTCGCGCAGGAGCACGGCGCGGTCGGCTGCATCATCTATTCCGACCCGCACGAGGACGGCTACTGGGCGGGTGACGTCTACCCGAAGGGCGGCTTCCGGCCCGAGGACGGCGTCCAGCGGGGATCGGTTGCCGACATAACCCAGTATTCCGGGGACCCCCTGACCCCGGGGGTCGGGGCCACGAAGGACGCGAAGCGCCTCGCGATCGCCGACGCGAAGACGATCCTGAAGATCCCGGTCATCCCGATCTCCTACGGCGACGCGAAGCCGCTCCTCGCCGCGCTCGAGGGCCCGGTCGCGCCGCCGGCGTGGCGCGGCGCGCTTCCGTTCACGTACCACATCGGGCCCGGCCCGGCCAAGGTGCACCTTGCGATCGCCTCGGACTGGAGCCTGAAGCCGGTCTACGACGTGATCGCCGTCATGCAGGGGTCAACCTACCCGAACCAGTGGGTGATCCGCGGCAACCACCACGACGGATGGGTGTTCGGGGCCTGGGACCCCCTCTCCGGGCAGATCTCCGTGATGGCGGAGGCGAAGGCGATCGGGGCGCTGGCCAAGGCGGGATGGAAGCCCAAGAGGACGCTCGTCTACTGCAGCTGGGACGGCGAGGAGCCCGGCCTCCTCGGCTCGACCGAGTGGGCCGAGACGCACGCGGACGAGCTCAGGGGGAAGGCCGTACTCTACGTCAATTCCGACACCAACGGCCGCGGCTTCCTTTCCTTCGGCGGAAGCCACGCGTTCCAGCACCTCGTGAACGAGGCTGCGGGCGACGTCGCCGACCCGGAGACTGGGGCGAGCGTGCTTGAGCGCCTGCGCGCGAAGCTGAAGGTCGACGGCCGGAGCATGAGGATCGACGGCCGGGGCATGAACGCCAACGGGGAGGCCGAGGCTCAGCTCGCCGCCGCGGAGGCCGGCGGGGACCTGCCCCTTGAGGCCCTGGGATCGGGCTCCGACTACACGCCGTTCCTGCAGCACGTCGGCATCTCCTCGATTGACCTGGGATACTCCGGCGAGGACGCCGAGAGCGGGATCTACCACTCCACGTACGACTCGTTCGACCACTTCACGAGGTTCGGGGACCCCAAGTTCGAGTACGGCGTCGCCCTCGCCCAGACCGCCGGGCGCGTCATGCTGCGCACGGCCGACGCCGACGTCCTGCCCATGAGGTTCGCAGACCTCGCCGACACCGCGGCGCGCTATGTCGCCGAGGTGCAGAGGCTCGCCGACAGCGAGCGCGAGGACGCCAAGAAGCTGAAGGTTCTCCTCGACGCCGGGGCGTTCAAGCTGGCGGGCGACCCGCAGGTGACCTACCTGGCGCCCACGGCCCCCGGCGAGGTGCCCAGGCTTGATTTCAGGGTCCTCGCGGACGCGTCGGCCCGCCTGAGGAAGAGCGCGCGTGCCTACGATGCCGCCTTTGAGCGGTGCGCCGGCACCGATTTTCTCCTGCCCGCGGGCGAGGTCGCGGAACTGAACGTCCTCCTCCAGGGGCTCGAGCAGACCCTAACAAGCAAGGCGGGCCTTCCCGGCCGCGAATGGTACCAGCACATGCTCTACGCACCGGGGGTGTACACGGGTTACGGTGCCAAGACGATGCCGGCCATCCGCGAGGCCATCGAGCTCCAGCACTGGTCGGACGCGACCAGCTACATCCCGATCGTGGCGGCCTCGCTGAACGCGGCCTCGGATCGTCTCGACGACGCGGCCACCAAGCTGACGCCGCGCCTCGGAAAGCCCGTGCCCACGCCCGCCCGCGTGAGCGGGCCGAATGGCCCCCTTCCGCCGCCTCCCCCGGACGGCTGAGCATCTATGCGCGTTCCCAGGATCCTTCTGCCCGCACTCCTCCTTGCGTCCGCCGCGCTGCGCGCGGACCCGATCGCGGTCAAGGTGGCCGTCGTCGTCACCTTCGAGGTTGGGGCGGACCGGGGCGACACGCCCGGCGAGTTCCAGAACTGGGTGGAGCGCGAGAACTGGGTCCAGAAGATCGACGTGCCGGGCGTGGACCACCCGGTCCTCACCGATGGCAAGGGGACCATCGGCGTCGTGTCCGGCGCGACCGTGCGCTGCTCGAACCAGATCATGGCGCTCGTCCTCAGCGGCAAGTTCGACTTCTCGAGGACGTACTGGGTCGTGAACGGCATCGCGGGTGTCAATCCGGCGCTCGCATCCATAGGCAGCGCGGCCTGGGCCCACTACGTGATCGACGGCGACGTCGCCTATGAGATCGACGCCCGGGAGGCGGACCCCTCGTGGCCCTATGCGGTCATCCCGATAGGCTCGACGGTCCCGAACCAGAAGCCGAAGCGCGAGGGCTGGGAGCCGGACATCATGGCCTACCCGCTCAACTCGAAGCTCGTCGACTGGGCGTTCGCGTTCACGAAGGACACGCTGATCCCGGACACGGACGGGATGAAGGCCTACCGGGCCACCTACTCGGGCTTCCCCAACGCGCAGAAGCCGCCCTTTGTCCTCTGCGGTGAGACCTTCGGCTCCTGCCGCTACTGGCACGGCAGGGCCATGACCCATTGGGCGACCGACTGGACGCGCCTCTGGAGCGACGGCAAGGGCGAGTTCGCGATGTCCGACATGGAGGACCAGGGGATCGCGGCGGCGCTCACGCGCCTGTCGAAGATGGGCCTGGTGGACTTCCAGCGGGTGATGTTCCTCAGGACGGCGAGCAACTACTGCATGCAGGCGCCGAGCCAGGACGTGAACAAGAGCCTCCACGCGGAGTACGCGGGCTACCTTCCCTCGCTCGAGGCCGCGTACCGGGTGGGAAGCCGCGTGACCCACGAGCTGGCCGCGCACTGGGACAGGTACCGCGACACGCCGCCGTCCCTCGACTGAGGGCGCCGCCGAATGGCCACCACGGCGACCCAGGAGGATTTCCCGCCGGCGACCCGGAAGAAGCCCACGTTCCCGGTCGGCGAGGGGCTGCGCGGGTACCTGAACACCTTCAAGAGGGAGAGGGACCTTCCCGTCAGCTATGAGAGGCTGCGCGGCTTCAGCGAGGTGATCCCGCTCACGGACGCCGACGGCAAGCCGACGCTGTGGGACACCGTCATCTACGAACCGAACGAGATGCGCGCTCTCAACGAGGCCCTCAAGGAGGTCTACGCCCTCATCAAGGTCGACGGCGACATGTCCGTCGTCCAGCACCTCTACGCGGACCGGGTGGACTTCTGCACGTTCGGCAACTCCACCCCCTTCAGGATCCGGATCGTCAACGCGTACAACGACAACCAGGACTACTTCTACATCAAGAAGGCGGACGCGTCGCGCGTCTACGGCCTCGAGCTGGAGCACCTCCTGTCCCCGAACCGGCTCAACTTCATCACGCACGGGAGCACGCTGGTCGAGGAGCACATCCCCGGGGTCCCCGGCGACATCTTCATCAACCGCTGGCTGCACAGGCCGGACCTCAGCCCCGTGCGGGTCGCCAAGGAGCTGGTGAAGTTCAACGAGCGCTGCTTCGTGCGGCTGCTAGGCGACATGCGCTCCTACAACTTCGTCTTTGTCGTGACGCCGGACTTCGAGGACTTCCAGCTGCGCGTCCGGGCCATGGACTTCGACCAGCAGAGCTACAACGGCCGGAGGAACTTCTACCGGCCGCAGTTCTTCAAGGAGAACGCGCCCCTGGCGCTCTTCTGCGCGAGGCACCTGCGCATCGAGACGGCCAACCAGTACCTGCGCGAGGAGCAGACGCTGATGCTCCAGCGCGCCGAGCTCGCGGCCGGCCGCCTGGGCCTCCTCCTGGGCGAGATGGAGCGCGACCCGATCTCGCCGCCGGAGAAGGTCCACCAGCTGCGCGACTCGCTGGCCGAGCACTACGGGAGGAACGAGTACCTGCGCTGTGAGTCTATGGGAGCGCTCGTGCGCGAGAACCTGGAGTCGATCCGCCGCCACGTGGGGCGTCCCGCGCTGTCCGAGCTCATCCCAAACCTCAAATGAAAACATCCCCCTCCCGTGCCGCCCGAGCGGCGGCCCTTGCCCTCATGGTCCTCTCATTCGGGTGCGACAGCGTGTCCGTGCGCCAGCCAAGGACGACCCAGAAGGTCGTCCTGACGGCCAACCAGGCGGCGCCTGACGTCGAGGCTGGCGTCGTCTCCGCTGTCGAGATCATCCTCTCCCCGGGCCCGCCTGGAAGCGCGGGCTACGCCTGGGAGATCGCGTCCAACAACGACAAGGTCCTTGAGCAGATGGGCCAGCTGAAGCTTATGCCCGTGGAAGATGCGTCGGCCTCCCCGGGGGCCACCGTCTCGTTCTTCGTGCTCAAGACCGGCAAGAGCGTCCTTCGGTTTGTGCTGGTTCGCCCTGGCGATGCCGATGCGGTCCCCGCGGCGACGTGCGCGGTCACGGTGCGCGTTACGGACGACTGACCGCCGAAGCGTTCTCCCAGGGGCCAGGGCTGCCGGCGCCGATGCCGGCCTCCTCGCCGACCTCGGCCTCCACGGGCGGGAGCTCCTCGAGGGGCGCAAAGCGCTCGGATGAGAAGCCGAGCTCCTGCTTGCCGACGTGGAACGGGTCGGGGGGGTTGACGAGTTCCTCGAGGAGGAGGCCCACCGTCGCGGTGTCGCCGCCCTGGACGATCCTCTCGCGGCCGAGGAAGACCTCGCGGATCGTGTAGGTCCGGCCCTTTTCCGGCAGCTGCCTGTAGACGGCCTTGACGAATGCGCCAAAGGCGTCGTTCACGCAGACGACTTTCTGGCCCTTGATCACTCGATCCGGCCCTCGTCGAAGTCTAGGAGGTCCGGGACGCTCCTGATGTCGCCGGCCCGGTCAGCGCAGCCCATCGCCGCGAGCGCCTCGCCCAGGAACTCGCGGCCCGCCGGGGTCATGCCCTTCTGCACGAACTCCCTGTTCCACTTTGCCGCGCGCACGTCCGCCGGCAGCAGGCGCGCAAGGCCGGCCTCGATCTCCGGGTCATCCTTGGCATCGCGCACGACCGCCTCCACGGCCGCGGGGTCGATCCCGAGGTGCTGGCAGAGGAAGCGGTCCATGCCCCTCTTGAAGTTCTTCGCGTAGCTCGCGGGCAGCGCCCCGTGCTCCTTCACGTACTTGCACTTTGCGATGAAGCGCGGGAGGTAGAGGAGCCCGGTGCCGCGGTGCGGGATGTAGGGCGAGGGAAGGCAGGTGAGGACCTCTCCTGTGGATCCGGGGATGGGCTTTGACGGCATCTGGCCCAGACGATACATCCACGGGCCCCGCATGGACAAGTTTGCCCTTACCCGCTCGATCATTTCACAGCTTGAGGCCGAGCTCGCCCTGCAGACCGAGGCCGCCCTCGGCTCGCGCGACGAGGCGACGAACGAGGAGAGCCGGGCCGAGGACAAGTACGACATGAGGAGCCAGAGCGCGGCCTACCTCGCGTCGGGCCAGGCGAAGCTGGCCACGGACATCGCGGCGGCGCTCGCCGCGTGGAAGACGCTCACCCCCAGGGCATTCGGTCCGGGCGACGGGATCGCGGCCGGCGCGCTCGTCGTTCTGGAGGCCAAGGGCCGCAAGGCGGCCTATCTCGTGGGGCCGCATTCGGGCGGCCTCGAGGCCCGGGACGGCGAGTCCACGGCGACCGTGGTCACCGGGGCGTCGCCGCTCGGGCGCCAGCTTCTCGGCCGGCGGGTGGGGGACGCGGTCCAGATCGCCGACCGGCTCGGGCCGGTCGTGCACCAGGTCACATCCGTGGAATAGGGCCCTGGCGCCGGCTCAGGGGAGGTCCGTGTAGCCCATCAGGAAGCGGTCGCACTCGCGCGCCGCGCCTCGACCCTCGTTGATGGCCCAGACCACCAGGCTCTGCCCCCGCCGGCAGTCGCCGGCCGCGAACACCCCCGGGAGGCTCGTCGTGTACTTCTCGTGCTCGGCCTTGATGTTGCTGCGGGCGTCGCAGGCGACGCCCATCTCCTTGAGGAGCGCCTGCTCCGGCCCGAGGAATCCCATCGCCAGCAGCGCGAGCTGCGCCGGGCGCACCTTCTCGGTGTCGGCCTGCTCCCTCGGGATGAACTGGCCCTGCTCGTTCCTCTCCCACTTGATCTCGACGGTGACGAGCTCCTTCAGCCGGCCCTCGGCGTCGCCGACGAACCGCTTGACGGTGGTGAGGTAGACTCGCGGGTCGGCGCCGAAACGGGCGGCGGCCTCCTCCTGGCCGTAGTCCATCTTGTAGACCTTCGGCCACTCCGGCCAGGGGTTGTCGCCCGCGCGCTCCGCCGGGGGCTGGGGAAGGATCTCGATCTGCGCGAGGCTCCTGCAGCCGTGGCGCATCGCCGTGCCGACGCAGTCGGTGCCGGTGTCGCCGCCCCCGATCACGACGACGTCCTTGCCGCGCCCGTGGATGGCCGACTTGCCCGGGTCGCCGTCAAGCAGGGCCGCCGTGTTCGCGGTGAGGTATTCCATCGCGAAATGGACGCCCTTCAGGTCGCGGCCCTCGATCGGAAGATTGCGCGGCTGGGTCGCCCCCGTGCAGATCACGGTCGCGTCGTATTCCTTCAGGAATATCTGGGGCTCCACGTTGTCGCCGACGCTGGCGTTGCAGATGAACCTTATGCCGGCCTCCTCCATGAGCCGGATCCGGCGAAGCACCACCTCCCTCTTGTCGAGCTTCATGTTCGGGATCCCGTACATGAGGAGACCGCCCGGCAGGGGCGCGCGCTCGAAGACCGTCACGGTGTGCCCCGCGCAGTTGAGCTGTGCCGCGGCGGCGAGGCCCGCGGGCCCCGAGCCGATGACGGCGACCTCCTTGCCCGTCCGCATCCTCGGCACCTCCGGGAGCACCCATCCCTCGCTCCAGCCGCGGTCGATGATCGAGGCCTCGATGTTCTTGATCGTCACCGGAGTGCTGTTGATGCCGAGGACGCATGACCCCTCGCAGGGAGCGGGGCACACGCGGCCCGTGAATTCCGGGAAGTTGTTGGTCCGGTGCAGCCGGTCGAGGGCCTCCCGCCAGAGGCCCCGGAAGACGAGGTCGTTCCAGTCCGGAATCAGGTTGTTGATGGGGCAGCCGGACGCCATCCCGCTGACCAGCTTGCCGGTGTGGCAGAAGGGGACGCCGCAGTCCATGCAGCGGGCGCCCTGCTGGCGCAGCTTCCCCTCCTCCATGTGGTGGTGGAACTCGCCCCAGTTGCCGACCCGCTCGACGGGGGTGTAGTCCGCAGGCAGCTCCCGCAGGTATTCCAGAAATCCGGTTGGTTTTCCCATTTAGCTTCGGGGTTGGCGCAAGGTCAGTTGCCGCCCACCCGCGAGAGGTCGCGGGCATTCTCCTCGAACGCAGCCATCACGGCCTCGTCGCCGGTGAGTCCCTGGCCGTGGGCGCGCTCGATGCAGGCCAGCATGCGCTTGTAGTCGTTTGGCAGCACCTTGACGAACCGGGGCACCATGTTGTCCCAGTCGTCCAGGATGCGCCTCGCGCGGGCGCTCTTCGTGTAGGAGAAATGCTTCTCGACCAGGGTGCGGATCTCGGCGACCTCCGCCGGGGCCTCGAGGCCCTCGACGCCGACCATCTGGAGGTTGACGCGCGACCTGAAGGTGCCGAGCTCGTCGAGCACGTAGGCGATGCCGCCCGACATGCCCGCCGCGAAGTTCCTGCCGGCCGGGCCGAGGACGACGACGCGGCCGCCGGTCATGTACTCGCAGCCGTGGTCGCCGACTGACTCGACGACCGCGGTGACGCCGCTGTTGCGGACGCAGAACCGCTCGCCCGCGATGCCGCGGATGTAGACCTCGCCGCTCGTGGCGCCGTAGAGCGCGACGTTGCCGACGATGATGTTGTCCTCCGGCACGAACGTCGCCTTCTCGGGCGGGTAGACGATGATCTTGCCCCCGGACAGGCCCTTGCCGAGGTAGTCGTTGGCGTCGCCCTCGAGCATGAACGTCATTCCCCTGGGCATGAAGGCGCCGAAGCTCTGGCCCGCCGAGCCCTTGAAGAGGATGCGGATCGTGTCCTCCGGCAGGCCCTTCGCGCCCCAGGCCTTCGTGACCTCGCCCCCGGTGATGGTCCCGACGACCCGGTGCGTGTTCTGGATGGGCATCTCGGAGACGACCTTCTCGCCGCGCTCGATCGCGGGCTTGCAGAGGTCGAGGAGCACCGTCAGGTCGAGCGACTTCTCGAGGCCGTGGTCCTGCGGGATCTGGCAGAAGCGCCCGACGCTCTCGTCCATGTCGGGCTGGTAGAGGATGTTGCTGAAGTCCAGGCCCTTCGCCTTCCAGTGGCTGACGGCCTTGCGCGCCTCGAGCCTGTCCACGTGCCCAACCATCTCCTCGACGGAGCGGAAGCCCAGGTGGGCCATGAGCATGCGGACCTCCTCGGCGATGAAGCGCATGAAGTTGACGACGTGCTCCGGCTTGCCGGTGAACTTGGCGCGCAGCTGGGGGTCCTGGGTCGCGACGCCCGCCGGGCAGGTGTTCAGGTGGCAGACCCGCATCATGATGCAGCCGCTGGCGACGAGGGGGGCCGTCGCGAAGCCGAACTCCTCGGCGCCGAGGAGCGCGGCGATGACGACGTCCCTGCCGGTCTTCAGCTGCCCGTCGGTCTCGACCGCGATCCTGCTTCGCAGGTTGTTGAGGACGAGGGTCTGGTGGGTCTCCGCCAGGCCGAGCTCCCACGGGAGGCCGGCGTGCATGATTGAGGTCTGGGGCGACGCGCCCGTGCCGCCGTCGTAGCCGCTGATGAGGACGACGTCGGCGTGCGCCTTAGCGACGCCCGCCGCGATGGTGCCGACGCCGACCTCGGCCACGAGCTTCACGCTCACGCGCGCGAAGCGGTTCCCGTTCTTCAGGTCATGGATCAGCTCCGCCAGGTCCTCGATCGAGTAGATGTCGTGGTGCGGGGGAGGGGAGATGAGGCCCACGCCGGCGGTCGTCAGCCGGGTCTTCGCGATCGGGGGATAGACCTTCGTGCCGGGCAATTGCCCGCCCTCGCCGGGCTTCGCGCCCTGGGCCATCTTGATCTGCAGCTCGCGGGCGTTGACCAGGTACTCGCTCGTCACGCCGAAGCGGCCTGAGGCGACCTGCTTGATCGCGGAATTCTTGGAGTCGCCGTTGGCCTCCAGCACGTAGCGCGCGGGGTCCTCGCCTCCCTCGCCCGTGTTGCTCTTGCCGCCGATGCGGTTCATCGCGATCGCAAGGGTCTCGTGGGCCTCCTTGCTGATGGAGCCGTAGGACATCGCGCCCGTCTTGAAGCGCTTCATGATGGCCTCGAGCGGCTCGACCTCCTCGATGGGGATCGGCGTCGACGGCTTGAAATCGAGCAGGCCGCGCAGCGTGCAGGCGTTGACCGCCTGGTCGTTCACCAGCGCCGAGAACTCCTGGAAGACCTTGAAGCTCCCCGTGCGCACCGCCTTCTGCAGCTTGTGGATGGACTCCGGGGTGAACAGGTGCTGCTCGCCGTCCTTCCTCCACTGGTACTGCCCGCCGGACGGGAGCACGTGGCCGTTCACCGGCCGGTCGGGGAAGGCCGCATGGTGGCGAAGGAGGACCTCCTGCGCGATCACGTCGAGGCCGATGCCCCCCACGCGCGACGAGGTCCCCGTGAAATAGTGGTCGATGACGTCCTGCCGGATGCCGAGCGCCTCGAAGACCTGGGCGCCGCGGTAGCTCTGGATGGCCGAGATGCCCATCTTCGACATCACCTTGATGACGCCCTTCGTCGCCGCCTTGACCAGGTTCTTGCAGGCGGCCTTGTGGTCGACCTTCAGGAGCAGCCCCTCGCGGATCATGTCGTCGATCGTCTCGAAGGCGACGTACGGGTTGATGGCGCTGCAGCCGTAGCCGATCAGGAGCGAGAAATGGTGCACCTCGCGCGCCTCGCCGGTCTCGAGGACCAGGCTGACACGGGTGCGCAGGCCCTCGCGGATGAGGTAGTGGTGCAGGCCGGCTATCGCCAGGAGCGCCGGCACCGGCGCGAAGTCGCGGTTCACGCCGCGGTCGCTGAGGATGATGACGTTGATCTCGTCCTCCTCGATCATGCGCCGCGCCATGGCCGAGAGCTCCTCGAGCGACTTGGCGAGGCCCTTCTCCCCCCGCGTGACGCGGAAGAGGATGGGCAGGACGCCCACCTTGAGCCCGGGAAGGTTCATCCGCCGCAGCTTGGCAAACTCCTCATTCGTGAGGATCGGCGCCTTCAGCTCGACGCGGCGGCACGCCGACGGAGCAGGGTTGAGCAGGTTGCCCTCGGACCCGAGGCGCGTCTCGGCGCCGATGATGATCTCCTCGCGTATGCAGTCGATCGGCGGGTTCGTGACCTGCGCGAAGAGCTGCTTGAAGTAGTCGTAGAGGAGCCGCGGCCGGCTGGAGAGGACCGCCAGCGCGGCGTCGTTGCCCATCGAGCCGACGGCCTCGACGCCGTCCCTGGCCATGGGCGCGAGCAGGATGCGCTCGTCCTCGTTCGTGTACCCGAAGGCGATCTGCCTCTGCAGGAGCGTCTGGTGGTCCGGCAGCGGAATCTCCGGCGCGTCCGGGATGTCGCTCAGGTGAAGCATGTGCTCGTTGAGCCACTTGCGGTAGGGATGGGCGGACGAGATCGCCTTCTTGATCTCCTCGTCCTCGATGATCCGGCCCTGCGCGGTGTCGACGACGAACATGCGGCCGGGCTGGAGCCGGCCCTTCTGCAGGACGTTCTCCGGCTCGATGTCGAGTACCCCGGCCTCGGAGGCCATGACGACGAGCCCGTCCTTGGTCACGTAGAACCGGGACGGGCGCAGGCCGTTGCGGTCGAGCACCGCGCACATCTGGACGCCGTCGGTGAAAGCTATGGAGGCCGGGCCGTCCCACGGCTCCATGAGGCACGAGTGGTACTGGTAGAACGCGCGCCTCTCGTCGTCCATGCCCTCGTTGCCCGACCACGGCTCGGGGATCATCATCATCATCGCGTGCGCGGGCGAGCGGCCCGCGAGGATCAGCAGCTCGAGCGTGTTGTCGAACATCGACGAGTCGCTGCCGTTAGGGTTGACGATGGGCAGGATCTTCTTCGTGTCCTCGCCGAAGAGGTCGGACTCGAAGAGCGCCTCGCGGGCGTGCATCCAGTTGATGTTCCCCCTCAGCGTGTTGATCTCGCCGTTGTGGGCGATGTAGCGGTACGGGTGGGCGCGCGCCCAGCTCGGGAAGGTGTTCGTGCTGAAGCGGGAATGCACCAGCGCCAGCGCGGTCTCGACCGCTGGATTCCTGAGGTCCTTGAAGTACTCCTCGAGCTGCCCGGTGAGAAGCATTCCCTTGTAGACGATCGTCTTGAAGGAGAGGCTCGCCACGTACCACTGCTCCGCGCCGTCGAGGGTCGAGGTCCGGATGTCGGCGTAGGCGCGCTTGCGGATCACGTAGAGCTTCCGCTCGAAGGCCATCGGGTCGGGGGTCGACGGGCCGCGCCCGATGAACACCTGCCGGATCACCGGCTCGCTGGACTTGGCCGTCTCGCCGAGGGTCGAGTTGTCGACCGGCACCGTCCTCCAGCCGAGCATGACCTGCCCCTCGGATTGCACGAGCTGCTCGAAGCGCTCCTCCAGCCGTCGGCGCTTGATCCGGTCGCGCGGCAGGAAGATGAGGCCGGAGCCATAATCGCCGGGGCCGGGGAGCGCGATGCGCGCCGCCTTGCAGGCCTCCTTGAGGAACGAATGGGGCATCTGGATCAGCACCCCGGCGCCGTCGCCGGTGTTGGACTCCGAGCCGGCGGCCCCGCGGTGGTCCAGGTTCCTCAGGACCTGGATCGCCTGCTTCAGGATCCTGTTCGACTTGCGGCCCTTGATGTCCACGACGAAACCGACGCCGCAGGAGTCGTGTTCATACCACGGGTCGTAGAGGCCCTGCTTCGGGGGCAGGCCGTGGGAGCTGCGCGCCGCGCAGCGCGCATGGTCGGGGCTAGGGGGCATTGCTGGGAAGCGGGTTTCTCAAGCAGGGAGCATTTTTAGAGCCAAATCGCTGATAGTGTGGGTCGTGGTGAGATATATGGGGGCAAAAAAAGGGCCGGTACTTCCTTTTGGGAGCCGGCCCTGCGGAAACTCGGGTTGTTCAGGCAGGTACGCTCATCAAAAGAAGCGGATCGTTTTCGTGGCCATTTTGGCGTGCTCCTCGTCGGAGCAGCCCGCGTTCGTCGGTGCGTTCGCCGGGACCTCGGTCGGCTTGACCAGGTCGTTGCTCAGGAGGTAGTTCTCGACCTCCTCCCCGGAGACGTCGGCCAGCATCACTCCGTCGATCTCGACGCAGGGGGAGAGGGGCTGGCCCGACTTGCGGACCATGTCCGCGTAGCTTGCCCGGTCCCCGATGATGTCGATGTCCTCATAGGCGAGTGCGTGCTTGCGCAGCACGGCGCGGACGCCGTTGGACCAGCCGCAGGACGGCTTGAGATAGGCTTTGATTGTCATTCGGGTAATATGGACTCGGACAGAGTAAGCCGCAAGGTATAGGGCGCGATTCGTCGCGATCAAGCATCGTCTTCTGATTTTTTTACACGCGCCCCGCGCCGGGGCGGGGCAGCCCAGGGCCTTGCGAAGCGCGGGGGCAGCGCCAAGGCTGCGGCATCATGCCCAAGGTCATTCTTCTCCTGCTCGGATCAAACATCTTCATGACGGTCGCCTGGTACGGACACCTCAAGTTCAAGTGGCTGGAGGGGCGCCCGCTCTTTGTCGCCATACTCGTCGCCTGGGGCGTGGCTTTCTTTGAATACTGCCTCCAGGTACCGGCCAACCGCCTGGGCTACATGACCGCCCACATGAGCGGGTACCAGCTCAAGGTGATCCAGGAGGTCATCACGCTCCTTGTCTTCATCGTGTTCGCCTGGGTCGTGCTCAAGGAACGGCTCACCTGGAACTACGCCGCGAGCTTCCTGTTCATGATGCTGGCCGTCTACTTCGCGATGGCGTTCAAGCCCGCGGCCTAACGGCTCGCCGCGCCGACAGGCGAGACCGTGCCGATGGCCGCCGTCGTCGGCGCGAGCTCCTGGATCTCGATCCGGGTCAGCTCGGGATCGAAGAGGTTGATCGCCCAAAGATGGTCGGCGTCGACCGTCGGCAGGTGCTTGGCTTGGTTTGCGATGCCCCCGCGGTGCAGCGAACGGTAGGCGGCTTTGATGTCGCCGACATCGAATTTCACATGGTCGATCGCTCCCGCGGCCCACTTGTTCAGGGGCGGGTCGAAAAAGATCAGCTCGACCACCTCGCTGCGCCCCCCGGGAAGCCGGAACTTCACCATCGCGAGGCGCCCGTCCGCTCCGTCCATGCGAGCCGCCTCGGGCCAGCCCAGCGTGTCGCGGTAAAAGTTCATCGTGGCCTCGGCTCTCGATCGGTCCACGGCGAGGCCGAAGTGCTGGAGGTGCTCGCTGAACGGCGCGGGTGCCCCCGGGCGGGCGGCAGGCGCGGTCCATGGCTTCGCCACGCGGATCCTGTTGCCGGCGGGATCCACGAATTGCAGGTCCCAGGCGAGGGGACCCGCGCCGACGCGGTCCGCCGGCACGCCCCGGGCGCGCAGCGAGCGCCCAATCTCCTCGGGGCTGGCCGCCTCCAGCGTCACGTACTGCAGGCGCCGCGGCCAGCCGGCGTCCCGGACGACCAGGAATTCGACCCACTGGCCGGCGCCGACGGCGAACCGGGTCCTACCAGGCTCCTGCGGCGCTTCGGCAAACCCGGCTCCCAGCCCGTAAAACCGGCGCATCGAGGCCGCGTCGGCCGTCAGATAGGTGACACCGGCGATGCCGGAGACGGCGACAGGGGGCAGCTGACCGGCTGCGTCGCCTCGCGCGGCCAGCGGGAACAGAAGCGGCGCAGCCCCGAGCAGGGCGCGCAGGAGGCCCACGGACCATGGCCATGGACGATCGGAAAAATGTGGAAGGGACATCATGGGGTGGGAACCATGGGGTGGGAACGGGGGACTTCTTGCGGGCCGGGGGCCTTGCGGGAGCTCTTGCGGCGGTAGAAGGGAATGCCGGCGGGCGGCCGAATGCAAGGGGCTCCGGCAGCACGAGGCATCCGGGCGAACGAAAACTCGACGATGGCCCGGGCTTCGTGCTACTCGTCGTTTGCCATGGCCTTCCAACTGGTGGGCGCACTCTCCGGCGGACCGGGAGCGGTGATTGCGCCTGCCGCTGCTTCCAACAGGCACTCTTCCGGCGGATCCAGGTAACTTCCAGTCACAAAGAAGCGGGAAAACATGCACTCCGACGCCACAGCGCTCCTCTGCCGCAGCATCTGCGTGTCGGGGCTCATGCTCCTGCCGGCAGCGTTTGCCAGTCCGAATCGCGCGATTACGGTCACCGTTGGCGAGACGATCGAGATCACCAGCTCGAAACGGACCTGTTGGTTTCCCACGATCCATCGATTTTCCACGGGCGAGATTCTGGTCACGGTAAGGATGAGCCCGGACGAAGTGCACCCCGAGGGGGAATTCTCCGCGTACTGCATCTCGGCGGACGGGGGACAGACATGGGGCCAGCGGTACACCATGGGCGCGGGAGGCAATGTGGACGCCGCCTACACCCAGGTGCCTCCGCCCGACGGCACTCTCCTGTCGCTGAGTGGGGGCTATGGCTCCCCCGTCGCGTACCCTCCCGGGCAAGCGCAGACGTTTCATGTGGTCCTGACGGCGTACTCGCGAGGGGGGATGGAGTTCACCCAGGTCAGGGACGCCGTCCTGCGGCTCCGCGCGCCGGTTCGCCTGGAGCCGATGAAGCTTTTCGACCTCGGCACCAAGGATGTTTCAAAGCTGGAGATGGCACCCATGGTCACTCCGCAGGGGGCGATCATCGACGGCCTGAACGGGGACCTACTGGCGACCGTCTACTGCACGGCGGAAAAGGACGGGCGGCAGCTGTTGCTGCTGGCTCGCTCAAAGGACCGCGGAAAGACATGGGACGAATGCGGCATGATCGCCGGACTGGCTGTCAGCGAGAAGCCGACCAGCTGGATGGGCGATGAGGGCCCCAATGAGGCGGCCATCGTCCGTTTGGCCGATCAGCGCCTCTATGCGGTCTTCCGGACGGGCCAGGACGCTTTCCTGGGGCAGAGCTGGTCGTCGGACGACGGCAGGACCTGGAGCCTGCCCGTGTCGACGGGCCTGAAGGGGGTCGCGCCGCATCTCCGGAGGCTGAGCTCCGGCGTCCTGGTCTGCACCACCGGCCGGCCCGGCCCGGTCACAGTCTTGTTCAACGAGGATGGGCGCGGCGGGAGCTGGTCCCACGCGACCGAGCTGTTCCGGGGAAAGGGCACCCGCTATTCAGACGTGATCGAGGCGGAGCCGGGCAAGTTGCTCGTCGTCTACGACTGCGTGCCGTATGGCTGGCAGCCGATTCCCAATTCAGACAAGAACGCCAAGAACACGATCTACGGGACGTTTGTCGGGGTTCAGTAGCCCCGCCGAGGAGGCCTGGAGACGCCGGGGTCAACGAAAACTCGACGACGCCACGGGCTTCGTGCTACTCGTCGTTTGCCATGACGAAACCCCGGAAACCCCAGTTCTTCAGCGTTCCCCGCATCCCCTACGAGGGCCCCAAGTCCGCCAATCCCCTGGCGTTCAGGCACTACAACCCCTCGGAGATGATCGACGGCAAGTCTCTGAAGGATCACCTGCGGTTCTCGATCGCCTACTGGCACTCGTTCCGCGGAGTCGGCAGCGACCCCTTCGGGCCCGGCACGATCAAGAGGCCGTGGGAGGCGGGCAAGGATGCAATATCCGTCGCGAAGCGGCGGATGGACGCGGCGTTCGAGTTCTTCGTGAAGATCGAGGCGCCCTTCTGGTGCTTCCACGACCGGGACATCGCGCCGGAGGGCGCGACCCTCGCGGAATCGAACCGCAACCTGGACACGATGGTCGCCCACGCCAAGGCCCTGCAGAAGCAGACGGGGGTGCGCCTCCTCTGGGGCACGGCGAACCTCTTCTCAAACCCGCGCTACATGTGCGGCGCGGCCACGAACCCCGACGCCCACGTCTTCGCCTATGCGGCGGCCCAGGTGAAGAAGGCCATGGAGGTCACCCACGAGCTCGGCGGCGACGGCTACACGTTCTGGGGCGGGCGCGAGGGCTACGAGACGCTCCTCAACACGAACCTCAAGCGCGAGCAGGAGCACCTGGCGCGCTTCCTCCACATGGCTGTCGACCACGCCAGGAGGATCGGGTTCAAGGGGCAGTTCTACATCGAGCCCAAGCCCAAGGAGCCGACGAAGCACCAGTACGACTTCGACGTCGCCAGCGGCATCGCCTTCCTGCGCACCTTCGGCCTCGAGAAGCACCTCAAGTTCAACATCGAGACGAACCACGCCACGCTGGCCGGCCACTCGTTCCAGCACGAGATCGAGGTCGCCGCGGCCCAGGGGATGCTCGGCTCCATTGACGCGAACGCCGGCGACCCGCTCCTCGGCTGGGACACGGACCAGTTCAACACGGACGTGAAGGAGATAACGCTCGCCATGATCTCCGTCCTGCGCGCCGGCGGCCTCGGCAAGGGCGGCCTGAACTTCGACGCGAAGCTAAGGCGCCCGTCCATCGACCCCGAGGACCTCTTCTTCGCCCACATCGGCGGGATGGACACCTACGCCCTCGCTTTCAAGACCGCGCGCCGCGTCATCGCCGACGGCCGGCTGGACGGGTTCCTCGCCGACCGCTACTCGAGCTACGACTCGGGCTACGGCAGGAGCATCGAGGGGGGCTCGGTGGGCTTCCGCGAGCTGGAGAAGCTGGTCCTCACGAAGCTCGGCGAGCCCGCCCCGAGGAGCGGCCGCCAGGAATATCTCGAGAACCTGATCAACACGTACCTCACGGGGGGATGAGCGAATGAGCCTTTACGTCGGGGTCGACAGCGGCACGCAGAGCGTCAAGGCGATCGCGCTGGACCTCGACACCGGCAAGGTGGTCGCCGAGGCGCGCGCCCCACACCACCTGATTGAGGGCCTGCCGCCGGGCCACATGGAGCAGCATCCGCAGGAGTGGGTGTCGGCGATGGACGCCGCCATCGGCGAGGTCGCGTCCCGGATTGACCGCTCGCGCGTGCGCGGCATAGGCGTCTCCGGCCAGCAGCACGGGTTCGTGCCCCTCGACGAGAAGGGGGTGGTCATCCGCCCCGCAAAGCTCTGGTGCGACACGAGCACGGCGCCCGAGTGCGCCATTCTCACCGGCAAGCTGGGGGGCGCGAAGGCTGTCATCCGCAAGACGGGCATTCCCTTCCTGCCGGGCTACACTGCCCCTAAGGTCCTCTGGCTAAAGAGGCATGAGCCGGGCAATTTCAAGAGGCTGCGCCACATCCTCCTGCCGCACGACTACCTGAACTTCCACCTGACCGGGAACTACTTCATGGAGTTTGGCGACGCCTCCGGCTCGGCGTTCCTGGACGTGAGGAAGCGCACCTGGTCCGCGGCGGCGACGGACGCCGTGGACGGCCGCGTCGCGGACTGCCTCCCCGCGCTCTCCGCGTCGCACGAGTCGTGCGGGATGCTCCGGCCGCAGATCGCGAAGCGCTACGGGTTCCCGGCCTCAACCCTCGTCAGCGCCGGAGGCGGCGACAACATGATGGGGGCGATCGGCACGGGAAACGTGGTCCCCGGGGCCGTGACCGCGAGCTTTGGCACCAGCGGCACGATCTACGCGTTCTCAAGGAAGCCGGTCGTCGACCCCGCCGGTGAGATCGCGGCTTTCTGCTCGTCGACGGGCGGCTGGCTGCCGCTCCTCTGCACGATGAACGTGACGGGCGTCACGGAGCAGGTCCGCTCCCTTTTCGGCTGGAGCCTCTCGGAGCTGGAGACGGCGGCGGCGGGCGCCCCGGCGGGCTCCGGCGGGCTCATGCTTCTTCCTTATCTGGACGGGGAGCGCACGCCCAACATCCCCAAGGGGACGGGCGTGTACTTCGGGCTCAACCGGGGCACGATGGCGCAGGGGCACCTCGCGCGCTCCGCGATCGAGGGCGCGACCCTCGGGATGAACTACGGGCTCAGGAGGCTTTCCGCCCTGGGCGTGAAGGCCCGCGAGATCCGCCTGACCGGCGGCGGCGCGCGTTCCGGCCTCTGGCGGCAGATCGCGGCGGACATTTTCGGCGTCCCGGTCGTGGCGATGGCCCAGGACGAGAGCGCGGCCCTCGGAGGCGCCCTCCAGGCGGTGTGGTGCGACTCGCCGGGCCGCGGCTCGGGCGCCGCGCTCGCTGAACTGTGCGCAAGGAGCGTCTCCCTGGACGAGTCCACGCGCTGCGTGCCCGACCGGGCGCGCGCGGCCCTCTACAGGGAGCGCCAGAGGTTCCATGACGGCCTCGCGCTGGACCTGCGGCGGGCGTTCGAGGCGCGCTGAGCCTGGGATCGGAGACCGGCCCCATGTGCGTCCGCTACACGCTCCACAAGACGGACGCCGCGCTCGGCGCGATCTCGAGGGCGCTCGGCGTCCTTCTCGAGGTGCCGGAATGGTCGCAGCCCCGCTACAATGTCACCCTGACGGACACGATGCCCGTCGTCGCATGCGCCGAGGACGGGCCGGGCGTGCGCCCGATGAGGTGGGGGCTGGTGCCGCACGGCGAGAGGGCGAGCGCGAGGCCGCGCCTGCTCGCGAACGCGAGGTCCGAGACCGCGACCACGATGCCCGCCTTTAGGAAGGCCGTCGCGGCCAGGCGCTGCCTCGTCCCGGCCAATGGCTTCTACGAGTGGAAGGCCGTTGGGGGAGTGAAGCTCCCCCACCTCTTCACGCTCGCGGGCGGCGAGCCGTTCGCGTTCGCCGGGATCTGGGACCCCGCGGCGGACAGCCTGCCGGAGACCTACTGCATCCTGACGACGCAGCCGAACGCCCTCGTGGCCAGGGTCCACGACCGGATGCCCGTGATCCTGGCGGCCGAGGCCATGCTGCGCTGGATAGGCGGCACGCCCCTCGACGAGGGCGAATACAGGTCCCTTGTCAGGCCGTTCGAGCCCGGGCTCATGGAGTCCCGGCCCGTCAGCCGGTTCGTCAGCAACAGCCGGAACCAGGGGCCGCGGTGCCTGGACCCGCCGGAGGCGGTCCCGCCCGAGCCTGAGCTGGATTTCGGCTAGGCCGGCCCTCAGTCGACGTAGCGCTTGAGCATGGTCGTCGCCTCCCTTAGGCGGCGCCTGCGCTCATCCTCCCGGATCGTGCCAGCAAGGCAGTGCTCCAGGTGGTCCGCGATGAGCTTCTCAGCAAGGGACTTGAGCGCCTTCCTGGCCGAGACGAGCTGGTTCAGGACCTCGGCGCAGTCGTAGTCGCCGTCGATCATCTTCTGGACGCCCTTCAGCTGCCCCGTGATCTTGTTCATGCGCACCTGCAGCGCGCGCCGATCTGCCTCGAGGTTTCGCGGGGAGTGGGACATGGGACGCTTATTACAACCCGGCGGCCTCCCGACAACACCCTAATTTTTCGATTGCCACAAACATGGGGTATGGGGGCATACTCCTAGGCACAAATCCCTGCCCTGTCATGCAGAAAGAGCACCTGACCCACGACTGCCAGATCCACGAACTCGCCCCCGACCGCGGGACGGCCGAGAGGAACACGAGGCGGGTGATCGCGCTCACCGCCGTCATGATGGCGGTCGAGATCGTCGCCGGCTGGAGGTACCACTCCATGGCCCTCCTGGCGGACGGGTGGCACATGGGCACGCACGTGGCCGCGTTCCTGATCGCGGCGACGGCCTACGCCATGGCCCGCCACCACAAGGGGGACCAAAGCTTCACCTTCGGCACCGGGAAGATTGACGTTCTCGGCGGCTACACGAGCGCCGTGATCCTCGGGATCGTAGCGCTGTTCATGGCCGCGGAGTCGGTGATGCGCCTCTTCGAGCCGCTTTCGATCCACTACAACGAGGCTATCGGCATCGGGCTCGTCGGCCTCTGCGTGAACGTGGCCAGCGCGCTGCTCCTGCAGCATGGCCACGGCCACGGGCATTCCCACGGCCACCATCACGGCCACGAGCACCACCACGCCCATGGGGCAGAGAGTGCGGACCTGAACTTCAAGGCCGCCTACGTGCACGTGATCGCCGACGCTGTGACCTCGATCCTCGCGATCAGCGCGCTCGTGGCCGGAAAATACCTGGGATGGGTCTGGATGGACCCCATCATGGGGATCGTGGGCTCCGGTGTCGTGGCCCAGTGGGCGTGGGGCCTCCTTCGCGACACGAGCTCCATCCTGCTCGACCGAACCCCGCCAGAGACCGACCTGACGGCGGAGATCCGTAAGGCCGTGGAGGCGGACGAGGGCACCATGGTCACCGACCTGCACGTCTGGCAGGTCGGCGTGGGCCAGTATTCGGCGATCGTCTCGATCGCGGCGCGGGAGCCGAGGACCCCGGAGTATTACAGGCGGATCTTCAGCGAGCACGAGGAGCTGAGGCACGTCACGATCGAGATCTGCAGGCAGGGCGCGGCCAAGGCGTAGCCGCCTTGGGACGGCGCAGCCGCGGGGAGGGGAGTGGCCGGCGGAAGGACCCGCCGCGCCGCGGCGCGAAATGTCATTGTCGTCCCCCGGCTCCCAAGTTTCCATCCCGACCTATCCCGTCCCGTCCGACAAACCCTCCGGCATGACCGCGAATCACATGAAATCCATCCCGCTCCTCATTCTGCTTGCAGCCGCGATCCCGTGCGCCCGCGCGGGCGACCACGAGAGGGACTGCGCCGAGCTCGCCCAGACCGAGAAGAGATTCTGCGCCCAGGTCGCCAGCATCGGCCTCGACGACGCTTTCCTCGCCAACATGGCGGACGAGTGCTTCATCCCGTACAGGCTCAGCCTGACCCGCGCGGAATACGACTCCCAGGTGAAGGCGGAGCGCGCGAAGGCCGCCGTGCCCCACAAGCCGGGTCCGGACCCGACCTTCCAGCTTGTGTGGACGCCGTCCAAGGTCGAGGTCTCGAGGGACGGCACGCTTGGCTACACCTGGGGCCGCTACGACTTCACGACGCACGGGAAGGACGGCAAGGCGGCCGTGGACACCGGCATTTACCTCACCGTCTGGAAGAGGGATTCTGGCGGGGCATGGAGAATAGTCTTTGACGGCGGGCCCGAGCTCCCCACGGAAGCGGGCGCGGTCAAGGCGTTCCTCGCAAGGTCCGACCTGCCCCGGCCGCCCGGGCCCTGAAGGCCCGGGCGCCGGGAAGCGCGGGTCAGCGCAGGCCCCCGCTTGCGGCGAGCTGGTCGCCGGTCATCCAGCGCGAGTCCTCGGAGGCCAGGAACACGGCGATGTCAGCGATGTCGTCGGGCCGACCCGTGCGCCCGAGCGGGGTCTGCGGGATGAGAGCCTTCTCGAAATCGGAGCCGATGAAGCCCGCGGCAACCGTGCCCTCCGTCTCGACGATGCCGGGGCTGATGGCGTTTACCCGGATCTTCCTCGGCCCGAGTTCCCTGGCGAGGACGCCCGTGATGGCGTCGACGGCGCCCTTGGTGGCGGTGTAGACGGAGCTGCCCGGAGGCGTGATCCGCGAGACGACGGAGCTGATGTTGATGATGCTCCCGCCGTCGACCATGTGCTTGACGGCGGCCTGCGTGACCAGGAGGAGCCCCAGGACATTGACGTTGAAATGCCTGTGGAAGTCCTCCTCGGTGACGGCCTCGATCGGGGCGAACCCGTAGACCCCGGAGTTGTTGACGAGGATGTCGACGCGGCCGAAGGCCTTGATGGTGGCATCGATGATTCCCCGGGCCTCGGGGGCCTTGGAGACGTCGCCGCGAACGGCGACCGCCTTTCCGCCCGAGGCGGTGATCGCGGAGACGACGGTGTCGGCGCCCGACTTGCTGGTGGAGTAGTTGACGACGACCGAGGCGCCGGCTGCGCCGAGCGACTTTGCGATGGCGGCGCCGATGCCCTTGGATGCGCCGGTGACGACTGCGACCTTGCCTGTGAGCTTGCTCATGGGAGTGACCTTTTTATTTTTGGACTTATGTTGAGTTTCGGAACCGCCCGCGCTTGGCGGGCGGGGACCCGCCGCCGGGGGGCGGGGGAGGATCCCAATTGTTCCATAGTTCCGACAATATGAACTATTGCACAAAGAGTCAAGGCCGGTTAGGTTGAAAAGTCATGAGGCCCCTGATCCACCCTTCGGTAGACGACATCACCGTAGAGGCCATCCTCCATGCGCTCTCGGATCCCGTTCGGGTGGCGATCTTCGCCCAGGTCGTGGGCGCGGAATGCCCGCAGAGTTGCTCTGACTTCGCGAAGATCCTCGAGAGGGGCATCCCGAAGTCCACGCTCTCCCAGCACTTCAAGGTCCTCAGGGAGTCGGGCCTGGTCCGGAGCGAGCGCCACGGGGTCGAGATGCACAACACGTCCCGCTGTGCCGAGATTGAAAGGCGCTTTCCTGGGCTGATTTCAGCCATCACCAGGGCCCATCAGATCCAATCGGGCAGAAGTGCCGCCGCGAGAAGGCAAGCCAGCCGGGTTGCGAAAAGCGCGTAGGCAGCATGGGCGACGCGGAGGCGGGTGTGCGCCTGTCGCCGCCTGCATCGACCAGGGGAAAGATGAATTGAATATGCGGGCGCTGGGGCAGGAATCGTTTTTCAAGCACTGCCTCTGACTTCCTGCCAAGATGAACCCTGCCTGTGCCCAAGACTTCCCGATCCTGGGAAACCTTCTTCCCAATTGCGGATATCCCCGATCGGCCCCCGGATAATAATAGAATAGAAGCCTTTTCTAATCAATTCGTTACAATTGTATCCGGTTATGGCACGACGCGTGCGAGGTTTACGGATCGCATGAAGTTCGCATTCCGCCAACTGGCCAAGAGCCCGGGGTTTACAATCGTCGCGCTGCTGACACTGGCGATGGGGATAGGCGTGAACACCACGGCCTTCACGATACTCAATCGGCTGCTCTTGCAGTCGTTGCCCTACCGCGATCCGGGCCGCCTTGTTCAGGTCTGGTCCTCGAATCCCCATGACGCCTACGCGGCGCAATCCCCGGGCGATTTTTGCGACGAGCAGCAGCAGAACACGGTGTTCTCAGGAATGGCGGCCTATGTGGTGGGCGAGTCGGCCAGCTTCGCCGAACCCGGGCAGCTGCCGGTCCGCGTGGGCTCGGTCTCGGTGACGGCCAGCTACTTTGCCGTCCTCGGGGTACAGCCGCAGATTGGCCGCCTTCCGACGGCAGAGGAGGAGGCGCGTGTCGATCCCGTGACCCTCCTCAGCAACGCATTCTGGCGGGAGCACTTCGTGGCAGACCCGGCCGTCATTGGCCGGACCGTGAAGCTCAACGGCAAGCTGCGCACGATAGTGGGCGTGATGCCGCCCGCCGTCGACGACCAGATGCTGGTCAACGTGCGGCCGTGCTTTTTTCCGCTGGACCCCATTCGGAGCAATCGTGAATTCCGCGACTTCGGATGGTACACGGTCGTGGCGCGCCTGAAGCCGGGAGTGACCCTTCAGCAGGCGCAGTCGGAAATGACGGTGATGGCGGCGCGCTTCGCCAAGGACCACGCGAAGACCGACGGCGAACGCACCATCCGGGTAATCTCGTTTCCCACAAGCACCTTGGACAACACCTCCACGGATCTCACGTGGATGACCCTGGCACTGTCCGGGCTCGTGCTCATGATCGCCTGCGTCAACCTGGCCAACCTACAGCTCGTCAGGACCACGCGTCGCGGCCAGGAGATCGGCATCCGCATCGCGCTTGGCTGCTCCCGGGCCCGGCTCATCTGGATGCTCCTCCTCGAGAGCCTGATCCTCTCGGTGGCGGGCGGGGCGCTCGGCATTTTCGTCGCGCTCTGGGGCAACGACTTTGTCGCGCGCTATTTCTCGATAGACATGCCGATCGACCCCCGGGTCATCGCCTTCGCATTTGGTGCTTCGGTTCTGACCGGCGCATTCTTCGGAACCGTGCCTGCCTGGCTCGCGTCGAGGACGAATGTCACCGCCTCCCTGAAGTCGAGCGGGCGCGTTTCGACCTCCGACCGTTCCCGCCACTGGCTCCGCCAGGGCCTTGTCGTCGTCCAGCTGGCGATGGCCCTGACGCTGCTGGCCGGCGCCGGATTCTTCGTCAGGGGAATCCACCGGCTGACCCATCGCAACCTCGGATGGGACGCCACCCACGAGGTCGGCGGATTCATCGAGCTGGACCACGACACCTATGGGGAGCAGCGAGACCCCCGCTCGCTGGCGTTCAGCGAGCGGATGCAGGCGAGCCTGGCCGCGCTTCCGGGCGTCGAGGCCGCCGCCCTGTCCTTTGACACGCCGGCGAACGGCTTCCGGCCCGCGGCCTACCGGGTCGAGGGGCAGCCCGCTCCTGAGGCGGGCAAGGAACTCTATGCCGGCTACACGCCGGTGAGTCCAGGGTACCTGAAGGTCTTCGGCCTTCACCTCGTGCGGGGCCGCGAATTCCGGGACTCGGACGGGCCCGGCTCCCCCGCGGTGGTCATTGTCAACGAGGCGATGGCGAGGAAGTGGTGGCCGGGCGATGACCCGATCGGCAAGCGCATCGGCATGGGCGACGCGGCAAACCCCGGCTGGGCGGAGGTGGTCGGTGTCGTCCGGGATTTCGATGGGGCAACCGATTTCTACAATTCGCGCGGGAACAACCTGAAGTTCATGGTGCCCTGGGCGCAGAACAACCACCGGTTCATCACCTTCAGTGTCCGAACGTCCGGCCCATCGGCGGCGTACAAGGAACCGGTGCGCAAGGCGATAAGCCTCCTGGTCCCGGACCTGGCGGTCAGCATGTTGGACACGGTTGAGGATGAAATGGCAGACGAGCTGTCCTATTTCGATTTCCTGCGAAAGGTGCTGACGCTGATCGCGGGCCTTGGACTGCTGCTCTCGGGAGTGGGGATTTACGGCGTGGTGGCAAACCTTGCATCGGCGCGGACGAAGGAGATAGGCATCCGAATGGCTCTCGGCGCGCAGCCGGGCGGCATCGTCTGGCTTTTCCTGAGGAATGGGATCCAGCTGGCGGTGCTGGGCACAGCAATCGGCCTCGTGGCGTCCTTCTCCCTGACCATGATCCTTGGCCGGATGATTCCCGTCCTTCCGGGAAAGGATCCATGGGTGGTCATGGGAGCGGCGCTTTTCCTCGTTTCCGTCGCCCTCTTTGCCTGCTGGTTGCCAGCGAGGCGGACATCCAGCGTCAGTCCCACGATAGCGTTGAGGTCGGAATAATCGATTATTGCCCGGTACTGCACGCGGAGTATCCGGGTGTCTCAAGAGCCGGCCTTTTCGAGGCGCCCTGGAGTTGCCGGGGAATACCTACTCGGGTGCGGCCAAGGGTCCGATGTAGGAGGTGGCTGCGACGATGTCGTCGACCCATTTCCGATTCGGGCGTTTCGTGTTATTGGCGATATAGATGCCGAGGTCGAATCGGTCTATCTCGAGGGCTGCGACATCCCGGAACCGCATGTTGGGGAAATCCGCGATGAGTTTGCCATCCACCCACATGGCGATGCGTCCGTCGCGTTTGCCCGGCGTGTTCGCCTTGACCATGTACTCGTAGCAATACCAGCGGTCGGTCTGAGGCGAAAAATCCGGTCGGGCCACGAATTGCTTTCCGAATGTGACGTCGCCCGACCGTGTCTCGGACATGGGCAGCACCCTGCCGGAAGGGTAGAAGTGATCTCCCCACTTGCTGCCCTGCTCCGGCCAGTAGACATAGACATTCATGAGGCCGGGGGCGTCGCCGGTTGAGTTCTCGTTCTCAAAATTGACCAGGAACTTGTTTTTCCCATCGGCGCGCACACCGGGAGTCGCGCGCCCGTTGTCGTAGTAATTCGATGCAATCGATCCGCCGTTGTGGACCGACCCGCCCGGCACAAACCACCCGGCGTCAAACTTCTGGTACCACCGCAGGAAGAGAATATTCTGCGTGTGCGCGAGGACCTTGGCGACGCCGGTAGCGAGCGGAACATCCTGCTGGGGCATGGTCATCAGCAGGGATTTTCCCCTGCCGGTCCTGTTGCCTGCCGCGTCAGCAATGCTGAGATGCGTCTGGTTCGTCAGCACGTCCCATTTCGGGCGAAGGTCCGCGATGGAGGAGCAGCCCTCAAAGTCCTCGGCAAACAACACGCCGGGGGCCCTCTCAATGCCGGTATCGCCGGGGTACTTCGCCGCGATGCCCGCCGCGCCCTCGGGAAGTGGGTCGCCATTCCCGGCGAATGCGTGGTCCAGGGCGCCAAACAGGGGCAACACGAAGAGTATCGCCAAGGCAGTTTGCATTTTATTTCTCATGAACCCCGACGATTGTCAGATGCCGGCAATGCGGACGAGCTCAAATGCCCGGCTCAATTCTGTGAATCCGCGCCTTCGACCATGGCCTTTGCCGCCGCCGCGTCCGCGGCCGCCACCTTCTCGACGCCGTTGTTTGTCTCGACCTCGTACAAATTGGTTTTTCCAAAGCTCTTCGTGAAGGTGACCTTGGTCACCTGCGTTCTCACGGACGCCTCCCTTTGCTCGCCCTTTGGCGAGAGGCTCTGCTCCACCTCCATAGCGCCCCTCGCCGCCTCCGTTTTCAGGTCGAATTCGGGCAACTCCTTCCACGAATTGACGACATGGAATGTCCCCTCATGGGTGTCCCGGTTCCAGGTAAACCCGTTGATGACAACCTGATGGCCGACATTTCCCCCGCTCCATGGGTGCTTGCCGACAAATCCCGGGGGAAGATCCTGCCAGACCTCCCTCGGGAAAGCGGCCAGCACCGGGCGCCCCTTTCGCAGTTCCTGCCTCGTCCATTCGAAGGCGTCCACCTTCGGCGTCCAATTGTGGACCAACGGGCGCGGTGTGAAGCTTGTCACGAGGTTGTCCATGGACCGATAGAAATCGGGGCTCGTCCATGGATGATCCGTGTCCGCGTTGTTTATGACCTTATAGATGTCGACGTTCTCCACGTAGAATCCCGCGATATCCAGCCAGTGCACGCGGGCGTAGACCATGCAGGTTGCGCCTATCTGGTCCCTAGGGATGTTCGGGGGGATAAGCTGGACCGTCTCAAGCGGGCCGACGGAGGTGGATACGGCGATCGTGGTCTTTGCCTTGATCTCGTCCTTGACGAACGTGACCTCTGACTTGCCGCGGGCGAGGGGGCTCTCAAGGCTCAGCTTTGTGAGCCAGGCGCGGTCATCCGCCTTCAGCGAATCGAGCGGCAACATGGTTTTCGAACCATTCGCAAGGACAACAATGACGAAACCGTTTTCGATCCGGGCCTTGATCGCATCCTGGTATTTTGGGGTCACTGCGAGCAATGACCCAGAAAGGAGCATCAGGGCCGCGAGGCCCGCGGCCACCGGCTTTGGGGAAAATTGCATGTGCATGGGCACGGCTCGGGTCTCACGGAGACCCGGCAGATGCCGAACCTCACCCTTAAGCGACAACCCCGGCATTGGCGAATGGTATGGCGCGAATTTGCGCCCGTGACTTGTTCCGGGTCGGATTCTCGAGTCTGCCCCGCGCCCCGACCGATCTCGGGATATCGAATTCCTCCGTTAGTGGGATCCCCAGAAACGTCCGTTGAGGGACGAAAGCGGCGAGATCCCCCTCTTGAGAAAAGGGTGCCCTTAAACGGACAATTGTTTTTCCTTCACCCTGATTGAAGGCGACGGACTGAATCGACGGCTGCTTGCGCCCCCTATTTTCGGGCTTTCTATGCTGGGGCCGAAGATTCTGCTGCTTGGCGCGGCATTGTGGCGTCCGTTGCTGTCGGGCGCCCGACCCAGGCTCAGGGAGTGGGCCTTGCCCGCCGCCATGATCGCCTCCAGGATCTGCTGCGCTGTCTCGCGGACCATGAAGGCCGGCGCCAGAACGCTGTCGGTGCTGTTGCTGAGCCTTCCCATGGTGATCATGATCAGGCTTCTCGTCACGAGGGGCTCGCCGCTCGATTGGTCCTCGACCGCGAGCACGAGCGATGTGTTGAGGAAGATCGACGTCCCGCTTGGAAACAGCGCCAGCCTGATGAAGACCAGCCCAAGGGCGCGCTGGACATCGTCGACTGCACCGGGGACATCGAGCTGCTCCCCGTCCGCTAGGGAAACCCGGCACGCCTGGGGGCGATGGGGCGATGAAGGCCCCAGTCGGCTCTCCGGCTCGACGGCCACGACGAAGTCGGGATTAACATGGACGCACGAGCCATCGCTGCACGAGAGCATTGGGGCGAAGCTCATGATGCCTCAGCCTATCTCGTGTTCGCCCAGCCAACGATGTAAGCGCTTCAAGACGGAAACTTCGGGCACGGAAGCGGAATTAACCATGACATCCGGAATCGCCAAGTCTTCGACGCCGGACGGCGGCAAATTGTGGGTGATCATGGGCGTGGTAATGGATACTAGCTTGGTGCCTTCAGCCAGCGCACTACCGACAACTTGGGGAAAGCGCTGGATTTCCCGGGGCAAAAACTTACCGAAAACCCGACCCGGGGAATATGGGGTAATAACCTACCGGCTCTAGGCAGCCGATTTCCGGGGATAGCTTTGGCCGACTAGGTGGAACCCACAAGAAGCCGCATATCGCCCAATGCCCCTTAACCGTGTCACACTATGCGCGTAGAGGCCGACCCAGCCGCGGCACGATTTGCCGTCGGTGCAGGCCGCGCGCGCCGGCACCTCCCGAGAATTGCGAATGTGCCGAGCCCGCCTGCAACGCCGAGAAACCCGAACGATGACGCCCACGGGGCCTGCGAACCACCAGAAGCGCCGCAGATCTCCGGGCCTCCAAGTCCGAGCGCGGCGCCGAGTCCGAAGTAGGCGAGCACGCAGAGGAGGCATTTGGGCGCCAGCGCGAGCAGCGCCGCCGGCGCCAGCCAGCGGGCGGTGCGGCGGGAAAACCCAGATTGTCGCGATGGCGTTGGCGGGTTGGCCTTCATAGTCACAATGGCTGGCCGAACTCGTCACTTCTTCCGAATCTCGCTCAGCCTTTGCCGTACTCGTCGTGGCGGCGGAACCAGAAGCTGGTCTCGTTGCGCCCGCGCGGCGCTCGGTCGAGCCACTGGTACATGCCCCAGAGGCCGTCAAGTCCGCGCGCATAGGTCGAATAGGCATGGTACACGACGCCGTCCTCGAGCACGAACGTGCTCATGCCAGGCCTCTCGCGCATGAACGTGGCCACGTCGGTTCCGGCCATGGCCGCGACAGCGGTGGGCCCCCCGCCGTCGTCCGTCCACGGCTCCTCGCGCCGGTAGTTGTATTCGATTCCCCCTTTGCGCTGATTCTGCGCAGTGAGCGAGACGTTGAAGTCGAAGTTGAATTCCCCGCCGTGCGAGGACGCCCAAGGGAAGCCCCAGCCCATCCGCTTCTTGTACGACTTCAGTTTATTTAGCGGAGCCCGCGACACCGCCGAAAGCGTGACGTCGTGGTTGGCCAGGTGCACGACGAAGCCGTCGAACCCGTCCGCAATCGACGAGCAGGCCGGGCAGCCTGCCGTGTAGTCGGGCCCGAACATGAAATGGTAGACGAGGAGCTGCGAGCGCCCTTGGAATAGGTCGGCCAGCGAGGCGCTTCCCTTGTCGGTCTCGAACCGATACTCCTTTTCGATCCGAACCCACGGCAGCTGCTGGCGCTTCCGCGCCACGAGGTCGCTGCGCCTCGTCAGCGCCTTCTCCGCCTTGAGCAGCTCAAGCCGGGCCGCGAGCCATTTTTTTTGGGAGACGATCTTCTGATTCTCGGCAGTCTTCTTTTTCATTGGAGGTTTGGTTGAATAATGGGGACTTAATCGGTGGGTTCGGGACGATCTTGCGGAGGAACTGGGCGGCGGCCTTGGTTGGGTTGGAAGTAAATTGCGAGGGGTGCCTCTGAGAGGAGTTCCTGCTGAAATTCTTCGAATGGCTCAGGTCCCCTGCGCGGCGATCCGGAGCTTTTCGTACTCGGCCCTTAGCTTGGCATGGAGGGACCAGAAGGGTGGCGGCGGGGCGCCCTCAAGCAGGGCGATGAGGTGGGCGAAGTGGGTGTGCCAGCCCGCGCCGAAGCCGGCCATATACGGCACATCGCCGCCGGTGGCGCGGTGCGAGAGGACCAGCTGCACGTTCTCGCCCTGCGGCGTCAGCTCAATTGTCACCTCGGATTCGCCATCGCTGCCAAAGGTGAACGCCAGCACCAGCGGCGGCTCACAGCGGGTCACGATGCCGTCCATGCTGAAACCCTGGTCATGGTGCTCCTCGTGCTCCGGCGGCGGCGTCTCGTCCGGCGAGAGGTTCTTGTGGCGGAAGGTCAGCCGCATCTTGCCCCCGGCGCGCTGCTCCATCGGTCCGCCTGCAAACCAGCGGGCGCGCTTTTCCGGGTCGGTGAGATACTCCCAGACGCGCTCGATTGGGCCGGGCAGGATGCGCACGATCCTCACCTCCGCCGGTCCCGTGAACTTTCCGTGTTGTTCGTTGATTTTCATGACGAAGCCTTGTTTTTCGCTTTCCGCCCACTGGCTTCGTCTTCCGCGCGCAGCTCCCGCTCGAGGATGTCGAGCCGGTGCGACCAGACTGAGCGCGTCTTCTGCAGCCAGGATTCAAGGTCGTCGAATCCGTCGGGATTGAGCGCCTGGATGCGCGACTGCCCCTCGGCGCGGGTCGTGACGAGGCCGGCCTCGCGAAGGACGTTCAGGTGCTGGGAAATCGCCGGGGCGCTCATGTCGAATTCATCGACGATTTCGCCCGCGGTGCGCTCGCGCACGGCGAGCAGCTCAATAATGCGCCGCCGTGTCGGGTCGGCGATGGCTAGCAATCCGTTCATGCCGACAATATTTAAGCATGGGCTTAATTAAGCGATAACTAAATTATTGGCTGTGTTTAAATCGTTGTGAAGAACAATTTTAGGTAACACAAGATGTGTTTGGCAATGGGTTCCGCCTTGAAAATGAGAGGGTCGCCGGAGACCGGAGCGACGGCGCGAATACGATGGCTCTTGGCTGCGGGCCCGCCTATCGATGGAAGGCTGGCAGGAAACAGGAGACAAACCATGGCTGACAATGACACGCACCTGTTCAGTCGCCGCGAATTGGCGCGGGCCGCCATGCTTGGAGGGGCCTCCGCATTGCTTGGAAACGCAGCCCTCGGCGCGACCGGGGCGCCCGCTGGCGGCGAACTTCTCGATGCCCGGAAGCTCGGCGCCGCGGGTGATGGCAAGACGGACGACACACTCGCCCTGCAGCGCGCGTTCGACGCGGCCGCTGCGGTAAGCGGCGGCGTATTCATGCCGCCGGGCGTGTACCTCACCAAGGAACTCCATGTGCGACCGGGCATGGCCATCATCGGAATTCCCGCATGGAATTACAGCGGCCCGGGCGGAAGCGTGCTGCGTCTGGCGGACGCCGATTCCAAGTGTCTTCTCAACCTCACGGCGGCGCGGGGCTCCACGATCGAGGGCCTGGCGCTGGACGGCCAGGACAAGGGCGAGAACATCCATGGAATATTCGTGGATCGGACGGGCTATGCGGAGCACGAGGACGGCTTCCGCATCGAGCGTTGCCAGGTGAACCGCTTCAGCGGGGACGGCGCGAACCTCTCCTGTGTCTGGTGCTTCAGCGTGCGCCACTGCATGCTGGCCTACAACAAGGGGGACGGCCTAAACCTGCGCGGGTGGGACGGTTTCCTGATGGACAACTGGCTTTCCGGCAACCAGCGGGCCGGATTCGCGGCGCGCCATGAAAACGCATCGGTAACATTCACCGCCAACCGCGTCGAGTGGAACGGCGAGGAGAACATGCTGATCACGGGCGGCGACGGCTACCAGATCACGGGCAACTTCTTTGATCGTGCCGGAACCTGCGGGATTGCGCTCAGGAAAGGCAATTCGGCGGCCACACAATTCACCATCACGGGGAACTTCATCAAGCGAAGCGGCAAGCTGGCTGCGGCGGAGAGCCTGGATTCGTCACAAATCTTCATGGACGGATGCCAAGGCGTCACGTGCGTGGGAAACTGCATCTGGTCCGGGCGCGACGACGGCGGCGCCGGGACCTACACTCCCTCCTACGGCATCGTCTACAGGGGGCTTCGGAATTGCGTCATCCGCGACAACATCCTGCACGATGGCGCCCTGAAGAAGCTGCTTCTGGATCTGGGCGGGCAGGAGGATGGGGTGATCGTCAGCGATAATCCCGGCCGGCTGTTTGCCACGGGGCGCTGAACCGGACGACGTCCGACGCCTGCGGGCGGCCAAGCATGCCCTACTCGAGGCCGGTCACATCGAGGCCGGCCGGATAAGATACGGAGAACTTGAGCGGAATCTCGCGCTTCTCGCCCGGCTTCAGGTCGAGGCGCCACTCCAGCCTGCCATCCTCCACGCGGGTGACCTCCTTGGGTTCCGCCTTCGTTCCAACGGAATCCTCGTCGGGCGTGATCAATTTGACCACGATCTTCTCCTGGCGCGACACCGGCAGGGGCTCCCTGAAGACCACGCGCTCCGGCAGCTTCTTGTTGTTCGTGATCGTGATCAGGTACTCGTAGGTGACGCGGTCGCCATTGTCGGTCAGCCCGGTGTTTTCCGCAAACCGGCTGACTAGCGCGCGCTTTACCGCGATGCCCTCGTCGGCGCCAAGGTGAAGCTCGAATTTCTCGCCCGGCATCACCGTCTTGAGGCGGCTGGTCGCGACAAACGTGTCGTCCAGGAAGGTGTTCATGGCCCCGGAGAGGAAGGGATAGTCCGTGGTGTTGGAGGCCTCGGCCCTGAGGTAGGCTGTGTCTGTCACCTTGGGCGTGGCGTCATATCTGAGCGCGGCCGCGAGCTTCGTCGCGGCGATCGAGACCCTCTTCATCGTGTTGTTGGATGGCACCGACACCGATGACGGAATCCGGAACGTTGCGCTTGTGGCATTCGTCCGGACAGATGTGGAAGCGTCATAGGTTAACATGTCCGGAGCTCCGGCCGTCATATCCTGAAGCGACTGCGCAGTCACCACGCTGACGGCGGGGCCGACGTCCTTCAAGTCAGTCTTCGCGAGCGACCCAGCCAGCGCGCTGTTTTCCGAGTACCGACCCAGATCCTTTGCCTCCTCGCGCTGCCGCCTGACGTCGACCACCCAGGGCCGCAGCTCGGGCGCACCGCCGCCAAGCCCGGGGCGCGCGGTGGAAAGCGTCAGCGCGACGTTGTCCCAGTCCTCACCGGTCGCATTGCGCACCATCCCGTAATACGCCAGCTCCACCATGCGGTCATCGGCGTGAAGCCGGGCGTCGTACGACGGCGCCCAAGTGGCCCCTGGTACGGCATATTTCAGGGTGACCTCAAGCCGGCCAGCCGTGGCCGCGTTCACGCGGACTGTCACGTTCTTGATGCTCTTTCCCTGCGTGTTGCGCAGCGCCTCAAGCTGTTGACTGATTGCCCCCTTCTTTTCCGCGAGATCGCTGCGCTTTTCGTCGAGCGATCCCAATTCAGCCGCAATCTTTCCAAGCGTCTCCTCGGAATAGCCGTAGAGCTTCTGCCAGTCCTCGAGGCTTGGCCGAACGCCCGCATCGGCCCCATGTGCGCCGTCCCCGGCTGCGGGGTAGGTCCCCGTTTCGGATTTCATCATGCGTTTCACAAAATCCCGCTCCTCGCCCAGGACGCCCGCCCGGTCATCCAGCGCGCGGCTCTGCTTGTTCAGGTCGAGGATCTGGTCCTCCAGTTCCTTGACCCGCGGGTTGGGGGCCGAGTCGACATAGGTCGTCTCCGCGCTCACGTCGAGGATGGTTGCCGAGGCGGTGCCGTGGGCTGAGACCTGCAGTGACTGGTCGACCAGGCCGGCCGGCAGCCGTTCAAAAACTAGGGCGTTCTCGCCCGGGCTCACGTCGAGTTCGCCGATGCGCGTGACGACCGCCCTGTCCGAGTAGACCGTGGCGGCCGAGATGTGGGATTCAACAGGGGCTGCGAGCGCGAGGGCGGGGAGGCCCAGGAAGGGGAGTGCGAACGATCGGAGGGTTTTCATAGTGAGGGTGAAATGGGATGTCTCAGGAATTGGCGCTCGGAAGCTTGGCTCCCCGGGGATCAAGGGCCAGATCACGCTCTTTGTAGCCTCCGAACATCGAGTATTACGGGCATTCACGCGGCTTTGTGCTCCTTGATCACATCATTATACGCCGAATCCATGGATTGGATGCCAAAACCTTCCTGGACGCGGAAATTTATCCGGAGCACCGGAGCTGGGAACGGGAGTGCGCGGTCGAACGCCAAGATGCCGCATGAAACCACTGGGTCCCGATTCGTGTCGCACCCATCTTGCCGGGCTCACGGCGAAGCCAGCTCAAACAGGGCCGCCCCATGGGCGTCGACCTCAGCGCCAATCTCCCCGCTGCAAATGCCCAGGTCCCTTCCGCTCCAAACCTCCCGCACCCTGTACGAGCCGGCAATGCCCGCTTGTCCCAACGAGCATGTTAGCTGCCGACTTCCGTCCGAGACGTTGAACAGGGCCACATATTTCCTGTGCTTCGCGGGCTGTTCGGCAAAGTAGACGATGGAGTCGGCGTCGGACGACACCTGCCGGCAATCGGATCCGTTCTGGTCGATGTCTATGAGGTCCTCATTCGTAATGAGGCCGGTTTCAAAATCGTTCAGGGCGGTGACATCCCCGCCCAGGATCAGGGGGGAGCGAAACATGCACCACATTGTCATCATCGTGCGGAGCTCGTCCTTGCTGAAGCGGCAACGCCGGCCCGCGCCCGAGTTGTTGCTGCGGGAGCCCACAATCCCGACTGGCAGCATGTCCAAGTCCGGCCAATGCCCCTCCTTCCTGAATCGCATCCAGGTGTGAGCGAGCGCGAACTGGCTCTTCAGCTGGGGCCAGGTGTCCCAAAAATCATCCGAGATTCGCCACATGTCCGAGTTGTTCTGCACATGGTAACGGGCCTGGATGGGGGTGCTCCCCGGCGACAGGCTGAATACCATGGATCGCCCGGTCTTCTCCAGGGCCATGCGCACGGCCGTGATCTCGTCGGCGTGATACGGCCTGCTCATGTCGTCCACCTTCACAAAATCGACGCCCCAGCTCGCGAACAGCTCATAGCAGGAATCGTAGTATTCCTGCGCGCCCTTCTTGCTCATGTCCACGCCCAGCGTGGCGTCCCACCATTGGCAGGCATCCGCCGGGTTTGCGATGTCCTGGGCATGGAACGGGGTGCCCTTTATCGGCGTGTTTCTCTCGATCGCGGTCCACGGAATGCCGCGTTGGATATGCAGGCCGAATTTCAGGCCCTTGCCATGCACATATGCGGCAAGCGACCGGAAGCTACAGTCAGCGGCTGAAGGGAACCTGTTTGTCGCGGGGATCCAGCGCCCGTAGGCGTCAACATTGGTGGGATAGCGGGTGAGCGTGCCGGCGTTGAAGGGGTCCCCGTTTATCGCCGAGAGATTTGGGGCGTACCACCCGGCATCGATCACCATGTACGCGTATCCGTACTGCTTCAGGTGGGAGGCGACGTAATCGACCTGGCCCTTGAATTCCGCCTCGGTGATGTCCAGGCCGAAATTGTCCCAGCTGTTCCAGCCCATCGGCGGCTTGGGCGCCGTGAGCGCCTTGGTCGTGTTGTTGATCTGCTGGGATGTGAGCCCGAGCGGCGTGCGCGTGCTCGCAATCTCGTCGAAGTCCGCGGCGAAGAGCGCCCGGGTGAAGAAGGCAGCGAAGGCCACGCCGCGAAGCGTCGATGATGGTGGGGTTCTCATTTTGAACAGCATGTCATTATCGTCGGCCTGCGTCACGGATCATGCAGCCATGGGCGGTTAAAATGCCAATCCATTCTCCATGAGAAAAATCCGACACCGTGTGGCGCGCGAAAAGCACAGGAATTTCCCCAAAAAAAGCGCTTGCCATCGGGTCAGGTACCATTCAAGTGAATGCCATTCGCTTGAACCTCACCATCTCGGTGGCGCTCAAATCCATCCCATGGACCAGACCAACAAGATATTCTACATCGAGTTCCACGCCTCCGACCTCGAGAAGACAAAGGCGTTCTTCGAGAACGTGTTCGGCTGGACGTTCACGGACTACGGCCCCGACTACACCTCGTTTGCCGACGGGCAGATCGCCGGCGGCTTCGCCCGCTCCAACAAGCGCTCGTCGCAGGCCGCGGGCGGCGCCCTGACCGTCATCTTCAACCAGCGCCTGGAGGAGACCCTCGGGAAGGTCGTCGCCCACGGCGGGAAAATCGCCCAGGAAATCTTCTCATACCCCGGCGGCCGCCGGTTCCACTTCACGGAGCCGAGCGGCAACGAGCTGGCGGTGTGCTCCGTGGAATGAGCGCCATGCTTACAGAACGCCAGGAGCAGATACTCGACTTCATCCGGCTGTTCCAGCGGGAGAACGGCGTGCCGCCCTCCTCGCGCGAGATCCAGCGCAAGTTCCAGCTCGCCAGCCAGTCGACCGTGATCGGCCACCTGCGGGCCCTGGCGAACAAGGGCCAGATCGAGCAGCTGGCGGGCCGCACCTGGGGGCTCAAGGCGTCCTCCGTGCAGGCGCAGCTCTTCGAGATTTCCGTCTTCGGCTCGATTCCCGCCGGGCTTCCCGCGATGCAGGAGCAGGTGCCAGACGAGACGATCGCCATCAACCCCGGCATCTTCGGCGCCCGCCGGACGGGGGCGCACCAGGTGTGGGCGCTGCGCGTCCACGGGGACTCGATGGTCGACGCCCACATCATGGACGGCGACCTGGTGGTGCTCGAGCGGCGCGAGCCGCGCGCGGGCGATATCATCGCGGCCCTCGTGGACGACACCACGACGACGCTGAAACGGCTCGTGCACCTGCGCGGGCGCCCCGTCCTTCGAGCGGCGAACAAGCGCTACCGCGACATCGTGCCCGAGCGGCGGCTGGAGTCGCAGGGCGTCGTCGTCGGGCTGATCCGCCGGGGCATCGCCACCGCCGGTTAAGGATGATGAGAGCTGGTGCCCGCCCCCTCCCAAACCGTCTCCGCGCTGCGGTCGCTCCTTGCCGCGCGCTTCCCGGAAAGGTCCCGGAGGGCGTCCGGGGACGTCCCGGCCCTGGTCCGGGCGATCGATGACGCGCTCGGCGGCGGGCTGCCCGCGGGGCGCCTGACGGAGCTCGTCTCCGCCGTCCCCAGCGGCGGCGGCCAGACGGTGCTGGCGAGCCTGCTCGCGGCGACCCAGGCGGCGAGGCAGAGGATCGCTCTCGTCGACGGCTCGGACGCCTTCGCCCCCGGGGCCGTGCCCGGCGACATGCTGCGCCACCTCGTATGGGTGCGCTGCCGCGCGCCCGGGGAGGCCTTCGCGGCCGCGGACATCCTCGTGCGCGACGGCAACTACGCCGTGGTCGTCCTCGACCTGCGCGGCTGCGCGGAGCGCGCCCTTCGCCGGACGCCGGCCTCCCTCTGGTACCGCCTGCAGCGCGCTGCGGAGGGCGGCTCGGTCGCGGTCCTGGTCCAGACGCAGTCCCCCCTGGTGCCCGCGGTGCCGTCGCGCCTCGTCCTCGACAGGGCGATGTCGCTCGCGGACGCCGCCGCGGAGCGGGGCGACGTGGCCGGGCGGATCGGCGTCCGCACGGAGCGCAGCCACCTGCAGGCCGCCGAGGAGCTCGCCGGATGAACTTCGCCGTCCTCGTCGTGCCGGACTTCGCCCTGCACGCCCTCCGAAGGAGCGATCCCTCCCTCTGCGGCCGCCCTGTCGCGCTCGTGGCGGGCGAGGGGCGCAGGGCGCGGGTCACGCAGGCCTCGCCGGAGGCGCGCGCCGTGGCGCCCGGGCTCGCGGCGACGCTCGCGATGTCGCGCTGCCCCGGCATCATCCTGCGGCCGCGCGACCCCGGGGCGGAGGCCGAGGCCCACCGGCTGCTGGTCGCCGCGGCCTTCACGCTCTGCCCGCGCGTCGAGTCGACGGCCTCCGGCTGCTGCACCGTCGACCTCCGGGGGGCCGACGCTTCCAGGACCGAGGCGCTCATGCGGCTGCGCGTCGCGGAATTCGCGGGCGTCGGCCTGCCGCTGCGGGTCGGCGCCGGCGCCACGCCGCTCCTCGCCTCGTACGCCGCGCGGCGCGCCGAGCCCGTCCTCGTTGTCAGCGACACCCGGGGCTTCCTGGCTCCGCTGCCGCTCGCCTTCGCGGAGCCGACGCCCGCCCAGGAGGGGATCCTCCGGGGCTGGGGGATCGCGACCCTGGGGGCGCTGACGGCGCTCCCCAAGGCCGAGGTCGGCAGGCGCCTCGGCGCCGACGGCGCGCTCCTGTGGGAGCGGGCCGCGGGCGAGGCGACCCGCGTCCTGCGCCACGTCGAGCCCGCGAGGAGCTTCGCCGCGGAGTGGGCCTACGAGCCCCCGGTCGAGTCGACCGAGCCCCTGCTCTTCAAGCTGCGGCGATACGCCGAGCGGATCGCCCTCGAGCTGCGGGGCGCGGGCTTCGTCGCCGAGAAGCTCTCGCTCACGCTGCTCCTCGAGGACGAGACGGACCACCGCAGGGAGTTCCGCCTGCCGGAGCCGGGCGCCGACGTCGACGGGTGGCTGCGCGTCCTGAACTCGCACCTGGAGGGGGTCCGGACGGACGCCCGCGTCGCGGGCGTGCGTCTCGTCGCCGCGCCGGCGCGGCCCCCAGAGAGGCAGGAGGGGCTGTTCGACACGGGCCTGCGCGACCCGGCCTCGTTCTGGGAGAACATCGCCCGCATCGCCGCGATCGTCGGCGACGACCGGGTCGGCACGCCGGCCTGCGCCGACACGCACCGCCCGGATGCGTTCACCATGGAGAGGCCGGCCGAGGCGGTCGCGCCGGCGCTGCGGGCGCCGGTGCATCCCGAGTACGGCCCCACGCTGAGGCGGTTCCGGCCGCCGTGGCCCGTGCGCGTCGCCTGCGACGCTGGCGCGCCCGCGCGGCTCGAGGGGGGGCGCCTGGGGGGGGAGGTGCGCGCGGCGCTCGGGCCCTGGATCTCCTCGGGCGGCTGGTGGCGGCCCGGGGCGTGGGCCGCCGAGACCTGGCAGGTCGAGCTTGCCGCCGGGGGCGTCTACCAGCTGGCGCGCACCGCGGACGGCTGGTGCGTCGAGGGGATGCTGGACTAGGACGGGCCCCATGCCGTACGTCGAACTCCACGCGCGCAGCGCGTTCTCGTTCCTGCGCGCCGGCTCGCTGCCCGAGTCCCTGGTCGCCGAGGCCGCGCGCCTGGAGATCCCCGCCGTCGCGCTCTGCGACCGCGACGGCGTGTACGGCGCCGTGCGGCTGCACATGTCCGGGAAGGAGGCCGGCGTCCGGGCGCTCGTCGGCTCCGAGCTCACGATGGAGGACGGCAGCGTCGTGCCCGTCCTCGTCGCCACGCGGGCGGGTTACCGGGGGCTGTGCCGGCTCCTGAGCACGGCCCACCTGAGGGCCGAGAAGGGGGAGGGGAGGGTCGCGTGGGCGGAGCTCGCCGGCGCGACCGAGGGGCTGATCGCGCTCACCGGCGACGAGGAGGGCCCCATGCGGCGGGCGTGGGCCGGGGGCGGCGCGGCCGCGGCCGCCGCGGCGGGCTCGAGGCTCTCCGCGGCCTTCGGGCCCGACAGGCTCTATGTCGAGCTACAGCGCCACAGGATCCCCGGTGAGGAGCGCTGCAACGCCTTCCTCGCCGACTGGGCGCGCGCCATGGGGCTGCCGGTCGTCGCCACGAACGGCGTCCTCCACGCGGCGCCCGAGGGCGGCGGGGTCGTCGACGTCTTCACGTGCCTGCGCCACCACACGACGCTGGACGCCGCGGGGCGAATGCTGGCCTTCAACCGCGAGCGCCACCTGAAGGGCCACGCCCAGATGGCGGAGCTGTTCCGGGACCTGCCCGAGGCGGTGGCGAACACCGCCCGGCTCGCCGAGCGGCTCGAGTACACGCTTGCGAACCTGGGCTACAGGTTCCCAGACCACCCGGTGCCGGCCGGCGAGTCGCAGGACTCGTACCTGAAGAAGATGACGTACTTCGGGGCCCAGCAGCGCTACGGCAGCGTCGTGGGCGACGTGCGGCGCCAGCTCGAGCGCGAGCTGGCCCTCATCGCGAAGCTCGGCTTCAGCGGGTACTTCCTCTTCGTGTGGGACCTGTGCTCCTTCGCGCGCGACCGCGGGTCGCTTGTCCAGGGCAGGGGGAGCGCCGCCAACAGCGCGGTGTGCTACTCCCTGGGGATCACGGCCGTCGACCCGATCGAGAGCAAGCTGCTGTTCGAGCGGTTCCTCTCGGAGGGGCGCACGGACTGGCCCGACATCGACCTTGACCTTCCCAGCGGCGACCGGAGGGAGGAGCTCATCCAGGAGGTGTACCGTCGGTACGGCCGCAGGGGCGCGGCGATGACCGCGAACGTGATCACCTACAGGGGCCGCAGCACGATCCGCGAGGTGGGCAAGGTTCTTGGGTTCCCGGACGACGCCCTCGACCGATTCTCGAGCCTCTACCACGGCGGCGACCTGCCGCAGACGCTCGAGCTGGGGCAGCAGCTGCGCATGGCGGGGGTGCCCGACGCGCACCCGAGGCTCGGCGCGCTCGTCGACGCCTGCAACCGTGTCCGCGGCCTGCCGCGCCACCTCGGCCAGCACTCGGGCGGGATGGTGTTCAGCACGGAGGGCCTGGACCAGTTCGTGCCGCTCGAGAACGCGCGGATGCCGGGGCGCTCGGTCCTGCAGTGGGACAAGAGCGACATCGAGGACATGGGGCTCCTCAAGGTGGACCTGCTCGGGCTCGGGATGATGGCCGCCCTCCAGGACGCGGTGGAGATCTGCGCCAGGCGCGGCCAGCCGGTGGACCTCGCGCGGCTCCCCAAGGACGACCCCGCGGTCTTCAGGATGATGCAGGAGGCCGACACCATCGGGATATTCCAGATCGAGAGCCGGGCGCAGATGTCGACGCTCCCGCGGATGAAGCCGGAGAACTTCTACGACCTGGCCATCGAGGTCGCGATCATCCGCCCCGGGCCGATCCAGGGCGACGCCGTCAACCCCTACCTGAAGCGCCGAGCCGGGGAGGAGCCGGTGACGTATCCCGACGAGCGGGCGAGGCCGATCCTCGAGCGGACGCTCGGGGTGGTGCTCTTCCAGGAGCAGATCCTGCGGCTCGCGATGGAGCTCGGCAGCTTCACGGCCGCCGAGGCGGACGAGCTCCGCAGGGCGATCGGGTTCACGCGCTCCCAGGAGCGGCTCGACCGGATGAAGGCGCGGCTCGAGGTCGCGTTCAGGGCCAACGGCGTCAGCGAGCCGGCCGTCGCATACCTGATCAAGTCGCTCGCCTCGTTCGCGCTCTACGGGTTCCCGGAGTCGCACGCGATCAGCTTCGCGCTGATCGCGTACTCGAGCGCGTGGCTCAAGGTGCACAGGCCGGCCGCGTTCTACGCGTCGCTCCTCAACTGCCAGCCGATGGGGTTCTACTCGCCGGCGAGCCTCGTCCAGGACGGCCGGCGCCACGGCATCGCGTTCCTGCCCGCCTGCGTCCAAACCTCCGATGCGAAATGCCACGTGGACTCGGACACGACCGTCCGGCTGGGGATCGGGAGCGTGCGGGGCGTGCGCGGCTCGGCGCTCGAGTCGATGATCGCCGCCCGAGGCGAGCGGCCGTTCGCCTCGCTCGCCGACTTCCTGCGGCGCACGCAGTTCAGCGCGGCCGAGCGCCGGGTGCTGGCGGGCGCGGGCGCGCTCAACGCCCTCGCGGACCACCGGCGGGCCGCGCTGTGGCGCGTCGAGGCCTTCCAGGGCGGCGACGACCTCTTCCGGCAGGCCCCGGATGCCGACGAGGACGCCTTGTCGCCGCTCGAGCGGATGACGCTCATCGAGCGGCTGCAGGCCGACTACGTGCACCTGTCGCTGACGACCGGGGCGCACCCCATGCGGCTCGCGCGCCCGATGCTGCAGGGCGTGCGGGCCGCCGGGGAGCTGAAGGACGTCCGCGCGGGGGAGCGCGTGAAGGTCTGCGGGTCGGTCATCACGCGCCAGCGGCCGGGGACCGCGAAGGGGTTCTGCTTCATCACGCTTGAGGACGAGACGGGGCTTGCGAACGCGATCGTGCGGCCGCGCCTCTTCGAGGAGGCGCGCCTCCTCATCAACCTGGAGCCCGCGCTGCTCATAACCGGCCGCCTGCAGAACGAGAAGGGGGTCATCCACGTCATGGCCGAGGAGATAGCGGGAATGCCCGACCTGGGCCTGCCCGAGCAGGCGTCGCACGACTACCACTGAGGACCCGGCGTTGCATCCCCGGCGGGGCGCGGCTCGTATCAGGAGGGATGAAGCGCCGACTGCTGCTTGCCGCCCTCCTTGCCCTCGCGGGCGGGGGCGCGCGCGCTGCCGACGGGATCGCGTGGCAGCCCTGGTCGGCCGGGGCCTTCGCGCAGGCGAAGAGGGAGAACAAGTTCGTGATCATGGACCTCGAGGCGGTGTGGTGCCACTGGTGCCACGTCATGGACGAGACCACCTACAGGGACCCCGGGGTAATCTCGCTCCTGGGCGCGCGCTACATCGCCGTCCGCGTCGACCAGGATTCCCGGCCCGACCTCTCGAACAAGTACGAGGATTATGGCTGGCCGGCGACCATCGTCTTCGCGGCCGACGGGAGCGAGATCGTCCGGCGCCGCGGGTACATGGACCCCGCCGAGATGGCGTCGATGCTCCAGGCGATCATCGACGATCCCTCCCCCGGGCCGTCGGTCACCTCGCTGCCGGCCGGAAGGGGCGCGGCGGCTGCGGCTGCGCCCGACGCCACGGCGGCGGAGCTCCAGAGGCGGCTCGTGTCCGGCTACGACCGCACGATCGGGGGCTGGAGCACCGAGCACCGGTTCCTCGACGCCGCCAACGTCGAGTACTGCCTGCGCGCCGCGTCCCGCGGGGACGCGGAGGCCGGCGCGATCGCCCGCGACATGCTGCGCCTGCAGGTCCAGCTCCTCGATCCTGCCTGGGGCGGCGTCTACCAGTACTCGGCCGCCGGGGACTGGGTTCATCCGCATTTTGAGAAGATCATGTCGATGCAGGCCGACGACCTGCGGATCTATTCCCTGTCGGCCGCGCTCTGGCCCGACTGGGGATACTGGGCCGAGGCGGGAGGAATCGCGCGCTACCTGAAGGGATTCCTGCAGAGCCCCGACGGCTCCTTCTACACGAGCCAGGACGCCGACCTCGTCCCGGGCGAGCACGCGGCGGAATACTTCTCGCTCGGGGACGCGGGCCGCCGGGCGCGCGGCATCCCGCGGGTCGACACGCACCGCTACGCCCGGGAGAACGGCTGGGCCATCGCCGCCCTCTGCGCCTATTCCGCGGCGACGGGGGAGCCGGCGCCGCTCGGGGACGCCGTGAGGGCCGCGGGGTGGGTGGTCGAGGAGCGCCCGCTCCCGGGCGGCGGATTCCGGCACGACGCGGCCGACGCGGCCGGCCCGTTCCTCGGGGACACGCTCGCGATGGGCTCGGCCTTCCTGGCTCTCTACCAGGCGACGGGCGACGCGGCCTGGCTCGGCCGCGCCGAGGCCGCCGCCGACTTCGTGCGGGCCCATTTCGGCAGGGGAGCCGATGCCGGATTCGCCTCATCGGACACGCAGGCGCAGTCGTTCCCGGCGCCTCTGCCGGAGTTTGACGAGTCGGTCGCGCTGGCGCGGTTCGCAAACCTGCTCGGGCACGCCTCGGGCCGGCCTGGCGACCACGCCATGGCGGAATCGGCGCTGCGCTGGGCCTCGTCCCCGGAGAACGCGGGGCGCCGCGGAGCCTACACCGGCGGCCTCCTGCTGGCGGGCGAGGAGCTGCGCACGGAGCCCCTCCACGTCACGGTCGTCGGGGGGAAGGACGACCCCGCGGCCCGGGCGATGTTTGCCGCGGCCAGCCGGGCCCCGACCGCCTACAGGCTTGTCGAGTGGTGGGACAGGCGCGAGGGGCCCCCTCCGCGCGGCGAGTCCATATTCCCCGACCTTGACCGGTCGGCCGCCTACCTTTGCGCAAACGGGGCCTGCTCCGCCCCGATCCCCGACGCCGCGGCCTTGTCCGGGCGCCTCGCAAAGGCCGTGGCGGCTTCGGGCCGGGAATAAGCCGCGCTTGATATTTAGGAGGGCCGGATCCATTCCTTGGGCCGCCCTGGCTCCAGGAAAGCAGCCCCGGGCGCCCAACCCCATGAACCCGATCCGCGTCATTTTCGCCGCGTCGTTGCTTCTATCCGGCAGCTCCCTCTCGAGGGCCGCCGGCGACGCCCCCCAGGGGCTGCCGCGGAGCACGCCCGAGGAGCAGGGCATCCCCTCGTCCGCGATCCTCGGCTTCGTCGAGGGGGCCGAGCAGAAGGTCAGCGCCGTGCACAGCTTCATGCTCGTGCGCCACGGCCACGTCGTCGCCGAGGGCTGGTGGTCACCCTACGCCGCCGACGAGCCGCACGTGCTCTTCTCGCTCAGCAAGAGCTTCACATCGACGGCGGTCGGCCTGGCGATCTCCGAGGGGAAGCTGAGCCTCGACGACTCGCTGCTGAAGATTTTCCCCGACGAGGCGCCCGCGCACCCGAGCAAGAATCTCGAATCCATGCGCGTGCGGGACCTGCTCAGGATGTCGAGCGGCCAGAGGGCCGACGACATAAAGGATTTCCCGTTCACGGGGAAGGAGGACCTGGTCAGGGCCTTCCTGGAGATCCCCGTGCCCGACGTTCCCGGGACGCATTTCGTGTACAACACCGCCGCGACCTACATCCTGTCGGCGGCCGTCCAAAAGGTGACGGGACAGACGGTGCGGGACTACCTGCAGTCCCGACTGTTCGAGCCGCTCGGCATAGAAAAGCCGAGATGGGATGAAAGCGCCCAGGGGGTCTCGCTCGGGGGGTTCGGGCTGAACCTGCGCACCGAGGACATAGCCCGCTTCGGCCAGCTCTACCTGCAGAAGGGGCAGTGGCAGGGCAGGCAGCTTGTCCCCTCGGCCTGGGTCGAGGAGGCGACCTCGATGCAGACGGCCAACGGAAGCGATCCCACGAGCGACTGGAACCAGGGGTACGGCTATCAGTTCTGGCGCTGCCGTCACGGATTCTACCGGGGCGACGGGGCATTCGGGCAGTTCTGCATCGTGATGCCGCAGTATGACGCCGTGATCGCGATCACCAGCGGGACGGGGGACATGCAGGCGGTCATGAACCTGGTCTGGGACAGGATCGTCCCGGCGCTCGGCGACCCCGCGCTGCCCGCCGATCCCGAGTCCGACCGCAGGCTTGCCGAGAAGCTCGCGAGCCTGAGCCTCCCGAGGCAGGCCGGCCAGGTCTCGTCGCCGACGGCGGACAGGGTCGCGGGGAAGACCTTCACGTTCCCCGAGAATCCCCAGCATATCGAGGCGCTCTCGCTGAAATCTGCCGGGGACGGGGCCGGGACCTCGCTCACGATCCGAGTCGCGGGAATCGACCAGCACATCGAGTGCGGGCAGGGCTCGTGGACGAAGGGCTCGGTCACCCTGGACACGGGCGAGGTCGTTCCCATCGCCGCGAGCGGGGCCTGGAGCAGCGGCGACACCTACAGCGTGAAACTTGTCCGCTACAGGACACCCTTCTCCACGGATTATGACGCGCGGTTCACGGGCGACGGGGTGGTGCTCGAGGCGATGGACAACGTGGGCCTGACCCAACCCGTGCGCGTGCGCCTGATGGGCACCGCGCGGCCCTAGGCCCCAGGTCAGAGCCTCACCTGAAGGCCGACATACGTCAGGAGCGACGTCCGCGGCCCCAGCGAGTCGCGCGCGTCGCTGCCAATGGCCAGGAGGAGCGTCGCGTGCTCGGAGAAGTCATAGCGCGTCCCCGCGTTCAGGATGATTTCGCTGCGCCCAAGCCCGTCGGAGGCGGTCACGTGGACCTCGGCGTCCAGCTCCCAGCCCTTGGCGACCTCGTGGCCGAGGCAAAGCCCGCCCATCCAGCTCCGCTCGTCCCGCGCCGAGCTGAACGTGTGGCCGAAATCCACGTTGACCGAGACGGGGCCAAGGTCCCTGCGCACCTCGAAGGGCAGCAGGAAGGTCGTGTTGGGGTCCGCGGCGCCCCTTTGGTCCGAGTCCGATGCCTGGTTTGGGAACGTGATCCTCGGGTACATGGACACCTGAAGGCCCGTCTCACCGGCGTCATAGAAGCGCCATTTCACGGCGAGCTGCGAGTCGCTCATGCCGCCCTGCGCGGGCTGGCCGGAGTCGCGCAGCTCGTTCCAGGAACCCTGGTAGTTGAGCTGGATCCGGTCCCCGACCCCGTAGTTGGCGTCGAGAAGCGGCAGCCCGAGGAGCGTCGAGCCGGGCTCCTGCTGGTCGGTCCATTCCACGTTGATCTCCCAGTGCCCGTTGCCCGGCGTCCCGGGGTCGTCGGTGATCATGGGAGGCCCCCCCTGTGCCCGCAGTCCCGCCGCCGCGGCGAGCGAGACGAGGACGACGAGGAAGGCTCTTGAGAGGGCGCTTATTCGCCCATAACGGCCCCGAATCCCGCCCCGGTAAACCCCGAACTTGCGCGCCCCGCGCCGGGAGGGCTCACGCTCCCGTGAAGACGCCCACGGCGTCGTGCATGGCGCCGGGCAGCCCGTAGATGTCCAGGACCGTGATCACGAGGCAGGAGGCCCAGCCGGCGCCGAGCAGGAAGCCGCCGATCTTCCCGTCGCCCATGAGCCTTCTCGAACCCGCAAAGCAGAGTAGGGGAACCATCGCCAGCGGCAGCTGGAGCGCGAGGACCACCTGGCTGAGCGTGAGGAGGTCGGTCACGCTTCCCTGGCCCCTGAGCGCGATCAGCACGATGGCCGGGATGATGGCGCAGAGCCGCGTGGCCAGGCGGCGCATCCAGGGGGGGATCGTCCAGTGCATGAAGCCCTCCATCACGACCTGACCCGCGAGGGTGCCGGTGATCGTGCTGCTCTGGCCGCTCGCGAGGAGCGCCACCGCGAAGAGGAGGCTGGCGGCCGCCTTTCCGACGAGCGGGGCCAGGGTCACGTAGGCGATCTGTATCCAGTCGGCGTCGGATGTGAACGCGATCACCTGGCCGGACGGGAGAGCGACCTTGTCGTGGCCGTAGAACACCACGGCGGCGAGGACGAGGATGGCCGCATTGACGAAGAACGCGACCGAGAGCGCGACCGTGGTGTCGATCGTGTTGTAGCGCACGGCCCGCAGCATCGAGGCGGCGCCCGACGTCAGCTTCCGGGTCTGGACGAGCGCGGAGTGCAGGTAGAGGTTGTGGGGCATCACCGTGGCGCCGATGATGCCGATGGCCAGGTAGACCAGGTCCTTGCTGCGGAAGAATGCGGGCAGGTCGGGGGCGACGAGCCAGCGTGCCATCTCATGGAAGTTGGGCTGCGTCTGCGGCAGGACGAAGATCTCGAGGAAATAGCAGATCCCGATCGTCGCGATCAGGACCAGGACCACGGCCTCGATCAGGCGCATGCCGAACCGCTGCAGGGAAAGGAGCACCAGCACGTCGAAAGACGTTATGATGACGGCGGCCAGCAGCGAGAGGCGGGGAAAGAGCAGGTGGAGCGCGACGGCGCTCCCCAGGACCTCGGCGAGGTCGCAGGCGGCGATGGCGACCTCGCAGCTCAGGTAGTTGGGCCAGCGGGTCCATGCGGGAAGGTGGTCGCGGCAGCACTGGGCCAGGTCCTTTCCGGTGGCGAGCCCCAGGCGCGCGGAAATGACCTGCAGGAAGATCGCCATCAGGCTGGAGAGGCCGACGACCCAGAGGAGCGCATACTTGTACTGGGCGCCCGCCTGCAGGTCGGTCGCCCAGTTTCCGGGGTCCATGTAGCCGACGCTCACGAGCAGCGCCGGTCCCGCGAAGGCGAGGTACTGGCGCCAGGGCCGCGCCGTATGGGCCGGCACCACCACGCTCCCATGGAAGCCCTCCAGCGAGATGGCCCGCACCGGGGCGGCCTTTTGGGCCACCTGTGGTTGATCGACAGAATCTATGATTGCGATATGTAGAAATATCCTATTTGAGTAGTCAAAGACAAATTACATTTGTCTTCAAAATACTTCCGGGATTACCTGCAGCTATGCCGACGAGCACGGTTGAAAACTACCTCAAGGCCATACTCGTCCGCTCGTCCGACGGGGGCTCGATCGTGTCCACCGGGGCGCTTGCCGAGGCGCTTGGCGTCACCCCGGGGACGATAACCACCATGGTGAAGTCGATGGCGGCCCGCGGGCTCCTGGAGCACCAGCCCCGCGAGGGGGTCCGCCTGACCGAGGAGGGCCGGGCGCACGCGCTCGCGGTCGTGCGCAAGCACCGGCTCGTGGAGACCTTCCTCGTGCAGATGCTGAAGATGGACTGGAAGGAGGTCCACGAGGAGGCAGAGGCCCTCGAGCACGCGATCTCGGACCGGGTGCTGCTGCGGATCGACGCCCTCCTCGGCCATCCCGTCACGGACCCCCACGGCGACCCGATTCCCAGCCGCAAGTCGCCGCTTCTGGACCGGGGAAAGGGCGTCACGCTGGCGACCTGCGACACGCAGCGGCAGCTCCGCGTCGAGCGCATCCTGGACCAGAGCCCGCCCTTCCTGGAATTCATACAGAAGACCGGGCTGAAGCCGGGGGCCCGCGTGCGTGTCAGGGAGCGCGACCCCGCGGGCGGGGTCGTCCGGTGCGAGCTCAGGGAGGGGGAGGCCACCCTCGGCCTTCCCGAGGCGGCCAAGATCGAGGTCGGGGCCTCGTGAGCTGCCCTCCTAGCGCACCTCGAACGTGAAGAAGTCGCGGTAGAGCACGATCTTGAAGTCGCCCGTGTCCTTCACGTAGCACCTGACGTCGTAGCTGCCGGGCCTGAGGAACACGCCGAGGCTGGCTTCGTAGCGGCCGTGCGCGTCCGTCCTCACGACCAGGAAGTCGTAGTACCTCTCCTGCGGGTTGCCCGGGACCGGGGAGGCGAGCAGGCCGTTGCCCGCCCTCTGCGGATTCCCGTTCAGGGTCAGGATGTAGTCGTGGTCGGGCAGCAGGTTCTCGAGCGCGAGGTGGCACGCGAATCCACCGGGGAACGAGGGATGGAACTGGATCCTGCCGCGGGTCTGCGCGCTCACGGTCTTTCCCCATTCCGGCGGACTGACAAGGTCGAGGGCGCGCTCCAGCGGAGCCGGCCGCGCCAGGTCCGCCTTGAAGCCCTCGAAGAAGGCCGCCCGGTCGGCCTCCCTCGGCCCCGCCGGGACCGGGGGGGCGTCAATGACGTAGAAATCACGCTCCCCGAAGACCACGATCTCGCCAGCGGACAGCCCCTTGCCGGGGGTCAGCAGGGGGAGGGCGAGGAGGAGCGTCAGCCGATGCTTCATGGGGGACCCGGCATCATGGGCAAAGCCGTCGGCCGGTCCATTGCAAAGGAGGCCGGGGCGGGCCCGGCCCCGGGGCGGATCGCGTCAGTTCCTGCTTCCCGGATGGGCCCCTGAGAACTCGGTCCTCTCGTGGTCGAGGACGCTCTGGAGAAGCTGGTTGTCGACGGTGGACTCCGGGGCGGGCGCAAGGCTCGCCGCCGTCGTTGCCACTGCGCCGGACGTCCTCGCGAGCGTCGCCTCGACTATCTTTGGCTCCCCGATGTTTTTTCCGAAGTACATGGCGCCCTTCCCTATGAGGGCCGGGATCACCTCGTCCAGGTCGCCGCTCGTCTCGAGGGTGCTCAGCTTGACCTTCCATACGGGTTTCGCCTCGTGGTTCAGGGCGAAGCCCCGGTAGTCGAAGGCCGAGACGATGACGAATATGCGCGGGCGGCTCGCGTTCTGGGCCACGGTTTCCGTCGGCCCCACGAGCAGCACCGGAGACGAGGCGCTCATGTCGGTCCCGTCGGCCTTCTGGCGTCCCAGGATGTGGTTTTCCACCTCCGCGCCCAGAACGTCCGTGCTCACTAGCCTGAGGCGCGCGTCGAGGTTCGACCGGACGCCGTACTTGAGGCGGATCTCCTCGCGGTCGAGCCTGAGCACGCCCCAGAAATAGGTCAGCAGGATGGACGGCGAGGCCCGGCTCGCCTCGAATCCCTGCCCCTTTAGGGCGTCAAAGAGCGCCTGGCGGACTTGGTCGGCCGACGGGGGGTTCTCGCCGGCGATCGCGTCGCCGGCCTCGATGTAGCCGCCGTCGACGGCGCAGTACGGCACCGGGACAATCTGCGAGGCCGGGGCGTCCTTTGACGTCTCGGCGACGACAAGCATTTCAAAGTTGTTGGAAAACAGGCCTGCTTTCGCCAGCGGGCAGAATGCGGCGGCCGTGACGGCGACGAGGCCAAGCGAGGTCCAGGGGGATGTTTTCATGGGGGCGGGTTTTGATTGTGACGGGTGCGCTTGCGGCTGGGCCCTATTCGGGACCACTCACTTATACGTGCTGTCTGGCTCGACGGATGAAACGAACTTTGGTTCCTGGGATCGGCCGGCCGCATGCCGTCCCCGCGAAACCCCGTAGTTCATGGAGTTGCGTTCGCGCGGCTGGTTCCCGGCGGTTCCGCCGCCTCGCCGGCCCGGAGGAGGCTGCCGACCTCCCGCAGCCGCTGCAGCTGCGGCCCTGAGATCAGTCCCTCCGGGTCGGGGGGCACATCGAGCAGGTAATTGGCATTGCGTTGATTGCACGCCCGGATCTTGGCCACGATGTCCCGGGCCGCCTGCAGGTCCGAGGGCTCCGGTGACTCCCGCCAGAACCAGCGGGCGCCGGTTTGTATCGTGTCGCAGACCTCGGCGGGGAGCACATTGTCCGGCGGCGGCATCTCGGACTTCCAGGGATACTCGTAGCTGAGCACGCCCGAATCGCGGAGATTTCGCGCATTGTTGGCCACGATGATGCAGCGGGGCTGGAGCGACTTGAGGTAGGCCTGGATCTCGGGCCACCGGTCCCCGGTGTACTTGTTGGCGTACTGGTCGATCCAGAGCAGGTCCACCGGCCCGTAGTTCGTGAGCATTTCGGCCAGCTGGCGCTCCATGAACGCCACATAGTCGCCGCCGGCCTCCAACGGCAGGCCATGAAGATCCGGCATGTTCGGCGGGGGCGCGTTCCTGTGGGCCGCGTCCGAATAGTCCCCTGGAAAGCAGTAATAGAGCCCGACCTTGAGCCCGCGCGACCGGCAGGCGCCCACGAATTCCCGGAGGATGTCCCCCTTCCCGTTCCTGAAATTCCTGAAAAGCCTCATGTCCCGGTGCGTGACCGCGCTCTGGTACAGGGCGATGCCTTCGGTGTGCTTCACGGTCAGCACGAGGTAGGTCATGCCCGCCTCCCTGGCCGCATCAGCCCATTGTCCGCAGTCGAGCTTGGCCGGGTTGAACAGGCCGGGGTCCTCGTATCCACCCGCCCAGTCCGTGCCGGCGGATGTCGCCAGGTTGAAATGAATGAACATGCCGAACCGCCATTTCATGAAATCGCGCTGCTGGGCCGAGAGCGCGGCCGGCGGTGGGTCGGAGGCCGCCGGGGCCGGAAGCGCCGCCGGCGGGTACGCCATGAACGCGAGCGCTAGCAGGGCGGCCTTGAATCGCTGCATCGGGGTCACGGGTCGGGGTTGGGGCCGAGTAACTGCCCTGCGCGCGGAATTTGCAAGGAGGACGGCGGCCGGCCCCGCCTGTCAGGCACCCGTCAGCGAATCCTTGACCCGGGGCGCGCGAGCGGAGACGTTTTCCGCGTGAAATCAATACCCCTTGGCAGGATCCTTTCGGTTTGTCTTTTGTGCCTCGCGCCGGCCGCCTTCGCGTCGTCGGAGCCGCCGACCCCCGTCTCGTTGGGGGACAACACATATTCGATTACGTGCGAGGCATCGAACGCCTTCCACAGGGACCTCGACAAGCTGAAGGAAGACGCCACGGACGCGGCCAACAAGTACTGCGCCGACCAGGGCAAGCAGATGAAGCTGATCTCGCTGACCGGGAAGGTGCCGATGTTCGCGATGGGCTACGCCAAGGCCAAGATCGTGTTCAAGGCGCTCAATCCGGGTGATCCCGAACTGACGGCGCCGGTGGCGGCGTACGGCGGGCCCCCGGCATCCTATGGGCCAGCCCCGGCTGGGTATGCGGCGGCTCCGCAGACGTACGCGGCCGCCCCGGCGGCATATGCGGCGCCCGCACCATTGCCTCACCTGTCGACGGACGAGCTCTACAGCGAGCTCGTGAAGCTGGATGACCTCCGCAAGAAGGGCATCCTCAGCGACGACGAGTTCCAGGCCGAGAAGAAGAAGCTCCTGAGCCGGTCGAATTGAGGCGGTCGGCGGGCGCCCGGTTCGCCCGCGAACCGAGTCCCGTCAGAGGTTCAGCGTCGCCTGCACGTAGCAGTAGTTCGCGTCCTTCGACCCGACGACACGCAGCGACTGCTTAACGTAATCTCCCCTGAAGAAATGGCCGAGGCCGGCCTCGAGGAGAAGCCCGCGATGCACGGTCCATCCCCCGATGACGTCGACCTCCTGGCCGAGGTCCGAGCTGTAGCTGGGGTTGATCCCAAATCCCTTCCCGCTCCCGACCGCGGCCCCAGCGGTGTTCCTGGGGACTCCGGCAACGTTGTACCAGTAGTCGTTCGTCGTCTCGAGGTACTGCTGGTGGACGTCCAGGGCCACGCTGGTCGTGGACGTCGGCTTCGCCGTTACGTTGAACCGGTAGTCCACGATGTTCTGCAGGCTCGAGAGGTCCATCATACCGTAGAGACCGTGGTTGGACGGCAGCAGATTCTGGAATGTCTCGCTGTCCTTGTCCTTCGAATTTTGGTCGCCGGACGCCGCGCTCACGATCAGCGCCATCCTCGGGGTGAGGGGGACGTCCTTCCAGGTGTACCCTCCTTGGAGGATGAAGGCCCATGCGTTCTGGTCCAGCCTGGGCGCCGCCTTGGCGGCCGCGACGGTCGTCGCCGGGAAGACGGCGGTCCGGTCGCCGACCTGCCACATCGCCTCGATTCCGTAGTCCCACGGTCCCAGCGAGCCCGGCTTTGACTTGGTGTGGTAGCCGAGCGTGTAGAGGTCCTGGGGCGCGGTGAACCGGAAGGGAGCGGGCACAAGCGACCAGTTGTCGGTCACGATGCCCCTTGAGACGTTCCGGGCGAAGGCGTAGAGCTCGGTTACATTGTCCTTCGAGAGGCCGGGAAAGTCGAAATAGGCGCCCGAGAGCGTGTCCTGGGAATTGCCCGTCTCGAAATGGTCCCCCTCGACATACACGACATTGGCGGCGAACAGGTCGACACCGAAGAACGAGTCCTGATACCGCAGCTTCACCGCGTCGAACGTGTGCGGGATATTGAGCCAGAACGCGTTGCCGACGAGCCTCTGGTCGCCGTAGGTGAGCTCCTGCCTGCCCACCTTGATGGTGACCGGGAACTCCTTGAAGTTTCCGATAAGGAGATAGGCCATCTGCAGCTGGAAGGGGCCGTCATTCTCGGCCAGGTTCTTTCCGGCCGCCGTCGACGTGTACCGGTCGTCGCCTATCGAATAGCTCGACCTCGCCTCGACGACGAACGCGACCAGGTCGCCCTTGTAGGCAACGCGGGGCATGAGCCGGCTCAGCCAGTAATAGTTGCTGTTGTCGGTCGGCGAATTGGCGAAGAAGTCGAAGTTGGAGCCGGCATGGGTCGTTCCGGCGTCCTCCTTGTCCTCGTAGCGCAGCCGCTCGTTGACTCCGAAGTCCCAGCCCTTCAGGTCCGGGAAGGTGGAGATCAGATAGTCGTCGATCGCGCCCGGCACGGGCGCCGCCGGCGACGGCGGAACATACTGCGCGCACGCGGTCGCGGCGCTGAGGAGGAACAACAGGGTCTTGGTGGTGGTTCGCATGGTAGAGATTGCAGCTGTAAGGGACGTCAGCCCGGGAGGCGGATGACGCGTCCTCGGCTGATCTGGCATTTCGGTGAAACGACGGGAATGGGGTGTAGGGTTGGGAGCCTGGCGCGGCTTCCTTTGGGCGACTGGCCGGCGCCGGGAGGGTGTCTGCTCCGATTCGACGGTGAAATGAGCGCTGGGACGGCGCTTTGAAATCCATTTGTGGCTGGGCGCCAAAAGAATGGGGCGAGCGGCCGCGTTTGAGGGAGGATCGGCGCCCCCAAAGCGGTGCCCCCAGCGCCGGCGCCGGCGCTGGGGAGGGACAATACCCGGCTGACGGGCGAGCGCCCGAGTAACGCCGCTTAGAACCTGTACTGCAGCCCCGCCGCGAACACACTCTCCTCAAAGTCGCGGTACGACGGAGCGTATTTCGCGGGGAGCGAGCTCAGGCCGTTGCGGCCCTCGTCATAGTTGTAGGTCAGGCTCGCGATCAAATGGGGGGTGATTGCGTAGGTGACGCCCGACAAACCCTCGTAGTCAAAGTCAAGGCGCAGGCTGGGAGCCGAACCGGCCTGGTCGTTGCCCAGGGTGTAATTGTGCTCGAATAGCTTCGCACCCACGTCGAGCCCAAGCCGCTTGGTCGCATTCCAATGGTAGACCAGCGAATAGGTGTATTCCTCATAGGGAACGAGCCCCGTGCTGGAGACAAAGACGTAGTCCTTGTAGTTCAGCGTGAGCGACTGGTTCCGCGCGAAATTGGCCGTGACCGCCGCCTCGCCGTAAAAGCGGGTCGTATGCAGGTCGCTGATCGGGGTGTTGGGGTTGAAGTCTCGGAAATCCGGTCCGGCGGCCAGCTTCAAGGTCAGCCAGTCCAGTTTCCCCTCCAGGCCGAAGAGGAGCCTCTGGTAGTGGTTGGAGGACTCGTGCTGGTCACTGTTGATCGCCAGGGAATACTGCTGCTGATACTGGTATCCGTCGCGGTATCCGACCGTGAGCGCCCAGCCGGGCGCCAGCTTGAAGCCCAGGTCGGCGCCGACGTTCACGTCGTAGCGATCGATCCAGTCCTGATACCCCTTGTAGGGCGCCAGGGAATTGTTGAACAGGTAGGTGTTCATGTTGATGTAATTCAGCGCTGAGATTGCCCGCAGGAAGGCGTACGTCGTGTCATACTGAAGGAAGGCGGTGTAACGGTCCTGGTACTGGTTGCGCCGCTCGCGCGCAGGGGCGTGGGCCAGGCTGTTGCGGTACTTGTCATTCTGATTGGCGGCCGCGGTGGAGAGCTGGTTGAGCGCATAGATGGGCGCGAGCTTGCTGCCGTCGTTGTAGAGGAAGACGTTGTCAAAGCTGAAGGAAAGGTCGCCGGATTTCCCCTTCAACGTTGTGTACACGCGGTGCGCCGTGAAGTTCTCGCTCGACGCCTGGTTGTATATGGCCCTGTCGGGCTGGTAGATCAGTGAAAACGTCTGAATTGTCCCTGGGTCCGCTGCCACCAGGGACGAGAGGTTGAAGCCGAGCTTTAGCGAAAGCACGTCCACCCAGGAGGATTCGATGGGCAGGCCATTCCCGGACACCCTGAGCAGGTTGTCATCGTAGCTCTCTTTGACCCCAAATGACAGGTCGCTCAGCCACGCCGGTTTCGTCCACCCCGTGAAGCCGGCCACGCTTGTGTCGGTCACCGGGCCGTTGATTGGCGTGGCGCTGGTCTGCGAGGCGCTGAGCGGCGTGCTTCGTGTCGGCGTCACGAGGACCGGAGCCGAGGGCGCGGGAGTGGGTGCCGCCGCGCCTGCGTCGTCCGCGCGGGCGTTGCCCGCAAGGGCTGCCGTTGTGGCGGCGAGGAGGATCAATGTGGGAATTTTTGGGAGGCGCATGGCGTATGAATGTTGGTGCTTTGGCTGGCTCGGCTACGTTTGAGGTGCGGTTTCTACGATGTTAGTTATTGTCAGATAGGTTTTTGAGCTGAAATCGAGGCGGTACAATGCCATCAGGTTATAGTACATTAGATTAGTATGAATTGAGAAAAAGGGTTTGGCTGCCGATGCCAAGCAAATCCTTGACGAGATTTGTGTCATATTGGCCGGCCGTCCCGGTTCACTGCGCGCTATGCCGCCGGGTCTTCGATGGTCCGGCGCTCGCGCGTCGGCGCGGGGTCGTCGCCGGCCTTCTTCACTGCTTCGTCACGCTCACGCCACACAACCGTAACAAGAGACCGTTACAAAGCTAGGGTACCCAACCATCCACCGAACCATACCATGCCTCACAAGACGTCCCGCATATTCCTCGCAGCGCTCACAGCTGCAATTTTCACTGCAGGCTCGGCCTTCGCCCAGCAGGATCCCAACAAGGCGCTCATAGACCTTCTCGTGAAGAAGGGCGTCCTTAGCCAGCAGGACGTAGCAGACATGAGGGCTGAGCTGGCTGCCGAGGCCCAGGCGGCGCAGGCGCAGGCGCCCGCGCCTTCAACCACGACCACCACTTCCACCACGAATTCCGTCGTGGTCTCCCCGGCTGCGGGCGGCGCGCCCGGCTACAGTGGAGCGGCCAGCGCGGGTGTCCCGGTGAGCGGATCGGCCAGCTCGCCGCTGTCGTTCAGGATCGGGATCGCCGACTTCACCCCGTTCGGGTTCATGGACTTCACGGGGGTCTACAGGAGCGAAAACACGGGCGGCGCGATCGGATCGAGCTTTGGCAGCGTCCCCTTCTCGAACGGCTCCACCGGGCAGCTCTCCGAGACAAAGTTCAGCGCCCAGAACTCCCGCGTGGGCCTCCGGATCGACTCGACCGTGGGCGACACGAAGGTCCTCGGCTACCTGGAGACGGACTTCCTCGGCAACGCGGCGGCCAACCTTTACGTGACCAGCAATGCCGACACCCTGCGCATGCGGAATTATTTCGTGGACCTGAAAAACGGGCCCTTCGAGTTCCTCGCCGGCCAGGACTGGAGCCTCCTGACGCCCAACCGGGTGGGGCTTTCGCCGCTTCCCTCCGACATCTTCTACTCGAACGACATGGACACGAACTACCAGGCGGGTCTCACCTGGGCCAGGCAGCCGCAAGTTCGCCTGACGTACCACGCCACGGACGAGTTTGCCGTCGCGCTCTCTGTTGAGGACCCCGACCAGTACGTCGGAAGCGCGGTCGTCCTTCCGACGGCGTTCTCCGCGGGGGAGGTCGACACGACCGCCGCCTCGACGCAGCCGAACGTCTTCCCGGACATCATTGCCAAGGCGGCCTTCGACACGAAGGACGTGACCGGCCTTCCCTGGCACTTCGAGGTGGGCGGCCTCCTCAGCTCATACAAGGTCAACACCTACTCGTCGACGATCAACTCGAACTCGACCGAGGAGGGTGGCGGCGTCACCGCCGACGTGGACCTTGAGCTCGTCAAGGGCCTCAACTTCATCGGAACCGGCTTCTACAGCTACGGCGGCGGCCGCTACCTCCAGGGGCTGGCGCCCGACTTCATCATCAAGGCGCCCGACTCGACCGGCGCCTACGGCATCGGGCTCGTAAAGGCGTCCTCCGCCATCCTCGGCCTCGAATACAAGGTGGTGCCCAACGACACAATCTCCGCCTACTGGAGCCGGATTGATATCGGAAAGCGCTACAACAACCTCACGACCGGGGCCTACGTTGGCTACGGCTACCCCGGCTCGTCCAATTCCGACAACAAGTCGATCGAGGAGCTGACGCTAGCCAACACCTTCACGTTCTGGAAGAACCCGGCTTACGGCGCACTGCAGCTTATCGGCCAGGTCTCCTACGTGGATCGCGAGCCTTGGTACGTCGCTGCCAAACAGCCGAGCAGCGCGAACATGACCATGGTCTTCCTCGACCTGCGCTACGTTCTTCCCTGATCGACGGGCTGTCCCAAGGGACGAATTAAGCCGCCTGGTCGCCGCAGAAGCGCCAGGCGGCTTTTTCTTTCTGTCCGTGGGGACCCGGTCCGGGACTTGCCCGCATGTGGGGCGACGTCCTCGTTTGCCGCTTCATCCGGACGATTCACGGCCCGGATGGACCGCGGTTACGGGGGGAAGATTAAGCTTTTTTAATCATTTCTTCGCCGCCCCTTAATGAACTTAGTGTATGGTTCCCCCGATGGGAACCGTATGCGGATACTGATCGTGGAGGACGAGCGCAAGGTCGCCGAGATGGTCTCGCGGGGCCTGAAGGCCGAGCGCTATGCGGTTGACGTCGCGGACAACGGCGACACGGGCTGGGCCATGGCCCACACCTACGACTATGACCTGGTGGTACTGGACCTGGGCCTGCCCGGGATGGACGGCGCCGAGCTTCTGCGCCGCATCCGCGGCCGCAATTCCCGCATCCCCATACTGATCCTGACGGCTCGCGACGCGACGGCCTGCAAAGTCGACAGCTTCGAGGCCGGCGCGGACGACTATCTAACCAAGCCCTTCGCCTTCGCCGAGCTGGCGGTTCGGATCAAGGCGCTCCTGCGCCGCGGCGCGGCCGACCAGAGCAGCGTGATCCGTGTCGGGGACCTTGAGATCAACAGGCTGACCCAACAGGTCAGCCGCGCCGGGCAGCGGATCGAGCTCACCGCAAAGGAATACGCGCTGCTGGACTACCTTGCGACCCACCCCGGGCGGGTGCTTTCGCGGACGATGATCGTCGAGCACGTCTGGGACCAGAGCTTCGAGGGGCTCACCAACATCGTGGACGTCTACGTCAGGCATCTCAGGTCAAAGGTCGACGATCCGTTTCCCGTGAAGCTCATAAGGACGGTCCGCGGGTCGGGCTACAGGATAACCGACGAGGGGGCGCCGTGAACACGCGTTCGATCCGCTTCCGGCTCGCGGCCTGGCATGCGGTGCTCCTGACCGCGGTCTTCGCCCTTCTCGGGGGCCTGCTCTACGCCACCGTGAAGAGGTACCTGGACGACACGCTACTGGAGACCCAGGCCCGCCGCGCGCGCCAGATCGCCGGAACGCTCCTCGCGAACGCGCCGCGCACAGGCGAGGCCTATGTCGTCCGCGAGATCAAGGCCCTCTACGATCCCGAGCTGAGCGACCGCTTCATCCGCGTTACAAGGGGGGACGGCAGCGTCCTCTACGTCTCGGGCCCTCCGAACGACCAGAGCTTCGACCCCTCCAGGGTCCCCCCCGCCGGGGCCGGGCACGCCGCGGAGTTCACGCGGCTGGAGAGGCTTGGCGACGGCGGTTCGGTGCTGATCGCCGCCTTCAGGGAGGAGGCGGCGCAGGGCGGAACGTACCTCGTGGAAGTGGGCACATCGGCCGGGCCCGTGGACCGCCTCGCGCGGCACATCCTCGAGCTCCTCGCCCTGGGTATCCCGCTTGTCATCGCCGTGGCGGCGGCGGGGGGGTACCTCCTTGCGAGGCAGGCCCTCAAGCCCGTGGAGGAGATCGCCTGGAAGGCGGCGATCATCACCCAGCACAACCTGAGCGAGCGCCTGCCCGTAGCCCGCACCGGGGATGAGCTGGAGCGCCTGTCGTCCGCGCTCAACCTCATGATCACACGCCTCGACGAGGCATTCGGGACTTCAAAGCGCTTTGTCGCCGACGCCTCCCATGAGCTGAGGACGCCGCTGACGGTCATACAGGGCGAGCTCGAGAACCTCGCCGCCGACCCGCAGCTGCCCGCGGAGCTCAGGGACCGCGTCGGGAGCACGCTCGAGGAGGTCGAGCGCCTTGGGAAGATAGTCCAGAAGCTGTTTGCTCTCTCGCGCCTCGACGCCGGCGAGGCGCAGGCGGAGTGGGTCAGGCTGGACCTGGCGGCGCTGGTTTCGGCGACCGCCGACCAGATGCTTCTCCTGGCCGAGGACCGGAATATCAAGGTCACGCGCGAGGCGGGGGAGCCCGTCCATGTCATGGGAGACCGTGCGCGCCTGAAGCAGGTCGTCGTCAACCTCATCGACAATGCCGTCAAGTACACGCCTCCGGGCGGGACCGTGCGGCTCAAGGTGCACAGGGATTCGACCCACGGGATCATAGAGGTCGCGGACACCGGCGTCGGGATCCCGCCGGAGGCCGTGCCGCTGGTATTCGAGCGGTTCTTCCGCGTCGACCGCGAGCGGTCGACGGGCGAGGGAGGGGCGGGCCTCGGGCTTGCGATCGTCAAGTCGATATGCGCCGCCCACGGCGGCAGGGTTGACGTAGAGAGCGTTGTAGGCTCGGGAAGCCGATTTTCTGTGATTTTGCCGCTAGCGGCGGTCTAAAGATGAATTCCCATATCAAGACCTCCCCAAGAATGGCCAAGATCGTCGAAAAAATCGGTCGCGGGGCGGCTCTCGCGGGCCTGATGGCCGCGCAGCTTGCGGCGGCCCTTGCGCTCGCGGGATGCGGAGCGGGCAACGGGAAAGCCGAGGTCCACACGGTTGCGGTGGCAAGGACGGACAGGACCCGCCTCTCCAACTCGATGACGTTCCAGGGGGAATTCTACCCGTTTCAGGACGTGATGATCCACGCAAAGGTGTCCGGCTATGTGAACCCGATCCGGGTCGACATCGGCGACCGCGTCAAGGCGGGCGATCTCCTGGCCACGCTCGAGGTGCCGGAGCTGAAGGACCAGCTTGCGGGGGCCGACGCTTCGGCCCGGCGGGCCGACGCTGAGCACTCGATCGCCCATCTCAACTACCAGAGGCTTGTGGACGTGAACAAGAGCCAGCCGAACCTTGTCGCACAGCAGGACCTTGACGATGCCCACGAGAAGGACAGCGCCACCGAGGCGGCCCAGGCTACGGCGCATGCGGAGGCCGACAGGTTCAGGACGCTGTCGGACTACACGCGGGTGCTGGCTCCCTTCGACGGCGTGATCACGAAACGGTTCGTCGACAACGGCACGCTTGTCGAGGCCGGCACTTCGTCCAACACGGGCCCCGTCGTGGAACTGGCCCAGAGCGACCTGTTACGGCTCCGGTTTCCGGTCCCGGAGGCGGAGACGCCCCTTGTGCAGGTAGGCGGCGATGTCGGGATTTCCGTCGATGCCCTTCACAGGGCGTTCACGGGAAGGATCGCGCGCGACTCATGGGACATCGACCGGTCCACGCGCACGATGATTGTGGAGGTGGACGTCTCGAATCCGGAGGGCGCCTTCAAGGCCGGGATGTACGCCTCGGTCACGCTTTCGGTGCAGGACGCCGCAGGCGTCCTTGCCGTGCCCCTCCAGGCCCTTTCATCCGGAGACGCCCCGACGGTCCTCGTGGTGAGGAGCGACAACACGGTCGAGGAGCGGGCGGTCGTCGTCGGCATGCGCACCGCCTCGCTCGCGGAGATCCGGTCCGGCCTCTCCGAGGGGGATCTCGTTGTGGTCGGCGACCGCTCCGGGCTCGCGCCCGGGACAGCCGTCTCGCCGAAGCTGGTCGACTCGTCCGCGGCGGAATAGCGCGCGAAACAGCCTATGAACCCAAATCTGCCCCCGCAGTTGCTCCGCGAACTCGGGGAGTTCGACACCTGCACGATCGCCAACGCCGTCGACACGCTGAGGGTCAGGCTTCCAAACGAGGGGTTCACCGGCCCAGGCATCACATGCAGGACCAAGGCGCTTCCTCCCATGGTGGGAGTGGCCGTCACGCTGAAGATACGCTCGTCCGATCCCTCCATGAAGCCGGCCTTCTACCTCGAGCGACCGGATTGGTGGGAGAAGATGGAGGACGCCCCGTTCCCAAGAGTCCTGGTCATCGAGGACGTGGACGCCCACCCGGGAAGAGGGTCCCTCGTGGGCCCCGTCCACGGGTGCATCATCAAGGCCCTCGGGTTTGTCGGGGTGGTCACGACAGGCGCGATCAGGGGCAGCAGGCAGTTCTCCGAGATAGGCCTGCACGCGTTCTCTGGCAACGTCTCGCCCGCGCATGCCTTCGGCCACGTCATCGAGATGGGCGGCCCGGTCAGGGTCGCCGGAGCGCAGATCACGCCGGGCGAGATCATCCACGGGGACCACGACGGCATCGTGAGCCTCCCGGCGGAGATCGCCGGAAAGATTCCGGACGCGGCAACGCGCGTCGTCGAGCGCGAGCGCGCAATATGCGAGTACTGCGGCAGCCGCGGTTTTTCCCGCGAGAAGCTGAGGGGCGTCATAGGCGCGGACCCGAGCCGGTGGTAGGGGAACATAGGTCACAGCAGAGGGACCAGCGCCGCCATGTCACGATTCTCGATCCGATACCCCTATCTCATCGTCGTCTTATGCCTCATCGTGGGCGTGGTGGGCGTCTCGAGCGTCGTGCGGATGCCGGTGGACCTCTTCCCTCCCATCAACATCCCGGTGGTCGTGGTGGCGACCTTCTACTCCGGGATGCCGCCGGAGCAGATCGAGAACGACATAACGGGCACGTTTGAGCGGTTCTTCACGCTTGCCAGCGGAATCAACCACATCGAGTCGAGGTCCCTGCCCGGGATCAGCCTGATCAAGATCTACTTCCAGCCCGGGACAAACGCCGACTCCGACGTCACAAGCATAACGAATCTCGCGATGGCGAACCTTAGGCGGCTGCCGCCGGGGACGCTGCCCCCCGTCGTGCTGAAGTTCGACGCGTCGAGCCTTCCTGTCTGCCTCATCACGCTGAAGGGCCAGGGCCTCAACCAGGCCGAGCTTCACGACGTCGGCCAGTACAACGTCCGCAACCAGGTCGCCAGCGTGCCCGGCTGCGCGATCCCGCCCCCGTTCGGCGGAAAGCTGAGGCAGATCCAGATCTACGTCGACCCGGTCAAGATGGAGGCTCGGCAGCTGAGCCTGATGGACATCGCCCGCGCGGTGAACGACGCCAACCTCATCCTTCCGGCCGGCGACGTGAAGATCGGCCCCTTCGACTACAACCTCTACACGAACAGCCAGCTCAACACGGTCGCCGAGATAAACAACCTCCCGCTGAAGATGTTCAACGGCGCCCCGGTCCTTGTCGCCGACATCGGCAAGGCGGTGGACGACTCGGCGATCCAGACCAACATCGTGCGGATTGACGGGCAGCGCTCGGTGTATCTGCCGATCCTGAAGTCCAGCGCCGAGGCGAACACGATCGCCGTCGTCGACGGGATAAGGGATGCGGTGTCAAGGCTGATCGACATCCCGAAGTCGCTCGTGACCAGCGTCGTCTTCGACCAGTCGGTCTTCGTGAGGACGGCGATCGAGAACCTGATCGACGAGGGGGTCATCGGGCTCCTCCTCACCGGCCTGATGATCCTCGTCTTCCTGGGAAACGTCCGCGCGACGTTCGCGGTCTTCCTGTCGATCCCGCTTTCCGCGCTCGCCGCCTTCATTGCGCTCCAGATGGGGGGCAGCTCGGTGAACGCTATGATCCTGGGGGGGTTCGCCCTGGTGTTCTCCCGGCTGATCGACAACTCCGTGATCGTGCTGGAGAACATATTCCGGCACATGGAGCTCGGGGAGTCGCCCGAGGTCGCTTCGGAGAAGGGCGGGGAGGAGGTGGCGCTCGCCGTGCTCGCGGCGACGCTGACGACCGCCATCGTCTTCTTTCCCGTCACGTTTCTCTCGGGCGTCAGCAAGTTCCTCTTCTCGGCCCTGGCGCTGTCGGTCGTCCTCTCGCTCTTCGCGTCGTACCTCGTGGCGATGTCCGTCGTCCCGCTGTTCTGCGCGAAGCTCATCCGCGCGAGCGAGGTCCAGCACGGCGGCGAGGATGCCAGCGCCTCCATCCCCCCGAAGTCGCTGTGGGGGCGCTTCAACCACGGGTTCAACGCCAGGTTCCACCGCTTCCTGGACGGGTTTGACCGGGCCCAGATTGTCGCGCTCGGCAGGCCCGTCGCGACGGTCCTGGCCATCCTCGGCGTCTTCGTCGTCAGCATGGGGCTGATCCCGGCGCTGGGCCTGGCCTACTTCCCGCGCACGGACCCCGGGCAGTTTGTCATCAACGTCAAGGCCGCGCCGGGCACCCGGATCGACCTCACCGAGGGGGAGATAGTCAAGGTGGAGAGGCTGGTGCGCTCGATCGTCCCGCCGCATGACCTCAGGCTCGTGGTCTCGAACATCGGGTCCACGCCCGACCTGTCGTCGATCTACACGAGCAACTCCGCGCCGAACACCGCCTATGTCCAGGTGAGCCTCGCGGACGGCCACAAGACGGGAAGCTACGAGTACATGGACCGGGTCCGGGCTGCGCTCAAGAGGGAGACCCCGGAACTGACCGTGTACCTCCAGTCAGGGGGCCTCGTGGACGCGGTTCTCAACCAGGGTATACCGGCGCCTATCGATGTCCAGGTCAGCGCCAACGATCTCGACGTGGCGAATGCCGTGGCCGAGGACATCCGGTCGAAGGCTGCGCAGATTCCCGGGGTTGCCGACACGTTCATCCCCCAGGACGTGCACGCACCCTCGCTGCAGCTGAACATCGACCGCTACCACGCCATGGAGATGGGCCTCACCGAGCACGAGGTTGTCGACAACGTGATCACCGCACTTACGTCGGACGGCATGATCGCCCCGAGCTACTGGGTCGATCCCAAGAGCGGAAATCTCTACATGCTGACCGTCCAGTATCCGGACAACACCGTGAAGTCCATGGGGGACCTGAGGAGCATTCCGGTGAGGTCGGCGCTGCAGCACAACACGGCCCTGCTGGACACCATCTCGGAAGTGAAGCGGATCGACAAGCCGAACGAGGTGGACCACTACCAGCTCCGGAGAGTCATCGACGTCTACATCGCCCCGCATGGCGAGGAGCTCAGCCGGGTGGCGGCGAGGGTGGACAAGATCATCGCCGGCACGAGGCGGCCGGGAAATGTCATTGTCAGCGTCCGCGGGATCGTCGGCGCCATGAACTCATCCTTCAGGTCCTTCGGCATCGGGCTGATCCTCGCCATCGTACTCGTGTACCTGGTCCTCGTTGCGCAGTTCAAGTCGTTCGTCGACCCCTTCATCATCCTGCTGGCCGTGCCCCCGGGCGTGACGGGCGTGCTTGTCATGCTGACGGCCACGGGCACGACCCTGAACATCATGTCGCTCATGGGGATAGTGATGATGGTGGGAGTCGTCGTCTCGAACAGCATCCTGATCGTGGAGTTCACGCACCGGCTGATCGCCGATGGAATGCCGCTTTACGATGCGGTGCGGTTCGCTGTGCGGGTGCGCCTGCGCCCCGTCCTAATGACATCGCTCGCAACCGTGATCGGGCTGATCCCCATGGCGCTCGCGCTGGGCGCGGGCAGCGAGTCGTACGCGCCGCTCGCCCGGTCAATCATTGGAGGGCTGATCGTCTCTGTGGCGCTTACCGTGTTCATCGTTCCCGCGGCGTTCTTCATCTGGTACCGGAGGAAGGCTTGACATCCTCCCGGCCCTGAAGGGCCGGGATTCCTGAATACAATGATTACAATCTCAGAGCAGAGCAGGTTGGTTCATGCTTCACAGGAGCATTGCCTTGGGAGACCTGTGTCGCCTTTGGTCTTACACGCCCTCAACGCGCAGTCACGGAGTGTCCCTCCGCCGAAAGAAAATCGTCGGTGTGCTTGGTTGTTGCCAACCGACGCACGCAACTTTTCAGGCCCGAAACGAAGCGCAACAAAAAAATATGCCGGGATTCTTCCCAGTCCTAAAGGACTCGGTTTCCTCGCTGTCGCTCGATGAAACGGCTCGCCTCCATATTACTTGCGATCGCGATCTCCGGGCTCCTGCGGGCGCAGGACGGACCCCCGACGAAGCTCTCGATGGACGAGGCGAAGGCGGACGCGCTGCGAAACCACCCCGCCTACGCCGCGGCCCAGTTGAGGCAGCTCCTTGCCAAGGAGGCCCTTAGGGAGACCCGGGCCGCCTACTTTCCGACGGCCAACGGATATGTCGATGCCGTCGACACGGCTTGGGACAACACGAGGATACTCGCGGGGGGGATCAACAACCCCTCCGTGTACGACCGCGTTGGCGAGGGCATCGCGGTCTCGCAGCTGATCACCGACTTCGGGCGCACCAGGAATCTCTCCAGCGGGGCCAGGTCCGAGGTGCGCGCCGCGGCGCAGGGCGAGGAGTCCTCCCGCGAGCAGATTCTCCTCAATGTGGAGGCGAATTACTTGGCGACGCTCCAGGCGGATGCAGTCCTCGACGTGGCGACACAGACGATCTCGGCCCGCAAGCTCCTCGTGGACCAGGTCACGGCCCTCGCCAAGAACCAGCTCAAGTCGGAATTGGACGTCAGCTTCGCCCAGGTGGCGCTGGAGCAGGCCGAATTGCTCGTGCAGAAATCACAGGGTGATGCCGAGGGGGCGATGGCGTCCCTGGGGGCGGCCCTCGGACGCAAGGAGACGGGCACCTTCATCCTTGCCGACGATCGCCAGGAGGTCAGCGCCCCTGCCTCCCTGTCGGTGCTCGTTGCCACCGCGCTTAGGCAGCGCCCCGACCTGCTCAACCTCCGGTACCAGTACGAGGCGGCCCAGAGCGTTGCCGCGGCAGCGAAGGACGCGAATTATCCCACGCTCGCGGCCGTGGGCGTGCTGGGCAACTCGTATGCGGAGGACTCGCACCTGCCGGACAAGTACGCAGCCGCCGGCGTGCAGCTCAGCGTGCCGCTGTTCGAGGGCGGGGCGATCATGGCGCGCCAGCACGAGGCCGAGATTAGGGCGAGGGTTGCCGCCGAGGCTGTCCGCGAGGCCGAGGACAACGTCGTGCGCGACGTCCGGCTCACCCTTGTCGCGGTCCAGACGGCATATCAGCGGCTCGCCACCACCCGCCAGCTGCTGAAGCACGCGTCCGAGGCCTACGAGCTTGCCAAGGCCCGGTACAAGGTCGGCAGCTCGTCCATTGTCGAGCTGAGCGACGCCCAGCTGAACCAGACCTCCGCCGCGATTGCCTACGCGAACGCCGAGTATGACACGCGCATCCAGGCGGCGGTTCTCGACTACCAGACGGGCAATCTGCGCTAGGCTCAAGGGAGCCTATTTTGGATGTGGCAAATCAGCCGCATTTGCGGCGATCTTGGAGTGTTGCAGCGTCATCGTGCAGCCCGGAAAACCCATGAGACAAGGCTGGTGCGTCCCCAGTCTTGCCGCCTTTGAACGCAATGCCCTGTTCCCATATTCCCTCCGCCTCGGGTCCGCGGCGGCTCATGGCGCTCCTCTGCGTCCTTGCCTTTGCGTCCCTCCCGGGCCGGTCCCTGTCCGCCGATGCCGTCCTGCCACCTGTCCCGACCGGCATGCCAAGCGCGGAGGAGCGCCGCCGGATGGCCGAACTGGCGGCTGCGGACCATCGCCAGATGATGGAACTCCTGCATCTCGCGGAGCCGGCTGCGCTGCCCGCCCCCGCCGACGATCCGGCGCGGCCGCCGAACACGCATCCCGTCGGAGGCACGTCACCCAACTGGACGGACGATGTGCCAGGGCACACCTTCGTTCGCTCGGGGTGGGGCAGCTGGACCAACTATGACCTGGCAAAGGCCGACCTGTATCCCGTCCCCGACCCCCTGAGGCTGCGGGACGGCACCCTGGTTTCCACTGCCAACGCCTGGTGGAGCAAGAGGCGCCCGGAAATCCTTCACGACTTCCAGTCGGAGGTCTACGGCAGAATCCCGGAGGGCACGCCGAGGGTCACATGGGAGGTCATTGGCGTTGAAAGGTCCGCCCTGGGCGGCGCGGCCACCCTCAAGCATGTCGTCGGCCGCGTCGACAATTCCGGCTACCCCGCGGCAAGCCCGAGCATAGACATGGCGCTCTACATCCCGGCAAACGCCGCCGGGCCGGTTCCCGTCATGGTTGTCGCGAGCTGGAACACGACGGGCCGGGGATTCGGGCCGCCTCCCAGCGGTCCCACGGCCATGGAGCTCGTGATCGCCCACGGATGGGGATACGCCCTCGTCAACACGTACGCCATCCAGGCCGACAGCGGCGGCGGGCTGGGCGTCGGGATCATCGGCCTGGTCAGCAGGGGAAGCCCGAGAAAGCCCGACGACTGGGGCGCGCTGGCGGCCTGGTCCTGGGGCCTGAGCCGGGCGATCGACTATTTCGAGACGGACAGGGATGTGGACGCGAGGCGCCTCGGCATCGAGGGGCATTCGCGCTGGGGCAAGACGGCCCTCCTCGCCGCCGCGCTCGATCCGCGCTGGGCGATCGTCTTCTGCAGCTGCTCGGGCGAATGCGGGGCGAAGCTCCACCGGCACGACTTCGGCGAGTCGCTGGACAACGTCTGCGGCTCGGGCGAGTACCACTGGATGGCCGGCAACTTCCTGAAATACGGCGGCCATTGGGACCAGCTGCCGGTCGACCAGCACGAGCTGATCGCGCTCGTCGCCCCTCGCCCCGTGTTCATCACCGGAGGCACGCAGGACCTGTGGGCGGACCCAGTGGGGGAATTCAAGGCGTGCGTCGCGGCCGGCCCCGTCTACCGGCTGCTCGGCAAGAAAGACCTTGGCGCGACCGAGCTTCCGGCTCCCGACGCCGCGCTGGATTCGGGTGAAATAGGATTCAGGCTTCACGCCGGCGGCCACACCGACCTCCTGGATTGGCCGGCCTTCCTCAAGTTCGCCGACAGGTATCTTGCCAGGTGACGCCGCCGCCCTGGCCTCCCGGAGGCTACTGCGGGGAGCGGATCATCTGCAACATCCTCACGGCCGGCGGAAAGTCCGGCCGAAGCTGCAGCACCCTTTCAAATTCGGCGACCGCCTCGTTCCTTCTTCCCGCCTGCATGAGCGCGGCGCCCCGGGCATAATGCGCCTGGACGTAGTCCGGCTGGATCCGGATCGCCGCCTCGATGCGCGCCAGCCCCTCCTCGTTCCTCCCGGTCCGGCAAAGAAGCATCCCGAGGTTGTTGCTCGCCTCCGCCAGGTTGGGATCGCCGCGCAGCGCGTCCTCAAAATGCTCGATCGCCTCGGGAATCCGGCCCTTCTGGACCAGCGCGTTGGCAAGGTAGAAATGCGCGTCCGGATATTTCGGGTCCAGCCGGAGGGCCTCCTGGAACTGCGCGACCGCGTCGTCGAGCTTCCCGGGAATCATCGACCAGGCGCTCCCCAGGTTCGTGTGGGTCTCCGCAATGTCCGGCTTGAGCCGGAGGGCCTCCTGGTACTGGGCGACCGCGTCATCCAGCCTCCCGGGCATCTTCGACCACGCAAGGCCAAGGTTGTTGTGCGCCATCCATGAGCCCGGATTGCGCTCGAGAGTCGTGAGGTAGAGGGTCTGGTTGTCGCTGAACATTGCGCAATGGGACCACGTCAGCGCGCCGAGGAGGAGGGCGAGGGCGGCCACCAGCCAGCCGCCGAGCCAGCGGAGGCCGGCCGGCGCCCTTTGCCAGCACGCATCGAGGCCGATGCCGGCGAGCGCGAGCGGCCCCAGGTCGGGCAGGTACTGCCAGTGATCCCAGACCCAGGAATACCGGGCGCCGTAGAGGTCCACAATGCCCAGGGCCGGGAAGAGCGAGCCCACGAAGAACAGGAACGCCGCTAGCGGGCCGCGCGCGCGGCGCCTGAGCGCCCAGAGCACGGCGGCGGCCGCGACCGCGCCGACCGGGAAGAGCCATTGCCACCACACCGATGGATCAACCGTCCATCGCGGATAGATGAAATTGAGGTTGAACGGCCATGCGAGCGAGCCGGCGTAGAACCAGACGGCCCGTCCCGCGACGAGCACGCGGGCCGTCATCGGCAGGTTGAACTCCGAGCCCTGGGCGCCGACGTAGGTCCTCTCGACCCAGCTGCTGAACAGGCCCGCCGCCGCGCCCAGGAAGAACAGGGGGAGCAATGGCAGGACGTCGCGCCGCCAGGAAAGCCGCCCGCGGCTCCACCAGAGGACCACAAGCAGTGCCGCGGGCAGCGTCGCCGTGACGGTCTTGCACAGCAGCGAGAGCACGAAAAGCGCCAGCGCCCACCAGTAGAGGCGCGGCAGCCGCGTCCCGTCGAATTTCAGGTAGGCCAGCGCGGATCCCAGGTAGAGGGCGAGTGAAAGCGTGTTTTTCTGCTCCGTGATCCAGGCGACCGACTCGACGTGCACGGGGTGAAGCGCGAACAGCAGGGCCGCAATCCATTCCGCCCCGGCGTGGCGCCCGACCGGAACTCCGGCCCTCGCGTCTCCCGGCCGCGTTTGGCGACCGTCGAGCAGGCGGCGCAGGACCAGGGCGAAAAGCACGGCTGAACCGGCATGCAGGAGCAGCGTGACAATGTGATACCCGAGCGGATCATCGCCCCACAGCCGGTGCTGTACCCAGAACGCGCTGTGCAGGAGGGGATAGTACTGCTGCGTGGCCCCGAGATCGGTCCAGATCCGAGCCAGGCCCCCGAGGGATCGCAGCGCCGGCGCGGTCACGTAGTCGCCGTCGTTCCAGATGAACTTGCCCGAAAGCGATGGCAGGTAGGCTGCGATGGTCGCGCACACGACCAGGGCCCCTAGCCCGATGTTCCTGGAGTTGAATGCCCTGGGGTCCGCCGGCTCGGAAGGGGGAGTCTTCACTGCCGGATGAAACGAACAGGTCTTGAGGGACCCGGCAAACAGCTTGTCGCGAACGGCGATTTCCTCGCCGGCTTTCGCGCGGACGAAAGGCCGGGTCGCAAGTTACGGGGTCCTCGGCGCGGGAGTCGCAGTGGCCGTTCCCTGCCCGGCGCTCGCTTGCCGCGGCGGGGTCCCGTCGGCGCTGCGCCTCACACGGCTGACGTTGGCCGCGACGTCCTTTGCAGCCTGGGTCTCGATTCCGGGCCGGTTCAAGAACCCGAGGTCGCGGAACCAGTCCATGAAACGGTCGGGCCATGTGCCGTAGGCGATGAACCCGCGGTCCGTCAGTCCGCCGGTGGAGGGCGGTTCATCGGGCCCCACCTTGTCGCCGGGATGGTGCCCCCGGGCGTAGATGTGCATCTCGACGTTCGGCACGCCGTCGTCCAGGAGCGCGGTGAAGTACTCGGTCGCCCAAACCGCGTGGATCCAGTCCCCCCAGCCGGAGCACGTGATGAACGCCGGGGGGGCGTCGCGCGGTATTGCCGGCGTGCCGCCGCGGGCGAAAGGGGAGGGTCCCGGGTAGATCAGGCCCGCGAAATCGGGCCTGGAAGGCACCTTGGCGAGCGGGTTGTCAGGAAGGTCGTTTTTCCTGTCGAAGTCGGCCCACTCGATCGTGGCCGCCGCCGCCAGCTCGGCGCCCGCCGAGAATCCCATGATGCCTATCTTGCGCGGATCAAGGTTCCAGTCCCTGGCGTGGGCGCGAACCAGCTTGATGGCCTGCAGGGCGTCATTGACCCCGTCGACCTTCGGCTCGTAGCCGTCGCTGCGCAGGCGGTTGCGCAGGATAACCGTGCTGATGCCGTAGTTGTAGAAATAATGCACCTCGTCCGAGGCCTCCCCGCCGACATTCAGGGTCCGGTGGCCCCCGCCCGCGGCCAGGATGATGGCGGCGCCCGTGTTGAGCGCCGAGTTGCCCGGATGAAACTCGATGGACGGGTTGTGTATGCTGACGATGGCGCCTATCTCCCCGGGCCCCCACATGAAGTATTTCTCAGGCTCCCGGATCTTGTCCCGATTCAGATAGGCGGAGTCCGGCGGATAAAGGGGCACCACGACGCCGCCCGGAAGGACGGCCTGGGGGGCATAGGGCGCATCGGTCCTCGGACCGGGCGCCGGCACGCCCATCGGCTGCGGCAGGGGCGGGAGCGTTGCGGGAGCCGCCGGTGTGGCCGCTGTAGCCACGGAATCGGCGGCCAGGACCGGGGCGACAAGATGCCGACAAGGACGAGGCAGGGGATCAGCATCTTCCCATTCGGGCTCATGGAGGTTGGGGTTGCGCTCGCGCTCCGGAATAGGCGTCCCAGGGGGAGGGAAACCACGGAGGGAACAGAATCTGGGCCAAGGAGACCAAGACACCAAGGATGAAAGCTTCCTCCTCGCTTGGAAATTCTATTGTATAGCGGCGCACCTCATGCCTCGCCGAACCCACCTTTTCCTTGTCAGCCTGTGTTGCCTTTCCGCCCCTGCGCTTCGCGCCGAGGCGCCGCCGCTTCTTGCCGGGGCCTTGCAGCGGTGGTCCGCCGTTCAGGGGGACATGGCATTCACGCAGCAGACCCGGAGATTCCTCGCCGGCGGCCAGGTGAAGGAGGAGCGGGTCGAGCGATATGATCCCTCCCTGCCCGACAGCCGGCGCTGGCGGCTGATCGAGGTCGACGGCGCGCCCGCGACGGAGGAGCAGGACAAGAACCTGGAGTCGCGCAAGAACGGGAGGCCCAGGAGGAAGGTCGATGAATCGCCCTCGAAGTACCTGGACCTCGACCACGCCGTGCTGATCAACGAGACCCCCGCCGACGCACGATTCAGGATCCCGATGCTCCCGGAGGTTCACCGCCTCGTATCCCTCGATGACATCGATATCGTCATCACGGTCGACAAGCGGAGTGGGAACGTGGCGGGCATCGGGGCCGTGCTTCGCGAGCCGATCCGCGTCTTGCTGGGCCTGGCGCGGATCACCGACCTGGATGTCGATCTTCGCATCAACCCGGCCGCCGCCGGCTCGCCTGACGGGTCCGATGATGTCGCATCGGGCAGCACGGCGCGCGTGAAGATTTCAAGGATGGGGAACCCGGTGGAATACAACTGGAGCGACTTTAGGCGCGTCAGGGCTTTCGCCGCTCCCTAGCCCGATCGGGTCCGCGCGGCCGCGGTCGAGCCTTTCGGGCGGCATTTGGGACCGCTCGTCCAGATTCGCGTGCGAATTCCGCGGATACTGTAACTTTGGCGGCTGTCCCGTGTTTTATACACCGAGGGCATCAAGCATCGCCCGGATTCCCGAGGGGGAAAGCCGGTCGGCCGCCTGGTCCCTCACAAACAAATCGCTCAAATAACCCGCTCAATATGAATACCCGCCTCATGTCCCTGTGCTCCCTAGCCGCGGCACTCACCGTGTCCGCCTCGAACTCATTGTCCGCCGCCAGCCAAGATCCCGCGCCTGTCTCCCAGGTCGCACCCATCTACTCGTACGACCTGCGCAGGGCCGGCGTGGAGGGCGAGGTGGTTGTCGGTTTCACCATCACAGCCAACGGCGAAGTGAGCCACCCCGTGGTGGTTAGCTCCACAAACCAGCTTCTCGACTATCCGACGCTGGCAGCGGTGCGGAAGTGGAAGTTCACTCCCGCCATGAAGGACGGGGTCGCCGTGGATTTTAAGGCGGTCCAGCCCGTGGCGTTCGCGATTCCCGAGCTCCACCCCGCCGCCGCAAGGCTCATAACCAAGAACGCCCATCCGGCGTCGCCGGAGAAGCGCTCCCTGAGTTTCGACTGACACGAACCAGTCCTCCTCGAAAGAGGAGCGGCCGGCACGCCGGACCCTTCAACGGGGTCCGGTGCTGCCGTTTTGACATTCTTGGACCACGGGGAAAATTGCGTTGCGGCAGGAATGCCCCATCTTCTGTGCGCTGTGGCATCCCTGACCATCGACCCAAGCAAATCCGCGTTGGTCCTGATCGATCTCCAGCAGGGGATCGTCGGCCGGCAGCTCGCCCCGCGATCGGGCGCGGAAGTCGTCCTGAACGCCTCGCGACTTGCCGCCAGATTTCGGGCGCTCGGCTCCACAGTCGTGCTGGTGCGCGTGGCCTTTCAGCCTGATCTGAAGGATTTCCTGAAGGCGCCGGCCGACGCGCCCCAGCAGTTCAACCCGGGCGCGCTACCACCCAGCTGGTCGGAGCTGGTCCCGGAGCTGGGTCAACAGCCGGCCGACCTCGTCATCACCAAGCGGCAATGGGGCGCCTTCCACGGCACGGAGCTCGACCTGCAGCTGCGCCGGCGCGACGTTCGAACCATTGTCTTTGGCGGCATATCGACAAACATCGGCGTCGAGTCCACCGCCCGCAGCGCCTACGAGCATGGCTACTCGCAGGTCTTCGCCGAGGACGCCATGACAAGCCACAGCGCCGAGGCGCACGAATTCGCCGTTAGGAATATCTTCCCGCGCATCGGGAACGTGCGTTCGACCGGCGATGTGCTTTCGGCCCTCGCGCAGTGACTAATGCCGGGGCAAATCAGAGACGGGGGATCGTGAGCCCGCCGTCGACCATGATGACCTGCCCGGTGGAGTAGGGAAAGTCGCCGCGCGCGATGGAGGCGACGGCCCTGCCGACGTCCTCGGGCTGTCCCCACCGGGATTGGACGCACAGCCCCTGGGCAATGAGCCTGTCATACTTTTCGGCCACTCCCGCCGTCATGTCGCTCTTGATGACACCGGGCCGGATCTCGTAGACGGGGATCCCCTCCGCGCCGAGGCGGGCGGAAAAAAGCTGCGAGAGCATGCTGAGGCCCGCCTTCGCGATGCAGTATTCGCCGCGGTTTACGCTGACCACCGTGGCGGAGATCGACGAGATCGTCACGATGGTCGCGGCGAAGCCGGCGTCGGCCTGCCTGGCGGCGATCATGTCCCGGGCCACGGCCTGGGTCAGGAAGAACGTGCCCTTGAGGTTGGTGTCGACGACATGGTCGAAGCTCTCCTCGGTTGTCTCAAGGAGGTCGAGCCTGGCCTTCGGGCCGACGCCTGCGTTGTTGACCAGAAGATTGACCGGGCCGCCCGCAAATGCCCGCGCCGCCTTGACGATGTCGGACCGCCCCCCGGCTGACGAGATGTCGCCGGGTGCGTAGGCGACCCGCACGCCCCTCGATCGCAGCCGCTCGAGCGCCTCGGCAACGGCCGCCTCGGGGCGGACGCCGTTCACGACAAGGTCCCATCGCTCATCCGCCAGTTTCTCGGCGATGCCGAACCCGATTCCGCGGGTGCCTCCGGTGATCAGGGCTGTCTTGGCCATTGCTTTAGGGTGCGCGGACGCCTGGTCAAAGTCCAACGGGACTTGGGAAGGGTGGTGATTCCCGGCTCATGGCTCAGGCCAGGTCCGGCACTTCGATCCATTTGCGTTCGGCCCAGGACTTTATGCCGAGCTCGGCGAGCTGCACGCCCTTTGCCCCCTCCCGGAGGGTCCACGGGAACGGGGATCCCGTCACGACGTGCTTCAGGAAGAGCTCCCACTGCATCTTGAAGGCATTGCCATAGCTGGCGTTCGTCGGAACCGCGGTCCAGCCGTCCTTGTAGTTGATGGAGCTGTCGACGTCGGGATTCCAGACGCAGCGCGGGGTGGCTGCGAGCGCCTGGGCCTTGCAGTTGCGCAGGCCCGCGACGGCGCTCCCATGCGTGCCGTCGACCTGTATCGTGAGGAGGTCATCGCGGTCGACGCGGACGCACCACGAGGAATTGAAGTGGCAGATTATCCCGTTCTTCAGCTCGAAGGTGGCGTAGGCGGAGTCGTCCGCGGTGCACCGGTAGGGCTTGCCCGCCTCGTCCCAGCGCTGGGGCACGTGGGTCGCGCCCAGGCACGAGACGCCCTTTATCTCGCCGAACAGGTTCTGGACCACGTACTGCCAGTGGCAGAGCATGTCGCTGATGATGCCGCCGTCCTCCTCCTTGCGGTAGTTCCACGACGGTCTCTGGAGCTGCTCGAACTCCCCGGTGAAGACCCAGTAGCCAAACTCCCCCCGCACCGAGAGGATTTTGCCGAAGAACCCCGTATCGATCAGGTATTTCAGCTTCAGTATTCCCGGCAGCCACAGCTTGTCCTGGACGACTCCGTGCTTGAGGCCCGCGGCCGAGGCCTCGTTGGCGAGCGCCATCGCCTCGGCCGCGCTGGTGGCCGTGGGCTTCTCGCAATAGATGTGTTTTCCGGCCGCGATGGCCTTCCGCACGCCGAACGGACGCTGGCCCGTGAGCGTCGCGTCAAAGTAGATCTGGTTCGCCGGGTTCGCGAGCTCCTGGTCCAGGTTGGTCGACACGCGGCCCACGCCCGTTCGAACGGCAAGCGCCTTGAGCTTGTCCTCGTTTCGCCCCATGAGGACGGGCTCCGGCATGATCGCCTCCTGGTCGGAGATTCTAACCCCTCCCTGGTCGATGATCGCCTTGATGGAGCGGATCAGGTGCTGGTTTGTGCCCATGCGCCCTGTGACGCCGTTCATTATGATGCCGATGCGGTGGATTTTCATGAAGAGTCAGCTACGTGTGGCCGAGGTAGGCCGCGGTGATGTCCCGCAGGTAGTCGGATTGGTTCGTCGCCCAAAGCCGCGACGAGAAGACCTCGACCTCATTGTATCCCCTGAAGCCGGCGGCCTCGACCCAGGCGCGAATGGTCCGCAGGGGTATGCAGCCCTCTCCCATCAGGCCCCGGTCGTTGAGGAGGTCGGTTGTGGGCGTCCGCCAGTCGCACACATGATAGGCGAAGAGTGCTCCCAGGCGCCCGCTTCGCGCTATCTCGGCTTCGAGCTCCGAATCCCACCACAGGTGGTACACATCCGCCGCCACTCCGACATGGGCGGACCTGAGCGACTCCACCATGTCGTTGGCCTGCCTCAGGGTGTTCACCGCCGACCTGTCGTCCGCGTACATGGGATGCAGCGGCTCGATGGCCAGCCTTATCCCGGTAGACGCGCAATCGGGCAGCAATGCCGCGATGCCCTCCGCGATCTGCTTGCGGGACTCGGCAAGCGGCTGTGCGGCCACCGCGCCGCACACGAGGACGATCAAGGGCGCGCCCAGGGCGGCGGCCTCGGCAATGGCCCGCCGGTTCTCGTCTATCGCCTTCCGGCGGCCGTCCGCCGTCGCCGCGGCGAAAAATCCGCCGCGGCACAGCGAGACGATGGAAAGGCCAAGGTCCCTGATGCGCTGGCCGGCCTGGGCGGGATCCCGTCCGGCCAGGGCGTCGCGCCACACGGTTATGCCCTTCACCCCGGCCCTCGCGAATTGCTCCGACGATTCCTCCAGCGACCATGGCCGGGTGGTGACCGTGTGGACGCAAAGCCGCGAAAGGTCCGTCAGGGGCGCGGCGTTCATGGGAGGCAGCCGAAGAAGGTGTAGTACTTCTCGCCCTTGAGGATCCTCGCGAGGTAGAGCGCCACCTCCCTGAGGTGATAGTCTCCCCACATGCAGGATTCCCCGCAGGGAACCTTTCGGCCCTGCGGGATGTGGTCCCAGCCGTTGGGCCGGTGGTATATCGTGTGGAGCAGGAGTCCCTGATGGCCCGGCTCGCTCGCCAGGTAGTGCGTCGAGAGCAGTGTGGAAAGCGTGGTCAATCCCGCCTGCCAATAACGCCTGCCCTTGCCGTCGCTTCCAAGATGGCGCCCCAGCCGGAGCAGGCCCTGGGCGGCGATCGCGGCGGCCGAGCTGTCCACGGGCTCGAAGTCGTTGAAGGGCTCCGCCGGCCTTTCACGCCAGGCGCCCAGCCTTCCCAGCTGGGGCGCGCCGCCGTCCCAGTAGGGAATGCCGTCGGAAGCGGTGTTGGCTATGTACCAGTCGCACGTCGCCATGGCCGCGCTCAGCAGGATGCCCTCCCATTTACCCCGGCCGCCCAACGGGGCCAGCTCGGACTCCCGCAGGCCCGCCAGAAATTCAAGATCCTCGGAGAACCCGAGCATCGCCCAGGCCAGGCCGCGGGTCCAGGTCGTGAACCCGGAGTAGCCCTGCTGTGAATTCGGGCAGCGGTAGCGGCCGTCGTTCGGGTTGAATATGCTCTCATGGGCCGTGCGGCCACGCTCCGCCGGCGTGTCGTAGATGTCGCGCCCTTCCCCGTAGAAGACCGAGAACCTGGCCGTCGCGGCCATGTGCTCCAGGGCGCGCTCAAGAAGGGAATGGGCGCTGTCGTTTTCGCCCATGAGGCATTGGCCAAGGCGGTGGGCGACCAGGATGACCCGGCACGACCGAAGGGTGTCGACGAAAAGGGAGTGCGGGCCGTTGAACGAGTATACGAAGCCCCCTCCGCCATGGATCGGGGACCACCGGGCGGCCTGTACGGCGCCGGAAACCTTCAGGGCGAGCTCGCAGAAGTCTATATGGTCGGCCGGAAGCCGTCCCTCGCGCTGCAGCCTGAGCCAGCTGCCGTAGGTGCTCAGGTTGTTGAACCCGTGGTCATGCACCCCAACGTGGCTGACGTGCGACGCCATGCGCGCCAGCGTGAGGCGCTGCGCCTGCTCGGCAAACCGCGCCTCGCCTGTGGCGTCGAACTGAAGAAACGCCGAGCCGTAGTGAAAGCCCTCCGTCCACTCCGTCCACCCCTTCGACGTGTATTTTCCGGCAACCGTGAAGACCGGGGAACCCCGGGCCGGGTCATACTCTCCCAAGAGGCGTTCGATCTTGGTGCCTGAGAGCCTCCAGAATCCATCCAGGGCTGGGGCAAGCGCGGCGGGCTCAAGCGTTTCATTGATTCGCATGACGTAAGGGGTGTTATTTCGGATAATATATCATATATGATTGGCATCAGGTCAAAACTATTCCTGACTCGGGGGCATGCCTGCAGCTCCTGGCCCCTCCCGGGCGATGACCAAGACCGAGCTGATCTACGACACCCTGCGCCGGGGGATACTGACCCTCGCGTACCTCCCCGGGGACTATCTCAACATCGACGAATTGGCGCGGCGCAACAAGGTCAGCCCCATACCCGTCCGGGAGGCGATTGCGCGGCTTGTCGAGGAGCGGCTGGTCGTGATGCGCCCCCATATCGGCGCGGAGGTTTCCTCGCTCGACGAGACCTCGGTGCGGGAGGTCTTCGCGTTCCTGGAGGGATTGGAGACGGCGGCCACGCGGGACATAATTGTGAGGGCGGGCCCGGCCGACGTGGTGGAGCTTGGAAGGATCCTCGACGCGATTGACGACCTGCGCCTTCCGGGCGACCTGGCCCGCTGGGACGAGGCTAACGCCGCCTTTCACCTGCGCCTTGCCACGATCGCAGCCCTCCCGGGGCTGCTCGAGAACCTGAAGCGGGCCTTCGACCACTGGGACCGGATCCGCCGGTATTTCTCGGAGGCCTCGTCGAGCCGCGGGGGAATCGCGGCACAGCGGGAACATCGGGCGATGGTCATGGCCCTTAAGAGGAGGGATGAGGCCCTGCTTCGGAAACTGCTCCATCGTCACAATGAGCGGGCCCGCCAAGCCTACCTCGAGTGCCTCCCGAGGGCCGGCTGAGCGGCGCCGGCCGCCCCGGGCGGATCACTGGGGAATGATGCCCTGCGCCTTGGCGAATTTCGCAAGGGAAAGGCTCTCGAGCGCTCCGGTTCGTTCGAGCCCGGCCAGCGTGCCAACCTGGTCCTCCTTGGACCGGCCCTGTCCGAGCTTAAACTTGGCCTCGATCCTTGTTATCTGGATCGAGAATCCGATGATGGCCCTCATCATGTTGGCCAGGTAGTCCGCAGGAAGGTCCATTTTCCAGGGCACCGGCATCTTCGACTCATACTTGTTCGTCGTGTCCCGAATGGTCCTCAGGAGAAACGCGTCGTCCTCCAATCTTGCCTTCCCGTAAACATGGACCGCGCCGTAGTTCCAGGTCGGCACCGCCACCTTGGCGGTGTACCAGGACGGGCTGATATAGGCGTGGGGTCCGAGGAAAATGCAAAGGATCTCGGGGTTGGACTCGATATGCCGCCACTGCTCGTTGGCCCGCGCCATATGGCAGCGCAGGCGGCCGCCGCCCTCCTCCTCGTCGAACACGAACGGCAGGTGGCTTGCCCAGAGTCCGTTCGGGCCGGTGGTGACAAGCGTGGCGAATCCGTTGGCATGGATGAACTCGTTGATCTTCGCTGGGTCGCTGACTCGGTTGGCGGCGGGTATGTACATCAAGGATCCTCAGGTCATCGTACGGTTGGACGTCAATTTCAGGCAAGGCCGCTCTGGGACCGGGTGGGTGGCGCCGCCGCCGGGCGTTTGCGCGAGCGGCTCAAGATTGACCCGTTAATCACCCGCGGACCGTCAGCGTGACGACGGTGTCCGCCGACGGCGACGGGCCGAGGGTCAGCTTGAACGTGCCCGGCTCGACCTGGAATTTCATGTCGAGGCCCCAGAGGGCCAGGGCGTCCTTGCCGACGGGGAAGGAGACCGTCCTGCGCTCGCCCGCCTTGAGGTGGATCCGCTGGAATCCCTTGAGCTCCTCCACGGCCCGGGTGACCGAGCTCACGTCCTGGTGCACGTAGAGCTGCACGATCTCGTCCGCCTCGCGGCTGCCCGTGTTGACCACGTCGACCGAGGCCAAGGTGGAGCCATCCGCCGCGATCACCGCGTCCTGAAGACGGGGGTTCTCGTACTTGAACGTGGTGTAGCTCAGGCCGTCACCGAAGCTCCAAAGAGGCCCGCCCAAGCCGAACTCAAACCCGATCTGCCCGGCGAACGGCTTCCTGCTGTAATAGGCCGGAATATCCCCCACGGAGGACGGAAACGAGACGGTGAGCTTCCCCGAGGGGCAGACGTCGCCGAAGAGGATGTCGGCCGCGGCCGTGCCCGACTCCTCTCCCATGCACCAGCCCTCGACGATCGCCGAGGCCTTCTCCTTCAGGCGCCTGATCGACAGGGGGCGGCTATTGTTCAGGTAGACGATCACCGGCTTGCCCGCTCCGAGGACGGCCTCGACGAGGGCCCCCTGCGAGCCGCGCAGCTCCAGGGTGTCCGCGTCCCCAAGGTGGTTGATGGGAGGGTCGGACCACGACTCGCGGCTCAGCGCCTCCGACTCCCCAACCGCGAGGATCACGACGTCGGCATGGGCCGCGACACGCCTGGCCTCCTTGATAAGCGGCCTGTTCTCCTCATCGGTGGACATGACGACGAGGTTGTTATTCCAGCTGTTGAAGGCGATGCCGGTGTCGTTCTTCGCCAGCATGCATCCCTGCGCGTAGAGGATCTTTGCCTTGGCGCCCACCTTGCTTCGGATGCCCTCCAGCAGCGTCACGGGATGGGTTGGCATTCCCGAATAGCTCCCAAGTCGGGCGACGTCCGCGTTGGGCCCGATGACTGCGATGGTCATCATGCGCTTGGTGGACAAGGGGAGGACGCCGTCGTTCTTGAGGAGGACAATCGACTCCCTCGCCGCCTCGAGCGCGAGGTCTCGGGCCTCCGGGCGCTCCGCGGCCGCCGTGGCCGTTGCGAGGTCCGCATAGGGCCGTTCAAACAACCCCAGGCGGAACTTCAAGGCGAGGACCTCGCCAACCGCCTCGTCGATTTCCTTCATTGTCACGGTCCCGTTGGTGAGATCCTCCTGCAGGAGCGAGTAGCACTCGGGGTTCGGCAGCTCCATCTGCACGCCCGCCTTGAGCGCGAGGGCCCCCGCCTGCGCCAGCGATCCCGCGACGTGGTGGGCGCTGTAGAGCAGGCCGATCCCGCCGTAGTCGGAGGGGATGAAGCCGGTGAAGCCGAATTCGCCGCGAAGGACGTCCCGCAGGAGCCACTGGCTCGCGTGCGAGGGCACCCCGTCAATCTCGTTGTATGAGGGCATCACCGCACCGGGGTGGGCAGTCCTGATTATGTAGGAAAACGGCAGGAAATCCACCTCGCGCAGAATGCGTGGCGTGCTCACGCTGGGGCTCTTGTTGAGGCCGCCCTCGGGCGTGCCGTGCCCCGAGAAGTGCTTCAGGGTCGATATCACATGGTTCCCGTCAATCGTCCCGTCGGCGGATCCCTGCAAGCCGCGCACAATGGCAGCCCCCATCCGCGAGTTGAGGAACGGGTCCTCGCCCATGGTCTCGTCGAACCGGCCCCAGCGCGGGTCGCGGGCGACATCGACCACGGGGGTGAGCGCGAGCTGGGCGCCGCGGCTGCGCATCTCGGAGGCGACGACGTTGTAGATCCGCTCCACCAGCGCCGGGTCCCAGGAGCAGGCGAGGCCGATCGGGCTCGGGAAGCTGGAGGCCTCGGGCTTGACGACGCCGTGGCATCCCTCGTCGTGGAACATGGTCGGGATGCCAAGCCGCGTCTCCTCGACCAGGAACTTCTGGACCTCGTTCCGGAATGCGACGTCCTTGTCGATCGTCAGCCTTTGCAGCGGCGCCACGTCGCCGACGCCGTTTGGGATGACCTTCTTGAAATACTGCTCCTGGGTGAGGCCGCTCTTGGCGATGTCGTCCAGGTGGATCCAGGCGCCGGTGATCTGGCCTATCTTCTCGTCGACCGTCATCCGTCCCAGAAGGTCCTGGACCCGGTCCTGGACCTGGGCCGATGGGTCGCGATAGGGCGGGGCGGCGGATCCCTCGGCGGCCGACGTGCGCACGGCGAGGGCCGCTGCGGCGAGCACCGTGGCCGCAACCCGCATCGGTAATCGACGGAAGTGCATTGCCCCATCGTTAAAACCCCGGGCGCCAAGATGAACCCGAAAATGCCTAATTCGCATAGCAGATGTTCCGCTGGGGCCGACTGCGGCCTTGATGATTGCCAGCGACGGCCCGCTTGCATTGGACTCGTGGCGTGAAATGCACCGCGCGGCTCGTCCTTGTTCTGATGCTGGGCGAACTTGGGGTCCGGGGGGACGCTCCGACGCCTGCGCAGCCGGGGGCGCCGGCCGGCGTCCCGGTTGCCTCCCGGGCGCACAGGACCTTCACGACTGACTTCCCGCGCACGGAGCAGCCGATCTCCGAGGGCGGCAACTGGGAGTGCGGCAAGACACTTGGAGTTGACTGGGCGGACGTGGCGACGAATCAGGGACTTGCCTTCGGCCTCGAGTCGGGCTCGGGCGGCTACGATGATTCCACGGCGCTCGTCACGGGCCCCTGGGGACCGAATCAGACGGCCGAGGCGATCGTGCACACGGTGAACCAGTTCGACAAGGCCACGCAGGAGGTCGAATTGCGCCTGCGCAGCGCGCTATCCCCCCACAGCGCCACGGGCTACGAAATCAACTTCAGTTGCATGAAGAACAAGGACGCCTACTCGGAGATCGTCAGGTAGAACGGGCCCCTCGGCAGCTTCACCTACATCGTCCACAAGCAAGGAGCGCAGTACGGCGTTTCCGACGGGGATGTCGTCAAGGCGACGATTGTCGGGAATGTCATCACCGTCTACATCAACGGGGTCCAGGTCGCCCAGGCAAAGGACAGCACCTACGCCAACGGCCGCCCCGGGATGGGCTTTTTCCTCCAGCAGGGAAAGGGCACGAACCGCGACTACGGCTTCACGCGCTTCACGGCCTCGGATTGACGTCGCGGCATCCTCCGGCTTGGAGGGTCTACTGGACGGTCAGGCTTAGCACCTGGTCCACACTGAGGGCGACGGTCGGGTTGAAGGCGGGACTCGCGGCGTACGCGAGGAGGCTCGAACGCAGCTGGCGGCGCACCGGATCGAGCGCGGCGTCCCCGAGCTCGATGCTCGTGACGAGCAGCCTGCCCCGGCCCACGCGCGCCTCGAACACGAGCGCGAGCTTCCTGTTCGTGAACCAGTCGTCCACGACCTGGACGGTCGGGTGCAGGTCCGCCGGCAGCTGGTCAAGGATCATGGCGGATGCGTTCGTGATGGGATACCACCACTGCCAGTTGGTGTAGCCATCCGTGGGAAACGAGGCGAACGCCGGCCCGCGGGGGTCGCAGAGGATGCCCAGCGTGTGCGGGGCCTGCCGGTGCGTCCACGCCGTGTTCCAGAAGATGCTCGAGAAGCCGAGGGCGATCTTCCCGGTTGCCTGGTCGGGCCTGACCGAGTCCGGCGGGATCATGAGGACGACCGTGCCTCCCGCTTCGAGGCGGCCTTGCACGTCCGCATCCAGTTTCCGCGCGACCGTGACGCCCGGGGGAGCCGCCTCCTGAAGCGACCCCGCCGGCGGATAGACCCAGACGTCCCAGTCGTTCTCGAAGGGCGTGCCATCGATCCCCACCACCAGCTTGTAGCGCGCGGGCGCGGGCACCTTCCGCAGCGCGACGTCGACCCATCCCAGCTCGATTCCGGATCCGATCGGGATGTCGCGCTGGGCGAACCGCCCGCTGGCCGCGATGGCGCCGTCGTCGCCAAGCAGTTTCCATGACGCGGTCGCGCGGGGAATCGGGGCGGGTCCGAAATGCGCGACCTCGATCCTCGCCGTGAGGTGCTCGTCCGTCGTGAAGACCCGGCGCTCGAGGCGGGCAAGGGGGACGGTGCTGTTGCAAAACCGGCTGAACTCCTTTGGCGAGATATAGCCCTTCTCCTCCCAGAAAACGTCGAGCACGCCGACCGGCGCGGTTCCCTGGCCGGGGAAGTCGCTCAGGCCGAGGAGGTCAAAGCCGCCCATGTGGGGGGTGCGCAGGGCCGACTCGATCTCCTCCTTGTAGCAGATGGCCTGGAGCTTTCCGGATGCGATCACGAAATCGTGGGCCTGGCCAAGCATGTGGTGCGCGTCCAGGCTCGAGCGGAAGATCTCGAAGTTCCGCGGCTTCAGGTAGCCGGTGTACTTGGGAATCTCGTCGAAGTTGGGATAGGCGCACCACTGGCCTATCTCATGGCTCACTATCGGGGCCTTGAATTCCAGGACTGTCTCGCTGTAGTCGCTCGTTGTCGCGGGCGGGAGCCCGTTGATGCGCGAGTTGAGGCCCGCCCCCCAGAGCTGGATCCGGGGCCTGAAGGTCACGTTGTAGTCGTTCTCCGGCAGCTCGGGCCAGCCGGCGGCGGACGTGAAGAGCCGGCGCCGGTCCTTTTCCCGGTGGCGGGTGATCCACGCCGCCAGCCACTTGGCCCCCCCCTCTATCATCTCGCCCTTCTCGGTCCCGGGCTCGTTACTCGAGCAGATGAAGGCGAAGGACGGATGGTTGCCGTAGGCCTTGAGGACCCGGTCGGTCTCAGCATCAAGCCACGCGTCGACC